>Ga0210378_10000393_pt1 | contig 22144 bp, 19 predicted proteins | sample PLM1_60_b1redo_FD_155465 | JGI IMG/M metagenome (GOLD analysis project Ga0210378, IMG submission 155465) | Groundwater sediment microbial communities from an aquifer in East River, Colorado, USA - PLM1_60_b1 redo | ecosystem: Environmental > Terrestrial > Soil > Riparian zone | place: USA: East...
ATGACGTACCCCGTATCCCCGTTCATGGTCACCAAATCACGCCCGCTCTCGGCATCCCAGACCGTGATCGTTGCACCCAAGGTGGTCGCGAGGCGTTGACCGTCCGGGCTGTAAACGGTCCCGCCACCCGCCGCCTCGATCAGCTCTCTGCGTCCCGTGTCCACATCCCAGACACCCACGTGAGGAGGCTCCTCATTCCCACAGCCGGACGCGGCGACGCGCGTTCCGTCCGGGCTGAAGGTGGGGCTGCATGCGTCTCCACCTGCCTCGATCGGCGGCCGCACCTCCTTGCCGCTCTGCGCGTCCACGATCCGGATCGTCCCCCCTCGGCTGAGGTTGCCGATGGCGAGGAGCTGACCATCAGGGCTGAACGATGCTCCAGCCGCCTCGCCCCGTTCGCCGGGGACCGTGAGGAGCCGCTCGCCGCTCCGCGTATCCCACACGATCGTCCGGTCGTCGTCGCCGGTCGAGACCAGCCGGGATCCGTCCGAGTTGAAGGCCACGCTGTAGACGTCCTCGTCGTGTCCGGAGAGCGTGTGGACCAGATCACCCGTCCGCGCGTCCCACAGCAGGACGTCGGTGTGCTCGTTCCCGACGATCGAGCCACCCGTCGCGAGTAGGCGGCCGTCGGGACCGTACGCGATGTTCCCGGTGGATCGGTGTCGGAGGGTGAACAGCAGCCGATCCGCCGCGATGGCGCGGTGGATGGCCTCGACGGCATCGGGGAGCACCGTCTCGTCCCTCCGGGTCGTCGCTACGGCCTGCAGTGCCAGCAGGATGCTCCGCTCCGGGTCGACGTCGAGGTTCGCGACGGCCGCCGACGCGAGCTCGCGCGCCTGGGCGATCCGGGCCTCGCGTTCCGCTTTCCTGCTCTGGTTGGTGGCGACGATGGTGAGGCCCCCGGCCACGAGGGCGGCGGCCGTGAGTGCGGCAACGACGCCCCGCAGCCTACGGACGGAGCGACGCTCGAGCACCCGCTCCTTGGCGAGTCGAGATCCCTCGGCCGCGGATTCCTCGTCCCGCTGGCGGACGCTGGCCTGCAGGTACGTCCGGTCGTCCTCCGAAAGGTCGAGCCTCGCCCTCTCCGCCCACGACGCAGCCTGCTCTAGCCGAGCCCCCCGCAGGAGGAAGCTCGGATCGCGCTCGCCCGACTTCCATTCGGCGGCGGCGTTCGCGAGTTGACGCTCGGCTCGGATGTCGTCCCGCGCCTCGTCGATCCACCCGCGCAGGCGCGTCCATGCCCCGACGAGCGCCTCATGCGCGATCTCGACGGTGGGCTCTCGTGTCGAGGGGTCGCGGTCGAAGGACAAGAGTCGGTGACGCCCGAACGCCTCGATCACCGCGTCGGTCGCGTCACGGTTGGAGGACGTGAGCGCCGAGCGGCGGACACGCCGCCGCGTTTCCTCGGTACCCTCGCCCAGGGTCACGAGCTGCAGGAGGAGCTTCCGGCAAGCATCGCGCCCGGCATCGTCGAGCGCGTCGTACAGGTGCTCGGCACGACGGGCGAGGGCACCGGACACGCCGCCGATCCGCCGGTAGGCGTTCAGCGTGAGCGAACCGACGTCCTCGCGATCGGCCAGCTCGGTGAGCGCATACTGCAAGAGCGGGAGCGCGCCTGGCCGGTCGACGACGTCGGCGATCATCGCGGCGACGAGCCCAGACTCGATGTCCAGGCCTACGCGTTCGGCGGGGCCGACGATCGCGCGTTCGAGCTCCTCCGGCGACATCGGCGTGATGGCTTCGTTCCGCGCGGCGAGCAGGTCGCCGAACCCGCGGAGAGACAACGGCTGGTCGTAGAAGTCGGCGCGGAGCGTCGCCACCACGCGGATGCGGCTCGATGGATCGGCGGTGGCCATGCGGATGCTCTCGAGCGCGTGGACGCGCTCCGCCTCGTCCTCCACCATCGTGAAGATCTCCTCGAGCTGGTCGACGACGATCAGCAGCTCCGCTTCCGGGTCCGGGAGCAGCCGGTCCACCGCGCGCGCCAATCCGAGCTCGTCGCGTTCGAGGTCTTCCAGGAGCGAGGGCGGCGGCTCGACCGAGACGCCGAGGAGTGCCGCCTCCAGCTCGCGCATCGGGTGTGCGCCCGGGAGCAGCTCGATCACGTACCAGCGGTCGGAGCCGGGGATCACCCCCCGGCGGATCGCGGGGACCAGACCCGCGCGCACGGCCGAGGATTTGCCGGACCCCGACGGTCCGACGGCGCACAGGAACCTCGGTGCGCCGGTCTCCGCCATCCGCTCGACGAACCGTCGCGTCAGCACCTCGCGACCGAAGAAGTCCGCGCTGTCCGCCTCCAGGAACGCCCGGAGTCCCTTGTACGGGTTGCGGATCTCGCCAACGGGCAGCGCACGCTTGCCCGTGCCCTCGACCGCGGAGCGGAACGCCGCGGCGAGCTCGAGCACGTCGGGGAACCGCGTCTGGGGCTCCTTCGCCGTGGCGCGCCCGATCGCCGCGTCGACCGCCGGCGGGATCTCCGGGTTGGTATCACGTACCGAGGGGATCGGATGATGCAGGTGGTGGTCGAGCAGCGTGTTCAGCGACGCGCCCGGGAAAGGGTGCTTGCCGGTCAGCATCTCGAACAGCACCACGCCGAGCGCGTAGATGTCCGAACGCGGTGTCGTCTGCTCGAGCCGGATCTGCTCTGGTGACAGGTACGCGGGTGTCCCGCGGATCATCGTTCCGGCGGTCTGCTCTGGCGCACCGGTCTCCAGCGCGATGCCGAAGTCGGACAGGTACGCGTTGCCCTCCTCATCGAGCAGGACGTTGCCGGGCTTCACGTCCCGGTGCACCACGCCCTGGTGATGCGCCGCAGCCAGGGCCGCACTCATCTGGTCCAGGACCAGGGCAGCGCGCTCGGGCTCGAGGGGTCCGTCCTCCAGGAGGTCCTCCAGGTTGCCGCCGCGGAGGTACCGCATGACCAGGTACGCGGCATCCGGTTCGCGCCAGTAGTCGTAGAGCGGGACCACGTGCGGATGCTCGAGCCGGGCGACGAGTTGTGCCTCTCGCTCGAAGCGACGAACGAAGTCCGGCTGGTTCGCGAGTTCCGCGTGGATCGATTTGATCGCGACCTCGCGCTCGACCTGCGGCTGGATCGCCCGGTAGACGACGCCGAACGCCCCTTCGCCGACCTTCTCGAGGAGCCGATAGCCGCGCAGCGACTCGCCCCGGAGCTGAAGCGACTCGTCCTGCCGGAGCACCTGTTGGTGGAGCTCCTGCAGCTCGCGCGACGGATCGATTCCGAGCTCGTGGGCGAGTAGTTCGCGCGCGCGGTCGAAGGCGGCAAGGGCATCGGCCTGGCGGCCTGTGCGGTACAGCGCCAGCACGAGCTGGGACCACAGGCGCTCACGCAGCGGGTGGGCGATCGTCGCCGCCTCCAGCTCTGCGACGACCTCCGCATGCTGGCCGAGATCGAGTCGGGCCGAGATCCGCTCCTCAGTCGCGGCGAGGTGCAGCTCCTCCAGCAGCGCGATCTCACCTTGCAGCGAGGGCTCGGCGGCGAGGTCGGCCAAGGCGGGGCCACGCCAGAGCCCGAGCGCCTCGCCGAGCAGGTCGAGCACGAGCTTCGGCTCCGAGCTCGCGCCGCGGGCGTCATGCAGCAGCGACTCGAACCGGGTCGCGTCGAGCTCGTCGGGATCGATCCGGAAGATGTATCCCGGCGCCCGCCCCTCGATCCGATCGGCGCCGAGGGCGGTCCGGAGCCGTGAGACGTACGCCTGAAGGGTGCCGCGGGCGGTCTCGGGAGGTTCCTCCCCCCACATGGCGTCGATCAGGCGTTCGGAGGGCACGAGCAGGTTCGCGCGGAGCAGCAGGTGGGCGAGCACAACCCGTTGTTTCGGACCGCCGAGGGCGATCGGGCCGTCACCCGAGGAGGCCTCGAGCGGGCCCAGGACACGGAAACGCACGCCGGCACGGTACCGCCCCGCCTTCTCGTTGGGAATCCACTGTGCCTGCGGGACCTCGGTCACCATGGCCTCGAGGGTGCAAGGCCGCGCTTGCATTCCGCTTGCAAGCTCGGCGGCTGCAAGTCCCGCACGCGCCGGTCTGCAAGGACGGCTGCATGCGACGTCCAAGTGACCCACAGTCGAGCTGCATGAGGCGAGACCCACCGTGCCTCCATGCACACAAACACGCGTCTCGGGCTCGCGATCTCGCTCCTGACGATGGCGGCGTTTGCCGATATCGCCGGGCGTCCCCTGCAGGCGGAGCGAGCGGTCGAGGTGGGTCCCTCGGTCATGATCTATGGAGCGACCGCAGAGCAGATCGACCTGGGGCGCTGGGCCGTCCGCCGATTCGAGGCCGCGAAGCTGGAGGCTCCGCCGGTCGAGATCGACTTCCACGGAGATGCCGCTGGATGCGGCGGACACCTCGGCTTCGCCAAGGCAGGAGAGGTAGACATGTGCACGACTCTGGTGAACGCGATGGCGCGGCGGAACCTGCTGCACGAGATGAGCCACATCTGGCTGGACATGAACGCAGACGCATCGGTGCGGGAGCGGTTCCTGGAGCTCCGTGGCCTGCGCGAGTGGAACGCCTCGACCGATCCCTGGCAGGAGCGTGGTTACGAGCAGGGCGCCGAGATCATCTCGTGGGCGATCGGCGAGCGGATCCTGACCGCGCAGATCCCGGACAACGACCCGCCGCAGATCGGCGCCGCGTTCGAGGTCCTCACGGGGGTCGCGATGCCGGCGCCCCGGGTCGAGGGCTAGACGAAGGCGCCCTCGTCGGGGGTGGTGTCCGACGGCCACCCCGGGTAGTCGTCGCCCGGGTAGTCCCACGGGACGCCGTAGCACGTTTCCGAACCGGTCGGGCCGCCCCCGAACCACGCAGGAGTCCCGGTTGTCTCCCAGGTGATGGTGAACGGGCCCGACGACGTCTACGTGGAGCGGAAGGGGCGGATCGAGAGGGTGGCGGACCGTCTGTTTGAGGGGGAGGAGGCGGTCCTCCACGTGATCGAGCGCATCGTGGCGCCCCTGGGTCTCCGGGTCGACGCAACGTCACCTTGGGTGGACGCGCGACTTCCGGACGGCTCGCGGGTGCACGCGATCGTCCCGCCTCTTTCGCTCTGCGGTCCTGTCCTGAACGTGAGGAAGTTCTCGTCGATACCGCTCGGGCCTGGTGATCTGCTCGCGCGCGGCACGATCGGGCCTCGCATGCTCGCGTTCCTCGCCGCCTGTGTCTGCGGACGCATGAACGTCGTGATCTCGGGCGGGACCAGCTCAGGGAAAACGACGCTGCTCGCCGTGCTCTCGTCCTTCGTCCCGTCCGAGGAACGCCTCATCACCATCGAGGACGCCGCCGAGCTACGACTCGCCCAGCCCCACGTCATCGGTCTGGAGGCCCGACCGGCGACCGTCGAGGGTCGCGGCGAGGTCACGGTCCGAGATCTGGTTCGCAACGCGCTCCGGATGCGACCGGATCGCATCATCGTGGGAGAGGTCCGCGGCGGTGAGGCCCTCGACATGCTCCAGGCCATGAACACGGGACACGATGGTTCGCTCTCGACCGCGCACGCGAACTCGGCGCGTCACGCGCTCTGGCGCCTCGAGACGATGGCGCTGATGTCCGATGTCGACCTCCCCGTTGCCCATGTCAGGGCGCAGGTGGCGTCGGCGATCGACGTCGTGGTCCACACGGCTCGGCTCCGCGACGGACGACGCGTGGTGTTCCAGGTGGCCGCGGTCGACGAGCTCGACGGGGCGGGGGATCCGGTCGTCGTCGAGCTCTTTGGTTTCCGACCCCGGATCGGGCGTGAGGGTGCATTCGTCTGCACGGGCATCACGCCACGGGTCGTCTCGTCGCTCGCCGAACGCGAACAGGATCTCGACCATCGGTGGTTCGAGGCGGGGATCGACGCGTGGGAACCGGCGTGATCGAGGCGTTCGCGGTCGCCGCGCTGGTCGTCCTCTCAACGACGCTCCTCGCACGCGCGATGGTCGCCGAACGCTCGAAGCGCTTGCTTGGCAGGCTCGTGCCCGATCGCGATTCGGCCGCACCGACGTTCCGGGTGCCGAGGAACGTCCTCGTGGCGATGGGTGTCGTCGCGGCATGGTTCGTCGGTGCCCGTGTCGCCGGGATCGTCGGCTCGCTCGCGGCGGCCGCGGTCGTGCTCACGGCACCCGCGATGGTCGCCCGTCGCCGGAAGCGCCGCCGGGAGATCGCCACGCAGGAACGCCTCGCCGAGGCGGTCTCGCTGGTCGCCTCGGCCATGCGCTCCGGTCGTTCGCTGCATCAATCGATCGAGCTCGCCGCGACCGACCTGGATCCGTTGCTCGGGTCGACGTTCCGCCGCCTCGCCGATCGGACCGCGCTCGGCGATCCGATGGACGAGTCGATCGATGCGTGGGCCCGCGACGTGGGTGGTCCTGATGCGCGACTCGTCGCGGGCGTGCTCAAGCTCCATCGGCGGACGGGAGGCTCGCTCGCAGCGAGCCTGGAGAACCTCGCCGGGACGCTCCGAGATCGCCGGTCGTCTGCTCGCGAGCTCGGATCGCTCACGGCGCAAGCGAGGATGTCGGCAACGATCCTCGGGTTGCTCCCCATCGGGTTCTTCCTGTTCCTGTCGGTGATCGCTCGTCGAGACCTCCAGGCCGCCTATGAGACCCGAACCGGGGTCGCTGCGATCGGGTTCGGCCTCGCGTTGCAGGGGGCCGCGTACGTGTGGATCCGGCACCTCCTCCGGGTCGAACCGTGACCGCGACGATGGTGGCGATCCAGGCGGGCTTCGGGAGCGCGGTCGCCGTCGCGGCGATCGGGCTCGGGCGGGCCCCGGATCCGCTGGCGTCGAGCGGGATCGTCCGGGGCGGGCCCCCCGCGATCGGGAACGTGCTCGAGATCGTCGGGGGCTGGCCGATCCTCCGAGGGGTTCGGCTCCCGCCGGTGACGATGAGGAGGCTCGATCGGAGCGGTACCGATCGGAGCGCGCGACAGGTCGTGGCGTCGAAGGCGCTCCTTGCAGCCACGACGTTGCTCGCGGTTTCGGCGGTCCTGTCACCGGTGCTTGGTGTTCCCGCGGCGCTGATCGCCTGGCGCGTCCCCGATCTCGCGCTCGCCCGGCTCGCCCGCCGAACGCTCGCCGCGGCCGACCGCGAGATCCCAGTGCTGTTGGACCTGCTGGCGGTCGCGACGTCGGCGGGGCTCCCGCCCCAACTCGCCTTCCGTCGCGCGGTCGAGGCCGCGACGGGGCCCCTGGCCGACGAGCTCCGCTCCGTGCTCGATGCAAGCGACCTCGGCGGTCGGTGGCGCGACGAACTGGTCGTCGTGGGTGACCGCCTCGCGCTCCCCGACCTCCATCGGCTGCTCGGCGCGCTCGCGCGGACCGACTCGCTCGGGTCGTCGTTGGCCGGGGAGATCGGGCATCTCGCCTCCGACGTACGCGAGGTCCGGCGCGCGGCGGCCGCCCAACGCGCTCGAACGGCGCCCGTGAAGATGCTCTTCCCGCTCGTGTTCCTCGTCCTCCCCGCGTTCCTCCTCCTGACGGTGGTCCCGGTCTTGCTGACCACCGTCCGTTCGATCTCCTGAGAGGAGGTGAACCGGGATGCTCTTGTCCTGGTACGTCCGTGCTCGCTACGTGCGAGCGCGCCACCGACCGTCGGAGGAGGCGGGGCAGACGACGGCGGAGTACGCGCTGGTGATCCTCGCGGCCGCCGCGGTCGCCGTCGTGTTGATCGCCTGGGCGCGATCGTCGGGCAAGTTGCCGGCGTTCTTCGACTCCATCATCGATCAGGTTGCCGGAAGTGCCGACTGATCGCATGCGCGAACGCGGTTCCGCGGCGGTCGAGTTCGCGCTGCTGTTGCCGATCCTCCTCCTCCTGCTGCTGGCGTTCGTGCAGGTCGGGGTCATCGCCCGCGACTCCCTCGTGCTCACGCAGGCCTCGCGCGCGGGCGCCCGCGAGGCGGCCGTCCAGGGGACGAAGGATGCGGTCGACGAGGCGGTCCGCGCGGCCGCCGTCGGTCTGGATCCCGATCGGCTCAGCGTGGTCGCGACGTGGAGCGGAGCTCGTGGTGCCCCCGTGAGGGTCGACGTGGCCTACGAGGCGCCGGTCGCGTCGCTGCTGGCGGGATGGTTGCTCCCCGCGTCCGTGTCGCTCCGGGCGAGCGCGACGATGCGGCAGGAGTTCGCGTGACCGCCGACCGGCTCCGACTCGGCTCCGTGGACGCTCGCGCCTCACCGACCTCTCGGCTGGCGAGCGATCGTGGCTCGATCACGCTGGTGAGTGCGGCGGTGCTGGCGGCCTTGGTCGTGCTCGCGATGGGCGCCTCGGATGTTGCCCGGGTGTTGCACGCAGCGTCGCGGGCCCAGACGGCAGCGGACGCGGCAGCGCTCGCCGCCGCGCAAGCGCTCGCGATCGAGGAGGAGGGCCCCGAACCGGCAGCGCTCGCCGGCGAGTACGCCGAGCGGAACGGTGCCGTGCTCGAGACGTGTACGTGCGAGCGCGGGACGTTCGAGGCGACGGTCAGCGTCCGTCTGCCCGTGGGCGACCTGTTCCTCGTCGCAGGGGACCGTACGGTGCAGGCCCGGGCTCGAGCCCAGGTCGACCTGCCCGCTCCCTGACCTCGTGCGAGGCCGACCCGCCTCCGTCGGGAGGCGGGTGTACGATGCCTCGACCATGGCCATGCGACAACGGCTCCCGGTCAGGCGAGGCCGCCGCTCGCTGCTCGCGACGGTGGACTACTCGCTCGCCAAGCGCGCCCTGATCAACCAGGTCCGGACCGGACTCGCCTCGTGGACCGACATCTGCGACGCCCATCCCGAGCTGATGCGAGCCGCCCAGCACGTGGGCGAGCCGACGCGGAGGGAATGCCCCGTCTGCCACGACGCCAAGCTCAAGCTCGTGACGTACGTCTACGGGGACGGGCTCAAGCACGACAACGGGCGGGTCTGGCCGCTCGACGTCGGGCTCGACATGGCCGCCGACCGGCCCGGCTCCTGGTGCTACGTGGTCGAGGTCTGCACCGAGTGCCACTGGAACCACCTGCACGAGGCCTTCGTGGCCCGCGCCGGCTGATCCTCCTCGGCCCAAGACTCCACGGGAACTCCACGACGTTTCCGCAGCTCACGTACGGGGCAAATGCGGAGCCGTGACTAGACTTGACGACGAGTTGGCGGTCGAGACCGCGCCCGCGCGCGCACCCAAGGGTCGTAAGCACGCCCCCACCAAGAAGCGGAAGGGTTTCAAGGCCTGGCTCGGCCGCTGGTGGTGGGTGTTCGTCGTCGTGCCCCTCGTGGCCGTCATCGGCCTGCTGCTGACGCTGTTCTACGTCTACTCGCAGCTCGAGCTCCCCAAGACGCCCCCGCCGCTGCAGACCACCTACATCTACGATCGCGAGGGCAACCAGATCGCGACGCTGCACTCGACGGTCGACCGGACGATCATCCCGCTCTCGGACATGCCGCTCCAGCTCCGGCACGCGGTCATCGCCGTCGAGGACAAGGGCTTCTACGACCATCCGGGCATCGACGTGACCGGGATCTTCCGCGCGGCGTGGACCGACCTCGTCTCCGGCGAGATCGTCCAGGGCGGTTCGACGCTCACACAGCAGCTCGTGAAGAACGTGTACGCCGGCCGGTACGAGAAGGATCCGAAGACCGGCGTGGAGACCTACGCGGTCCCCCCGCGGACGCTCGGGCAGAAGGTGCGCGAGAGCCTGCTCGCGATCAAGGTCGAGCGAGAGTTCACCAAGGACGAGATCCTGGCCAAATACCTGAACACGGTCTACTTCGGCCGCGGCGCATACGGCGTCCAGGCCGCGGCGCAGACGTTCTTCCAGAAGGACGCCTCCGAGCTCTCGGCGCTCGAATCCGCGTTGCTCGCCGGCATGATCCAGAGCCCCTCGTACTACGACCCGGTCGATCAGGAGGAGGCGGCGCTCGAGCGGCGGAACTACGTCCTCGAGCAGATGGCCTCCGAGGGCTACCTCACCCCGGAGCGCGCGGCGCAGCTCGAGGCGCGGGAGATCAGGGTGGACCCGATCGATGTCGGCCTGAACTTCCCGGGCAAGCTCGGCTACTTCCTGGACTACACCCGGCGGTCGTTGCTCGATAGGTACGACGAGGGGCTCGTGTTCGGCGGCGGGCTGCAGGTCACGACCACGCTCGACTCGCAGATGCAGCGCTACGCCGAGGAGGCGGTGGCCAACCATCTGGACACCCCCGGCGATCCCGCGGCGGCCGTCGTCGCGATCGACCCGCGCGACGGGTCGGTCCGCGCGATGTACGGCGGGAAGAACTTCGCGGTGTCGAAGGTGAACCTCGCGACCGGCGACGGCGGTTCGGGACGGCAGGCGGGATCCGCGTTCAAGCCGTTCACGCTCGTCACCGCGATCGAGCAGGGGTACTCGCTCAGCTCGCGCTGGCACGGCCCGTCCTCGATCACGATCCCCGACCCCGCCTGCTACACGGACGGCGCGCCCTGGGAGCTCTCGAACGCGGCCGACGAGGAGAGCGGCGACTTCACCCTGCTCCAGGCCACGACGTACTCGGTGAACACCGTCTTCGCGCAGGTCGCGTCGGCCGTGACGCCGGAGGCGATCAGGCAGACGGCGACCCGGATGGGGATCCGATCGCCGCTCGAACCGGTGTGCTCGATCACGCTCGGGACCCAGGCGGTCACGCCGCTCGAGATGACGAACGCGTACGCGACCCTCGCCGCCCGCGGATGGCGGCACCGGGCATCACCGCTCGAGCGGGTCGACACCGCGGATGGCAAGACCGACCTGCAGATCGGCGGTCGCGGCAAGCTGGTCGTGCGCCAGAACGACGCCGACCTCGTCACCTACGCGCTGCAGAGCGTGATCACGAGCGGCACGGGCGTCGCGGCGGACATCGGGCGTCCGGCCGCCGGCAAGACCGGCACCGCACAGGAGTACCGGGACGCTTGGTTCTGCGGGTACGTGCCGCAGCTCGTGACCTGCGTGTGGGTGGGCTACCCGCAGGGCGAGATCTCGTTGACGAACGTCGAGGGGTACTCGGCGGTGTTCGGCGGCACGATCCCCGCGCTGATCTGGCACGACTTCATGGAGCAGGCCACCGCGAACATGCAGGTCAAGGACTTCGCCCAGCCCTCGTTCGAGGGCTACACGCTCGGCGCGCCGACCCCGCCGCCGCTGCCGGCGCCGTCGGTCACGCCGTCGCCCTCTCCCAAGCCGAGCCCCTCGCCGTCGCCCAAGCCGAGCCCGTCGCCGTCGCCGTCGCCCGAGCCGAGCCCCTCGCCCTCGCCCGAGCCGAGCCCGTCGCCGTCCCCCGAGCCGAGCCCCTCGCCGACCACGTCCCCGCCGGCCGCGCTCCCCGAACGCCCCGCGCTGCTCGACTCGAGCTGACGCGCGGACCGTCCGCCGTTCGCGTGCGGAGGCGGGTCGTTCGCCGGTCCCGATGTGTCCTCGCTCGAGAACTCCCGTGCCGCCGGCACCGCGCCCATCGGCAACGAGGCAACCACGGTGGTGCCCCTGCCGGGCGCCGAGTGCACCATGAACGTCCCGTTCGCGAGCTCGACCCGTTCGCGCATCGAGGCGAGACCTACCCTTCCGCTCTGCAGGTACTCGCGGGCCTTCCCGGCGTCGAAGCCCTCGCCGTCGTCGATGATCTCGACGCGGAGCTGCCCGCCGGTCGTCTCCACCGCGACCGTGACGGAGACCGGGTTCGCGTGCTTGGCCGAGTTCGACAGCGCCTCCTGGACGACGCGGTAGGCCAGGGTCTCGAGATCCTGTGGGATCTCGCCGCTTGCGCGGCCCGAGAACTCGGTGTGGACGAGATTGTCGCGCCCGAACCGGTCGACCGTCTCACGGAGCGCCGGGATCAGGCCGCGCTCCTCCAGGAGCGGCGGACGGAGTCCGGACATCAGCCGCCGGAGGTTGTCCGCCTCCTCCGAGAGCTCGGAGCGCACCTTGGACAGGATGCCGAGCCCAGCGTCGATCTCCCCGGCCTTCAGCATCAGGAGCACCGCCTCGAGCGACAGCGATGCGGCAGAGACCCCCTGCACCGGCCCGTCGTGCAGGTCGCGCGCGATGCGGTTGCGCTCCCCCTCGATCGCCGCGTTGGTCCGGCGCATGATCCGCGTCCGGTCCTCGTCGCGGTCCTGCAGGAACTTGAACAACGAGCGGATCGTCTGGTCGGCCACCCGGGCCGCCGTGACGTCGCGGACCAGGAGCAGCCGCCGGGGTGGGTCGCCGGGGATCTCCGAGGTCCTCGATTCGAGGTAGATGGCGTGACCCTCGCGCTGGAGCGTCCCCTGGCCGGTCACCGGCAGCGAGTCGAACTGCTCGTCGGTCTGGATCGAGGCGGCGAGCGAGCTCCACGGCTGACCTTCGACGAGCGACTGCGGGAGCTCGACCATCTTGCAGAAGGCGCCGTTCGCGCGGACGACGACGTCGCGGGGGTCGAGCTCGACGATGCCGTCGACCGCGGACTCGAACACGGTGCGGAGGCGTTCCTCGGACTCGCGCAGGGTCTCGTTCGCGCGCTGGAGCCGAGACAGGGCCATGTCGGTCTCGCGGAGCGCGGCCTCCTTCTGGTCGAGCGCGTCGTGGACCGCGCGCTGGGACTGCGTCCCTCGGACCTGATTCACGAGGATCCGGAGCGCGACCGCCGCCGCCAGGAGGCCGATCAGGAGCGAGGCCTGGTTGTCGTCGAGCACGGAGCTGCGCCTGTCGACCGCGACCAGGGCGAGGGCGGCGCTGGTCGCGGCGACCGACAGGGTCGTGAGGACGGCCTTGCCGTACCGCGCCGGAACCTTACGTCGTTCGGTCACCCTTCGGGGGATGACGCTGACGAGCGCCGCGACGAAGAGTGCGGACAACGCGATCGGCAGGTCGACCTGGGGCCGTCCGACCTCGAACGATCCGCTCAGCCACAGCTTCGCGAACCCGTGCACACCCACACACATCCCGCAGACCGCGAGAAACATCCCGAGGTGCGCGACGTTCGGTCGTGCGAGCGCCAGGGCACCGTAGGCCGATGCGCCCGAAGCGATGATCAGCGCGAACTCCGCGGACCTCGCGGGGTCCGCCATCGAGTCGGGGCGCAGGGACAGGAACAGCATCGTGCCGATCGCGGCGCTCAGCAGCGCGACGTCGGCCACGATCTCGCGGCGGTCCTCACGGGCCACGTGCTCGCGGAACTCGATCGCCACGGCGATCAGGAACAGCACGCCCGCCGCCAGGAACCCCACGTCGTACAGGCCGAGCCTCGGAGGTTCGGATCCGGTTGCGTCGGTCACGAGCAAGCCGGCGCTCACGACCGCGATCGCCGCGATCCCCAGCCCGAGCGACGGGGCGCTCCGCCACGCGCCCTTGTGCCGGCACCGGAGCAGGATGACGATCGCGGAGAGGAGGCAGGAACCCGCGACGAGGGGGGATCGGATGTCGTCCGGCCAGCCCGAACGGCTCGACGCCGCGTAGGCGAACGCCACACCGCCGCCCGCGACGAGGAGGACGAAGGGCGCGAACCACGGAGCCCTGCGCTGTGTCTGCGTGGACATCGTTCGAAGGACCATGATGCAGCAGGCGGGCTCGCGCCTCCATCACCCGACCGGGGTCAACCGAAGGACCTGCCCTAGGCCGTCTGGCGGGTACCGCGGTAGCCCAGGGTGACTAGTCCACGAGCGGGACCGTCCCCGCCGGGCACGGGGACGGCTACTCGATCAGGCGGCGCCGGAGCGCCTCGGCGACGGCCGCCGTTCGGTCCGAGGCGCCGAGCTTCTCGAAGATGTGCTCGAGGTGCGTCTTCACGGTGTCGGGCGAGATGTACAGCCGCTCGGCGATGTCGCGGTTGGTGTGTCCGAACGCGAGCAGCTGCAGGACCTCGATCTCGCGCGCGGTCAGGGTCTCCGCCCGGCGGTCACGCTCCTTGGCCTGCGAGAGCTCCTCCGCGAGCGCCACCACCAGCTGGGGGTCGATCACCATGTTGCCGCCCGCGACCAGGCGGACGGTCTGGATCAGGTGCTCGGCGTCGCGGGCCTTGAGGACGTAGCCGCGAGCACCACTCCGGACTGCCTCCACCACGAACTGGCGGTCGTCGTAGGCGGTCAGCATGATCACCCCGGTCTTGGGATGGGTCTCGCGGATCTTCCGGGCTGCCTCGAGACCGTCCATCTCGGGCATCCGGATGTCCACCAGGGCGATGTCCGGTTCTTCCTTGGCGACCAGGTCGACCAGTTCCTGCCCGTTCGCGGCCTCGCCGACGACCTCGATCCCCTCCGCCATGTCCAGGTACCTGCGGAGTCCCTGCCGCACGAGCGAGTGGTCGTCCGCGATCGCTACACGAATCGTCACGCTTCCCCCTCCGGACCTCGACGGCGTGGAGACCATCCTATATGGACGCCGGGACGCCTCAGAAGATGTAGTACCAGTTGAGGGTCAAGAGCGAGAGGATCGCGAGGCCGGCCGCACACACGACCAGCGCCGCCGATCGTGGGATCCGGAGCCGCTCGAGGCCGAGCGCCAGCCCCCAGAAGGCCGGGAACAGGGGCAGGACGAACCGGGGCATCGACATCAGCGGACGATCCGGGAAGACGAAGGTCAGCGGGATCAGCAGGGCGCTCCACAGGTAAACGCCGTAGGCGGGCCGCAAGCGCACGAGCGCGTACACCGACGCGGCGAGCATCGGGACGAGGATCAGCCAGTCGAGCAGCCAGTAGCCCCCGTTGAGCTCGTCGAGGTAGCGGAACGCGTCGCCCGTGCCGTCCCACAGCGTCGCCCACGGCCACGAGAAAGAGCGTTCCCAGTTCGCCTGGAACGTCACCGGGGCGAGCCCCTCGCCCGCCCGGAGCCCCCAGAAGCCGAGGTAGGCGAGCAGCCCGCAGCCAGTGGCGGCCGCCGCGAGGAAGCCGGGCCATGCCGGCCCGCGTCGTTCGACGCGCTGGTGCAGCGCCTCGATCACGAGCGCCGGCGCGATCACGATCCCGATGCTCCGGGTGAGCGCCGCCAGCGCCCCGGCGGCGCCCGCGACCGCCCATCTCCGCCGGCGAGCACCCCAGAACGCCGTGACCGACAGGAGGAGGAACAACGACTCGCTGTAGGGCATGAGGAAGAAGTGCGCGGTCGGGAAGACGCACATCAGCAGCACGGCGGTACGCGCGGTGCGTTCGGACAGCTCGGACGTGCTGAGCAGATAGGTGACGACGAGGCCGCCCCAGAAGGCGACGTTCGACACGATCGTCGCGGCGGCGAAGGGGTGGCCCCCGAGCGCGAACGAGAGCCCTCGGATCGCGAGCGGGTACAGCGGGAAGAACGCGGCGCTCCCGTCCCGGAGCCGATAGCCGCTCTCGGCGATCCGCAGGAACCACAGCGCGTCGAACCGCTCCCACGCGGTGAACGCGTTCTGCCACCCGGGGTGGAACGCAGGCGCGGACCAGCCCGGCACGCCGACGGCGCCGAGCGGCGGGAACAGGGTGACGCCGACCACGCCGATCACCGACATCGCGACCCGGAGCCCGACGAAGGCGACCAGACAGAAGCGGACGGCTCGGAGGACGCGCTCGCGCGCGTCCCCCGCGTCGGTTCTGCCGTCCCTGGGCTCGGCCGACGGCTCGGCTGCGGGGCCGGCCACGGTGGGCCGCTCGGGTTCGGTCCTCATGGCCTCACGCGGAGACGTCCGCCGGCACCTCGCTCGGGATCGGCAGCGGCGGCTCGGGTTCGGGTGGGGGCTCGCGCCGGCGGATCCACTCGATCACGCAGAGCACCAGGATCGCGGCCCGCCCGAGGATCGCGAGCTCGAACACCCACGTCGGGATGTCCGCCAGCCCGCCCTCGAGGCCGCTGGCCGCCCCGAGCCATCCGAACTCGGTCAGGAATACGACGACGTCGATCGCCTCGAACGCGATGAACAGCCGCAGGTTCGGGAGCGCGAGCGCGAACCACGGGAGCAGCCACAGGCTGAACTGCGGCGAGTACACCTTGTTCGTGAGCAGGAACACCACGAGGATCGGGAACCCGAGTGTCCATCGCGCGAACCCGGGGTCGCGCCTTGCCTTCACCGCCCAGATCACGACGACCCACGCGACGAACAGCAGGATCGAGGCGACGTTGATCAGGCTCGTGTTCGCGCAGCTCTGTCCCGTCGCGAGCTTGCACGCCGCCTCCCACAGGCTGTTCCAGCTCGCGGGGCGCGCCTTGCTGTTCTGATAGAACTCGAGCCAGCCGATGGTCCCCCAGATCGCGAACGGGAGGTTCACCGCGACCCACGCGCCTGCCGCAGCCCACAGGAGGCGGATCCCACGGTCCGGCTCCCGGCCGCGGAACCGGCCGGCGACGAAGGGGATGATGAACAGCGCCGGGTACAGCTTGGCGGCGGCGCCGAGCCCGAGCAGCACGCCGGACCAGCCGTCGCGTCTCCGGAGGTACGCGAGGGTGGCGGCCGTCGTGATCGCGACGGTGAGCAGGTCCCAGTTGCTCGTGGCCGCGAGAGCCAGTGTCGGGGCGAGCGCGAAGTACAGGACGCGCCGCCCGACCATGATGTGGAGGCAGAAGGCGATCCAGAACGCTGCGATCCACATCAGGATGGCGTTCGCGAAGAAGAAGCGCGTGTTGCTGGGTCCCGACGCCCACGCGGCGAGTCGCATCGTGTACATCGTGAGCACCGGGTACTCGTCGCAGGTGCTGTCCTCGGCGACGCCCTGGCACGGGTCCAGGTAGGGGAGTCGGCCACCGGTCAACTGCTCGCTCTGGATCAGGCCGACCAGGTCCGTGTAGCACCCGCGCGTGAACGCTCGGCCGTCGGTCCAGTCGTCGACGGCGCAGGGGAGCTTGAACGCGAGACCGACCGCGAGGGTGCCGGCGACGAGCAGGAAGACCACGCCGATCCCGATCGTGCGCGTGGAGGCGGGCACGGCCCGATTATCCCCGTCGGGGGTCCGCGAGGACGGATGCGGACCCGCCGGCTCGCTCGCATCCCGGCGCGGCATCACGCGAGGACCTCCGCCGTGGCCGGCCGTTCCTCGTCCTGGGCGGCGGGCCTCGGACCTGCTCGCGCACCCCGGACCCACCCGATCACGCAGGCGACCAGGATCAACGCGCGGATCGCGACCGCGAGCTCGAACATGCCCACCGGCAACCCGGCGAGCCCCCCGTCGATGCCGAGGTAGCGGCCGAACCACGAGAAGCGCGTGACGAACACCGCCACGTCGGCGAGCTCGAACGCGGCGAACCACCCCAGCCTGGGGAACGCGAGCGCGAACCACGGGAGCAGCCACAGGCTGAACTGCGGCGAGTAGACCTTGTTGGTCAGCAGGAACAGCACCAGGATCGGGAACCCGAGCGTCCACCGCGGGAACCCGGGTTCGCGCCGTGCCTTGAGGACCCACACGACCGCGACCGACGCGACGAACAGCCCGAAGGAAGCCAGGTTGACCAATCCCGTGTTCGTGCAGGTCTGGCCCGTCGTGCGTTCGCACGCGAGGTGCCACAGGGTGTCCCAGTCGGCCAGCCGAGCCGCGTTGTAGCGGAAGAACTCCCACCAGCCCGTCGGGGCGAGGAGCACGAAGGGCAGGTTCACCGCCACCCACGTCCCCACCGCGGCCCACGCGAGCCGGGTCCCACGATCGGGTTCCTCCCCGCGGAAGCGGCCGGCGACGAACGGGACCACGAGGAGCATCGGGAAGATCTTGGCGGCCGCCCCGAGCCCGAGGAGCACCCCCGACCAGCCGTCCCTGCGACGCAGGTATGCCAGCGTGCCGACCGTGGCGAGCGCGACCGGGAGCAGGTCCCAGTTCATCGTCGCGTAGAGCGCGAGCGTGGGGGCGAGTGCGAAATACAGGACCCGATCGCCGACGAGCAGGTACAGGCTGAATGCGATGACGAACGCGGCGACCCACATCATGATCGCGCTCGCGTAGAAGTAGCCGGTGATGCTCGGGCCCGAGATCCACGCGGCGACCCGCATCGTCCACATCGTGAGCACGGGATACTCGTCGCATTCGGCCGTCGTGTCTGCGCAGGCGTCCAGGAATGGGAGCCGACCCCCGCGCAGCTGCTCGGTGGCGAGCTGAGGCACGTTGTCCGAGTAGCAGAGGCGTGTGTACTGGCGGTCGTCGCTCCACTCGCCGGACGCGCACGGCGCCTTGAGGGCGTGACCGAGCACGAGGGTGCCCGCGAGCAGCGCGAAGACGGTCCCGAGCCCGATCCGTCGGACGGCGTTCGGCATCCGGCTTGATTATCACCGGCGCGTCGTCCGCCACTCGCGTCCCGAGGCCGGAAAAGGCGGCGGGGCCGCCGAGGGGGTGGCGGCCCCGCCTTCACGTCCGGCCAGATCCATGATGTGGCTCCGCCGGTGGGGGACGCCTCGTGGGCGCCCACCCGTTCGTGCCGTCCCTGTATCTTCGGCACGCCACGGGGCCGGCCTGAGGGTCGCCCGGAAGGAAGTTGGGACCGATCCATCCGGGCGGTCCGCCCGGATGGATCGCCGACCCGGGCTCCCTATGCTTTGGCTACAGTGGTCGTCGTGACGACGGTGCTCCTGTTCCATTCCGCACAAGGGCAGACGCCCGGGTTCCTCGAATTCGCCGACGAGCTGCGCTCGGCCGGCCACACGGTCCACGCACCGGACCTGTTCGACGGCGAGACGTTCGGAACCGTCGACGAGGGCGTCGCCCACGCGCGACAGGTCGGGTTCGGGGAGATCATCCGCCGCGGTTCGCAGGCGGCCGAGGAGCTGCCCCCCGACATCGTGTACGCGGGCTTCTCGCTCGGCGTGATGCCCGCGCAGTCGCTGACGCAGACCCGACCGGGTGCGCGAGGGGCGATCCTCTTCCACGGAGCCCTGCCGACCTCCGAGTTCGAGGGCCCGTGGCCCGACGGCGTGCCGCTCCAGATCCACATGATGGATGCCGACCCCTGGGCGGAAGAGGATCGACCCGCGGCCGAGGCCTTGATCGAGGAGATCGAGGGCGGCGAGCTGTTCATCTACCCGGGTTCCGGTCATCTGTTCGCCGACCCGGGTTCGGGCGACTACGACGAGCAGGCGGCTGGCCTGCTCAAGGAGCGCACGCTCGCCTTCCTACGGAGTGTCGAGTAGCCCGAGATCCATCTCGGGGGAGCATCAACTCTACGGCCTCGGACCTGCGATCCGACCGGCCGCCTGCTCACTCCACCTCCGCGAACGCGCGGACGGGGAACGCCGCGCCGCGAACGATGGCGATCGGCGGCGCCGAGAACACGAACCCCTCGCGGGGGAGCCGCTGCAAGCCTCGGAGGTTCTCCACGATCGGGATGCCGGCCTCGAGCAGGCCGGTGTGGGCGGGGCGGGAGAGGTCTGACGTGTCGTCGACATTCCCGAAGTCGACCCCGACGAGCTGCACCCCCGCGGCCACGAGGCGCTCCACGACCGTCAGGGGAAGGAACGGCGCATCCGACCAGTACTCCTCCGACCCCCATCGCGCATCCCACCCCGTGCGCACCAGGACCGCTCGCCCGCGCAGGGAGCGTTCGTCGACGCCTTCGAGCGATACCGCTCGCCCGGGTTCGGCCGGGTCGACGATGAGGCCCGGCAAGCCGACGACCGTCTCGAGCGGCAACCTCGCGAGATCCTCGCGGTCACGGAAACGGTGGAACGGCGCATCGAGGTAGGTCCCCGTGTTGCCGGCCAACTCGGCGCCACCGAGGAGGAACTCCGCCTGCCCTCCGTATCGCTCGCGCGAGGCGTCGTGATCGAGGATCGCGAAGATGCGCACGGGCGGGAGGCCCGGGTAGGCCGCCATCCCGTCCTCGATCGGATGCGAGAGATCGATGAACGTCATCACAGCCTCCGATCGTTGATCCTGAGCACCCCACGCCGGAGCGCCCTATCACTTATCACACCCGCCAGGTGGCCGAGGAATTGCGCGGCTCCAGATCGCGTGTGGGGCCCAAGGTTCCTTGTGGGTGCACCGAGTGGGAGCGGCGGGTCGTCCCCGCGCTGGACCCCGGGTGCACCTCTCGGTCGGGTCACCTGACCTTGTCCTCCCAGTCTCGAACGTCCTAGGGTGGAGGGGTCGACGAGGGAAGGAGAGCCGCGATGGCAGAGGTCCCGGTCGAGACCAAGCCCGACACGATCGTCCTGGTCCACGGCTTCTGGGTGACGCCGAGGAGTTGGGAGCACTGGAAGAGGCATTACGAGGCGAAGGGCTATACGGTCCTCACACCCGCCTACCCTGGGTTCGAGGTCGAGGTCGAGGCGCTCCGCGCCGACCCGACGCCGATCGAGCAGCTCCAGGTGCCGGAGATCATCGACATGCTCGAGAACATGATCGGGAAATTGGATCGTCCGCCGATCATCATCGGGCACTCGGCCGGCGGCGTGTTCACCCAGATCTTGCTCGATCACGGCTTCGGTGCGGTTGGGGTGGCGATCGACTCAGCGCCGACCGAGGGCGTGAAGGTCGTTCCGCTCTCCGAGATCAAGTCCGGGTTCCCCATCCTGAAGAACCCCGCGAACCGGCATCGAGCGGTCGGCTTCACGCCAGAACAGTGGCACTACGTGTTCGCGAACACATTCAGCGAAGAGAAGTCACGTGAGCTCTACGAGCGCTACCACATCCCAGCCTCAGGCAGAGTCTTCTGGGGAAGCGCACTCGCGAACATCCACCCCGGGAAGGACGACACCTACGTCGACTACCACAACGACGCGCGACCGCCGTTGCTGTTCATCTCCGGGAAGCAGGATCACCTCTTCCCCCCGAAGGTGGGGCACTCGAATGCGAAGCACTACAAGTCCAAGACGGTGACGGAGATCGTGGAGTTCGATGGCCCGCATCTGCTCCCTGCCATCGATGGATGGGAGGAAGTCGCCGACTTCGCGCTCGATTGGGCGCTGAAGCACGCGGGGACGACGGTGGCCGACCACGCCGCAGCCGACGATCGTGACTCGGCGAACTGAGGCTCGACGCTTCGCGGGTCGGGCGTGTGAGGCCTCCGTCTCGGGAGGCGGGCCAGCGATAAGCGCGCACGCGAGGCGATGTTGTCGCCCGCGCCGACGGGTCTCAGTCGGGCGATAGCTCCACGTACACCGAGCCTGGAAGAGGCCCGAGGGCGCGGCGGGGCGCGCGAGGCCTGCTTCGCTGGCTCCTCGTCGATCCCTTACGTGTACGAGTGCTCCTCGTCCGGGAACGTCCCGGCGGCGACGTCCGCGGCGAACGCGGTCGCGGCCTTCGCGATCTCGCCGCGCAGGTCGACGTAGGCGCGCGCGAACTTCGGCACGCGTTCGGAGAGCCCGAGCAGGTCGGGGGACACGAGCACCTGGGCATCGGTCCCCGGTCCCGCGCCGATGCCGATCGTGGGGATCTGGAGGGTCTTCGTGAGCTCGGCGCCCAGCTCGGAGGGCATGGCCTCGAGCACGATCGCGAACGCGCCCGCCTTCTCGAGCGCGAGCGCCTGGTCCGTCACCCGTGCCGCCTCCTCGCCTCGGCCCTGCACCCGGTAGCCGCCCATCGCGTGCACCGACTGCGGCGTGAGGCCGACGTGCGCCATCACAGGGATCCCGAGTTCGACCAGCGTGTACACGAGCTCGACCTGCGCGCCCTCGATCTTGACGGCGCCGGCGCCGCCCTCCTTCAGGAACCGGCCTGCGTTCCGAACACCCTCCTCGACGCTGACCTGGTACGAGAGGAACGGCATGTCGCCCACCACGAGCGCGTTCGTGACGCCGCGCGCGACCGCGCGCGTGTGGTGGAGCATCTCATCCATCGTGACGGGCAGCGTGTTCTCGTAGCCGAGGATGGTGTTGCCGACCGAATCGCCGACGAGCAGCACCGGGATCCCCGCCTCGTCGAAGACCTTGGCGGTGGGGTAGTCGTAGGCCGTGAGCATCGCGAAACGCTTGCCCTCGGCCTTCCACGCTTGCAGGTCGCGGATCGTGATGGTCATCGCTCGCGCCTCCTTCGTGAGTGCACGGCAGCCGTTTCCAGCAGTCTACCCGGGTGCCGACGGGACACCGGGAACGCGTCCCTGCGTGTCACCCGTGGGTGCTAGGGTCGCCCGACCAGCGAGCCGATAGACTGGGCGCCAGCCACACATCCTGCTCCCCCGGTGGGGGCCGTCCAGACCAGAGGAGGTGGAGAACTGAGGCAGTACGAAGGCATGCTCATCCTGCCCGCGGAGGCCGACGAGTCGGTCGTGTCCGGGGCACTGGACCGCATCACCCGCGTCATCGGCGAGGCGGGTGGCCAGGTCGGCAACG
>Ga0210378_10000395_pt1 | contig 22054 bp, 18 predicted proteins | sample PLM1_60_b1redo_FD_155465 | JGI IMG/M metagenome (GOLD analysis project Ga0210378, IMG submission 155465) | Groundwater sediment microbial communities from an aquifer in East River, Colorado, USA - PLM1_60_b1 redo | ecosystem: Environmental > Terrestrial > Soil > Riparian zone | place: USA: East...
CTCGGTGTCACCGCGCGTCCTCGCCACCCGCCCATCTCATCACGCGGTCAGCCGGGCCGGTGTCGCCGCCGATCGCATCCGCCGTCGGTGCTGCACCAAGCTGTCGGTGCTACACTTCACCCGTGCCCACCACTCGTCGCCGCCACGTCATCACCGAGACCGACGAGGTGGCTCGGGCGCTCGACGATGCCGCCCGGCGCTGGCCGGAGGAGCGCAACAACCGCCCCCGCCTCCTGCTGCGGCTGCTCGAAGAGGGCCACCGGGCGGTCACCGGTCACTGGCGGCATCGGTCCGAGGACCGCCGGAACGCGGTGGCACGCACCAGCGGCGCGCTCACCGGCGCGTACGGCGAGGGCTACCTGACGGAGTTGCGCGAGGACTGGCCGGAGTGATCGTGCTGGACGCCAGCGTCCTGATCGCCCACTTGGATGCCTCGGACGCCCACCACGACCGTGCCTTCGACCTCCTGCATCAGCTGACCGAGGAGCCGCTGGCGGCGAGCCCGCTGACCCTCGCCGAGGTCCTGGTGGGCCCGGCCCGGGCCGGGCTGCTCGACCGCGCCGCCGCGGCGCTGCACCAGCTGGAGGTGGGGAGCGTGCCGCTCGAGGAGGATGCCCCGGTTCGGCTGGCGATGCTCCGCGCCGGGACCGGACTCAAACTGCCCGACTGCTGCGTGCTGCTGGCCGCGGAGCAGGCCCACGCCACGCTGGCGACCTTCGACGACCGCCTCGCCGCCGCGGCGCGGGACCGGGGACTCGGGGTCCGGGGGCGGTAGGGCTCGCGCCCTAGACTCCGCGCATGGTGCGGACGGCGGTGGTGACCGGGGCCAGCAGCGGGATCGGCGCGGCCATCGCCCGCCGGCTGGTCCGCGACGGCCATCAGGTCCTCGCCGCGGCCCGCCGCGAGGACCGGCTGGCCCGGCTGGCCGCGGAGACCGGCGTGCGCCCCGTCCGGCTCGACATCACCGACCCGGCGTCCGTCCGCGCGCTGGCCGACTCGCTGACCGATCTCGACCTGCTGGTCAACAACGCCGGCGGGGCGGTCGGCGCCGACCCGGTGGAGTCCGGGGACCCGGCCGGGTGGCGGTTGATGTTCGAGGTCAACGTGCTGGGCACGCTGCGGGTCAGCCAGGCGCTGCTGCCGCTGCTGCGGGCCGGCGATGGCGGCACGATCGTCAACGTCACGTCCACCGCGGCCTTCGTCAACTACGAGGGCGGCGCCGGTTACAGCGCGGCCAAGCACGCCGAGCACGCGCTCACCGAGACGCTCCGGCTCGAGCTCGCCGGCCAGCCGGTGCGGGTCGTCGAGATCGCGCCCGGCATGGTGCGGACCGACGAGTTCGCGCTGAAGCGGTACGGCGGCGACCCGGACAAGGCCGCCGCCGTGTACGCCGACGTGGACCGGCCGCTGACCGCCGAGGACGTCGCCGAGTGCGTGGCACTGACCGTCGCCCTCCCGCTGCACGTCAACGTCGACCTGCTGGTCGTCCGGCCGCTCGCCCAGGCCGCCCAGCACAAGGTGCACCGGGGCCCGCTCTTCCCCCGGTGAGGGACGTCAGCTCAGGGCCGGCCGAGCGCCCGGTACGTCCACCCCGCCGACCGCCAGGACGCCGGGTCCAGCGCGTTGCGGCCGTCGACGATGCGGCGGGCGCCGACCACCGCGCCCAGCGCGGCCGGGTCCATCTCGCGGAACTCGGCCCACTCGGTGAGCAGCAGCACCACGTCCGCGCCGCGGGCCGCGTCCAGCGCCGACTCGGCGACCGCCAGCTGCGGGTACATCCGCCGCGCGTTCTCCATCGCGGCCGGGTCGTAGACGATCACGGCCGCGCCGAGCTTCTGCACGGTCGCGGCGACGTCCAGGGCAGGCGAGTCGCGGATGTCGTCGGAGTTGGGCTTGAAGGCCGCGCCCCAGACGCACACCTTCTTCCCCGCGTACTGCCCCGACAGCAGCTCCCGACCGAGGTCGACGGCGCGGGCCCGGCGCCGCTTGTTGATCGCGTCGACGTCCTTGAGGAAGGCCAGCGCGTCCTGCGCGCCGAGCTCCTCGGCGCGGGCCATGAAGGCGCGGATGTCCTTGGGCAGGCAGCCGCCGCCGAAGCCGAGCCCGGCGTGCAGGAACCGCTTGCCGATCCGGTTGTCGTAGCCGAGCGCCTCGGACAGCTTGGTCACGTCGGCGTGCACCACCTCGCACACCTCGGCCATCGCGTTGATGAACGAGATCTTGGTGGCCAGGAACGAGTTGGCCGCGACCTTGACGAGCTCCGCGGTGGCGAAGTCGGTCACGACCACCGGGCAGCCGGCGGAGACGACCGGCTCGAAGGCCGCCCGCAGCGCCTGCTCGGCGCGCTCCGAGCGCACCCCGAAGACCAGCCGGTCCGGGCGCAGGGTGTCCTCGACGGCGAACCCCTCGCGGAGGAACTCCGGGTTCCAGGCCACCTCGACGCCGTCGCCGGGAGCCAGCGACTCCACCACCGCGGCCATCCGCTCCGCCGTCCCGGCCGGGACGGTGGACTTGCCCACCACCAGCGCCGGGCGGGTGAGCAGCGGCGCGAGCGTCGAGAACGACGCCTCCACGTACGACAGGTCGGCCGCGTAGCCGTCCTTGCGCTGCGGCGTCCCGACGCACACGAAGTGGACGTCGGCGAACTCCGCGACCTCCTCGTACGACGTGGTGAAGCGCAGCCGTCCGCTGTCCAGCGCCTTGCGCAGCAGCTCGGGCAGCCCCGGCTCGAAGAACGGCACCTCGCCGGCCGCGAGCATGGCCACCTTCGTCTCGTCGACGTCGAGGCCGATCACCTCGAAGCCGAGCTCGGTCATGCAGACGGCGTGGGTCGCGCCGAGGTAGCCCGTGCCCAGCACGGACAGGCGCGGTCGGGGACCGGTAATCACCGCGACAGAGTAGAGGACATCTCCTGGTCGTACCCTCGTGGCCGGGAGGGAGTCGCCGTGGACCCGTCGTTCGACACCTATCGTCTCTCCGAGGAGCACATGATGCTCCGCGAGACGGTCCGTGCCCTGGCCGAGGACAAGATCGCCCCGCGGGCGGCCGAGATCGACGCGACGTCGGAGTTCCCGTGGGACGTCTACGACGCGCTGCGGAAGGCCGACCTGCACGCGGTGCACCTGCCGGAGGAGTACGGCGGGGCCGGCGCCGACTCGCTGGCGACCGCGCTGGTCATCGAGGAGATCGCGCGGGTGTGCGCCGCGTCCTCGCTGATCCCCGCGGTGAACAAGCTGGGCACGACGCCGTTGCTGCTGTCCGCCTCGGACGAGCTGAACAAGCAGGTGCTGCCGCCGGTGGCCAGCGGCGACGCGATGTTCTCGTACGCGCTGAGCGAGCGGGAGGCGGGCTCGGACGCGGCGGCGATGAAGACCCGCGCGGTCCGCGACGGCGACTCGTGGGTGCTCAACGGGTCCAAGTCCTGGATCACCAACGCCGGCGTGTCGACGTACTACACGGTGATGGCGTCCACGGACCCGCCGGCCGGCGCGGACGGGATCTCCGCCTTCGTGGTGCACAAGGACGACCCGGGCTTCTCGGTCGGCGCCAAGGAGCGCAAGCTCGGCATCAAGGGCTCGCCCACCTGCGAGATCTACTTCTCCGACTGCGCCATCCCGGCGGACCGGATCATCGGCGAGCCCGGCACCGGCTTCAAGACGGCGCTGCGGACGCTCGACCACACCCGGCTCACCATCGGCGCGCAGGCGGTCGGCATCGCGCAGGGCGCGATCGACGCGGCGGTGGCGTACGTGAAGGAGCGGCGCCAGTTCGGCCGGCCGGTCAGCGACTTCCAGGGCGTCCAGTTCATGCTCGCCGACATGGCGATGCGGACCGAGGCCGCCCGCCAACTGGTGTACGTCGCGGCGGCCAAGGCGGAGCGCGGCGAGCCGGACCTGACCTTCGCCTCCGCCGCCGCCAAGGTGATGGCGTCCGACACCGCGATGGCGGTCACCACCGACGCCGTGCAGCTGTTCGGCGGGTACGGCTACACGAAGGACTTCCCGGTCGAGCGGATGATGCGGGATGCCAAGATCACCCAGATCTACGAGGGCACCAACCAGATCAACCGCGTGGTGATCGCCCGCCAGCTGCTCCGCTGAGCAGGAGTCAGGGGCCGCTGGCCGCGGCGGCGCTGATGTCGCGCGGGCCCGGGTGCACCGCGTACCGGTTGCCGCCGCCGCCCTTGGCCGCGTAGAGCGCGCGGTCGGCCTGGGCGAGCAGCCGGTCCACGTCGTCGTCCGGGTCGTCGGTCACGGTGACCCCGACGCTGGCCCCGGACCAGGCGGTCACCCCGCCGGGCAGCGAGTACGGCGAGCTGATCTCGGCCACGATCCGCTCCGCGAGCCGGGTCGCGCCCACCGGGTCGACCGCCTGGCAGAGCAGCACGAACTCGTCCCCGCCGAGCCGGACGACCAGGTCCCGCTCGCGCACCACCGACCGCAGCCTGCGGGCGGTCTCCCGCAGCAGCTCGTCGCCGGTCGCGTGCCCGTGCGTGTCGTTCACCCGCTTCAGCCCGTCCAGGTCGACCGCGATCACCGCCACACATCCGGCGGAGCCTGCGGAGCCGGTCCAGTCAGCAGAGCCGGCGGAGCTTGCGGAGCCGGTCCGGCCGGCAGGGTCGCTGGCGGGGCCGAGCGCGGCCACCGCACGCCTGAGCCGGTCCACCAGCAACAGCCGGTTGCCGAGCCCGGTCAGCGGGTCGGTGAGCGCGGTCCGGCGCAGCTCCTCCTGCACCCGGTGCCGCTCGGTGACGTCCTGCGCGCTGCCCCAGGCCCGCGCCGGCCGGCCGTCCGGTCCCACCTCCATCTCGCCGCGGATGGCCAGGTGCCGCACCTCGCCGGTGGGCAGCACCAGCCGCTGGCTCAGCTCGAACGGCCCGCCCCGGGCGAAGGCCTCCCGGATGGTCGCGTCCAACCGCTCCCGGTCGCCGGGGTGGGTGATGTCCCGCCAGAGCTTGCCGGTCACCATCACCGACTGCGGAACCAGGCCGGCCAGCCGGTACATCTCGTCGGTCCAGGTGAAGCGCTCCGCCCGGCCTGGCGCCTCCCACTCCCAGCTGCCGACGTGCGCCAGCCGCTGGGTCTGGGCCAGCAGCCGCTCGCTGCGGACCAGCCGCTCGGCCGCCCCGCGCTGCGCGGTCACGTCACTGAAGCAGATCACCACGCTGCGCCGGCCGTCCTCGGCGGGCGGCAGCGGGGACACCGTCGCGCTCACCAGGCGCGCCCGGCCGTCCGAGCGCACCAGCCGCAGCACGTCCGCGGCGACCGCCCGCTGCTCCCGCAGCGCGATCGTGCTGGGCCGCTCCTCCCGGGGCAGCGGCGTGCCGTCCTCGCGCTGCAGCACCCAGGACGGCGGCTTGCGCATCAGCTCGTACGCCGGCTCGCCGAGGATCCGCTCGGCCGCCGGGTTGACCATCGTCACCCGGTCGTACTCGTCGAGCACGAGGATGCCCTGCTCGACCGAGGCGAGCACGGTCCGGTACTTCTGCCGGCTGGCCGACAGCGCCTCCTCGGTGCGCCGGCGGGCGTCCCGGGCCAGCGCGTAGTCCAGCCGGCCGCCGGCCACCCGGGCGAGCCGGCACAGCAGCGTCACGTCCTCGTCGGTGAAGGCGTCGGCCCGCTCGGACACCACCAGCAGCACGCCGATGCCGCGCTGGCGCTGGCGCAGCGGCAGCGAGACCGCTCCCCGGACGCCGAGCGAGCGGGCGACCGCACGGTCGCCGCGCGGGTCGAGCTGGGCGTCCGCGGTGCGCACGACCTCGCCGCTGCGGACCGCGATCCCGCACAGCGTGCCGTGCACCGACTGCAGCGCGCCGAGCTGGTCGCGCAGCATCCCGGAGGTGGCGGCGAACAGCAGCTCGCCCGGGTCGTCCACGCCGGCGCCGCCCTCGAGCAGCTGCACGGCGGCGCCGCCGGCGCGGACCAGCCCGCGGGCGCGCTCCACGCACAGCTCCAGCAGCAGCGACGGTTGAGCGGGGGCGCAGGCCATTTCCTCCACCGCGTCGAGGGCGGCCGCCTGCCTGGCGCCCGGGTCGGCACAGCCGCAGCCGGTCGGCCGCTCCTGCTCGCCCGTCACCGCACCTTCCCCTCGCCCCGGGCGGAAGCGTACCTCCGGAGAGTCCCGGCACAACGCGGCTCACGGGTTATCCCGCGACCGGCGGGGGAGGCTCGGAGCATGAACGTACGGACACCCTCGCCGCTCTCCGCCGTCGTCGGGCTCGCCGCCACCGCCGCCGGCAGGCTGCGCCGGCTCCCGTCACTTCTCGGCACCCTGCCGGTGACCGTGGTCCGGCAGGCCGATGCGGCCCGGCAGGCGGCCCAGGAGCGGTACGACGAGCTGGCCGGGCACGGGCGCGACGTCCTCGCCGCCCGCCGCCGTGACATGGCCGCCCGGGCCGGGGGAGCTCCCGACCGCGCAGCCGCGCTCGTGGACGAGGCGGCGGCCGCCACCGCCGCGAACGCGGGTCGGGTCGCGGACGCCGTCGGCAGCCGCTCGGGAGCCCTCGCGCCGGCCGCCGACGAGGTCGCCGACCAGGTGGCCGGCGCCGCCGAGATGACCGCCGGGGCCGCCGGTCTCGCCGCGGACCGGGTGGACCGGCTGGACCCGACCGGCGACGAGCTGGCGGCCCGGGCCGCGGACGCCGCGATCGGGCGCGAGCCGGACTCGCCCGAGCCGGCGCCGGCGACGCCGATCGGCCGGACCGAGCCGGTGGCGCTCTCCGACGACGTGCTGGAGGAGGTCGCGCAGCTGCCGTCGGGCGCCGAGCTCGGCGCCGGCGACCTGCCGCTGGCGGACTTCGACCACCTGACCGTCCCGCAGCTGCGCGGCCGGCTGCGCACGCTGACGCTGACCGAGCTGGTCCAGCTGCGCGACTACGAGTCGGCGCACGGGTCGCGGCTGCCGGTGCTGACACTGCTGGACAACCGGATCGCCAAGCTCTCCGAGCCGCCGGCTCAGTAGCGCAGCAGCTCGTCGGTGGCGGGCAGCCGCCCGTTGACCCGCAGCCGGCGCAGCCAGCCCTCCCAGCCGGGCCGGTCCCGCAACGCCCGCAGCGCGTCCCGCGCGCCGTCCCGGTCGCCGCGGGCGGCGGCGGCCAGCGCGATGTGCAGGTCGCGGACGCCCGCCGGCGCCTCGTCGGCGAGCAGCGCCCAGTCACCGGCCTCGTACGCCCGCTGCAGCCGGCGCAGCCGCGCCAGCTCGCCGACCGGGTCGGCCGCGTCGTCCACCCGCAGGTCGACCAGCACCCCCTCCCAGGGCGCCTCGTCGTCCCGGGTGCCGGAGACGACCAGCAGCGCGGCCGACTGCCGGCCGCGCAGGTCGCCACCGGCCTGCTCGCCGGCCCGCAGCCCGGCGACCAGCCGGGCGGCGAAGTCGGCGGCCGTCTCGGCGAAACCGTCCGCGACGGACGGGACGACCGACCGGGACGCCAGCATGTTGCCCTGGACGGCGAAGTCCGCGCCGGTGACGTGGCCGCAGGCGGGCAGGCACGCGCCGCCGGTCCAGGCGGCCGGAGCGCCGGCGGGGCCGGCAGCCCCGGCCACGCCGACGACCCCGACCTGGCGCTGGCCGGCGTCCGGGTCGGCGGCGAGCAGCTCCTCGAGCGCCGCTGCGGCCGGCCTTCCGGCGGCGAGCCGGTCCAGCAGCCGGGGGCCGTAGCCGCGGTTGGACGAGGCCTGGGTGACGACCGCGCCGACCCCGGCCCGCGCCCACGGGGCGGCCCGGCCCACGGCCAGCGTGCAGGTCGCCACGGCGACCCCGAGCGCCCCCGAGGCGGGGTCCCGCGCGACGATCGAGAAGGTCATGCGCCGGCGGGGACCTGCATTTCGAGCGGCTCACCCTCGACCACGATCGGCGGCTCGGTCGCCCGGCGCACGTCCTCGATGCCGACCCCGGGCGCCAGCTCCTGCAGCAGCAGCCCGTCCGGCGTCACGTCGAGCACGGCGAGGTCGGTGACGATCCGCTGCACGCACGCCTTGCCGGTCAGCGGCAGGCTGCACTCGTTCACGATCTTGGGCGTGCCGTCCCGGGCGACGTGCTCCATCATCACGATCACCCGCTTGGCGCCGTGCACGAGGTCCATCGCGCCGCCCATGCCCTTGACCATCTTGCCGGGGATCATCCAGTTGGCCAGGTCGCCGCGGACCGACACCTGCATGGCGCCGAGGATCGCGACGTCGATGTGGCCGCCGCGGATCATCCCGAAGGAGGTGGCCGAGTCGAAGAAGCTCGCCCCGCGCAGGATCGTCACGGTCTCCTTGCCGGCGTTGATCAGGTCCGGGTCGACCCTGTCCTCGGTCGGGTAAGGCCCCACCCCGAGGATCCCGTTCTCCGACTGGAGCACGACGTGCACGTCGTCCGGCACGTAGTTGGGCACCAGCGTGGGCAGCCCGATGCCGAGGTTGACGTACTGGCCGTCCCACAACTCCTCGGCGACGCGCGCTGCCAGCTCGGTCCTGGTGAGGGCCATCAGACCGTCCTCTCCGGACGGACCGTGCGGCGCTCGATCCGCTTGCCGTCCTCGCCGACCGGACCGACCACCCGCTGCACGAACACGCCCGGCGTGTGCACCTGCTCGGCCGGGATCTCGCCCGGCTCGACCAGCCGCTCCACCTCGGCGATCGTCACCCTGCCGGCCATCGCGCACAGCGGGTTGAAGTTGCGGGCGCTCGCGTCGTAGACGAGGTTGCCGTGCCGGTCGCCGACAGCGGCGCGCACCAGCGCGAAGTCGCAGACGATGCCCTCCTCCAGCACGTGGTCGAGGTCGCCGAAGCGGCGGGTCTCCTTCTCCGGGCTGGCCACCGCGATCCCGCCGGACCCGTCGTACCGCCAGGGCAGGCCGCCTTCCGCCACCAGGGTGCCGACGCCGGCGGGCGTGTAGAAGGCCGGGATGCCCGAGCCGCCGGCCCGCAGCCGCTCCGCGAGCGTCCCCTGTGGACAGAGCTCGACCTCGAGCTCGCCGGCCAGGAACTGCCGCTCGAACTCCTTGTTCTCACCGACGTACGAGCTGGTCGTGCGGCGGACGCGCTTGGCGGCGAGCAGCAGGCCCAGCCCCCACTCGTCCACCCCGCAGTTGTTGGAGACCGTTTCCAGGTCGCTGACCCCGGTCTCCAGCAGGGCGTTGATCAGCACGTGCGGGATGCCGCACAGGCCGAAACCTCCGACCGCGAGCGAGGCGCCGCCCGGGATGTCGCGGACCGCCTCCGCGGCGCTGCCGACAACCTTGTCCACGCGCGCCTCCTCGTGAGCTTTCCACCGACTCTAGCGAGTGCGGCCGCGCCGATCAGTGGTGCCCGCGCACACTGTGTCCGCTCCTCCGACAGACCGGCAGGCGCAAGCGCCAGCCGGTCGGTCCTCCTCGCTCCCCGCTCGCGCTGCGAGCACTCGCGCTCGCTCACAGCGGCCGCACCCCGGGCACCTCGACGCCCTGGGTGGCGGTCACCCGCTCCGCCTCGACCTTGACCGGCAGCGTCTCGGGGTCGGGGTTCGCGACCAGCACCACGCTCGCCCCGGCGGCCAGCGGGACCAGCAGGCCGTCCACCCAGCCGGTCGGTCCCTGCCAGGGCGCCGTGGACAGCACCCGGTCGCCGACCAGCAGGCCCAGCTCCGCGGCCCGGCGCAACGCGATCTCGACCAGGTCGCCGGCGGCGACGGTGCCGTCCACGGTGTCCAGCGCGGGGGCGGCGTCGGCGACCGGTGGCTCGGCCCACCGGTCACCCTGAGTGCGGACCTCGCCCGCGTAGTCGCGGGTGCCGGCCGGCGGACCGCCGGCGAAGCCGCGGCCGAGCGGCGCGAGGGAGAGCGCGAACACCTCGTCCGCGCCGGACGCCGCCGCCACCCGGTCCGCGGTGGCGAAGGCGGCCACCGCGCCGGCCGGCTCGGTGCCCACCACCGCGGCGGCCGACCAGGCACCCAGCAGCACGGCCGCGGCCTGCCAGTGCGCCGGCAACAGCACCGCGACCCGGTCGCCGGGCGCGGCGCCCACGTCGTCGCGGAGCAGGTTCGCCGTCTTGACCACCCAGTTGGCGAGCGTGGTCGCGGACAGCTCGGTCCGCTCGCCGGTCGCGTCGTCGTAGAAGGTCAGCAGCGGGCCGGCCGGGTCGCGGACCAGGGCGGCGGCGAGCAGGGCGTCGGGAGCGGCCACGCCGCCCGACCCTACCGAAGTGCCGGGTCAGTTGATGCAGCCGGTGTCGTCGGCGGTGCGGCCGGGGGTCTTGTCCGGCGAGCCGGCCGGCGGCGACGGGGCCGCGCCACCGGAGCCGGAGGAGCCGGAGGAGCCGGAGGAGCCGGAGGAGCCGGAGGACCGCACGCCGTCGAAGCCGGAGCCGAGCACCAGATGGACCGACTCCCCGAGGCCGGCCCGCTCGACCAGCACGGCGCCCGGCACCGCGGCCGCCAGCGTCCGCGCCTGCGCCTCTCGTCCCGGGTCGTACCGGATCTCCGTCCGGCTGTAGTCCCGCCGGTCGGCGTTGCCGGTGGTGCCCACGCGGTAGCCCGCGCCGCGCAGCGCGGTCGCGGTGGTGCTGGCGAGCCCGGATCGCCCGGTGCCGTTGTAGACCTCCACCGTCACCTGGTCGCGCGGCACCAGCTTGACCGGCGCCTTCGCCGGCTCCGGGGTGGAGATCGACCGGAAGAACCCGGGCAGCTTGTCCTCGTCGAGCAGCACCACCGACTGCCCGTTGCGGAAGGCCGTCCCCGCGGTCGGGATGGTCTTGAACTCGACGTTGCCGGCGGCCAGCCCGCGCACCTGCCGCGCCAGCTGCAGCGGGTCGAGGTCGTCGTCCATCCGCAGCGAGCCGCCGACGGCGTCCAGCAGCCGCTTGAGCTTGATCGGGTTGCCGAGCACGCCGACGCTGGTCATCTTCCGGAAGGTCGCGCCGAGGAAGGCCTGCTGCCGGGCGATCCGGTCCAGGTCGCCGCCGGGCAGGCCCTTGCGCTGCCGGACGAAGGCCAGCGCCTGCTTGCCCTCGATCACCGACCTGCCGGCGGGCAGGTCGATGCCGGAGTCCTTCTCCTTCTGCGCCTTGCGCAGGCACACCTCGACCCCGCCGACCGCCTTCGTGATCCGGTAGAAGCCGAGCAGGTCCACCTCGACGTAGTGGTCGATCTTCAGCCCGGACAGCTCGCTGATCGTCTGCACCAGCAACTGCCGGCCGCGGTCCGGGTCCGGCCTGCTCTCGCCGCCGTCGGTGGCGCCGTTGACGTACGCGGAGTTCAGCTTCCTCCGGCCGAAGCCGGGGACCTCGACGTACGAGTCGCGCGGGAACGAGATCGCGGTGGCCTTCCGGCCGTCGGCCGGGACGTGCACCAGGATCATGGTGTCGGTGCTGTTGGAGCTGACCTTGGTGGTGCTGAGCTCGCGCAGCTCCTCGGGGGTGGCGTTGCTGCGGTCGTCGCTGCCGACGAGCAGGATGTTCTGGTCGCGGCCGTCGACGTCGTCCACCGTCCGGCCGATCGCGTTGACCCGGCCCACCTTGCCGGTGAAGTCGCGGTAGAGGAACCACAGCAGGCCGCTGGCGACCAGCACCATCACGGAGAGGATCGCCGCCCCGACCCGCAGGCCGGCCAGCACCGGGCTGCCGCGCCGCCGCGGCGGCGGCCGGTCGGCGCCACCCGACCGGCGCGGGGGCAGCGGCGGCGGCGGGGCACCGCCCCGGCCGGAGGGGCGGCCGCCCTGGCCGCGGCGGGGGTCCAGCTCGGGCGGCAGCCCGCGCTGGTCGCCCCACGGCTCCCGGTCCCGGTCGCCCCACGGGTCTCTGGGCCTGCTCACGTCTCCTGTCGCTCCTCGTCTGCAGCGTGCTCCCCGCCGCCCGGCGGCGCGGGGCCCTCCCCGGGAAGACGAGCGACGCGCGGCCCACGTTCACGCTGCGGACGCAGCGTGACCGGACGTCGGGGGAGGGTAACCCGAACGGACGCGAGCCGGTCCGGCTCGCGCGTCTGTCACACTCGTCGGCGTGTCGTTTCCCCGACACACCCCGCACCGCCCGCCGTCGTCCGACGACGCACCCGAGGCCGGAGGTCCACGCGCTGATGCGCCTGTTCGTCACCGGAGGGGCCGGTTTCATCGGCTCCCACTACGTCCGCAGCCTGCTCTCCGGCACCTACCCCGGCTACGAGGACGCCGAGGTGACCGTCTTCGACAAGCTGACGTACGCCGGCAATCTGGCCAACCTGGCGCCGGTCGCCGACAGCCCGCGCTACCGCTTCGTACACGGCGACATCTGCGATCCGGCCGCCCTGGAGGCCGCGCTGCCGGGCCACGACGCGGTGGTCAACTTCGCGGCCGAGACGCACGTGGACCGGTCGATCACCGGCGCGGCCGACTTCGCGCTGACCAACTTCGTCGGGGCGCAGCAGGTCTTCGACGCGGCGCTGCGGCACCGGGTGCGGCGGGTGGTGCACGTCTCCACCGACGAGGTCTACGGCACGATCCCCGCGGGGTCGTGGACCGAGGACCACGTGCTGGAGCCCAACTCGCCGTACTCGGCGGCCAAGGCGGGCGCGGACCTGCTGGCCCGGGCGTACGCGAGGACGTACGGGCTGAGCATCTCGGTCACCCGGTGCTCGAACAACTACGGTCCGTACCAGTTCCCCGAGAAGGTCATCCCGCTGTTCGTGACCAACCTGATCGACGAGCTGCCGGTGCCGCTGTACGGCGACGGGCTGAACGTGCGCGACTGGCTGCACGTCGACGACCACTGCCGCGGCATCCAGCTCGTGCTCGAGCGGGGCGCCCCGGGGGAGTACTACAACATCGGCGGCGGCCGGGAGCTGACCAACAAGGAGCTCACCGGGCTGCTGCTCGAGGCGACCGGCCGCGGCTGGGAGTCGGTCGAGTACGTCGAGGACCGGCTCGGGCACGACCGGCGCTACTCGGTCGACCACTCCAAGCTGGCCGCGATGGGCTACCTGCCGCTGCACTCCTTCGAGGACGGGCTGGCCGAGACCGTGCGGTGGTACCGGGACAACCGGGCCTGGTGGGAGCCGCTGAAGGCCCGCGGGTGAGGGTCCTCGTCACCGGCGCCGGCGGCCAGCTCGGCTCCGACCTGCTCCGGGTGCTCGCCGGGTCGCCGGACGACGTGATCGGGCTGACCCGGCCGGAGCTGGACGTCGCGGACCCGGCGTCGGTGGAGAAGGCCGTGGTCGACGTGCGGCCGGACGTGGTGCTCAACGCGGCCGCGTACACGGCCGTCGACGCCGCCGAGACCGACGAGGCCGGCGCCGCCGCCGTGAACGCCCAGGGCCCGGCGAACCTCGCCCGGGTGTGCGCGCTGCACGGCGGCGGCCTGGTGCACGTCTCCACCGACTACGTCTTCGCCGGCGATGCCACCTCGCCCTACCAGGTGGACGCCCCGACGGTGCCGCGGTCCGCGTACGGCCGGACCAAGCTGGCCGGCGAGCGGGCGGTGCGCGAGCTGTTGCCCGAGCGGTCCTGGGTGGTCCGGACCGCGTGGGTGTACGGCGAGACCGGCGGCAACTTCGTCAAGACCGTCGCCCGGCTGGCCGGCGAGCGGGAGACGCTGGACGTCGTCGACGACCAGCGCGGCTCGCCGACCTGGTCCCGCGACCTGGCCGCCGGCCTGGTCGCGCTCGCCGGCTCCACCGCGCCACCGGGCACCTACCACTGCACCAACGCCGGCGAGACCACCTGGTACGGGCTCGCCCGGGCGGTGTTCGCCGAGATCGGCGCCGACCCGGACCGGGTGCGGCCGACCGGCACCGACGCGTTTCCCCGGCCGGCGCCGCGGCCGGCGTACTCGGTGCTGTCGGACGCGGCTTGGCGGGCGGCCGGGCTGCCGCCGCCGCGGCCGTGGGACGAGGCCCTGCACGCGGCCTTCACCGAGGTCGGGGCGGCGCTCCGGCCGGCCTGATCCCGGCGCCGGCCCAGCGCATGGGCGATCTCACAGAGTAGCAGGTCGTCACTATCAGTTGACAGCGGCACGCCGGTGAGGGAACGTGGCCCTCGGTCCCAGCCAACACACCAGTCACGAACTGGACACGACGGGCCGAGAGCGTCACGGGGGTGGCTCGCAAGTGCGCAAGGTGTTCCTGGTCGCGTGCGCCGCGACGGCGTTGGTGCTGCCGGTGGTGGCGGCGACGGGGCAGGCCGGGTCCACCCCGGCCCGCGCCCCGGCGCCGGCCGGACCCGCCGGACCGGTCGTGCCGGCCGAGCGGGCCGAGCCCACGGCGGCGCCGGTGGTGAGCCCGAGGCTCACCGACGTACCGCTCGGCAGCGCCGGCCCCGCGGCGGGGCGGCAGGTCTCGACCGGGGAGCCGGACGCTCCGGTGGTCCGGGTGGCGGCCCGGGAGCTCACCGTCCGCCGGCCGGTCACCGCCCGGTTCTCCGCGGTCGGCGTCACCTGGGCCGCGAACCAGGCCGTGGGCGAGGTGCGGGTCGAGCTGCGGCACCGGCTCGGGCGGGGCCGCTGGTCGGGCTGGTCGACGATCGAGCCCGGCGACGCGGACGCGGCCGACGCCGCCGCCCGGCCGGGCAGCCGCGGCGGCACCGACGCGGTCTGGACCGGGCCGTCCACCGGGGTGGAGGCGCGGGTCGCGCCGATCTCAGGCGCCCCGCCGAGCGACGTCCGGCTCACCCTGGTCGATCCGGGCGGGTCGGCCGCCGACGCGACACCGACCCCGACGCCGACCGCCGGCACGCTGGCCGCGGTCGCCCGGCCGAAGATCTACCCGCGGGCCCAGTGGGGGGCCGACCCGCGGCTGATGGGCTGGACGCCGGAGTACTCCCGCAGCCTCAAGGCCGGCTTCCTGCACCACACCGCCGGCACGAACTCGTACACCTCCACCCAGGTGCCGGCGATCCTCCGGTCGATCTACGCCTTCCACTCCCGCACCCGCGGCTGGGGCGACATCGGCTACAACTTCCTGGTCGACCGCTTCGGCCGCGTCTGGGAGGGCCGGTACGGCGGGATGGACTCCACCGTCGTCGGCGCGCACGCCGGCGGCTTCAACGCCGACACCTTCGGCGTCTCGATGCTCGGGACGTACGAGACCACAGCCGTGCCGGCCGCCACCGTCAACGCGGTCAGCGCCGTCTTCGCCTGGAAGCTGGCCCGCTGGAACCTCGACCCGTACGGGACGGCCCGGCTCACCTCGTCCGGCGGCGGCACCTCCCGCTACCGGGCCGGCACCGCCGTGACGAAGAACGTGGTCTCCGGGCACCGGGACGTCGGGAACACCTCCTGCCCGGGCAGCCGCGGCTTCGCGGCGCTGCCGACGATCCGCAGGCAGGCGGCCGCCCGGATCGCGGCCGGCGGCGGTGCCGGCGGGGGCGGAGTCGGCGGGCCACCGGCACCGCCACCGCCCCCGGCGGGCCCGCCCAGGCTCACCTCGCCGGCCGTGTCGCCGGGCTCCGTCCCGTACGCCGCGACGGCCGGCCCGCGGATCACCGCCGGGGTGACCGGCTCCGGCTCGTGGAGCGTCGCGGTCACCAGGGACTGCGGCGGTGCGGTGGTGCGCCGCTGGAGCGGCTCCGGGGCGCGCGTCGACCTCCGCTGGGATCTGCGCGACGGCGGCGGGAGCCGGGTCCGGCCCGGCGCGTACACGGTCGTGGTCTCGCCGACCGCGACGGCGGGCGGCACGGGGTCGTACTCGGCCCGGGTCACGGTGCAGCCGCCGACCGGGACCGCGCCGATCGCCACCGGGCCGCTGCCGGCGCCGGGGCCGGCCCGGTACGTGCCGGTCACGCCGGTCCGGGTGCTCGACACCCGCGAGGTGGTGGGCGGCGGGGACCGGATGCCGCTCGGCGGCGGACGCCGGCTGGACGTGCCGGTGCTGGGGGTCGGCGGCCTGCCCGCCTCCGGCGTCTCCGCCGTCGTGGTCTCGACGGCCGCCACCTGCGCGAACGCCGACACCCCGGTGACGCTGTGGCCGGCCGGCAGCCGGGCGCCGGTCGCCAGTCAGCTCTCGGTCAGCGCGGCGGTCGGCACCGCCGCCGCGCTGGCCACCGTCCGGCTCGGTGCCGGCGGCCGGATCTCGGTGACCGCCGGCCGGGGCTCCCCGGACGTGATCCTGGACGTCGTCGGCTACCTGCCGCTCGCCGGCGGGGCCGGCTACCACCCGGTCGCCGCGAGCCGGATCGTCGACGCGGTGCTGGAGGCGGGCGAGACGCGGGTCGTCCGCGGCCCGGTCCCGGCCGGGGCCGTCGCGATGATGGTGAACGTCGCGGTGGTCCGGCCGGGGGCGCCGGGTGCCGTGCGGCTCTGGCCGGCCGGGCAGGACCGGCCGCGGATCGCGGACCTCCGTTACGTCGCCGGCACGGACGCCTCCGACCGGGCCGTGGTGCGGCTCGACCCGCGCGGCGAGATGAGCATGCACAACGAGAGCGTGCAGCCGGTCCGGGTCGTGCTCGACCTGTCCGGCTGGTTCGGCGGCACCGGGCAGCGGTTCACCGCGGTGACCCCGACCCGGCTGCCGGCGGTCCGGCTGCCGGCGGCCACGGACGTCACCGTCCCCGTCGGCGCGGTGCCCGCGGGCTCGACCGTGGTCGCGTCCCTGTCGCTGCGCTCCAGCGCCCGGACCTGGGCGGTCGCGTGGTCCCGGGGCAGCCGGCCGGCGACCGCCGACCTGCACGCCGGGCCCGGCCGGTGGGAGACCAGCCTGCTTACCCTGCCGGTGGCGGCGGACGGCCGGATCCGGCTGCGCTCCTCGGCCGGGTCCGCGCAGGCGGTCCTCGACGTCGTCGGCTACCACCGCTGAGCGAGGGTAGGTAGGGGCCATGACGGCTCGACGAGAGCGCGCCGTGGTGACCGGCGGGGCCGGTTTCCTCGGCTCGCACCTGTGCGAGCGGCTGCTGCTCGACGGGTACGAGGTGACCTGCCTGGACACCTTCGTCACCGGCAGCCCGGCGAACGTCGCCCAGCTGACCGAGCTCGGCCCGTTCCGGCTGGTCCGCACGGACGTGACCGAGCACGTGTACGTCGCCGGCGACGTCGACGTGGTGCTGCACTTCGCGTCCCCCGCCTCCCCGATCGACTACCTGCGGCTGCCGATCCACACGCTGAAGGTGGGTGCGATCGGCACCCTGCACACCCTCGGCCTGGCGCGGGAGAAGGGCGCCCGCTACCTGCTGGCGTCCACCTCCGAGGTGTACGGGGACCCGCGGGTGCACCCGCAGCCGGAGTCGTACTGGGGGCACGTCAACCCGGTCGGGCCGCGCGGCGTGTACGACGAGGCGAAGCGCTTCGCCGAAGCGATGACGGTGGCGTACCGGCGCACGCACGGGGTGGACACCGCGATCGTGCGGATCTTCAACACCTTCGGCCCGCGGATGCGGCCCGACGACGGCCGGGCCATCCCCACCTTCATCCGGCAGGCGCTGGCCGGCGAGCCGCTGACCGTGGCCGGCGACGGCTCCCAGACCCGCTCGGTCTGCTTCGTCGACGACCTGGTCGACGGGGTGCTGCGGATGGTGCGCTCCGAGCTGGCCGGACCGGTCAACCTGGGCAACCCGGAGGAGCTGCCCGTCCTCGCGCTGGCGGAGACGATCCGCGACCTGGTCGGGTCGGCGTCACCGGTCCGGTTCGTCGAGCGGCCGCAGGACGACCCGACCGTGCGGCAGCCGGACATCACCCTGGCCCGGACCGCGCTCGGCTGGGAGCCGGCCGTCGGCCTGGACGAGGGCCTGAAGAGGACGGTCGCCTGGATGCGCGAGGCGCTCGCCGGCTGAGGTCGCCGGGCCGGCTCAGGTGTCGCCGCGGGAGCGGACGATGAGGTCCGCCAGCAGCGCCATCGACGCGATGATCAGCCCGCTCATGAACAGCAGCAGCGTGCTGGTGGTGACCCGCAGGTCGTACCGGATCACGTCCACGACGCCCTTGACCACGCCGGCGAACAGCAGCCACAGCGCCAGCGGCATCAGCACCTTGATCGGGTTGAAGTACATCACCATCCGCAGCACCTGCAGGATGTAGCGGTAGGCGTCCTTCACGAAGTGGAACTTCGACGACCCCGCCCGCTTGGCGTAGTCGATCGACAGGTAGTCCACCGGGTGCTGGTTGGACAGGAACGACATGGTGATGGTGGTGACGCAGGAGAAGCCGGGCGGCAGCAGCCGCAGGTAGGGCAGCGAGACGTCCCGCCGGAAGGCGCGCAGCCCGGAGTTGAGGTCCGGGATCTTCGTCGCCGCGAGCCGCTCGGCGACCTTGCGGATCACCCACTTCGCCGGCACCCGGAGGAACTTGTGGGTGCCCTGCTCGGTGGTCCGCGCGCCGACCACCTGGTCCACCTCCGGGTTGTCCAGCAGGTGCTGCACGAACTCCGGGATCCGCTCGTTCGGGTAGGTCATGTCCGCGTCGGTCCACACCACGATCCGCCCGTACGCCTCGCCGGTGCCGATGCGGCGGGCGGTTCCGGAGCCGCCGTTGCGGCGGAACGGCATCAGGCGCATGTTCGGGTAGTGCGGCAGCGCGTCCTGCAGCACCTTCAGGGTGCTGTCGGTGGACTTGTCGTCGATGACGAGCAGCTCGTAGGAGAACTCGGTGGCCTCCATCGCCCGGGTGATGCGCTCGATCTCGGCCAGCACGTGGTCCTGCTCGTTGTAGCAGGGCAGCACGATCGTGACGTCGAGCGTGTTCGGTCCACCCTTGCGGGGGGAGAGGGTCGCGCTCTGGTGCGGGTGTGCGGGCGCCGGCTGCTCGAGCGGCTGGGCGATGCTCACGGCGGGCGATGATACCCGGGCGGGACCGGTACCTTGCCCGGGTGCCGCCCGACCCCGACATCACCGTGCTGGTGGTGACCTGGCGGGCGCGTGACCTGCTCCGCGAGTGCCTGCAGGCGCTGCGCGTGCAGAGCGTGCCGCACCGGCTGCTGGTGGTGGACAACGCCTCCTCCGACGGCACCGCGGAGCTGCTGCGGTCGTTCCCGGAGGCGCGGGTACGGCGGCTGCCCCGCAACGTCGGCTTCGCCGGCGGCGTCGCGGCGGGGCTGGCCGAGGTGGCGACGCCGTACCTGGCGCTGCTCAACGACGACGCGGTGCCCGAGCCGGGCTGGCTGGCCGCGCTGCGGGCGGGGCTGGCGGACGGCGTCGTCGCGGTGACCTCGAAGCTGCTGCTGCGGCCCGGCGTGGTCAACAACGCCGGCGTCGTGCTCCGGCCGGACGGCTACGGCGCGGACCGGGGGCTGGGTGAGCCGGACGGCCCGCCGTACGACGTGCCGGCGGAGGTCTTCGGCTTCTCCGGCGGCGCGGCACTGCTGCGCACGGACGCGGTGCTGGCGGCAGGCGGCGTCCCCGCGCCGTACTTCCTCTACTACGAGGACACCGACACGTCCTGGCGGCTGCGGCTGGCCGGCGGCCGGATCGTGTACGCGCCCGGGGCGGTGGTCCGGCACGCGCACTCGGCGAGCGCGGACCAGGCCTCGGCGTCGTTCGCGTTCCACAACGAGCGCAACCGGCTGCTCACCCTGACCCGGTGCGCGCCGGCGGCCGTCGCGGTCCGGCAGGTCGCGCGCTTCCCGGCGACGACGCTGAGCCTGGCGGTCAAGCGGGCGCTGCGGCGGCCGGCGCCGGCCGCCCCGCATTTCCGGGCCGGGCTGCGGCTGCGGGTGCTCGGCTCGTACGGGCGGCTGCTGCCGTGGGCGCTGCGGGAGCGGCGGCGGATCGGTGCCCGGGCCCGGGTGGGGCGCGCGGCGGTGGCGCAGCGCTGGATGCGCTGATGCTGGCCGCGGTGGTCGAGTGCCTGGCCTGCCCGTACTGCGGGGGCGAGCTGACCGCCGTGTCCGGCGCGCTGCGCTGCCCGGCCGGGCACTCCTTCGACCTGGCGCGCCAGGGGTACGTCACGCTGCTGCCGAGGGGAGCCCGGGGCGTCGCCGGGGACACCGCGGAGATGGTCGCGGCGCGGGACCGCTTCCTGGCCGCCGGGCACTACGCGCCGCTGACCCGGGCCCTGGTCGACGCGGCGGGCGGAACGGACGGCCCGGTGCTGGACGTCGGCGCCGGCACCGGGCACCACCTCGCCGCCGTCCTGGACGCGCGGCCGGACCAGGTCGGGGTGGCGCTCGACGTCTCCCGGCACGCGGCCCGGCGCGCGGCCCGGGCACATCCCCGGGCCGGGTCAGTGGTCGCGGACGCGTGGCGGGCGCTGCCCGTCCGCACCGGCCTCGCCGGCGTGGTGCTGGACGTCTTCGCCCCCCGCAACGGGGCGGAGACCGCCCGGGCGCTCCGGCCGGACGGGGTGCTGCTGGTGGTCACCCCGGGCCCGGACCACCTGGCCGAGCTGGTCGCCGCGCTCGGCCTGCTGACCGTCGACGCGCGCAAGGACGAGCGCGTCGCCGACGCGCTGTCCGGCCACCTCGACCGCGCCGACCGAACCGAGCACCGCTGGACGCTCCGGCTCCCGCACGCCGACGTGGTCGCCGCCGCGGCGATGGGCCCCTCCGCGCACCACCTGGACCCGGCCGACCTGGCCCGCCGGGTCGCGTCCCTCCCCGACCCGGCCAGCACGACCGCCTCCGTCGCCCTCGCCCGCTACCACCCCCGTGGGGTGCGCCGGCGGGGCTGACCGGGCCGCCTCCGGGCGTGCCGCGACGGCGACGAGCCGGCCCAGGGCGGCGGCAGAAGCCAGCGCCAGGACGGCGAGCACCGGCCAGGGCAGCGGGGACCAGGCGTCCCAGCCGCGCCAGGCGGCCCACAGCCGGGACGGCGGGGGGTCGCCGGTCCGCGGCAGCCAGCTCTGGGTGACGACCACGGCCCCCATGACCGCCTGCAGGGCGGCGGCGGACGCGGCGGTGACGAGCACGACCCGGCGACCGGCGAGGGCGCGCAGCCCGACGGTCGCGAGCAGGGCGAGCCCGACCGCGGCGGGGTAGAGGTAGCGGCCCTGCTGCCCGGACTGCAGCAGGCTGACCTTCCACGCCGCCCACGAGCCGGAGAGCACGATCGCGCCGATGCCGGCGGCGGGCAGCAGCAGCCAGGCCACCTCGGCGACCCGCAGCCGCGGCGACCGGACCGCCACCACGACCCCGACCAGCAGGAGCAGCCCGACGAGAATGCTGAGCCCCCAGCTGGTCACCGACACGAAAGCCGGCCGCGGCCGCACCGCCGGCTCCAGCCAGAAGTTCTCCGTCATCCGCCGGACGAACAGCCCGAGGAAGCGGGGCCCGCTCTCGCCGGCCGAGGTGAGCACCGGGCGGCGGTCCAGCAGCGTCTGGTCCGCGATGAGGCCGTTGGGCTGGACCACGCCGTAGCGCAGCTTGTTGCGCACCCACCACCAGCCGCCCAGGCCGGCGCCGAGGGCCAGCGCGGCGAACCCCGAGCCGAGCGCTCGCGGCACCGACGACCGGCACGCCAGCAGGTAGGCCACGGCCACGAACGGCAGCAGCACCAGCGCGGTGCCCTTGGTCAGCAGCGCGGCGCCGGTCAGCACGCCGACGGCGCCGGCCGTCCGCCACCGCAGGTCGCCGCGCACCACCCCGGCGAGCGGCACGGTCACGGCCGAGACCAGCAGGATGAGCAGGGCGTCGTTGTTGACCGAGGCGCCGATGTGCTGCAGGTGCGGCACGGCGAGCATCGCGACGCCGGCCGCCGCCGCGACCGGCCCGTCGCCGACCAGCCGCCGGGCGGCCGCCCACGCCAGCAGCGGCAGCGGGAGCAGCAGCAGCGCGCCGGCCAGCCGGAGCACGTCGACCAGCACGTCGTACGGCCAGTCCGGCCAGCCGGGGACCGCCGACAGCGGCGCGCCGAGCAGCGCGTAGTACAGCGGCGGGTGCTGGACCAGCTGGTTCGGCGGCCGCGCCGGTGCCGCCCCGCCGGCCGAGGCCCACGACGGCCAGCGCGCCGGCGCGTCCGCGGCCCGGAAGACCGGCTCGCCGCGCAGGTAGAGGCTCGCCCCTGCCGCGATCCCGCGCGACTCCCGCAGCCGGCCCGGCTCGGGCCACGGCACCGCGGTGCCGTTCGCCACCGCGATCACCAGGTCCACGTGCTGCGGCTCGTCCGGGGCCCGGTGCACCGGCCAGGCGAAGACCGACAGCAGCAGCACCGCGGCATGCGCCAGCAGCGCGGCCCGGACCACCGCCGGGACGCGTCGCCGCCGGCGCGACCTCC
>Ga0210378_10000396_pt1 | contig 22047 bp, 12 predicted proteins | sample PLM1_60_b1redo_FD_155465 | JGI IMG/M metagenome (GOLD analysis project Ga0210378, IMG submission 155465) | Groundwater sediment microbial communities from an aquifer in East River, Colorado, USA - PLM1_60_b1 redo | ecosystem: Environmental > Terrestrial > Soil > Riparian zone | place: USA: East...
GCCACCGTCGTGCCGTTCACGGCGATGTCCATCGGCCGGTTCGTGGTCGTGCCGTTGGCGTACCGGAACGTGATCTGCGTCGTCGCGGCGGCGGCCGAGGACACCGTGAACTCGACCGCGCTGCCGACCACGTTGTTGTAGTTCACGAAACCCGTACCGGTGAACCCTGGCCAGTTGGACTCGACGACGCCTTGCACGATCAGCGCATCCTCCGCCTCGTACACCGTGGCAGCGGCGACCGCCGGCGTGGATACAGCGGTCACCGTGAACGCAGCTGTCAAGGCGAAGGTGAGCAGAACGGCCAGTATGAACCGGTGAGGCCGACGGCTGGCCATAGCTCTTACCATGAGGCGCTCCTGGTCAGACCGGGCGTACTCCCGGTCGGGAAGTTGTCCGGGGTGCGAATGCGGTCCCGCACCCACACGCCCGCGGCCTTGAGCCGGCTGGTACCGGCGAACGGACCACCCGGACACGTCCCGGTGGTGAACACCGCACCGGAACGGAAGTCGTCGGAGTAGTTCCAGTTCGTCCAGCTGATCTTCTTGGCCGCCATCAGGTCGAGATACTGCTGCGACATGGTGAAGTTGTTCCCGCCATCACCGGTGTACGTCTGCGTGCCGAACTCGGTGACGAACATGGGGATGCGGTCGGCCGCACGTGACAGCGTGTTCAGGTAGGTGCTGCCGTGCGACGCGGCGTAGAAGTGGAACGTGTACATGATGTTCGTGGCGTTGACCGGGCTGTTGATGACCTCCGTCTCGTTGGACCCGTCCGACACGCCCAGCGAGGACCAGGCGCGCGTGCCGACGAGGATGACGCCATCGGAGTCCTCAGTCCGGATCACCGGAATGATCTGGTGGGCGTAGTCACGGATTCGCGACCACGACACGCCACTGGGCTCGTTGGCGATCTCGTACAGGATGTTCACCTTGTTCTTGTGCCGGTTGGCGATCTCGGTGAAGAAAGTCTTGGCACGGCTCAGGTTGTACGTCGGGTCGCCCGGGTCGAGCATGTGCCAGTCCACGATGGCGTACATGCCGCGAGCGGTCGCCATCTCGATCAGGTTGTGCACCCTGTCGGTGAACAGCCTGGGGTCCGTCTCGTATCCACCTTCCTGGATGTACATCGAGATCCGGACGACATCCGCGTTCCAGTCGTTGGCCAGCGCGTCCAATGAAGCGGTGTTGAGACACTGGTAGTACCACTGCAGACCGTGCGACGACATGCCGCGCAGCTGGACCGGCTGGTTGAACTGGTTGCACAGCTTCGTGCCGCAGACGTGCAGCTGCCCGTTGATACCAACTGGTGTGCCCGTCCCGCCGGCCTGCGTGGTGCAGGTGACCGAGCCACTGCGCGTCGACTCGTTGCCCGCCGCATCGCGCGCGCTGACGCTGAAGGTGTAGCTCGTGCTGGGAGTCAAGCCGGCGACGTTGGCGGAGGTGGCCGGTGGATTGCCGGACACCGTCTGGATGGGGCTGCCGCCAGACCAGATCCGGTACTGCGTGACGCCCACGTTGTCGGTGGAAGCGCCCCAGGACAGGGTGAGGCTGGAGGACCCGATGTTGGTACAACCCGGGTTGCCGGGCGTGGTGGGAGCGACCGTGTCGGGCGGTCCGGCGATCGAAAGCGTCAGCCTGTCGAGGTTGGGCCCGCCGTCGGAGGTGGTCGCCGTGGCCCGGATCGTGTTGGCGCCGGCGTTGAGGTTCACCGTGGTCGAGACCTCGGCCCAGTTGGGCCATCCGCCCGTGCCGGGGAAGTTCACTGAGCCCGTGTCGACGGCATTGACCGAAATGGACAACGGGCGGTTGGTGGTGCTGCCGTTGGCATAGCGGAAGGTCACGGTGGCGCTGCCCGCTTCGGCCGCGGAAACGGTGCACTGGACGTAGCTTCCGGCGACATTGTCGTAGTTGACGAAACCGGTCCCGGTGTAGCCGGCGTGGTTGGATTCGACCAAGCCTTGTGAAATGGTGCAGTTCTCCGCCTGATAGGCGCTGGTCGGAGGAGTCACCTCAAGATCGAGGTAATCGATGTTGGCCAGCCCGCCGGAGGTCGTCGCGACCAGCCGGATCGTATTGCTGCCGGCGTTCACGGAGACCGTCACGGTCTTGGTGGCCCAGGTCGACCATGACCCGGTGCCGCTGAACGCGCTTGCCGCATGCTGGACCGCGCCGTTGACGCTGATATCGGCCGGCCGGTTCGTCGTGGTGCCGTTGGCGTAGCGGATGCCGACGGTCGCCGTCCCCGCGTTGGCGGCGTTCACCGTCCACTGTGCCGAAGTCCCCGTCGCGTTGGGGGTGTTACAGAACCCGGTGCCGGAGAAACCGGCATGGTCCGAGTCGATCGTGCCGTCGCACGTGGCCGGGGCGGTCTCGACCTCGTAGCGGGTAGGGGCCGCCTGCACCGTCGACTGTACGGTCACAGCCAACAGCACACCGACCCCGAGGAGCGCGGCGCTCATCTTCCGTCTCATGGTGACTCCCGGGGAAGGGCGGCCGCCCACCCGACGGGTGAGCGGCCGCGTGCGGCTACTGGATGTTCGAACGGCGGATCACATCGGGATTGCCGCTTCCGTTGTTGTCTTCGTTGGTGGTGCCGAACCAGATGGCGTCCACGCCAGGCACCTTCTCGACCGCGCGAAGCCGACCGTAGTCACCGACGAAGTAGGTCGAGGTCGCACCGGCGCTCGTACCGTTGAGCTCGATACGCCACAACCTCTGGCCACGCAACGCCCCCATGTAAACGGTGTCGTTGACGATGGCGATGCCGCTCGGGGAGCAGGTGCTCACCGAGAAGGTCTTCTTCGGGTTCTCCATCCCGGACACGTCGCAGGTGCCCTCACAGGTGGGCCAGCCGTAGTTACGGCCCGGCAGGATCAGGTTCAGCTCGTCGACGCTGGAGGCACCCAGCTCCGAGGACCACAGGCGTCCAGCCGAGTCCCAGGCGATGCCCTGCGGGTTGCGGTGACCGTAGCTGTAGATACGGGTGCCGAAGGGGTTGCCCGGAGCGGCCGCGCCAGTCTTGGTGATGCGCAGGATCTTCCCGTTGAGCGAGTTGCGATCCTGCGCCAGGCTGGACTGCTGCGCCTCACCCGTGGTGACGTACAGGAAGCCGTCCGGCCCGAACTTGATGCGGCCGCCATTATGGAAGCGGCTGCTGCGGATGCCACCGAGGATGACCGTCCGGCTCGACAGTGACGAGCCGTTGAACGACATCTTGACGATGCGGTTCTGCGTAGCCCCGCTGTCGTTGGACGTGTGCATGAAGAACACGTCCTGGTCGGTGGTGCCGTTCCAGGTCGGCGACATCGCCACGCCCATCAGGCCGCCCTCACCGTCGGTGGTGACGCTGTTGGGCACCGTGCCCACCTGGGTCTTCGTGCCGCCCGGGGTGAGCTTGAAGACCCGGAACGTGTCCCGCTCGGTGATCAACGCGGCGGACCCGTCCGGGTACCACGAGATGTCCCAGGGGATGTCCCAGTTGGACGGGCCGATGACCGTCGGCGGTTGCGGTGTCCCGCGGCTGCACGCGCCTGTGGTGAAGCTGCGCGTGTTGCTGGGACCGGAGGTGTTGCCCGCCTGGTCGCGAGCCACCACGTGCAGGGTGTACGACGTCGCACATTGCAGACCGGTGACCGTCGTGCTGGTCGGCGGCGGGTTGCCGGTGACGGTGTGGATCGTCGTGTTCGATGAGTTGCGCACGTTGTACGCCGTCACGCCTCGGTCGTCCGAGGACGCGCCCCAGCTCAGGTTCACCGAGGTCGTGGTGACGTTGGAGTGGGTCAGGTTGGTCGGAGCCGTCGGCGGGTTCGGGTCGTCGATCGGCAAGGTCTTGCATATCGCCAGCTCGCTGGTCACCGAGGTGTTGCCGGCCGCATCGCGAGCGAACACCGACAGCGAGTATTCGAAGTTGGGGCTCAGTCCCGTCAGTCTCTTGGAGGTCACGTCGCCGGGTGCGGCGCTGATCTGGTTGCCCAGGTGGTAGATGTCGTACGCCACCACGCCCACGTTGTCGCTCGATGCGCCCCAGTTCAGGGTCAGCTCGGTCTCACCGATGTCGGTGCAGCTCGGCTGGCCCGGCTTGGTCGGCAGCTCGGTGTCGGCTGGTGCGCCGACGGTGAGCTTGTCCACGTTGGGGCCGCCGTTGGCGGTCGTGGCCGTGACCCGCACGGTGTTGTTGCCCGCGTTGAGGGTGGCGTTGATGGTTTCAGTGGCCCAGGTGGACCAGGCGCCGGTGCCGGTGAACTCGTGCGCGGCGGAGACCACCGTGCCGTTCACCGCGATGTCCATGGGCCGGCTCGTCGTGGTGCCGTTGGCGTAGCGGACGGTCAGGCTGACCTCACCCGCCTGCTCGACGCCCACGGTGAACTGGATGTAGCTGCCGACGGCGTTGTCCATGTTGACGAAGCCGGTACCGGTGAACCCTGGCCAGTTGGACTCCACCACACCCTGCGAGATGACCGCGTTCTCGGCCTGGAAGTCGCTACTGGGCGCGGTCATCGCCACCTCGACGTAGTCGAGGTTGGGACCGCCTCCGGCCGTCGTGGCGACGAGCCGCACCGTGTTCGCGCCGGAGTTGAGGGACACGGTGGTGGTGACCGTCTGCCAGGTGGTCCAGGCACCCGTCACCGGGAAGCTCAGCGCCTCCGTGACGATCACGCCGTTGACCCGCAGATCCATCGGCCGGTCCCCGGTGGTGCCGTTGGCGTAGCCGATGGTCAGCGTCGCCGCTCCGGCGGACGGCGCCGTGACCGCCAGCTCCAGGGCGGCCCCGACCGCATTGGTCGTGTTGCAGAAACCGGTGCCGGAGAAGCCCGCCCAGTTGGAGTCGATCGTGCCGTTGCACGTACCGCTCTCCGCCTCGAACCGGTTGCCCGGCGGCGGGAGGCTCGTCACCTCGAAGTCGAGGAAGTCGAGGTTGGCAGGCCCGTCGGCAGTGGTGCCCGTGAGCCGGATCGTGTTGGTGCCCGCGTTGACCGTGGCGGTGATGGTGGCGGTCGCCCAGGTGCTCCACGCACCGGTGGGGTTGAACGCCAACCCGGTGCGCACCACGGCGCCGTTCACCGAGATGTCGGCCGCCCGGTTCGTCGTGCCGCCGTTGGCGTAACCGAAGGCCAGCGTGGCCGTGCCGCTGTTCGCCGCGTTGACGGTCCACTGGACGAACTGGCCGGCCGCGTTGGCACAGTTGACGAAGCCGGTGCCGGAGAAGCCCGCGTGATTGGACTCCACCAGACATGACGAGCTTGTCGCGCTCTCCGCTTCATAGCGGGTCGGCGCGGCCTGTGCTGGCGCCGCTTGCAGCGTGGCCAGCACGAGTAGTGTTCCCGCCAGCATGGACAACGCTCGCGTGCGGGTTCTGCGTCTTGCCATTGGCTTCTCCTCACAGTGCGGTGTCAGCGCCAGCCGACAGACCAGTCGAGCGCACGCTCATCCCTGGTATTGGGCGATGATCTTCGTGTAGTCGTAGGGCTGCTGCGCCGCACCGCTGCAGGAGTCCGGATCTGATCCGCTCGTACACGGCCGGTCGCGGTTGACCGACCAGAACGTGAACCGCGCCAGGTGGCGCTGCCCGGCAAAGGTGAGCATCTGCTGGAAGTCCTCCAGCCGTACCAGCTCTCCAGAGACGTCGGTCTTGCCGTTCATCGACGACAGACCGCTGCGTCGCCAGGCCTGGTCGTCGGTGTACCCGTAGGCGGCCTTGACCCTGTCCTTCAGCCCGGTGGTCGCCTGGATCGAGAGCGTGCCCATGTTGGTGCTGCCACCACCGAAGTCAAACGGCATGACCACCCATACGTTGTTGTCCAATCCGGACGCCGCAGCCTTGCTGATGAGGGCCTGCCCCCAGGAGTCAGGGCCAGACTGGGCAGTTCCGATGGTGAGCATCGTCGTGATGCCCGGGTTGCTGGCCTTCACGATCTTCAGCGCGTCGACCACCCGCTGCTGGACGGTGTGGTTCTGGAACTCCGTGTTCTCGATGTCGATGTCGATCGCCTTCAGGCCATACGCATTGATGACTTTCTGGTACGCGCCGGCGAGCGCGCTGGCGCTGGAGCATCTCTCCCCCAGCTTGTTGCCGGACCAGCCACCGAAGGAGACAACGACGTCGCCGCCGTTGGCGCGAACCCGGTTGATCTGGTTCTGGTCGTTCCCTCCGGTCAGCGGCCGGCTGCCATCCCAGGCCGGGTTGCAGCCACCGTCGGAGAGGATGAAAGCCAGCGTGAGCCACCTGATGCCGGTGACGTTCATGACCGTCACTGGATCCTGCGGTGAGCCCCAGCCGAAGTACTCATAGGGTGCCGCCGCCATTCCGGGGGTACCTGGCGGCGGTCCCTGACTCACCGACAGCCGATCGAGATTGGGCCCGCCGTTGGAGGTAGTCGCCGTCACGCGCACGGTGTTGGTTCCCTGGCTCAGGGAAGCGGTCGCGGTCGCGTTCTGCCAAGTGCTCCAGGCGCCGGTGCCGGGGAAGTTCATCGAGCCCGCGGAGGCTCCGTTGACCGTCAGCGCCATGGGCCTGTTCGTCGTCGTGCCGTTCGCGTAGCGGAACGTCAACGCGTAGTTGCCGGCCTCGGCCACGGTCACGCCGCATTGCACGTAAGAGCCGATGACGTTGTCGGTGTTGACGAAACCGGTTCCGGTGAACCCTGGCCAATTGGACTCCACCACACCCTGGGAGATGGTGCAGTTCTCCGCCTGGTATTCGCTCGGCGCCACAGCCATCTCGAAGTCGAGATAGTCCAGGTTGGACGGGCCGGCTGCATCCGTCGCGGTGAGCCGGATGGTGTTGCTGCCCGCGTTCACCTCCGCGGTGATGGTCACCGTCGCCCAACTGGACCAGGCTCCCGTCGGGTTGAACGCCAGGCCGGAGCGGACCACGCTGCCGTTCACCCGGATGTCCGCCGGGCGGTTCGCTGTGCTGCCGTTGGCGTGACGGAAGCTCAGCGACGCCGTGCCGGCGCTGGCGGCGTTGACCGTCCACTCCACGAACTGGCCCGATGCGTTGGCGCAGTTCACAAAGCCACTACCGGAGAACCCGGCGTGATTGGACTCCACCAAGCATCCCGAGCTGACAGCGTTCTCAGCCTCATAGCGGGTCGGCGCCGCCGCGGCCGGCGTCGACAGCGACATCGCGACCATCAGGGCGGCGATGAGAGCCGCGCCCTTGCGTTTCATAGCATCTCCATTTCTGGCGCAGCAGGTATGCGCTTGGCTTCCGGCAGGAGGCACTAGGGCAGCAATAGGGTCAGCCGACTGTCAGCCGATCCAGGTTGGGATTGCCGTCAGGCCCCGTCGCGGTGACCCGGATGGTGTTGGCACCCGCGTTGAGGTTCGTGGTGACGCTCACGGTGCTCCAAGTCGACCACGCGCCCGTAGCCGGGAACGACAGCGACTGGACCACCGCACCGTTCACCTTGAGCTCAGCGGTGCGGGGGGTCGTGCCGCCATTGGCGTGCCTGATCGTCACCGTTGTGGAGCCGCCCACTCCGGTCACAGACCATTCGACGTACGGCCCTGGCTGGTTCGCGCTATTGACGAAACCGCTGCCGAAGAAGCCGGCGTGGTTGGACTCCACGACACCTTCGAAGATCGTGGCGTCCTCGGCCTCATAATGCACCGGGTCTGAGCTCGGGCCCGCGACGGTGACGTCAAGGTAATCCATGTTGGCGACGCCACCGGAGGTGGAAGCCGTCAACCGGATCGTGTTCGCGCCCGCGTTGAGGCTCACGTTCATCGTCTGTTGCCTCCACAGAGACCACGCTCCGGTACCGGGGAACGCAAGCGTGCCGTTCGAGCCACCGTTGACGCCAACGTTCACAGTGCGGTTCGAGGTGGTGCCGTTCGCGTAGTCGAACGTCAGGGTGACCGGGCCGGCCTGGGCCGCGTTCACCGTGAACTGCACGAAGCTGCCGGTCGCGTTGGTGGTGTTGACGAAACCTGTGCCGGAGTAGCCGGACCAATCCGTGTCCACGGTGGAGCCTGACGAAGAAGTGCCGTTCTCCGCCTCGTACCGGACCGTCGTGCCAAGGCGCGAGACCCGGTACATGACCGTGCCGTGTCCGGGCACCGACGCGCCGATGGTGCCGCTCGTCGTCGTCTCAGCCTTCGACCAGAGATTCTTCAGCCGGTACTGGGAGGAGCCGCCAAGACCGATCGCGTTGACGTTGGTGCTCATTGTGGCGGTCGTCGTGGTCTCGTTGGACAGGGCCACCGCCCTGTCCCCGTTGGCCAGCGCCTTGCTGTAGATGACGTGGCCCGCGCCGTCGTTGCTGATCGCGACGCCCTGCCGGCCCAGCCGGTCCTGATCGACCGCGATCACGTCGGTGTTCCTGAGGATGTTGAAGGTGTCGTCATTGACCTTGCGCAGGTCGCTGCCGATCAGCAGCGGCGCCGCCATGATGGCCCAGAGGCTGAAGTGCGTGCGGTACTCCGTCGCCGTCATGCCGCCATTACCGACCTCGAGCATGTCCGGGTCATTCCAGTGACCGGGTCCGGCCCACTGCGGCAGGTTCCGATTGAACTGAGCCTTGCCGATCATGCTGCCCCAGTTGTCGCTGATGTCGCCGGTGGTACGCCAGAGGTTGCCGACGTCCTTGCCCCACTCCCACACCCGCGGCGGGCCGGTGCGTCCCCACTCGCAGATGCTGTAGACGATCGGCCGGCCGGTGGCGGCGAGCGCGTCGCGCATTGTCGTGTAACGCAGCTGCGCGTCCACGCCCTGGTTGTTGCAGTTGTCGTACTTGAGGTAGTCGACGCCCCAGGACGCGAACGAGGCGGCGTCCTGGTACTCGTGTCCCAGCGCCCCGGGGAAGCCCGCGATGTTGCAGGTCTTGGTGCCCGCGCTGGTGTAGATGCCCAGCTTCAACCCGCGAGCATGCACGTAGTCGGCCAGATAATTGATACCCCTGGGGAATCGCACCGGGTCGGGGACGAGGTTCCCGTTGGAGTCGCGCTGCGGCAATGCCCAACAGTCATCGAGGTTGACGTATTGATAACCCACATCACGCAAGCCCCGGTTGACGAAGATGTCGGCGATACCCAGAACCATCGCCTCGTTGAAATCAGCGCGGCAGGCCGTGGTGTTCCAGTTGTTGAACCCCATCGGTGGGGTACGGGCCAGCCCGTTCTCCAGCGCGATGACCGGCTGCGGAGGAACCGCCAGCGAGATCGCTACCGCGGTGCCGAGCACCATCGTCAGCGACACAAGCACGGAAAGTAGTCTTCGCATGGGTTCTCCCTAACCGAGGGTGATCCTGTCGAGGTTGGGCCCCCCGCTGGACACCGCTGAGGTGAGCCGGATCGTGTTGCCGCCCGCATTGAGGCTGATCGCGCGGGACACCGTGGCCCAGTCGGTCCATTCCCCGGTCGGCGGGAACGACATCGAGCCAGCCGCGACCCCGTTGATCGTGAGGTTCATCGGACGGTCCGTGGTGGTGCCGTTGGCGTAGCGGACAGCCAGGTTGGTTGCCGGTCCGGTCACCGAGAACTGCACGTACGACCCGGCGACGTTGTCGAGGTTGACGAAGCCCGAGCCGGTGTAACCGGCGTGATCGGACTCGACCGCTCCTTGCGAGATCGTGGCGTTCTCGGCCTGGTAGTCCGTCGGGGTAGGTCCGGACGGACCCTCCACGTCCAGGTAATCCAGATTCGGCCCGCCATTGGATGTCGTCGCTGTCAGGCGGACGGTGTTTGTTCCGGCCGCCAGAATCGCCGTCACCGTCCGGGTTGACCAGGCGTCCCACGAGCCGGTGCCGGGGAACGACACACTGCCCACCAGCGCACCGTTGATGCGTACCTCCATCGGCCGATCGGTGGTGGTGCCGTTGGCGTAGCCGAACGTCAGGGTCGCGGTGCCGGCCGCAGCGGCGTTGACCGACCACTGCACATAGGGGCCAGCGGCGTTCTCCGTATCGACAAATCCGCGGCCGGAGAAGCCGCTGTGGTTCGACTCCACCACACCGCGCGAGATGAGCGCGTCCTCGGCCTCGTACCGGGTGGAGCCGGGCGGGGCGGTCCCGCTCCACTCGTACGCGCGCATATTGCGGATCAGCAGATAGCAGTCCTGCAGTGAGCCGGAGGTGTCGCCAAGCGAGCGATAGATCCCCCACTTCGGGCGAACCCGGTCCGCCAGCCAGTTGTCCGCGCTGCGTGTGCTGTCGATGACAGTGTTCGCCCCGTCGCGCAGCACCCAGCGCACGCGGCCGGTTGGCGCGTCGCCGATGAGCATCTCGAGCTCAACGTCGATCCACCTGTTCTGCAGTGGAGCCAGATCGACCGCGCCGATGGTCACATCGCCCTCGAACGCTTTGAGCTCGACCTTGGGTACGGATCCGTGGCGGCGCAGCGACATCACGAGCATCGGCAGCTCGCCGGTACCGGGTGCCTTGGTCTGCATGATGTGCGTGAACGTGGTGGTCGCCTTGAGGCTGGTCGGGATGTACATCTGGTGGGTCAGCCGCCACATCTCGCCCTTGAGCAGGATGAGGTCGCTGCCGTTCCACCGCATCCCTTTGACCTCTTGGCGTTGCCGGTCGGTCATGGTGTCGCGGTCGACCATGTGCATGTTGAAGCGGTAGTTGTTGTCTTCCACGAAGATGTGCGGCTGGCCAGCCGGGTGGGAGTTCGCCCGGTCGTCCTCGATGCCCTCGAAGGCTCCGAGGCCGTGCACGCTCGCCTCCGGCGCCCACCGAAGCTGCCACCCCGCCTGCGTGGACGGCTCCGCCACCGCACGCGTTCTCAGTGCGGGGGCTACCACGACAGCTATCCCCGCAGCCAGAACGGTCCGTCGTCTCATCACTCCTCCTCGCGTTAGCCGAGGGTCAGCCTGTCGAGGTTTGGCCCGCCGTCGGACGTGGTAGCAGCGAGCCGGATGGTGTGCGAGCCTCCGTCGAGCGACAGCGGGACCGTGGCCGTGCCCCATGTCGACCAGGCGCCGGTACCGGGGAAGTTCACCGTCCCGGCCGAGGTGCCATCGACGGTCAGCGCCATGGGCCTGCTGGTCGTCGTGCCGTTGGCGAAACGGACCGCCAGCGACGTGGCCGGGCCGGTCACCGTGCAGTCGATGTACGGTCCGACCGCGTTGACGGTGTTTACGTATCCCGTCCCCGTAAAGCCGGCGTGCTCGGACTCCACCGCACCCTGCGAGATCGTGCAATCCTCAGCCTGGTAGTGCACCACCACCGCCTGGCCTGTCACGTCCACATAGTCGAAGTTAGGCAAGCCGCCGGAGGTGGTCGCCTCCAGCCGGATCGTGTTCGCGCCGGCGTTCAACGACGCCGACGCCACGGCGGTCGACCAATTGGTCCAGCTGCCTGTGGGCGGGAAGCTCACCGTCCCGGCCGCCACGCCGTTGACCGCCAGTGTCGCCGGCCGGTCCGATGTCGTGCCGTTGGCGAACCCGAAACGCAGCTCGGCCGGACCAGCCGCGGCCGCGTTCACCGTGACCGAAGCGAACGCGCCTACGGCATTCGTCGTGTTGCAGAAGCCGGTCCCGGAGAACCCGGCCTGGTTGGAGTCGATGGTGCCGTCACACGTCCCGCTCTCCGCCTCCACCCGGTTCGGCGGCGGCTCGACGACGCAGTTCTGCGACGAGTTGGTGGCGCTGACGCGCAGCGCTCCCCCGCTGGTGTTCTGGCTGTTCTGCAGGCAGTAGCCGGTGATCGACTGGAAGCCCACGTCGAACGGGCTGTTGCTGCTGCGCTCGGCGGTGAACCGATCAAATTGGATGGTGCTACCGGTGTTGGCGATGACGGCCGGCCGGCAGTCGCTGCTGACGAACTGGACCGAGCTGTCGACGAACTTGATGTCGTGCGCGTTGTGGATGTACCAGCCGTACGACGGCCTCGTGCCGATGCTGAGCGGGTTGTAGTTGTTCGGGTCGTTGCTCGGCACTCCCGTCCCCATGCACCCGTTGCCGCCCGGCACGGTCAGGTCCACATTGGTGAACGTGACGTTCCGGACGCGGTTGCTGGTGCCGGACTCGCCCCACAGGGTCGCGGTGAAGTTCGAGCTGCTCTGCCCGGACGACGTGATGTTCTCGTAGGTGATGTTCTCGATGCGCCCGATGCCCGGGCTGTCGCCGCATCGCCTGCGCGTGCCGACCTTCTGCATGATCGCGCCGCGCACGTTGGTCATGGTGATGTCCTTGTAGTGGACATCGGAGATGACCGTGCCATCCATCGACACCATGCCCAGCCCCGACTTGTTGGAGCCGTTGATGGTGATGCGCTGGAAGTCGTACCCGGTGAAGTCGCCACACGTCTCGGACCCGAACATCAGAGCGTTGCAGCACCCGGCGGACAGGAACGCGTCGTACACCTTGACGTTGCCGTTGCTGAAGGTCTGGCCCAGTGCCCAGTCGCTCTTGAACGCCAGCGCGTCATCGTTGGCGGAGATGTTGGCGTTGGTGATGGTGACGTTGCGGGCGTTGATGACGTTCCAGCCGTCCCGGTTGCTGGCGGTGTCGATGCGCAAGCGGTTGGACGTGATGTTGTTGCAGGCGTTGGTGAGCATGGCGAAGTGCCCGCCGCGGCGAAGGGTGATGCCATCCACGCGCAAGCCGTCGCACCGGGTGAGCGAGATGATCTTGTCGGCCTCGCCCTGGCTCGGGTTGCCCGTAATGAGGTGTCCGCCGCCGTCGATGGTGCCGGAGCCGACGAAGGCGATGTTCGTGAGCTGATCGCCCCAGATCATCGCGTTGTGGAAGTGGCTGTGCCCGTAGTCCTGGTACTGGTCGAACGGGTTCGACTCGGCCCGGTCGTACGTGTCGTTGGGGGAACCGAGGATCGTCGATCCGCTGTCGAGTTGGATAGTGATGTTGCTACGCATGTGGATCGAATTGGCCGAGCGGTAGGTGCCCGGCGGGAACTGCACAATGTTCGCGCCGCCCGCGTTCGCGGCGGCGTCGATCGCACGTTGGATCGCGGCAGTGTCGTTTGTGGAACCGTTTCCGGTCGCGCCATAGTCCCGCACATTGAATGTCGCGGCGTTCGCCGGCGCCTCGATCAGCAATCCGGCCACGAGGCCAATGACGGCCATGGCTACGGCACGCTTTGGTACACGCATGACTGTCCTCCCGAAGAGCGCCGCGGGCCGGACGCGAGACGGCTCGCGACTCTGCCGCCACATCAGCTGGTCGTGAGCCTGTCGAGGTTGGGGCCACCGTCGGCTGTGGTCGCGGTGAGCCGGATCGTGTGCGGGCCGGTGCCGAGCGAGATCGCGGTCGACACCGTGCCCCAGTTGCTCCACGCCCCAGTGCCCGGGAAGTCCATCGAACCGGCCGCAGCGCCGTCGACAGTCAGGGACATGGGCCGATTCGTGGTCGTGCCGTTGGCGAAGCGGACCGTCAGCGAGGTCGCCGGTCCGGTGACCGCGCATTCGACGTAGGGTCCGACCGCATTGACGACGTTGACAAAGCCGGTCCCCGTGAAACCGGCGTGATTGGACTCCACGACTCCTTGGGAGATCGTGCAGTCCTCAGCCTGGTAGTGCACGGGCTCCGGGCCGGTTGAGGCGACGTCCACATAGTCCACGTTCGGCCCGCCGTCGGCTGTCGTCGCGGTGAGCCGGATCGTGTTGTTCCCGGCGTTGAGGGTCGCGTTGGTGCTGGTTCGTTGCCAGTTGGTCCAGGCGGCCGTGCTCTGGAAGTTCACCGTGCCGGCGGCCGCGCCGTTCACGGAGAGGGTCATTGGTCGGTCGGTGACCGCGCCGTTGGCGTAGCCGAACGTCAGCGAGGCCGGGCCAGCGGCCGTCGCGTTCACTGACCACTCGACAGTCGCCCCAGCCACGTTCGTCGTGTTGCAGAACCCTGTGCCGGAGAAGCCGACGTGGTTGGAGTCGATGGTGCCGTCACAGGCACCGTTCTCGGCTTCGTACCGACCAGGTGGCGGCTCGATGACACCGCCGCTGGTGTAGTCGGAGCCGACCCATGCCTCATCGACACGCAGTCGCGCGATACCGTGGCTGCTCGTCTTCTCCAGCCGCACGTGCCGCGTGTTGACCCTGCTCAGATCGATGATCTGCACACCGCGGTGGTTGGGCAGGTTGCCGGTCTTGACCTGTGTCCAGCTGGTCCCGTCGTTCGAGGTGTAGACGCGGTACCCGTTGATACGCGCCGAGTTCGACGCGGGATAGGTTGTCGAGTCCTCGCGCTGGTTGATGCCGATGTACTGGACCGGCTTGGCCGAGCCGAGGTCGAAGCGCAGCGACACCGTGCCGGCGTTGTTGTTGTCCCAATAGGTCAGGTAGCTGCCGTCGGCGGCATGCGAAGCCGGATGGCTGGTCGTCTGCGACGACGCGCTCATGGTGTACGTCGAGGGCGAGATGATGCCCTCGCGCCCGCTGCTGACCACCTTGAAGACGCTGTCGTACTGGTCCCAGCTGGAGATGCCGCTGAGAGTCAGCCATCCGCCGCCCTGCGCGAAGTTGACGGCGGCGCCGGTGCGCAGGTTGGTGACGCTCGCGATCTTGTAGGCGTTGTCGCGCAGCCGCAGAGTGCTGCCACTCGGGCGGTTGATCACGTGGATGTAGTGGAGGTTGGGATTGGTCTTGCTGATGGTCGTCACACCGTGCGCGCCATCGTTCCAGAATCCGGGGTCGAGCCCGCCGTACATATAGCCACCGCCCTCTGTTCCGGACAATGACTCCCAGATGGCGTTGAGATAGGTGTTGACGAAGTTGTTGAACGCCTCCTGATTGGGCGGCATACGCCCAGCCTTCATAGGCGTCTCGGCCATCAGAGCCTTGACCGAAGAACCGGCATTGGTGATGAGCCGGCCGAGGGTCAGCTTGTAATCCACCGAGTTGTCGGTGCCGGTGTACCACCACGCGCCGCTGGTCGGCAGCTTGAAGTCCGCCTCGATCAGGCGCGGAGCGGCGGTGAAGACGGCCTGCGGATAGTCATAGCTGGGCGTCATCCCGGTCTTCTGCTCGTTGCTGATCATGTCCATGATCGGCGTGTCTTCGTTGTTGTTCGACAGCGTGTAATTGGGCCGGTTCTGGTAGACCTTGGCGTAGAGGTTGTTGCGCTCCCAGTACGCGTTGTCATTGTCGATCCAGAAGCCGCCCAGATCCGGGTACCGCTGCATCACCTCGAAGAAGTTGTCATAGCTGAACTCGCCGAAGCCGTCGCGCGTGTGCAGGTCGACGCTGTGGCCCTTCCAGCTCGAGTAGGCCGACGAGTTGAGCCAACTCTGCCCCGACGGCAGGCCCTCGTTCCACCACTGCGGATCGTCGGTCATGTACAGGATCGTCTTCATCCCGTTCGCGTTGGTGGCGGTGATCAGCTCGCCGAGGAAGTCGCGGCTGGTGCGGCAGCTGCCAGGGATCGATGACGGCCACGGTCGCGCATAACCGAGTCGGGAGTGGAACGTGGCGAGCACGATGTACTGCGTGTGCAGCTTCTTGGCCTCCTGCACCCAGTAGTTGGCGCTCCACCCACCGCTGGTCACGGCGGATTCCCATGCGCTGCAGCCGGTGTGCGCAGGCGCCGTTCTCATGCCCCAGTGCAGGAACAGGCCGCCGACCGAGTCGCGCAGAAAGGCTTGACGAGGATGTTGCAGGTCTGCCTGGGCCGGCGTGGCGGAGAACGCAGCGAGCGTGCTGGCCGCGACGACGGCGGCGGCGAGCAACACACCCGCCCTCCCGCGAGGGATCATGATGGGCCCCTCTTCCGTGATGCGACGTGAACGGTATGTGAATAGCTCGGATCTATTGTGTTTCCGTAGTCCATATGCGATGCATTGTCAATGGATGGCGCATGATTGATCGGATCTATAATCGATGTCATCGTCCTTTATCGGGATGTGGCGGACATCCTGCTCAGTTCGAAGGCCGCTACGAGACCAATCCGGCATGGCGGCCGCCGGTGTGCGTGCGGCGTGAGCAGCGAGCCGGCCACGGCGGCGGTGAGGGCATCTCGGGGCCGGGGGCGTCTGCCCACGAGGCCGGCTGTGAAGCCACCGGCGGCGTCGGTCCAGCCCTGTTGGGTTCGTAAAGTCGGTTCGGCAGTGCGGCCTGCGAGTACTCGCTGATCAGCCCGCCCAGGATCCGTCGTCGTTGGACCCTCGGAGGCGGGGCCGGAAAGATACGTCAGCCCGAGGACGTCCTGCGGACCGGCGGCATCACGGCGTAACCCAGCCGGTGAGCACGTCGCGGCCCGCGCCGGCCACGATCCGCAGGCGGAACGAGCCCGCTGGGATCGGCCGGATCACGAAGTACCCCAGTTCGTCGATGACCGCGCCAGGCACCTCGCTCGGAACGGGGCACGCCGTCACCGTCCCCTCCCGCGCCGGCACGACCTGGCCGAAGATCGCGCCGCGGCTGAGCTCCAGCTCGATCACGACGGTCGACGAGGCGAAGGTCAGCGCCCGCAGCGGCGCGGATTCCGCCCGCACGCCCGGCTGTTCGGCGAGCCCCTCGGCGACCGAGTCGTACGTCAGCGCCGCAAGGTCCGCGTCGATGTCGTGCCACGCGTACGTGGCCTTGCCCACCGCGACGAAGTCGCGAGGTAACGCCCGCACTGCCTCCAACGCGTCGCCGAGCGACGCAAGGAGCCGGTCGTCACTCGACCACCACGGTCCAGTCACCTGTCTCACCTCCTCCAACACTCCTCTCGCTCGACGCAGATCGGACGGCCAGTGCGGATCAGCGATCCAGCCGGTCCCCCATCGGGGACGCTGCGAGGTCTGCTGTCGCGACTGTGCCGCGGCCCCCGCCCGGTATTCCGGGCGGGCGACCGACCGACCGTCCGCGGGTAGGGCGGGCGGCCCGCTCGCACGCGCGGCGTGAGAGCGGCCGCACCGTTCCTACGAGCCTGACCTCTACTGTTCCTTCATTTTCTATTGTTCCTTCATTTTCCGGACGACGTCGCGGGCGCTCGTGCAGGGGTCTACGCCCGCCGCGATCTTCCCGCTGACCGTCGCCGCGGAGAACGACGTCCCGCTCCAGATGGCGGTCCCGTTGAACTTCTTGGTGCCATCACTGACCAGGGAGCCGTGGACGTCCCGGTGCGCGAGGGGGAGCTCGTCATCGACGTACAGGCTCTCGACGTCGACGCCGGGCGCGAAGAGGTCGATCCACGGCGCGTCAGGTGGTGAGAACGCCGCAGGCTTGTCGCGGTCCAGCGCGCCTACCGCCACGACGTCGTCGAGGGCGGCGGGCCAGACGGGTGCGTTCGGCTTCTTCGTGTCGCCGTGGTTTCCCGCCGCCGCCACCAGAACGATCTCGGGATCGAGCTTGTCGACCGCGCGCTCCAGGACCAGCGGAGGCCGCCCGTCGCCGGTCATGCAGCCGAACGACAGGTTGAGCACCCTCACGCCCGACCCGGCGAAGGCAACCATCGCCTTCGCCACGTCCCAGGCAAACGCGTCGCCGTCGTTGGGGTCGAGCACCGCTCGGACGTCCAGCTCGGCGTTGGGCGCCTCGGCCAGGATCAGGCCGGCGACGAAGGCCGCATGCCCCCAATACACCGAGCCCGGCTGCGCGTCCGGATCGATAATCGACGTCGTGCCGGCGATGTACCGCCCCGCCAGCGCGGGGAGCGGAACGATAGCCGTGTCGAGCACGCCGACCCTTACCCGGTCGTTCCCGCCCTTGCTCTCCGGGAGCGCGAACGACTCCCCGTACGGTAGCGGCGTCGGGTTGTGCTTGCCGCCGCCGTTGATCTCGCCCAACCCGGCGACGGCCTCGACGTAGCGGTTCTTACCCATCGTCGGCGTCCACCCGCCGTGGGCGGCCGCGAACCGGCTCCTTAGCACGGCCAACAGCTTGTCCAGTGCCGTGAGCTGCGCAAACGGGGTGTCGGGGGCATAGCGCTTGAGGTACTTCTCCGCTAGCTCAAGATCATTCTCGGAGATGGACGCGACCGACTGATCCAGGGCGGGCAGCCTCAGGAGCGCCAGCCCGAGTTCCTTGCTCTGTCTTTCGTTATCCTGTCTTTCGTTGTCCCACGCCACGTTGAGTGACGTGAGCATGTCGGTCACCCGCTTGAGGTGTTCGAGGTCGACGGCCAGTTCATCCGGCACGAAGCCGGTCCTCGGGCGCTTCTGGCTCAGCGCTGGCTCCTGTGTCATCTGTTCAGCCCTCCCGGGACAACCGCGTCGGTAGTCTCGAACGCACGGGGGGTTGCCGGGCTCCGATTGATACACCAGAAGGGCAGCAGTCCTGACCTATACCCCGTTGGCGTCGGTGAGCGATCGATGAAAGCTGTCAGCATTGAGCAGGCGCGCGAGGCGCTCCGCTTGGCCGAGGACGACCCCGAGCGCGCCGTGGAGCTCGCGTCCGAGGTCGTCCGGCAGGCGATGGAAACCCGCCAGTACGCGACCGCGGCCGTTGCCGAGCGCGCTCTGGGGTTGGCCGCGGTGCACCTGCACGACCTCGACACGGCCGTCGGGCACCTGAGGTCGGCGGTGCGGCTCGGGCGCCGCACCGGCTCCGCGTGGCGCGCCGCAGAGGCCCGGATGACGCTGGCCTTCGCGCTGAACCGCCGCGGCCGGCCGCGTCAGGCGCTGCGCGAGATCGACGCCGCGATACTCGACCTGGACGGGGTGAAGCGGGCCCGGGCGCAGGCTCAGCGCGGCGCCATGTTGCACCAGCTGGGGCGCTTCGACGAGGCATTGGCCAGCTACCAGACCGCGCTGCCGACGCTGCGCCGGTCCCACGACCGCCTATGGATGCTGCGCACGCTGTTGAACCGAGGCCTGCTGCACAGTCACCGGCAGCAGTTCGCCGCCGCCGAGACCGATCTGTACGAGGCCGAGCGCCTCGCCAGCGAGCTCGACCTGGGGCTCCAGGTAGCGTTCGTGCAGCAGAACCTCAGCGAGGTCAACGCGCTGCGCGGCGATGTTCCTGTCGCGCTGCACTACCTGGACCTGGCCGAGCAGCGCTTCCGCGCTCTCCACTCGCAGGTCGGCTCGGTCCTCGCCGACCGCAGTCAGCTTCTGCTCTCGGTGCGCCTGGTGTCCGAGGCGCGGGAGGCCGCCGAGCAGGCGGTGGAGGCCTTCGAGCGCGAACGGCGGCGGATTGCACTACCCGAGGTGCGGCTGCTGCTCGCGAACGTTGCCAGCCTCGACGGCGACAGCGACAACGCGCTGCGGCAGGCGCGGTGGGCGGTGCGCGAGTTCACCCGGCAGCAGCGGCCCCAGTGGGCGGCGCTCGCCCGGTTCGTCGTCCTCCAGACGCGGGTCGCCGCCGACGGCGGCGCGAGGGTGGGCTTGCCGCAGCTCGAACGGACCGCGGACGCGCTAGTCGCCGGCGGCTGGCCCGGGGCCGCGATCGAGGCGCGGCTGCTGGCGGCCGAGCTGTCACTCGCCCGCGGGCTGCCCAAGCACGGGTACGACCAGCTGCGGCAGGCCAGCCGGGCGCGCCGGCGCGGCCCGGCGACGATCCGGGCCCGCGCCTGGTACGCCGAGGCGCGGCTGCGGCTAGCCCGAGGCAACCGGCGGAGCGCGACGGCCGCCGTCCGGGCCGGCCTGCGGGTCCTCGACGACCACCGGGCCACGCTCGGCGCCACCGACCTGCGCGCTCACGCGTCCGGGCACCGCGGCGAGCTCGCCGGACTGGGGCTCCGCATCGCCCTGGCGCAGGGCTCGCCGCAGCGCGTGCTCACCTGGGCGGAGCAGGGTCGCGCCAGTCACCTGCTGCTGCGCCCGGTCCGGCCGCCCGACGACCCGGCGCTGGTCGGCGCGCTGGGCGAACTCCGGGCGACGATCGCGGAGATCGACGAGCAGCGGAGCAGTGGGCGCAGCGCCGCCAGGCTGGTGCAGCATCAGGTGGCCCTGGAACGCAAGGTCCGCGACTACTGCCGCCAGCAGCGCGGCTCGGCCGGCCCGCCGATCGACCCGGTGCCGCTGCGGCTGCTGGGCGAGGCGCTGGGCGGCGCGGCACTGCTGGAGTTCATCCAGCTCGACGACGAGCTGCACGTCGTCGTAGTGGCGGACGGGCGCATCCGCCTCCGGCAGCTCGGACCGCTGGCGAGGGCTCAGCGGCTCGTGGACAGCGTGCCGTTCGCGCTGCGGCGCCTCGCCCGGCCGTACGCGGCGCCGGAGAGCCGCTCGGCGAGCCTCGCCCTGCTGCGGCACGCCGCGGCCGGGCTGGACAACCTACTTCTCCGCGACCTCGCCGAGGACGTCGGCGACCGGCCGCTGGTGCTCGTCCCGACCGGGCTCCTCCAGTCCCTGCCATGGTCGATCCTGCCGTCGCTCGCCGGCCGGCCGGTCACAGTGTCGCCGTCCGCGTCGCTCTGGTACGCGGCCAACCGCCGCCCGCAGGGCACGGCCAAGCCGGTAGTCGTCGCCGGGTATGGCCCGCCGGGGGCACTCGCCGAGGCCGAGAAGGTGGCGGCGATCTACCAGGTGAACCCGCTGATCGGCCCGACCGCCACGGTAGACACGGTGACGCGGGCCCTCGACGGCGCCGGGCTGGCGCACCTGGCCGCCCACGGCCAGGTGCGCGCCCACAACCCGCTCTTCTCGTCGCTGCGGCTCGCCGACGGACCGCTGACGGTGTACGACCTGGAGCGGCTGGAGCGGGTGCCCCGGATGGTCGTCCTCGCGGCCTGCGACAGCGGGCGGACGGTGGTCTGCGCCGGCGACGAGCTGCTCGGGATCAGCGCCACGCTGCTCAGCCACGGCGCACAGCAGATCGTGGCCTCCGTGGTGCCGGTGCCCGACGCGGAGACGACGCCGCTCATGGTGGCGTTCCACCAGTTGATGGTGGACGGCCATCCGGCACCGACCGCCCTCGCGTACGCCCAGCAGCGGGTGGCCGGCGACGGCGCGGCCGCGATAGCCGCCGCGGCCGGCTTCGTCTGCATCGGGGCGGAGTTCATGCTCCAGGGCACCGGCGGACCGGCCGGGGCGCCGGTGCACCAGCCCTAGAGCGCGATCCAGTCGGTGGTGACGTCGCGGCCGTCGGCCGGCCGGCAGCTCAGCCGGAACGTGCCGGCCGGAATGGGGCGGAAGCTGAACCAGCCGACCTCGTCGACCGGCACCGTGCTCGTCGTGCCGTCGGACGACCGCAGCTCCACCTCGCCGGCCTGCGGCGGCACCAGCTGACCGAGGAGCGCGTCGTCGGTGACTTCCAACTCAATCACCAACTCCTTCGCCGCATAAGTCATCGCCCGCAATGACGCCGCCTCTGCCCGGGTCGTCGCGACGGCCCCGGCCGGCTCCATCGTCGCCGAGTCATACGTCAGCCGCGCCAGCTCGGCGTCGATGCCGTGCCACGCGTACGACGCCTTTCCAGCCTCGACGAAGCGGTCAGGCACGTCGCGTGCGGAGCGGACGGCATCGTCGAGGGCGCCGAGCAGCCCCTCGTCATCGTTCCACCATCGAGCGGTCACGTCCCGCCTTCCTCTCCGCGCTCTCCATCGTGGCCTCGACAAGCGACGCCAGCGCCGGGGACCGCCGCAACTTCTCCAGGCAGCGCGAGCGCGTGGGGCCGATGGCACCGATCGGGATACCCAATTCTGCGCTGATGTCTGCATAGTGGGCAGGCGGATCCTGCAACAGCATCGACAGCAGCCGCTGGCACCGGAGAGGCAACTGCGCGAACGCCGCCCGCAGCGCCGCGTTCCGTTCCTCCTCCAGCAACCACTCGTCCACGGCGTGCGCGCCGGTGTCAACGGTCAGCGCCGGGTCGGTGGACATCTCCCGCTGCTCGCGGCCCCGCGTCAGCTTCGCCACCCGCAGGCACTCGTGGCGGGTCGTGGTCGCCAGCCAGCCGGGCAGCGCCGCCGGCTCCCGCAGGGTCGGCAACTGCTCGATCAGGTACAGCCAGACGGTCTGGCCGACATCGGCGGAGTCCGCGTCGGACAGCCGGAAGCGGCGGCAGATCGACCACACCAGCGGAGCGAACCGCTCGACGAGCTCGTCCCAGGCCGCCTTGTCGCCGTCGCGCGCCCCGGTCACGAGGCCGATGATCGTGGGGTCGTCACGCATGGGTTGGGACCTCCTCTCCCGGGCAGAGCCCAGCCGTGGAGGATGTACAGGTCAGTCAGCGAGAGTGCGCGGGTGTGCGGAACCTGACCCTCGACGCCATGGGGGCCCGCGGCTGG
>Ga0210378_10000397_pt1 | contig 22038 bp, 21 predicted proteins | sample PLM1_60_b1redo_FD_155465 | JGI IMG/M metagenome (GOLD analysis project Ga0210378, IMG submission 155465) | Groundwater sediment microbial communities from an aquifer in East River, Colorado, USA - PLM1_60_b1 redo | ecosystem: Environmental > Terrestrial > Soil > Riparian zone | place: USA: East...
CGGCCAACGCCTCCCGGTTGGCCAGGGCGCGCGCCTCGCTGGCCGACATCGCCGAGTCCGGCCAGCTCGACCTCGCCACCCTCTCGGTGGCCGCCCGCCAGATCCGCAGCATGGTGCGCTGACGCGTCGTGAGTGGCAAATGGTGTCCTGACACCATTTGCCCCCACGCGCCGTCCTCCCTGGGCGCCAGCACGGGGACGCCGAAGATGCCACGGGCGATCAGGAATCCGACGAGTGAGATGGTTCGGCGTTCGCCGCGGCACCGGTCAGCCGCTCCAGGTGATGTTCGCGCAGGAGTAGCTCGATGGTACCTTCGCCCTTACTCCAACGAGTCATCGTCGGCCCTCTTGCTGTCCAGGTCCCACGACGAGGAGATTTCGACCACCGGGCGGCTGGTCAGCTCGGTGAGAAGGGTGTCGTCGGGATCACGAGTCGACCAACGTCGGTGGGAGATGATCGCGGGGTTCACTGGACGGCCCAGCCTCATCTGGGCTCGCTCGGCGGCTTGGTACACACGGGCGCGATCGGCGTGTGCCCCGTCCGACATGATCACGGCGACGTCGATGTCGGCGGGTTCCGGCCCGGCGACATCGTGGTATCGGGCCGCCCACGAGCCGAACAGCGCGATGCGCTCGATGTTCGGGATGTCGGCGAACTCCTCTTCGATCACCTGTGGCGGTCCGAACGCCAGCAGCGTTAGTTCGGTCAATGGCCGGACGAGAGGGCTCGAACCCGCGCGGATCAGGCGCCCGTGACCAAGGGTGCGAGACTGCAGGATGTTGGCTCGTTCCAGGCGCTCGACCTCGGCATGCACGGAGCTGAGCGGCGCGTTCACTCGGCGTGCGATGTCTGTGAGGGTGAACTCCTGGTCAGGGTTGAGCAAGGTCACCGCCAGCACGCCGGCTTGGGTGCGCGATCGCAAGATCGGCAGCAGCTCGGGGGCCAATCTTCGCATGGCCCGAAGATATCTTCAGTTAATGCGAAGGTCAACGCGCGAGAGGCGGCCGCGGACCGCCAATTACAGTTTGACCCGTCGCTTGGCAAGCATGGGAGCCGGTGTTGAAGTTCGCGGTCGAGGTGGCGGTGCGCTGGTCGGACATGGACGCGTACGGCCACGTCAACCACGCTCGCACGGTGACGCTGTTGGAGGAGGCCCGGACCGAGCTGTTCTTCAACGAGATGCCGCGCCGCGGGATGGGCAGCATCGACGGCGGCATCGTGGTGTCCAGGTTGACCGTCGAGTACCTCTCGCCCCTGGTGTACGGCGAGCCGGTCAGGGTGGAGGCCTGGGTGACCGAGGTGCGGGCCGCCTCGTTCGTGCTGCGCTACGCCCTGCGTGGCCGGGGCGACCAGCAGGTGCTGGCGCGGGCCGAGACCACCATGGTGCCCTACGACCTGGCCAGGAGCAGACCGCGGCGACTCAGCGCCGCCGAGCGGGACTTCCTCGCACTGTGGACCGCCGACGGTGTGGCCAGTGATTGAGCTGGTGGTCCCGGAGGCCGGCGAGCGTGACGACCTCGGCGCGTTCGTGGCCCGCGCCGTGCGGCTGGACCAGGCGGCCGCGGTGCGGCTGCGGCATGGCGCCGACGCCGGCCGGGTGGACGTGTGGGTGTCCACCCCGTTCGACACCCTGGTGACCCGCTCGGTGGCAGGCTCGCTCACCCCGGCCGACGTCACGGTGTCCGGCTCGGAGCTGCTCGCGGCGCTGGCCATCGTCGGCGGCGAGCGGGTCGACCCTGGCACGCCTCGCGACCTGCTGTGGCGCTCCGCGCTGCCACCCGGCGAGGGCTGGCGCTTCGTGGACCAGGTGCCCGCGTCTTTGCTCGGCGAGCTCACCGACCGCGGCGTGGCGCTGGCTCGCGAGCACGTCGGCCCGCAGGGCACGCCGCCGGCGTCGCTGCTCGACCAGACCGTGCTCACGGTCAGCGGCGCCGGGCTTGACGTGAAGGTGCCGCTGCGCTGCCTGTTCGCGCTGTCCGGCATGGGCTTCGTCGCGGTGGACGCCGTCGACGAGCCGGTCAAGATCAGTGCCACCGACGCCTGGCTGCGGATGGACGCCAGGTACGGCGCGGTGGTACGCCGCCGGCACGCCCTGCTCCCGCTGCTCGTGTGAGCTGTGGATAAGTCGTGAGTGGTAAGTGGTGCTATGACACCATTTACCACTCACGGGGCGCGTCAGCGCCGCGTCCGGTCAGACCAGCCAGGCGGCCGTGTCCGGCGGCAGCGCCTCGCCCACCAGCGGGCCGCTGGCCAGCAGCAGCTCGCCGGGTGGCAGGGGCACCGGCTCGGTCGAGGCGTTCAGCGCGCAGATCAGGCCGCCGTCCTTGCGGCGGAACGCGAAGCAGCCGGCCGGGGCGCCGTACCACTGCAGCCCGGCGCCGGCGAACGCCGGATGGGTCCCGCGCAGCTCCAGCGCCGACCGGTACAGCGACAGCACCGACTCCGGGTCCTCGAGCTGCGCCTCGACGGTGAGCTGCGCCCACTCCGGTGGCATCGGAAGCCATGGCTCGACCTCGGCCGGGCAGAAGCCGAACGGCGGCGCGTCGCCCTGCCACGGCACCGGGACCCGGCAGCCGTCGCGGCTCACGGTGTGCCCGGAACGCTCCCACATCGGGTCCTGCCTCGCGTGCGCCGGCACGTCCGCCTGCGGCAACCCGAGCTCCTCGCCGTTGTACAGGAACACCACGCCAGGCAGGGCCAGCTCGACCAGAACCATCGCCCGCGCCCGCCGCACCCCGAGCGCGCCGCCGCCGTAGCGGGACACCTGGCGCGGCACGTCGTGGTTGGACAGCGTCCAGGTCGACGGCGCGCCGACCGCGGCCACCGACGCCTGCGAGCGCTCGATGGCCTCGCGCACCTCCTCGGCGCTGAAACCGGCCGAGATGAACCTCAGGTTGAAGCCGAGGTGCAGCTCGTCGTGGCGCAGGAACCGTGCGTAGGCCTCGGGGTCGTCCACCCAGATCTCGCCGACCGCCATCCGGCCGGGGTACTCGTCGAGCACCTTGCGGACCATCCGGTGCACCTCGTGCGTGCCCTCGATCTCGAACCGGCCGTCCGCGCTGGCCAGCACCCCAGGCGGTGGCAGCAGGGACAGGTCGACGTCGGGCAGCCCCGGCGGTTTGGCCATGCTGTACGCCACGTCGATCCGGAACCCGTCGGCGCCGTGGTCGAGCCAGAACCGCAGGGTGCGCTCGAAGTCGGCCCACACCTGCTGGTTGGTCCAGTTCAGGTCGGGCTGCTCCGGCGCGAACAGGTGCAGGTACCACTGCCCGTCGGGCACCCTCGTCCACGCCGGACCGCCGAACAGGCTCGGCCAGTTGTTCGGCGGCTGCTCGCCGCCGGCGCCACGGCCGTCCCGGAAGATATACCGCTCGCGGGCCTCGCTTCCCGGCCCGGCCGTGATCGCGGCGCGGAACCAGTCGTGCTGCGTCGACGTGTGGTTGGGCACCACGTCCACGATCACCCGAATGCCCAGCTCGTGGGCCTCGGCGACCAGCGCGTCGAAGTCGTCGAGGGTGCCGAACAGCGGGTCGACGTCGCGCGGGTCGGCGATGTCGTAGCCGTGGTCGGCCATCGGCGACCGGTAGAACGGCGTGATCCACAGCGCGCCGACGCCGAGCAGCTCGAGGTAGCCCAGCCGGTTGCGGATGCCGGTCAGGTCACCGACCCCGTCGCCGTCGGAGTCGGCGAACGACCGGATGTACACCTGGTACACGACCTCGTCGCGCCACCAGTTCGGGTCCTGGTCGGGGCGGCCTTCAGGAGGCATGGCGCGTCGCACGGCACGCCATCCTGCCATTGCCCTGATCGGGTGGGTTGCGTGGTTGCCTGGTCCCGGTCAGACCCACGAGTTGAGCATGCTGTTCGCCGCCATCTCCAGGTAGTCCCACAGCACCGCGCGGTGGGCCTGCGGAAGCTCGGCCTCGTCCACCGCGGTCCGCATGCACCGCAACCAGGCGTCCCGCTGCTCCGGCCCGATCTGGAACGGCGCGTGCCGCATCCGCAGCCGAGGGTGCCCTCGCAGCTGCGAGTACGTGTGCGGGCCGCCCCAGTACTGCTCGAGGAACATCCGCAGCTTGTCCGCCGCCGGAGCCAGGTCCTCCTCCGGGTACAGCGGCCTCAGCAGCTCGTCCTTCGACACCAGCTCGTAGAACCTGTCCACGATCGCGCGGAACGCCTGCTCGCCGCCGACCTCCTCGTAGAAGTTCCCTGCCACGCTCTCCATCCTGCCAAACGACCGCACGTGCAGACCCGTGAAGGCTCAGGTCCAGACGTCCTGCCTACGGTATGGTCAAGCACCCCGCCGGGTTCGACCCGGCCTGACGGCCCCGCAAGGGGCCGTCGTTTCTATGCTGCTGGGCAACGCGCGTTGGCCCCGCCGAATCCGGCGGCCCTTACCTGGCGCCGAATGACCCCTCAGCCCACCGCAGTAAGGGGTACGGCGTGGGAGATGACGTGATCGTCCGATGTGGCCGGGGTGGCCTCAGGACGAACCTTGGTGTCAGCCCACGGAAGCGGGCGACGATCGAGGAGATGGTGACGATGTTGAACGACCACTTCATCCAGTCCGAGGTGGAGTACCTGCGCCAGCAGCGGCTCGCTGCGGCCGCCGAGTACCGGCGGGCGAGGTCGGCGGCACGGGTGCGGTCGCTGCGGGAGCGGCTGACGGCCGCGGTCGAGCAGTTGGTCGCCGGCCGGCCGCGGCACAGCCAGCCGCAGCACGAGCAGCCGCGGCACCGCCGGACCGAGCGGCCCGCGCGCGCGGCATGACCGCCGCGGCAGGAGCCGTGCTGTCGGTGGTCCGTGCCACCATGGCGGATGTGCCACGGCTCGGCTCGGGAATCCCACTGGTCGCCAGGCGCCGCGAGCTGGCGGCCCTGGAGGCGGCACTGCGCCAGGCCCGAGATGGACAGGCCGGCGCGGTGCTGCTCTCCGGCGACGCCGGCGTCGGCAAGTCCCGGCTGCTCACCGAGCTGAGCGAGCGGGCCAGCGCGGCCGGCGACGTCGTCCTGAGCGGCGGTTGTCTGGACGCCGCCGAGGCGACCCTGCCGTACCTGCCGTTCGTCGAGGCGCTGCGCGAGCTCACCCAGCGGCACCCCGAGCTGATCGACAACCACCCCACGCTGGCCAGGCTGCTGCCGGACGGCCACCAGCACGGGACCCACCAGCACCGTGGCGACGCCCAGCACGACCGCGACCTCGGCCAGCTTCAGCTTTTCGACGCGCTGCTCTCGGCGATCACCGAGTTCGCCACCGAGCACACCGTGCTGCTCACCATCGAGGACCTGCACTGGGCCGACCGGTCCAGCCGCGACCTGCTCGCCTTCCTGCTCTCCAGGCTGTCCACCCAGAAGTTGCTGGTCGTCGGCACCTTCCGTTCCGACGACCTGCACCGCAAGCACCCGCTGCGACCGCTGCTGGCCGAGCTGGTGCGGCTGCCGGCCGTCGAGCGGCTGAGCCTCGAGCCGTTCACGCCCGCAGACGCCGAGGCGTTCGTGCGGCGGCTGGCCGACGACACCGTCGGCGAGGAGCTGGTCCGCGACGTCGCGGCACGCTCGGAGGGCAACGCCTTCATGGCGGAGGAGCTGATCTCGGCGTGCTCGGACCACGTGCCGTACGAGCTCGCCGAGATCCTGCTGGCCAGGACGGAACGGCTGACGCCGACGGCACAGCAGGTGATCCGGCTGGCCTCGGTGCTCGGCAGGCGCTTCACCCACCCGAGGATCGGCGCAGCCGCCCGACTCGACGACGAGCCGCTCGAACAGGCGCTGCGCGAGGCAGTGGCGCACCACGTGCTGGTCACCGAGGACGCCTTCACCTACGCGTTCCGGCACGCGCTGCTGCGCGAGGCCGTGTACGGCGACCTGCTGCCGGGCGAGCGGACCCGGCTGCACGCGCGGGTGGCCGACGCGCTCGCCGGTGACCAGGCCAACGGCACCAGCCAGGGCGTGGCCGCCGAGCTGGCGCACCACCGCATGGAGAGCCACGACCTTCCCGGTGCACTGCAGGCGTCCTGGCTGGCCGCCACCGAGGCCGACGAGCTGCAGGCGCCGGCCGAGGTGCTGCTGCACGCCGAGCGGGCCCTCAAGCTGTGGCACGCGGTGCCCGACCCGGAGCGGGTCAGCGGCACCGACGAGCTGACCGTGACCAGGTTCGCCGCGTGGGCGGCCAGCGCGTCGGGGGAGCCGGACCGCGCGCTGGCGCACAGCCGCTCGGCGGCCGCGCTCGCTGACGCCACCGGCGAGGACCTGGTGGCCGCCGACGTCCGCCGCCGCTACGCGCTGTACCTGCTCGACCACAGCGGCATGGGCCAGCAGTCCTACGACGCCGCCATGCATGCCTGGCGGCTGGTCGCCGACACCGGCCCGAGCGCGGTGAAGGCCTGGGTGCAGGCCACCGTGGCCCGCGCCGCCATGTCCCTCGACCGCTACCAGGAGGCCATCGCGTTCGCCCGCGACGCCCAGCGGACCGCGCGGGCCGTCGACATCGTCGCGGCCGGCGGTGGCGGTGGCGGGGGCGAGCACACCGCGGCAGAGGTGGACGCGCTGGTCAGCATCGCCGGCTGCGTCGGGCGGTTGGGCGACCAGGAGCAGGCGCTGCGGCAGCTCGCCACCGCGACCGAGCTCGCCGAGAAGATCGGCGCGATCGGCGTCGAGCTGCGCGCCCGCTGGCGGATGGTCATGATCCAGCTCGAGTCCGGCCGGCTGCCACAGACCCTGGCCGAGGTGGACGCCGCGGTGCACCGCGCCGAGAGCACCGGCCTGACCTGGAGCACGTGGGGGCTCGAGGTGCGGGTGCTGCAGGTGGTGAGCCGCTTCATGGCCGGCGACTGGGACGGCGCCGAGCGTGCCGCCGAGCTGGCCGGCGAGTCCGTCTCCGGCACGGTGGCCACCAGGGTGTCCGCCGCGTCCCTGCTGGTGGCCGTCGGCCGCGGCCGGTTCGACGCCGCCCAGCGGCGGCTGGCCCAGCTGCGCGAGCGGTGGCAGACCGACACCCAGGTGATGCGGCTGCTCGGCCAGTGCGGTGCCGAGCTGGAGCTGTGGCGTGGCCGTCCCACCCAGGCGATCCAGTGGATCGAGCAGGCGTTGCAGTGGCTGCGCCACTACGAGCCATGGCACCTCGGCGAGATCTCGCTGTGCGCGGTCGGCGTCGCGGGGTACGCCGACCTCGCGGGCCAGGCCAGGCGCGGTCGCGACGAGGCCGCAGAACAAGCCGCCGTGCAGGCCGGCCTCGCGCTGGCAAGGCGGGCCGAGGACGCCATGGTCAACGGCCGGCCACAGGCCGGTGAGATCGGCCCGGAGGCGCTGGCGTGGAAGCTGCGGGTGGACGCCGAGACGGCGCGGTTGCGCGGCGAGCACGACCCGGCGCTGTGGCGCGCGGTGCACGAGGCGTTCGGCTACGGCGAACCGTACCGGCAGGCCTACGCGAGCTGGCGGCGCGCGGAGGCGCTGCTGGCCGCCGGGGCCGTGACCGCCGGCGCGCGCCAGGCCGGCGGCGGCACGGACCGGGATGACGCCGCGAACGAGCTGCGCGCCGCCGCGGCCATCGCCGACGAGCTGGGCGCCGCGCCACTGCGCACCGCGGTGGCCAAGCTGGCCCGCCGCGGCCGCATCCTGCTCGGCGGCGACGGTGACGGGGAGCTGCCGGCCGACACCCTCACCCGGCGGGAGCACTCCGTGCTGGCCCTGGTCGCCGACGGCCGCACCAACCGCCAGATCGGTGAGGAGCTGTTCATCAGCGAGAAGACGGTCAGCGTGCACGTGTCGCGGGTGATGGCCAAGCTGGGCGCCGGCAGCCGTACCGAGGCGGTCAGCGCGGCGTTCGCCCGCGGGCTGCTCAGCGCGGGCGGGCCAGCACGGCGATGAGCCCGGCCAGGCAGGCGCCCAGCCCGGCAAGCGTGACCAGGTGCACAACCCGCCCGTCGCGCGACGACGCGTCCGACCGCTGCCGGCGACCGACGGTGAACGCCTGCCGTCGTCCCCAGATCGAGAACGCGGACCGGACCGACAGCACCGAGAACGCCGAGCCCACCGAGAGCGCGGAGCCGACGGACCCGACCGACAGGATCGACCCGACCGACCCGATCGACAGGACCGAGCCCGACGACCCGATCGACAGAATGGACCCCGCCGAGCCCGCCGAGAGAATCGAACCGGCCGACAGCACGCTCAGCTGCGACCCGGCCGACAGCGTGCTCAACTGCGACCCGACCGACAGCGCGCTCAACTGCGACCGCACGGACAACGGCACCGAGCGCTCGGAGCCGGCCGGCGGCACCGGGCGATCCCTGCGTTGCGCCGGCAAGGCATGGTCGACGGCGGTCTCGCGCACGCACCGAAGCCTACGGCGTCGCCGGTCCGCCCGGCCATGGCCCGACGGACGGCCAGTATCACCCCGCGTAACGTCAGGGGGGCGGGGTGTCTTGCTCGACAGAATTGACTGATCAGTCAAGGAGTACCGGATTAATTGACTGATTCGTCAATCCTGTTTTCAGAGACATCCTGACCTCTGGCCGTTACGCATGGTAACCAGGCCCGGTTTCGGTCAGGCCGGACCGGGCGGGGACGTCGGCGCGACCGGGCGGACGGCCGGGTAGGGCGCAGGGATGCCGGCCTCGTCGAACGCCTCCTTGATGGCCGCGAGCAGGGCGCGCTGCACGGTCCACTGCTGGCCGGCCTGGACCTTGACGGTCAGCCGCAGGGTCACGGCCTCCGCGGTGACCGTCTCGACGCCGAGCACCACCGGTGGCTCCAGCACGAGCTCGGCCAGCGGTGGCGCGGCGGTGACCTCGGCGGCCACCGACGCGGTGATCGAGGTGGCCTTGGCGATGTCGGCGGTGTGTGCCAGCGGCAGGTCGACGACGGCGACGGCGTAGCCCTGGCTCTTGTTGCCGACCCGGAGCACCTCGCCGTTGCGGACGTACCAGACGGTGCCGGCCATGTCGCGCAGCGTCGTCACCCGCAGCCCGACGGCCTCGACCACGCCGTTGGCCGAGCCTAGGTCGACCACGTCGCCGACACCGTACTGATCTTCGAGCATCATGAAGATGCCGGAAAGGAAGTCCTTGACCAGGTTCTGCGCCCCGAAGCCGAGCGCTATTCCGACGATGCCGGCGGAGGCGATGATCGGCGCCAGGTTGAGCCCGAGCACGCCAAGGATCAGCACGAACGCAATGCCGAGCACGACGGAGGAGGTCAGCGAGCTCAGCACCGAGCCGATCGTCCTGGCCCGCTGCGAGCGCCGTTCCGACAGCAGCGGACCGATCAGGGACTCCGGCGCGTGCTCCTTGAGCGGGCGCAGCAGGGTGGGCACCCTGCCCTCCGCGCTGCTGGCGGTCAGCCGGTTGATCGCGCGGTGGACGATGGCGCGGATGACCAGGGCGACCGCGAGGATGGCCAGGATGGCCGCCGGTTTGGCGATCAGCCAGTCCGCCGAACGGGAGACCCAGTCGTTGCTGGTCAGGTCGTAGACGCGCTGGCACCAGGTGCCGGCCTCGTCGGCGCACGTCGGCCGCTGCGGAAGGGGCGACAAGTCGGACATGGCGGTCATCGCACCAGACCGGTCTGGGTGGTTAGGAACGCCGCCTCGTCCAGCAGCAGTTCGACGGTGCGCGACACCGACCGCGCGCCGTGTCCCACGTCGGTCTCGCGGCGCAACAGCACCGGGTGCGACGCCGGGTCGGCGCCGGTGGCGTACTGCATGGCCGCACACATCTTGCGCGCGTGGTTGGGGTCCACCCGGCTGTCCGAGTCGAACACGGTGAACAGCACGGCCGGGTACTCCACGCCCGGCCGGACGTGGTGGTACGGCGAGTACGACAGCAGCCAGCCGAGCTCGGTGGGGTCGTCGGCTGAGCCGTACTCGTCGTTCCAGGTGCGGCCGAGCAGGAAACGCTCGTAGCGCACCATGTCCAGCAGCGGCGCGGAGCACACCACGGCCCGGTACGCATCAGGCCGCTGGGTGAGCGCCGCGCCGACCAGCAGCCCGCCGTTGGAGCCGCCGAAGATCGCCAGCCGGTCCGGGGTGGTCCAGCCGTCGGACACCAGCCGGTCGGCCGCGGCGTGCAGGTCGTCGAACGTGTTCTGCTTGTGCTCGCGCATGCCGGCGCGGTGCCACTGCTCGCCCTCCTCGGCGCCGCCGCGCAGCGAGGCCATCGCCCACACCCCGCCGGCCCGCACCCAGGCAAGCGCCATCGGGCTGTAGTACGGCGGGTTGCTGACCGAGAAGCCGCCGTACCCGGTCAGCAGCGCCGGCCGCGGGCCACCGTCGGCCGGCTCGGCGACCGGGGACACCACGAACATCCGCACCGTCTCGCCGTCGAGGGAGGTGTACTCGACCTGTGCGGTGTGCACGCCGGGCAGCTCCACCGCGCCGGGCGCTTCCGCAGCCACCGTCAGCTCGCCGGTGGCCACGTCGTGGACGAGCACGCTCGGCGGCGTGCGGAAGTCCGTCCAGCCGATCCACACCAGGCCACGATCGTCCACAGTGGATTCATCCACAGTGGACAGCCCGGTGAACGAGCCGGTGCCTGGCAGCGGCACGGTGCCACGGTGCTCGCCGGTGCCGGCGTCGTGCAGGTGCAGCTCGGCCACCGCGTGCCTGGTCCTCGACGCCACGAGCAGCGGCGTGCCGCCGTCGGCCGGCCGCAGCCAGCGGATGCCCTCCAGCACGGAGTCGCCGTCCTCGGCGATCAGCTCCCGCCAGTGCTCGCGGCCCGGTGTCGCCGGGTCGGCGACGCACAGCCGCCACCTCGGCGCGCGGTCGGTGGTCAGCAGGTACAGCCGGCCGTCCCGCTCGACCCACGGCGCGCAGCGCACCGCGTCCTGCTGGGTGAGCACCGGCCGTGCGGCCGGCTCGTCGGCACCGAGCAGGTCCACGATCCAGAACGAGTCGCGCGGCGCGGTGCCGGCGGTCGCGGTGATCGACAGCCAGCGGCCGTCGCGGGAGGCGTGCAGGTCGAAGTAGTACGTCAGCTCGTCGTACAGGCCGGGACCGTCGAGCTGCACGTCCTGCTCGACGGAGCCGACGCGGTGCCGCAGCACCCTGCGGTGGAACTGCTCCTCGCCATCGGGCACCAGGTCGGCAGCGAGGCGCCGCACGTAGAACAGCTCCTCGCCGCCGGGCAGCCAGGCGATCGGGGAGTAGCGGCACCGGTCGATCGGGCCGTCGAGGCTGTCGCCGGTGGCCACGTCGAGCACGTAGAGCTGTGACTCCTCGTCACCACCGACCGAGAGCTGGTAGGCCAGCCGCTCGCCCTCCAGGCTCGGCGACCACGAGTCGAGGGTGGTGGCGCCGGACGGGTCGAGCGCGCCAGGGTCGATCAACGGCCGCTCGGCGCCTGCCCGGCCCCCGGCGGCAGCGGGAATGCCCGGCTCGCGCAGGTAGAGCACGGCGTGCTCCTGGCCGGGCTCGCGCCTGGTGAAGAACGCCCGGCCGGCTCGCCAGACCGGCGCGGTGACTGCCCCGGCGCTGATCAGCTCGGTCAGCCGTTCCCGCAGCTCAGTCCTGCCGGGGAGGGCGTCGAGGTAGGCCCTTACCAGCTCGTCCTGGGCCGCGGACCACGCCTTGGTGCGGAGGTCGTTGGCGTCCTCGAGCCACCGGTAGGGGTCGGCGACGGTGTGCCCATGCAGCTGCTCGACGACGTCCTCTCGTTCTGCCGGTGGGTATCCGGTGATCGCGCTGCTCATCCCGGCGAGCCTACGTGTTGGCCGCCGGTTCACCGCGGGCTCGGCAGACGACGGCGACACGGCACACATCGCGCGTGCGCTGACCGTGTGTTGTGTGGTCGACTGATAGGGGTACAGCCGGAGGTGGTCGCGTGCCCGACCGACAACCGAGCCTGACCGGCGCCCGCCGCGGGCGGACGCCGCAGTCAGGCGCGTGTCCAACTCGGTTGATCATGCAGTCCGTCGTGCAGGACAAGGCGACGGCGGACGGGGTACCTGCGTGGGGGCGGCGACGGGTGCTGCTGCTCAACGCCACGTTCGAGCCGCTGACCGCGCTGCCGCTGCGGCGGGCCGTGGTGCTCATCGTCTGCCACAAGGCAGAGGTGGTGCACGGTGACCCGACCGGCCTTGTGCTGCACTCGGCGGCGTCCAGCGTGGCCGTGCCGTCGGTGATCCGGCTGCGCAGCTACGTCTACGTGCCTTACCGGGCGAGGGTGCCGCTGACCAGGGCCGCGCTCATGCACCGTGACCGCTACCGGTGCGCCTACTGCGGTGCCCGCGCCGAGACCATCGACCACGTCGTACCCCGCAGCCGCGGCGGCCTGCACACCTGGGACAACTGCGTCGCCAGCTGCGCCAGGTGCAACCACCGCAAGGCCGACCGGCTGCTCTCCGAGCTGGGCTGGCGGCTGCGCACCGCGCCGGCCGCCCCGCGCGGCCAGCACTGGCGGCTGCTCGCGACCATCGTGGACGCCGACCCGCTGTGGCTGCCCTACCTTGGCGAGGCGGCCTAGCCGCCCGTGAGTGGTAAATGGTGCTCTAGCACCATTTACCACTCACGACTTATCCACAGCCGTAGGCTCACGGCCGTGGCTGAGCTGCACGAGCTGACGGCGGTCGAGCAGGCGCGCGCGGTCAGGGACCGCACGGTGAGTCCGGTCGAGCTGGTGGAGCACCACCTGCGGCGGATCGAGGCGATCGACGGCACGCTCGGCGCGTTCGTGACGGTGACCGCGGACGCCGCGCTGGACGCGGCGCGGGCCGCCGAGAAGCTGGTGGCGCAGGCCGCCGGCGCCGACGAGCTGCCGCCGCTGCTCGGGGTGCCGACCGCGATCAAGGACCTGAACCTGACGGCCGGGGTGCGCACCACGTTCGGTTCGGCGCTCTACCAGGACTTCGTGCCACCGGTGGACGACGACGTGGTGCGGCTGCTGCGCGAGGCCGGCACGATCAGCCTCGGCAAGACCGCCACCCCGGAGTTCGGCCTGCCGTGCTACACCGAGCCGGCGGGGCGACCGCCGGCGGTCACGCCGTGGGACACCGGCCGGCTCGCCGGTGGTTCCTCCGGCGGCGCTGCGTCCGCCGTCGCCGGCCGGCTGGTGCCGTTCGCGCAGGCCAGCGACGGCGGCGGCTCGATCCGCATCCCCGCCTCGGTGTGCGGTCTGGTCGGCCTCAAACCCAGCCGCGGCCGGGTGTCCCGCGGGCCGGTGGCCACCGACGTCACCATGCTGTCGGTGATCGGACCGGTCGCGCGCACGGTCACCGACGCCGCCGTGATGCTCGACGTGATGGCCGCACCGCAGGCCGGCGAGCCGTACTGGGCGCCGCAGCTGCCGGCCGGCGAGACCTTCACCAGCCACGTCCGGCGCGACCCCGGCGTGCTGCGGGTCGGCCGGTACGTCACGCCGCCGCTGGCCGGCGCGCAGGTCGACCCGGAGTGCCGGCTGGCCTGGGAGCGGGCCAGCGCGCTGCTCGCCTCGGTCGGCCACGACGTCGAAGACGTGGCCGTGCCGTTCGACGAGCGCATGGTCCCCGTGTTCGAGGTGGTGTGGTCGGTGGCTGCGCACGGCTACCCGGTGGATCCGGCCCGCGAGCACGAGCTGCGGCCGCTCACCCAGTGGTGGCGCGCGCGCGGCGCGGCCGTCGCCGGCCCCGACTTCCTACGGTCGATGATGCAGCTGCAGGCCACCGCGCGGATGGCGGTGCTCGCGCACGCGGCGTACGACCTGATCCTGACGCCGACGCTGGCCATGCCGCCGCGCCCGGTCGGATGGTTCACCGACGGCGGCGACCCCGCGGCGGACTTCGAGCGGCAGAAGCTGTTCACGCCGTACACCGCGGTGTACAACGTGACGGGCCAGCCGGCGCTCAGCCTGCCGCTGCACTGGACCGCCGACGGCCTGCCCATCGGCGTACAGCTCGTCGGGCGGCCCGGCGCCGAGGCGACCCTGCTCGCCGTGGGTGCCCAGCTCGAGGCGGCCTGCCCGTGGGCGCACCGCACGCCGCCGACGGGCTGACGCACTCGCGGACCATTGACCTCAACCCGTGTGACCCGTTCGGCCGCAGGGTCGGCTACGGTACGCATCGTGACCGTGCTGCAGACGATCGGCGTGTACGCGTTGATCCCGGCGGCGGTGTACGGCGTGCTGTCGCTGTTCACCCTGTGGCCGAAGATCGCCCGCGGCCCCCGCTACCGGCCGGGGCAGGAGTGGAACTACGAGCCGATGTGGTGGATCGGCAACCCCGACGGCGTCGGCCAGCTCGCGACGCACCGTGCCGACGAGGCCGCGCCGGCCGCGTCAACCGCTCGCGGAGGTGCCCGTGGCAGCTGGTGAGACGGTGTCGGCCACCGCCCTGGTCCGCACCGACGACCTGCCGGAGGGCACGGTCGTGATGCCGCACGGCCGGGTGTCCGCGGCCCGCGAGGTCCGCACCGACCCGACCAAGGGGCCGTTCACGCCCGTGCAACTGGCCCAGCTCGACGAGGCGCTGACGCTCGCCTCCCGCAGCAGCGGGTTGCAGTTCAGCGTGTACATCGGCCCGCTCGGCCCGCTCGGGCCGAACAGCCGGGCGGCGGCGGAGGCGCTGCACGCCTCGACGCCCGAGCCGGCCGACGCCGTGCTGATCGCCGTGTCACCCGGCGAGCGGGTGGTCGAGGTGGTGACCGGTGAGCGATCCTCGCGCCGGCTGACCAACAACGCCTGCCGGCTGGCGGTGATGGCCATGGTGGCCTCGTTCAAGGAGGGCGACCTCGTCGGAGGCCTGATCTCCGGGCTGCGCATGATGGCCGACCAGGCCGGGGAAAAGCGGTCGTGAGCACCTAGGTCAGGTGATCGCGACCTTCGGGTGGAAGGTCACCACGGTCGCGGTACCGTCCCGGTCGACGGTGCGCATCGCGGTGACCTGGTCCCTGGTCGCGATGTCGACCTCGGTGGGATGCCACACCATGTGACGCAGCACGACGGGGTACTTCGCCGTCCGGCCGCCGACCGCGACGAACACCACGTCGTCCCGGTCGTCGTAGTTGGCGTAGACGAACGGCAGGCGCTCGACCTCCTCGGTGGCGCCGTACGTCGCGTCCAGCAGCTCGATCGTGACCAACTCGCCCTCGTGCTCCTTCGTCAGCTCGTCGAGCGCCCGCTTCCATTCGCCGCGATCGACCGTCGCCGTGTCCGTCATCGTCTCATCGTCCGCCAGCCACCATCACCGGGACAACTCGAACCGCCTGCCGCTGCGCCGCCGAGACCCGTCAGACCCCGTCGAAGTCGCGGGCGGCCAGCGCGCGGACGATGCCGGCCCTGCCCTCGCCGACCAGGCGGCGCAGCGCGGGGGGCTTCGAGTCGTCGGCCAGCCAGGCGTCGGAGGCCTCGACGGTGGACCGGTCGACCGACCATGACGGGAACAGCCCGATGACCATGGTCTGGGCCCGCTCGCTGGTACGGCGTGCCCACACGTCGTCGACGTCCTCGAAGTACCTTGCGGCGTACCGCGCGAGCAGCGGCCGCTGGGCGGGGTGCCCGAAGCCGCTGATGATCGCCTCGTTGATCGAGTTCGGCAGCTCGTCGTCGTGCACGGCCCGCTGCCAGGCGCGCTCCTTCGCGGACGCGAGCGGCCGCAGGGCGCTGGCCCGCTCGGCGTTGCGCTGGCCGGTGGCTGTCGGGTCGCGGCGCACCTCGGCCTCGATCTCCTCCTCGCCGGCCACACCGTGCGCGACCAGCGCGTACAGCAGCCGCCAGCGCAGGTCGGTGTCCACGTCGAGGCCCTTCAGGGGCCGCTCGCCGGACAGCCAGCCCCGCAGCACGGACAGCTCCGGCGGCCCGAGCATGGCCGACGCGGTGGCGTTGACGAACGCGAGCTGGTGGTCGGAGGCCGGCTCGGCGGCCTCGGCCAGCCGCATCAGCGCCGCGCGGTAGGCCGGCCAACCCTGCTCCTCGGCCCACTGCGGGTCGGCGTAGGAGCCGAGGGCCGTCTGGGCCTGCAGCAGCAGCCGCTGCACCACACCGACCTCGGTCTCGGCGGCCACGCCGTGCGCGACCAGCGCGGCGAAGTCCCGCGCCTTGAGCTCGGCCTCGCGGGTCATCTCCCACGCGGCCGACCAGCACAGCGTCCTCGGCAGCGGGTCGGCGAAGTCGCCGATCCGGTCGATCAGCGAAGTCAGCGACATCTCGTCCAACCGCATGGTGCAGTAGGTCAGGTCGTCGTCGTTGACCAGCACCAGCTTGCCGCGGTGCACGCCGACGAGCTCGGGAACCTCGGTGCGGGCCCCGCTCACGTCCAGCTCGACGCGGTGCACGCGCACGAGCTGGCCGGTGTCCTGGTCGTCGTCGTAGATGCCGATGGCCAGCCGGTGGTCGCGCAGCTCGCCGGCTCCCGGTCGCGCACCGTTCTGCAGCACCGCGAACTCGGTGAAGGCACCCTCGTCGTCCACACTGAACTTCGGCCGCAGCAGGTTCAGCCCGGTGGTCTGCAACCACTGCGCCGACCAGGACCGCAGGTCCCGCCCCGACGCCTGCTCAAGGGCGCCGAGCAGGTCGGCCAGGGTGGCGTTGCCCCACGCGTGCTTGTCGAAGTACAGCTTGAGGCCGGCGAGGAAGTTGTCCAGCCCGACGTAGGCGACGAGCTGCTTGAGCACGGACGCGCCCTTGGCGTAGGTGATGCCGTCGAAGTTGACCTCGACGTCCTCCAGGTCGTTGATCGTGCAGGCGATCGGGTGGGTGGAGGGCAGCTGGTCCTGCCGGTATGCCCACGACTTCTCCACGTTCGCGAACGTGGCCCAGGCGTGCTCGTACTCGGTGGCCTCGGCCTGGGCGAGCACCGACGCCCAGGTGGCGAACGACTCGTTGAGCCACAGGTCGTCCCACCAGCGCATGGTGACCAGGTCGCCGAACCACATGTGCGCCATCTCGTGCAGCACGGTCTCGGCGGCCGCTCGTACTGGTAGCGGGTGACCCTGCTGCGGTAGACGAAGTCCTCGAGGAACGTCACGCAGCCGGCGTTCTCCATGGCGCCGGCGTTGAACTCCGGCACGAAGCACTGGTCGTACTTGCCGAACGGGTAGCGCACCCCGAACGCCTTGTGGAAGAAGTCGAACCCCTGCCTGGTCTCGGTGAACAGCCGCTCGGCGTCCATGTGCTGCGCCAGCGACGCGCGGCAGTACAGGCCGAGCGGGATGCCGTCGTGGGTGTCGCGCCACTGCGCGTACGGGCCGGCGACCAGCGCCACCAGGTACGTGCTCATCACCTCGGTGCGCGCGAACGTGTGCCGCACCGCGCCACCCTCGGCGTCCTCGGTGTCCACGACCGGCGCGTTGGAGATCACCTTCCAGTCCGGCGGCGCGGCCACCGCCAGCCGGTAGCGCGCCTTCAGGTCGGGCTGGTCGAAGCAGGTGAACATGCGCTTGGCGTCCGCCGTCTCGAACTGCGAGTACAGGTAGACGCCGCCGTCGAGCGGGTCGACGAACCGGTGCACGCCCTCCCCGGTGTTCATGTAGCGGCAGTCGGCCGTGACCACCAGCTCGTTGCGCTCGGCGAGGTCGGGCAGCGCGATGCCGTCCTCCTCGCGGTAGCCGGAGACGTCCAGCTCGGCGCCGTTGAGCGTCGCCGACCGAACGCCGGCCGCGACCACGTCGATCCAGCTGCTCTCGCCGGGCGCGGCGCAGCCGAACCGCACGGTCGTCGTCGAGGAGAACGTGCCCTCGCCCGGTTTGCCGCCGCCGTCGGTCAAGTCCAGCTCGATCGAGTACTCCTCGACGCCGAGCAGCGCGGCGCGCTGCTGCGCCTGCTCGCCGGTCAGGTTGGGCGGGGCCACCTGTTCACCTCGTGGTCGTTCTGTGCTGACTACTGCGGTCCGTCCCTCGCATCCAATCACGGATGGCCCCGGCGGTGCCGCGCCCAAATTGCGGGAACAATGGTGCGTCGACCGATGGTTGTCAGTTGACGGACGCCATCGCGGCGACGATCGCCATGACGAGAGGATCAGCCCCATGTCCGACACCACCCGCGTGGACTTCTGGTTCGACCCGCTCTGCCCGTGGGCGTGGATCGCGTCCCGCTGGATCCTCGAGGTCGAGAAGGAGCGCGACATCGACCTGAACTTCCACGTGATGTCGCTCGCGGTGCTGAACGAGGGCCGTGACCTGCCGGAGGAATACCGCGAGGGGATGAAGAAGGCATGGGGCCCGGTGCGGGTGGCGATCGCGGCCGCCAAGCTCAAGGGCGACGACGTGCTGCGCGATCTCTACACCGCGCTGGGCACCCGGTTCCACAACGAGGGCAGGCGCGAGGACGACGACGTGATCGGCGACGCGCTGGCCGAGGTCGGCCTGCCTGCCGAGCTGGCTGAGGCCGCCACGTCCGCCGATTACGACGAGGAGCTGCGCGAGTCGCACCACCGCGGCATGGACCCGGTCGGCATGGACGTCGGCACGCCGACCATCCACGTCGACGGGGTGGCCTTCTTCGGCCCCGTGCTGTCCCGCATCCCACGCGGCGAGGACGCCGTCAAGCTGTTCGACGGCGCCATTCTGATGGCCCACTACCCCCACTTCTACGAGCTCAAGCGCACCCGCACCGAAGACCCCGACTTCACCTAACCCCACCCCCAAGCCCTCAGGGCCCAAAATCGCGATACGCGGGCTTATCGCGGTTTTCGGCGGCCCCAGATGCGCGATACGCGGGCTTATCGCGGTCCGGACGCCGGCTGTGGCAGGCTCGGGGGGGTGGGGTGGGCGACGGATGGAGGGTGCATGGTGGTGGCGGGCACCGGCCGCACGGACCACGTGATCGGCGGCGAGTTCGTCGCCGGCGGCGGGGACCGGATCGAGGTCGTCAACCCGGCCACCGAGGAGGTGATCGCGGCCGTTCCGGCCGGTACCGCGGCCGAGGTGGATGCCGCGGTCGTGGCCGCGAGGGCGGCGTTCCCGGCGTGGTCCGCCCGGCCTGTCCAGGAACGGGGCGACGCGGTGCGGCGCATCTCGCAGGGCCTGGGTGCGCGCCGCGACGAGATCGCGGCCACGATCACGGCCGAGATGGGCTCGCCGATAATCTTCGCCACCAGGGTGCAGGCGTCGCTGCCGATCGCCACGTCGGCGGCGCTGGCCGACCTGCTCGCGGACTTCCCGTGGACCGAGCGCATCGGCAACTCGCTCGTGGTGCGCGAGCCGGCCGGGGTGGTCGCCGCGATCACCCCGTGGAACTACCCGCTGCACCAGATCGTGGCCAAGGTCGCGCCGGCGCTGGCCGCCGGCTGCACCGTGGTGCTCAAGCCGAGCGAGATCGCGCCGCTGACCGCGGGCATCCTCGCCGAGATCATCGCGGACGCCGGGGTTCCGGCCGGCGTGTTCAACGTGGTGCACGGCGTCGGCCCGGTCGTCGGCGAGGCGCTCGCCGCGCACCCGGACGTGGACATGGTGTCCTTCACCGGCTCGACCCGCGCCGGGCGGCGGGTGTCGGCCGTGGCCGCCGACACGGTCAAGCGGGTGGCGCTCGAGCTCGGCGGCAAGTCGGCCAGCGTGCTGCTCGACGACGCCGACCTGCGCGCCGCCGTGAAGATCACCATGGCGAACTGCTACATCAACGGCGGCCAGACCTGCACCGCGCTGTCCCGGATGCTGGTGCCGGCGGCACGCCACGACGAGGCCGTCGAGGTCGCCGTCGCGGCCGCCGGCAAGTACGTCGTCGGCGACCCGACCGACGCCGCCACCCGGATCGGGCCGATGTCCTCCGCGGCCCAGCGCGACCGCGTCACCGGCTACATCCGCACCGGCGTCTCCGAGGGCGCCGTGCTCGCCACCGGCGGCCCAGAGGCCCCTGAAGGCTTCGACCGCGGGTACTACGTGCGACCAACCGTGTTCGCCGCCGTGCGGCCGGACATGGTCATCGCCAACGAGGAGATCTTCGGGCCGGTGCTGTCGGTGATCCCGTACACCTGCGACGACGAGGCCGTCGAGATCGCCAACGCCACACCGTACGGGCTGGCCGGTGCCGTCTTCTCCGTGGACGAGGAGCGCGCCGTTGCGGTGGCGCGGCGGCTGCGCACCGGCCAGGTCGACGTCAACGGCGGCGCCTTCAACCCCGCCGCACCCTTCGGTGGCTACAAGCAGTCCGGCAACGGCCGCGAACTCGGCCGCTTCGGCCTCGAGGAGTTCTGCGAGCTCAAGTCCATCCAGCTCTAGGCCACTGGGGCTTGGGCGCGGGCCAGGGCGGTGCGGGTGGTGTCAGCGGGGTACGGGGAGGAGCCGAGCAGTGCCTCCACGGGTTCGCCCGAGAGGGCGCGGCGGCACAGGGTGGCGATGGTGGACAGCTCGGCGTGCTGGCGGCGGACGAACGCCTCGCCGACGGGGTTGCCGTGGCCGGGCACGACCACGGTGGTGCCGAGCCGCAGTAGACCGTCCACTGTGGACGGCCAGGCCAGCGGGTTGGCGTCCTCGAAGGCCGGGGGAGCGCCGTGCTCGACCAGGTCACCGGCGAAGACCACGCCGTCGGCCGGCAGCCAGACCACGACGTCGTGGTCGGTGTGCCCGGGGCCGAGGTGGGCGAGCACGACCCGGCGTCCACCGACGTCCAGTTCCACCCGATCGTCGAACAGGTGATCGGGAAGGACCAGTGGCGCGGCCTGCAGCGCGGACACCACCGCTGGCCGCCCCTGCCCGGCGTAGTGCCGTGCCCACTCGGCGCGCTGTCGCTCGCCGGTGCCGGCCAGCTCCGGCGCGCAGCGCCGGTGCGCCCACACCGCGGCGGGCAGGAACGCCGACGTGCCGAAGCAGTGGTCGAAGTGGGCGTGGGTGATCGCCACCTGCCACGGCGCGTCGGTCACCTCGCGGACCGCGGCGGCCAGCTCGGCCCCTTGCACCGCGTCGCCGCGGGTGTCCACCACCAGGCACCCGCCGTCGCCGAGCACCAGCCCGACCGTCAGGTTCAGCTCGCCGTACCTGCGGGCCAGCACGCCGTCGTCCACCTCCACCCACCGGCTCACCGCGGGCCGTACTCCCCGGCGCGCAGCACCGGCGCCACGGCGCTCGCGTCGTACTCGGCGGCCAGTGCCACGTCGGCGCCGAAGCCGCCGGCGAGCAGCTCGCGGCCGGACGAGCAGTCGGCGAGCAGGTCGGCGAAGCCCCGGTGGCGCGCAGCCTGGAAGGCGTCGGCCGCGGCCAGCGCCTCTGGTGAGCATGGGCCCACGCCGTACCGTGCCAGCGCGGCCACCACCGCACCCGCTCCGAGCAGGTCCTCCACGGCCGGCCGCAGTGTGCCGTCCGGCCACCGCTCGCCCGCCGGCACCACGCCGATCGCCCCCGCCTGGCCGGCGGCCGCGACCGCGGCGGCTGCCACCGCCGATGCGTTGCGCAGGCAGCCGGCCAGCACGGTGGCGCCGTAGCCGGCCGCGGCCGCGGACAGGGTCGCGCCGTTCGGGGACGGCAGGGCCAGCCGGGTGCCGGCGGGAAGGTCGAGCAGGCTGGACGGCGAGAGCGACCACGAGACCGAGCCGCGACGCCCGGCCAGCACCACGCCGGCCGGAACAGCGCCGGCCGGAACAGCGCCGGCCGGAACAGCGCCGGCCGAGACAGCGGCGCCCGTCCGGGCCTCGCTGCGGTCGCGCCATGGCAGGGGCAGGACGGACGCGCCGCGGGTCACGGCGACGTCGACGGTGGTGGAGAAGGACAGCACGTCGACGATGATGACCACCGTGCACGACACGGCGAGCGTGGCGACGCCCTCGCGGGCCCATTCCAGGCGTATCCGGTGATCATGTTGCGAGAAGGGGCTGGTCACCCTGCGTTTCTGCGCCACTACCCGCATCCCGTTCGCTACCTCTCCACAACCACCACGATGTGGACTCACGGTAACCGACCAGGAGGCGGCACATGCGCGACAGCGTCCGGCGCAGTTCCATCCCGCTCACGACGCACGACTGTCCACTGTGTACGGAGAGATCCTGCGCGGCTGCCGGGTGGTGCACGGCGAGCTCTCCGACGAGGACCGGTCCAAGGTCGAGAAGTTCGGCAACCTGTTGCGCACCACCAGGAAGGTCACCGATCCGGCGACCGGGGAGCGCCGCGAGGTCACCGACGACGGGCCGATGGTCAAGGCCTACCACG
>Ga0210378_10000398_pt1 | contig 22037 bp, 24 predicted proteins | sample PLM1_60_b1redo_FD_155465 | JGI IMG/M metagenome (GOLD analysis project Ga0210378, IMG submission 155465) | Groundwater sediment microbial communities from an aquifer in East River, Colorado, USA - PLM1_60_b1 redo | ecosystem: Environmental > Terrestrial > Soil > Riparian zone | place: USA: East...
GCTGGTGTGGCACGAGCTCCCGCGCCCGCCTATAGGTACACGCGCGCGTGCGCGGCAAACCCCCACCCAGGGTGGGGCCGATCGCCCACCACCCCTGCGGTCGACGATAGCCGGAAAACGCCGGCGTGGGGGCAACGGCTCTGTGCCGAGAGCGGAGAAGTTGATACACAGGTTGCAGGCGTACTTCGAGGGGGAGCGCCTGTCGTTCGACGACGTCGAGCTCGAGCTCGACGGGTGGACGCAGTTCCAGTTGGCGGTCGTCCGCGTACTGCGCCGTGTCCCGTACGGAGAGGTCGTCTCCTACGGCGATCTCGCGCGACTCGCCGGGCATCCGCGTGCGCAGCGCGCAGCCGGAACCTTCTGCGCGGGCAACCGCTTCGGGATCGTCGTGCCGTGCCACCGCGTGGTCGCCTCCGACGGTCTCGGCTTATACGGTTCGCTCGGGCTCGAATACAAGAAGCGACTGCTGGCACTCGAAGGTGTCGCTGTCTGAGGACCTTAGGCACGAGCTCGCGGCAATCACGCCGCGGCGCGAGTGCGATCGACTGGCCGAGCTGTCCGGGCTCTTTCACTCCGCGGGTAGTGAGCACTTCAAAGGCCGCGGAGAGGTGTCCGTCCACCTCGACGTTGCGGACCCTGCCGTCGCGCGCCGGGCTTTCAGCCTGCTGCGGGCGCTCGGCGTCGCGTCCGAGATCCGGACCTACCGGCGACGGTCCTTTGAGGGCGGAACGCGGTACCAGCTCCATGTCGCGGGGGACGAGCAGGCGCTACGTGTCTTGCGCGAGGCCGGCGTCTTGAGCGCGCGGCTCACGCCGCTAGAACACCCGCCCCGTCGCGTCGTCTCTCGCGCGTGCTGTCGAGGCGCCTATGTCCGAGGTGCGCTCCTCGGCGGTGGGTCCCTCAGCGGGCCCCGCTCCCCGCATCTCGAGATCAGGAGCGCGGGGCCGGATGGAGCTCGGTTTCTCGCCCGCATCGCCGAGCAGGAAGGAGCTCGGCTCGGAGTTCTGGACCGCGGCCGGCACGCGCTGGCGTACGCGAAGGGGCTCGACACGATCGCCGACGTCCTTGCGCTTGCCGGAGCAAATGAGACGGTGCTCCTCTTCGAGGAACGAGCGGTGGTGGCCGCGACGCGATCGCGCGCCAACCGTCTCGCAAACGCCGACCACGCGAATCTCGTTCGGACGAGCCGTGCGGCACACGATCAGCTGCGCGCCGTAGAGCGGTTGCGTCGCAACGGCGAGCTCGAGAGGCTGCCGGCACGGCTGCAGGAAATTGCCGAGCTCCGCGAGCGCCATCCGACGCTTTCTCTTCGTGAATTGGCGCTGAAATGTCGCCCACCGGTAACGAAGGCGGCTGCTCACAGGCGTTTATGGAAGTTACAAGACTTAGCTGCAACCTGATTTTCGCGCGTGGTTGTCGTCTCGAGGGGCCTTTCGTCATACTCAGACAGTCGGCGGGTCTGCGCTCGTCCGGCGTCGGATTCAGACCCCGTCCGACGCCACGGTCCTGAGCGTGGTTCAACCGGAGGGGGAGGTCGTCCTCGGAGCTTCCCCTCCGGCCCGCCGCGTTTCGCGGCGGGCCGGTCGGGCTGTATCCGGCCCGGCGGCAAAGCCGCCGCGCCTTTTAGGAGGCGTCGCAAGCGACGCCTCTGCGGCCCGCCGCGTTTCGCGAAGCGAAAACGTGACGGGCCGGTCGGGCGGTATCCGGCCCGGCGGCGAAGCCGCCGTGCCTTTTAGGAGGCTTCGCGAGCGAAGCCTCTGCGGCCCGCACTAAACGGCCGGACTTGCGTCCGGCCTAGAGGGTCGACATCGCAGGCGACGTCGTCCCCGCCGCGTCGGCGCGAGGCCCTCATTTAGACTCGGGCCATGGCTAAGACGCGCGTTGGGATCAACGGATTTGGACGGATCGGGCGGAACTTCTTCCGGGCTCAGCTCGAGCGGGGTGGGGGCTTCGAGATCGTTGCGATCAACGATCTCGGGGACGCCAAGACAATGGGGCACCTGTTGAAGTACGACTCGGTCCTCGGGCAGCTGAACGAGGACGTCGAGGTGGGGGAAGGAGTGATCAGGGCCGGCAGCGCCGAGCTGAAGGTTCTGTCGGAAAAAGATCCGGCCGCGCTTCCCTGGGGTGAGCTCGACGTCGACCTCGTGATCGAGTCGACGGGGTTCTTCGCCGATCGCGAGGGCGCCCAGAAGCACCTCGATGCCGGTGCAAAGAAGGTGGTGATCTCCGCGCCCGCGACGGATCCGGACGTGACCATCGTGCTCGGCGTCAACGACGAGACATACGACCCGGAACGGCACCACATCATCTCCAACGCGTCCTGCACGACGAACTGCGTCGCGCCTCTGGCGAAGGTGTTGCACGACAACTTCACGATCGAGCGCGGCTTCATGACGACGATCCACGCGTATACGAACGACCAGCAGATCCTCGACCTCCCGCACAAGGATCTCCGTCGGGCCCGCGCGGCCGCCATCAACCTCATCCCGACTTCGACGGGCGCCGCCCGGGCGATCGGGATTGTCATGCCTGACCTCAAGGGAAAGGTGGACGGCATCTCCGTTCGCGCGCCCGTGCCGACCGGCTCGATTACCGATCTGGTCGTCCAGGTCGCGCAGGAAGTCACCGCCGACGAGGTGAACGAGAAGTACCGCGCGGCAGCCGACAAGGGTCGGTTCGAGGGCATTCTCCGCTTTGCGGACGACCCGCTCGTGTCGACAGACATCGTGCATTCGTCGTACTCGTGCATCCTCGACAGCGAGCTGACGATGGCCAATGGCAATCTCGTCAAGGTCTTCGGCTGGTACGACAACGAGTGGGGCTACAGCTGCCGCCTGGTCGACGTCGTCACGAAGATCGCAGCGGACATCCCCGCGACCGTTTCGGCGTAGGGCACTGGATGCACAAACCGCGTTCGGTGCGCGACGCCGACGTCGCCGGCAAGCGCGTGCTCGTGCGGTCCGACCTGAACGTGCCATTGGAGGAAGGGCGCATCGCGGACGAGACGCGCATCCAGGCCTCGCTGCCGACATTGCAGCTGGTGCTCGAACGCGGCGCGGCCGAGGTCACGGTCTGCTCGCACCTTGGGCGGCCGAACGGAGAAGACCCGAAGTTCTCACTCAAACCGGTCGAGCGGCGACTGCGCGAGTTGCTGTCCAACGGCCGGCTGCGCCTGCTCGAGAACACCCGCTTCAATCCCGGCGAGACGAAGAACGATCCCGCGTTCGCACGGGAGCTGGCGGACGACAACGACCTGTTCGTGCAGGATGCCTTCGGCTCAGTCCACCGGGCACACGCTTCGACGGTGGGCGTTGCGGAGCTGTTGCCTGCCTACGCCGGGTTGCTGCTTGAACGCGAGCTCGAGGAGCTCGGCAAGCTGCTCGGTGACGTTGCACGGCCGTTCGTGCTCATCTCCGGCGGCGCGAAGGTGGACGACAAGCTGGGCGTTTTGAAGAACCTCGGCGGCAGAGCCGACACCGTGCTCGTCGGCGGCAAGATGGCCGAGGAGATTCGTGCGAACAATCCTCTGCCCTTCGAGGTCGTGCTCCCGGTCGACGTCGTCGCCGCGAACGAGTTCGCCGAGGATGCCGAGACGAAGGTCGTTCCGTACGACGCGTTGCCTGAGGGCTGGCTGGGGCTCGACATCGGGCCGGAGACCCGCAAGCTCTTTGCGGAACGGATCAACGAGGCCAGAACGATCTTCTGGAACGGACCGATGGGCGTCTTCGAGTGGCCGCGCTTTGCCGAGGGGACAAGAGCCGTAGCCGAGGCGGTCGCCGCAGCGAGTGCACATTCGGTCGTGGGCGGTGCCGACTCAGCCCGGGCGCTCACCGAGCTCGGCCTCGCCGATCAGGTCTCCTGGCTCTCCACCGGCGGCGGCGCAGCCCTAGAGTTGCTCGAGGGCAAAGAGCTGCCCGGCGTGGCAGTCATCCCGGAGGCTTAGCCGACACCGATGCTGATCGCAGGCAACTGGAAGATGTACAAGGGCCCGGCCGCTGCGGCCGAGTTCTGCCTCGCCCTCCGCGACGAGGATCTCCGTGGCGTCGACGTCGTGGTCTGCCCGCCCTACGTCTCGCTCGCGGTCGCGGTGCAGCTCCTCGCCGGCACCGAGATCGCGGTTGCCGCTCAGAACGTGCACTGGGCCCAGGAAGGCCCGTTCACCGGCGAGATCTCTCCTTCGATGCTTCGCGAGCTCGGGGTCTACGGTGCGATCGTCGGGCACTCCGAGCGTCGGCAGCACTTCGGCGAGACGGACGCGACCGTCGCAGAGCGGACACGTGCAGCGCTCGACGCCGGCCTCTTCGTGATCGCCTGTGTCGGCGAGACCGAAGAGGAGCGAGAGCGCGGCGCGACGCAGGACGTGCTGCGACGGCAGGTCTCGGTACTCGAGGCTGACGAGAACCTCGTCGTCGCCTATGAGCCGGTGTGGGCGATCGGCACGGGGAAGACGGCCACCCCGGGCATCGCGCAGGAAGCGCATGCATTCATCAAGTCCCTGCTCGACGTACTCGTGCTCTACGGCGGCTCAGTAAAGCCCGACAATGCGGCCGAGCTGCTCGCCCTGCCAGACGTCGACGGCGCCCTCGTGGGCGGAGCGTCACTCGAACTCGACTCCTTCACAGCAATTTGCCGCGCCGCCACCCGCTCGTAGCGCTGATCATCCTGGACGGCTGGGGCTGTGCGCCGCCTGGGCCGGGCAACGCGGTCGAGCTCGCGGAGACGCCGAACTTCGATCGCCTCTGGCGGACCTTCCCGCACGCGACACTCGAGGCCTCAGGCGAGGCGGTCGGTCTCCCGCCGGGGCAGATGGGAAACAGTGAGGTCGGCCATTTGACGATCGGGTCAGGCCGCGTGCTGTTCCAGGATCTCATGCGCGTGAACAAGTCGATCGAGGACGGTTCGTTCTTCGAGAACGCCGCCCTGAGGAGTGCGTTCGAGCGGGGCGAGCGGGTGCACCTGCTCGGCCTGGTGTCGCACGGAGGCGTCCACTCGCACATCGACCATGTTCGCGCGCTGCTGCGCTTCGCACCCGAGAAGACGTGGATCCATGCGTTCACAGACGGCCGCGACGTCTCGCCACATGCAGCGATCAACGATCTGGCCGAGCTGCCGGCGGAGCGAATCGCGTCCGTGATCGGGCGTTACTACGCCATGGACCGCGATCAGCGCTGGGAGCGAACCGAGCGAGCACTCGACGCAATCGTCCACGGCGTCGGAAAGGCGGCCGCCGATCCCCTGGAAGCGGTGCGCGCAAGCTACGAGCGGGGAATCACGGACGAGTTCATCGAGCCTCACGTCCTCGTGGGCCGCCCGCGGCTCGATCCCGCGCGCGACACCGCGATCTTCTTCAACTTCCGCCCGGATCGTGGTCGCCAGCTCACGCAGAAGCTCCTCGAAGCCGGTGCGGACGTGACGACGATGACGCGCTACCGAGCGGATTTCGAAGTGCCGGTCGCCTTCGCGGAGCAAGAGGTGCGGGAGACGCTGGCGGAGGTCCTGTCAGAGCACGACGTCCGGCAGTTGCACGCCGCTGAGACGGAGAAGTACGCACATGTCACCTACTTCTTCAACGGCGGCCGCGAGGCGGAGTGGGAGGGAGAGACGAGGATCCTGGTCCCCTCACCGCGCGACGTCCCGAGCTACGACCTCAAGCCCGAGATGTCAGCCAGGGAGCTCACCGACAGGTTTATCGAGGAGCTCGACCGCGAGGGCTATGGGTTCGCCGTCGTCAACCTCGCGAACCCGGACATGGTCGGGCACACAGGATCGATCCCGGCGGCGGTGAAAGCAGTGGAGACGGTGGACGAGTGCCTCGGCCGGATCGTGGCCGCCGTCACCCTCAAAGGAGGGGTGGCGCTGATCACGGCCGATCACGGAAATGCCGAACAAATGCTCGAAAGCGACGGTGAGAGCGTGCATACAGCCCATACAACGAACCCCGTCCCACTGATCGTGACCGACCCCGAAGTAGCCCTCAGAGACACCGGCGAGCTGGCGGATTTAGTGCCCACTTTGCTGGGGTTTTTGGGTCTCGATCAACCTTTACAGATGACTGGTAAAACGCTTACGACCCCGGTCTGATCCGGGCTATACTCCGGAACCTTTGTCACTCCAGCAACCTGACTTTGGCGTCCTGCGGAAGGCTCAGAGAGGTGACGAGAGAGCCTTCTCCCTCATCGTCCGGGCCTACCAGGTGCCGGTCTTCAATTACGTCCTCCGCCTGGTTGGCGACCGGTCTCTGGCCGAGGACCTGACGCAGGAGGTCTTCCTTCGCGTCTATCAGGGGTTGCCGCGGTTCTCGCTCCGTTCGAAGTTCACGACGTGGCTCTTCCAGGTGACGAAGAACCGTGTGCTCGACGAGCTGCGGGCCTCGGAGCGGAGGCCCCGCGCGGTCGTTGCGCTCGAGGACGTTCCGCCGCTCGAGGTAGTGGACGCGCCGATGGAGCGCATGGAGACGATCGACGCGGTGTGGCGCGCGGTCGAAGGGCTCAACGTCGACCTGAAGATGGCTCTGCTACTCCGCGACATCGTCGGGCTCTCGTACACCGAGATCGCCGACTCGCTCGAGATCACCCTCGCCACGGTCAAGTGGCGGATCTACAAGGCACGTGAGGACGTCCAGCTGTCGCTCGCCCGCGAGGGCATCACGTTCGGCGACGAGGAAAAGACTCCTCAAGCCAAGCAAGCCGCCTCCTAGCCGCCTCTTAGCGCGAGTGCCGTCGTAGCCAGGCGCTGAGGTTTCGTGCCTCCGCCGCGGCCGTCCCGCCGCGTGCCGGCGGGTCCACGCGAGCGGGCGGCGTGAGACCGGAGGAGTCGCGGCCGCCGCCGCCGAGCTGCAGCAGGCCGAGGATCACGACGAGCGCTGCAATCACCGCCACTGCGGCGAGCAACACCCCCACACGGGCCCCCGGGATGCTCTCGTACCGCCGCGTCTGCAGAGGCTCCGTGGGCGCCGTGGCCAGAAGCCGCTCCGCAGGCGCTTCGACCGCGCTCGCCAGGCCGTGTGCGACCTCCGCTGCCGATGCGGGGCGAAACCGCGAATCGCGCGCGAGACACTGCATCACCACGGCCTCGACGGCTTCGGGGACGACCGGCTCCAGATCGCGGACGGGCGTGATCACGCCGCTCTCCTGTTTGTGGGCGAGCTCGGCGAGGGAGCCGAACTGGTACGGCGGCCGGCCGGTCAGCAGCTCGTAGAGCACCGCACCGAGCGAGTAGATGTCCGCCGCGGTCGTGACTTCCTCACCGGCAGCCTGCTCGGGGGCGAGGTACGCCGCGGTTCCGAGGATCGTCCCGAGCTGAGTCAGGTTGGTGGTCTCGGCCGTGCGGGCGATACCGAAGTCCGCGACCTTCAGCACGCCGTCCTCGCGCAGGAGAAAGTTGGCCGGCTTGACGTCGCGGTGGATCAGCCCGGCGTCATGCGCATGCTGCAGCCCGGCGCACGCCTGCAAGGCGAGGTGAACCGCCTCGGAGGTGGCGAGCTTCCCGGACTCGGCGAGTGTCTGGCCCGGCACGTATTCCATGACGATGAAGGGCAGCCCATCGGACTCGCCCGCGTCGTAGACGTGCACGACGTTCGGATGAGACAGCCGGGCTGCGAGCCGCGCCTCGCGAAGAAATCGCTTGCGGACGCTCTCGTCGTCGACCAGGTACTCGGCGAGGACCTTGACCGCAACGGGCCGGCGTAGCTCTTCGTCGTGGGCGAGGTACACGGTCGCCATGCCGCCGTGTCCGAGCTCGCGCTCGACGCGAAAGCGCCCATGAACGAGCGTGCCGCTCAATCGTCTCCCTCGCCGTGCTTCTTCCTGCCCTTTCGCTTCCCCGGTTTGTCGCGCTCATCGTCGTCCGCGGGCGGGACACACTCGATCCGGGCGACGAGGTCGTTCACCGCCGTGCCGAGCTGCTCCTGGAACGGTGCGGGGACTCGCCGGTCGTTGATCGCCTGGATCGTGTCCTGCTGCAAGCGCTGCGCCTCCACGAGCGCGCGGCAGGGATCACCTCCGTCGAGTGCCGCGACGACCTGGTCGCTGCGCTCGGCGAGCTCGGTCGCAACGGCTTGCGGAAGCTTTGGCTGGGGGGCGTTGCGGCGCTCCTCGCCGCTCCCGCAGCCGGCGAGGACCAGCGCGACCGCCAGGGCCGCGGCCAGTTCAGTCGGTCTCGTTCGGATCCTCCTGCGCTGCAAGCCTCGAACCCTGCCGAACCTGCTCGAAGTTCGCTTACTCCCCACGCGCGAGCCGGGCGGCGAGCGTCCCGGGAAGACCCCGCTCCCGCATCTCGCCTTGCGTCTGCTGAATGGGATATTGGACGCGGCGGAAGGCAGCAGACCTCTCCTTCAGGTCGAGCAGGAGCCAGGCTGCTCTCGGATCGCCGTCACGAGGCTGGCCGACCGACCCCGGGTTGAGTAACCAACGGCCCTTTAGGGCGACCTCGGTGCCGCCCACGGCCTGGCCCCCGACCACCCCCTTTCCGTCCAGAGTGAGCGCGAGCGGAACGTGGCTGTGGCCGACCAGGACGAGCGGCGCGTCCGAGAGATCCAGCGTCGCCCGAGCGGCTTCCTCCGTCAGGACGTACTCCCAGACCGGGTCGCGCGCACTCGCGTGGAACAGATCGGCCCCCTCGAGCTCGGCGGACGGCTCGAGCCGCTCGAGAAAACCGCGTGAGCGGTGCGTCAGAGTGTCCCTCGTCCAGAGAGCTGCTGCGGCAGCCTCGTCGTTGAAGTCGCTCACGGTCAGCTCGCCGAGCACGACGAGGTCGTGGTTGCCGACCAGGGTCACGTGGGCGCGGTCTTCGACCGCTTCGCAACATTCGTTCGGGAGCGGTCCGTAGCCGACGGTGTCACCCAGGCACCAGACCGCGTCGACTCCTTCCGAGTCGATCACGTCGAGCACCGTCTCCAGCGCGTGATAGTTAGCGTGGACGTCGGATATGACAGCTACTCGCATGGGCAGAATCGCGACCTTAGCCGCAGGCGCCGTCGTCTGGTTTTTTGCGGCCGCGCTGCTCTGGCGCACGACCGTTCCCGCTGATCTGAAGCTTCCGTCACTTAACGAGCGCGCGACGTTCGGCGCCAAGCTCGTCCGCGACGCCGAGCGCTACGAGCGCTTCTATTACCTCCTCTGGTTCCTCTCGACGCTCGTGGCCCTTGCGGCGCTTGTCTGGCTCGTGCGGCGCGGGCCGCGGCTCGCATCGTCGCTCGGCCTCGGTCGCGTCAACGCGGGAATCATCACGGGCGTCGTCGTAACGACGATCCTGTGGGCCGTCTCGCTGCCGTTCATCTACCTGTCGGCCTGGTGGGACCGGCGCCACGGCATCTCTGTCGAGCCGTGGGGACTGATCGCGTTCGCGCCCTGGCTCGAGTTGCTCGGCACGACGCTCCAGATCTTCCTCGTCCTCGCGGTGCTGCTCCTGCTCGCGAAACGCTTTGCCCGGTACTGGTGGGTTGGAGGAGCGGCCGTCATCCTCGGGCTTGCGATCTTGCTGCAGCTCGGGCTTCCGTACCTGGCGCGGGTTGACACCAAGTCGCCTTCGCCGCAGCTGGCCGCCACGATCGACGAGCTCGAGCGGCGCGAGGGAACCGGCGATCTGGTCGTCCGCGTGCAGGACGTCGACGACCAGACGACGGCCGCGAATGCCTACACGGTCGGGATCGGTCCGAGCCGTACGGTGATTCTCTGGAACACCCTCCTAGACGGACGCTTCACACGGGGGGAGGTGCGCTTCGTCGCGGCCCACGAGCTTGGACACCAAGCGCGTAACCATCTCTGGAAAGGGATTGCGTGGGGGACTCTGATCGGTTTGCCGTTGCTGGCGGCGGTTGCCTTCTTGACGGGCCGGCGCGGGGGTCTTCGCAATCCCGGGACCGTGCCACTCGCTCTGCTGACGTTGACCGTCGTCCAGCTTGTCCTGACGCCCTTCGAGAACGCGGTTTCCCGCCGCTACGAGGCAGAGGCGGACTGGACGGCACTCAAGGCGACGCGCGACCCGGAAGCGGCGAAGGGCCTCTTCGTCGGTTTCGTCGAGGACCTGTCGGATCCGCAGCCGCCGGGGTGGGCCCAGGCGGTCTTCGGGAGCCATCCCAGCCCACTCCAGCGCGTTGAGATGGCGGAGGCGTTCCGCCGGATGCGTTAGTGCCCCTTCCAGCAATACATGCCGGCTTCTGGCCCGCGATCACGCGGCGCCAGAGTCCACCCTCGTCCTTAGTAAGGCAGTAAAGCCTTACTGCGGACGAGTGCGGCCTCTGGCTTGGTGCTCGCGACCCAGAAGCTCGACGGCATTACTGGAAGGGGCACTAGTCGTCGTTGCTTCCGCGTGGCGGCGTCTCGGGGAGGTTCCGGATTCCCTCCTGCGTCGACCACTTCGAGAAGGAGTCCTGCATCGCCGCGAGCAACTCCTGGAAGAACTGCGTCGACATGTTCACGCGCGAGACGACGACGCCCGGGACGTCGCCCTCCTCGATCTCGTGGTCGATGCGCGCAAACGTCAGCGTGAACTCGTACGGCGAAAAGGTGACGTTCGCGAAGTTCGCGTAGACCCCGGCCATCTGCTCCGGATCGAGGTGGATGTTGAGCTGGCGCTCCTGGGGCTCGTCGTCCACGCCGCAACGATACTACGGGGATGGAGAAGGGACTTCTGGCGTCCAACGCCGTCCGGCGGCTCGAAGCGCGGCTCTCTGAGCTCGCAGGGGCTCCGGTCGAGCTCGAGCGGCCGCAGGACCCAGCACACGGCGATTACGCCACGAACGTCGCGTTGCAGACGGCGCCGTTGCACAAGCAGTCGCCGCGGGAGCTCGCGGGCGAGCTGGCGGAACGTGCCGCCGAGCTCGAGGAGGTCGAGCGGGCGGAGGTAGCAGGGCCCGGGTTCCTCAACCTCTGGGTCACGACAGCGTGGCTTGCGGAAGCACTCGGCGAGATCGGCACGGACTACGGAGCCGGAGTACCCAGGGAGAAGGAGAGGGTGCAGGTCGAGCTCGTCTCGGCCAATCCTGCGGGGCCGCTCACGGTCGGTTCCGCGCGAAACGGAGCGTACGGCGACTCCGTCGCCCGGCTGCTCGCGCACGCGGGCCACGACGTCGAGCGGGAGTACTACTTCAACGACGCCGGGAGGCAGGTCGAGCTGTTCAGGGCCTCGGTCGAGGCGCGCCGGCGCGGGGAGGAGCCGCCCGAGGACGGTTACCAGGGCGAGTACATCAACGAGCTCGCGCAGGTGGAGGGCGATCCGGTCGAGCGCATGCTGGAAGAGATCCGTCGCGAGGTGGCGGAGTTCCGCATCCCGATCGACACCTGGCGGCGCCAGGCGGAGATCGAGCAAGAGGTCGCCGCCGTCCTCCCGAAGCTCGACACGTACGAAGCCGAGGGAACAGTCTGGGCGCGCACGAGCGCGTACGGCGACGACAAGGACCGCCCGCTGCTGCGTTCCGAGGACGGCTCATACCTGTACTTCGCCGCCGACGTCGCCTACGTGCGCGACAAGCTCGAACGCGGCTTCGACCGGGCCGTCTACGTGCTCGGCGCCGATCACCACGGCTACGTCAACCGGTTGAAGGCCGCGGCGGCGATGCTCGGCTACGACCCGGAGCGAATCGAGGTGCTGATCTACCAGCTCGTGCACATCGTCGAGGGCGGCGAGACGAAGAAGATCTCCAAGCGTCGCGGCGACGTCGTGTTCCTGCGCGAGCTCGTGGACAAGATCGGCGTCGACGCCGCACGCTGGTACCTCGTTTCGCGGGGACATGACCAGCCGATCGACATCGACGTCGATCTCGCTGCCGAGCGCACCCAGAAGAACCCCGTCTACTACGTGCAGTACGCGCACGCGCGGATCGCGGGGATTCTCAGGAACGCCGAAGGTGCGACCGTCAGCAACGAGCCTCCCCCAGAGCTGGCCCGGGAGGAGCGCGACCTGATCAAGCGTCTGGCGGACTTTCCGGCGATCGCAGCCGAGGCGGCCGAACGGCGCGCCCCGCATGCGATCCCGATCTATGCGATCCGTGTCGCCGACGGCTTCCACCGCTTCTACCACGAGCACCGCGTGGTGGGATCGGAGACCGAGGCGTTCCGCCTCAGCCTTGCCCAGGCCACGCAGAACGTGATCGCTCGGTGCCTCGACCTCGTGGGAGTCGGGGCGCCCGAACGGATGTAGGGTCCCGCCCGGTGAGCGCTCGTCCTCCCGACCGCAACCTCGCGCTCGAGCTCGTTCGAGTGACCGAGGCGGCGGCGATGGCAGCCGGGCGCTGGGTCGGGCGCGGAGACAAGATCGCCGCCGACCAGGCGGCGGTCGACGCGATGCGGGCGATGCTCGACTCCGTGTCGATGGACGGCGTCGTCGTGATCGGCGAGGGCGAGAAGGACGAGGCGCCGATGCTCTTCAACGGCGAGCCCATCGGCGACGGGACCGGGCCGCAAGTCGACGTGGCGGTGGACCCGCTGGAAGGCACGCGACTCACCGCCCTCGGACAGCCGAACGCGATTGCAGTCATGGCCGTCGCCGAGCGAGGGACGATGTTCTTTCCCGGTGCAGCCGTCTACATGGAGAAGATCGCAGTTGGACGCCAGGGGATCGACGTGGTCGACATCGATGCGTCGCCCACGGAGAACGTCAAGGCGGTCGCGAAGGCGAAAGGCGTTTCGACGCGCGAGCTCTCCGTCGTCGTCCTCGAACGCGACCGCCACGAGGAGCTAATCGGAGAGCTCCGCGAGGCTGGGGCGAAGGTGCTGCTGATTCGCGACGGCGACGTTGCGCCGGCGATAGCGGCTGCACAGACCGGGACCGGGGTGGACATGCTGTACGGCATTGGCGGGACGCCCGAGGGAGTGATCTCTGCGGCCGCGCTCAAGTGCGTCGGGGGCGGCATCCAGGGAAAGCTGTGGCCGCGCGACGACGAGGAGCGGCAGCGGCTCGTCGATGCGGGGCTCGACCCCGACCGCGTGCTCCAAACCGACGACCTCGTTGCGGGGGAGGACGTGTTCGTCGCCGCGACCGGGGTGACGAGCGGCCCGCTGCTGCGCGGAGTCCGCTACCTCCCGAACGGCGCCCTCACGGACTCCATCGTCATGCGCTCGCGCTCCGGGACGTCACGGCGGATCGAGGCGACCCATCTGCTGGACAAGCTCGAGGCCCTCACCGGCCGCGAGTATCGCTGAGCTGTAACGTCCCGCTGCCGGACGCGACTGTAGGGCATGAGAATCCTCGCCTTCCTCCTCGTAGCCGCCGCGGCTCTGGTCGTGGCATCGGTTCCGCTGGCGGCGGCTCGCGTGCCGGTCATCAAGTACAAGGACGATCGCTTCGGTGCAGTTCTCGCCACGCCGAAGAAGCAGGCCCTCTACTACTGGAACGTCGAGAAGCGCGCCGGCGGGAAGATCCGCTGCACGGGCGCCTGCGCCAGGCTCTGGCCGCCGCTCATCGTCAAATCCCGCTCGGCCGTCCCGAAGCGCATCGCCGGCATCAAAGGCCTCTTCGGGGTGATCAAGCGCCCGAACGGAAAACTGCAAGTGACGCACAGGGGCCTACCGGTCTACACGTACGCCCACGAGGGCCCGGAGCAGATCCTCTGCGACAACGTGGACGGCTGGTTCGTCGTGCGCCTGAAGTAACAGGTTCTACGCAGCCACGGCCCGGTGTCGGACACCTGGCCTTGGCTCGCGGTGACACGCCGGTTACGGGCTAGGCCGGAACGGCCTCCTTCTCCATCTCCGGTGCGTACATCCCGGTTCGCGCGGCGCTGTTCATCTTCGCGCGGTGGTAGTAGGCGCGCTGACCGGCTTCGACGTTTTCCTCCTGGCCGCGCCAGGCCTTCAACGCGGGAGCTTGCAGCGCGCGCCCGTAGGAGAAGGAGAGTTGCCAGGGATGCGGGCCGAGCTTGTTCATCTCGTTGAGGCGCGCGGTCGCGTCCTCGTCCGACTGGCCGCCTGAGAGGAACACCACGCCGGGAACCGCCGCCGGCACATGCCGCCTGAAGCAGCGGATCGTCTCGCGCGCGACCTCTTCGTGCGAGGGCTGCGCGCCGGACTCGTAGCCGGCGAGCACCATGTTCGGCTTGAGCAGGATTCCCTCGGGGTGCACACGCTGGTCGCGCAGTTCGGTAAAGACCGCGTGCAGCGTGCGCGACGTGACGTCGAAGCTCCGCTCGAGGGTGTGGTCGCCGTCCATCAGCACCTCCGGCTCCACGATCGGCACGAGTCCGGCCTCCTGCGAGAGCGCCGCGTAGCGCGCGAGCGCATGGGCGTTCGCCCAGACGGCGTACTCGCTGGGGATCGCTCCGCCCTTGATCGTGATGACAGCGCGCCATTTCGTGAACTTCGCGCCGAGCTCGCGGTATTCCGCAAGGCGCTCGCGTAGTCCGTCGAGCCCCTCGGTGACCGTCTCACCCTCGGCGAGGGCGAGCGGTTTCGCGCCCTTGTCGACCTTGATCCCGGGGATGATCCCTTTCGACTCGAGCAGCTTCGGGAACGGGGTTCCATCGGACGCCTTCTGCCTGATCGTCTCGTCGTAGAGGATGACGCCGCTGATGTACTCCTCGGCGCCCTCCGTGGTGAAGAGCAGCTCCCGGTAGGCCCGGCGCGTGTCCTCGCTGGACTCGACGCCGATCGAGTCGAATCGCTTCTTGATCGTCCGGTCGCTCTCGTCCGCAGCGAGGATCCCCTTGCCCTCGGCCACGATCGCCCGTGCGATCTTGTCCAGCTCCTGAACGTTCATCTTTCGTCCCTCCCTGGCTTTGTTCCGGGCCAAGTATCCCCTAAGATTCTGAAGTCGGAGGGGCGACGCTGCGGCGTTTCGTCCCTCCTAGGTTTTTCCGCTGTGATCCCGGGCACCTTGGTACCGGCTCCGAGGAAAAGTACGATCTCGCCAAGTGATTCGCCGTCTCACATTGTCGGTTCTCGTCGTCGCCTCGCTGGCGCCGGCTCTGCGGGGGGATGCGGCGCCGCCCGTGCTCGTTGCGGCGGGGGTGACGATCGCCGGCGTTCCGGTGGGCGGGATGTCCAACGAGCAGGCCCAGGCGGCACTCGGGCCGGCGTTCGCGAAGCCGGTCCGGCTCGTGTACGGCGACCGGACCTGGAAGCTCCATCTGTCACGTTTCGGCGGCGAGGTCGCGATCGCGGAGGGTGTCGCAGACGCGCTGCAGGCAGACCCCGGCGCGAGCTTGACCCTTGCTCCGACCGTTGACGCGGAAGCGGGGAAGACCTTCGTCAGGGCACTCGACAAGCGCGTGTCGATCGCGGCGAAAGACGCCGAGCTGGTTGGGCTGAGGCGCCGCCTGCTCCCGCGGTACAAGGGCGAGGTGCCCGGCGTGCGCGTGCTGCGCGGCCTGACGGCACAGCGCATCACCCGGGCGCTCGAGTCCCCGCAGGTTCGACGCATCCGAGTCGCCGTCAAGGTCGCACAGCCTGCACGGACCCTTGCGAACTTCGGGCCGGTCATCGTGATTCGGCGCAGCGCGAACGAGCTGCGGTACTACGTGCGCACGCGTCTCGTCCGGAAATTCGGCGTCGCGACCGGTCAGGCCGTCTACCCGACGCCGACGGGGATGTTCGACATCGTCGACAAGCAGCTGAATCCCTGGTGGCTGCCGCCCGACTCCGACTGGGCCCGAGGGCTCAAGCCGGTGCCGCCGGGACCCGGCAACCCGCTTGGTACGCGCTGGATGGGCCTCTCGGCTCCGGGCGTCGGCATTCACGGAACGCCCGACGACGCGTCGATCGGTTACTCGGCGTCCCACGGCTGCATCCGCATGCACATCGCCGACGCCGAATGGCTCTTCCATCACGTGAAACTCGGCACCAAGGTCATCATCACGGACGTCTAGGCCGATCGAAGTCCGGCCCGCTCCGCGGGGCCATGATGACTTCGATCGGTGGCTGTGTCGATCCAGGCGATCGCGGCCGACGCCGGCAAAGCCGGCATCGGCGGCCGTTGGATTCCCGGGTAAAATGCTTCGCACGCGGACGTAGCTCAGTTGGTAGAGCATCAGCTTCCCAAGCTGAGGGTCGTGGGTTCGAGCCCCATCGTCCGCTTGATGAAGGAGCTCGACCCTCGCCTGCTCGACCTCCTCACCGGTCTTGCAGCTGAGCGCTACAAGTACGTGGACGTGCGTGAGCCCGATGAGTACGCGCGAAAGCCGCCGCGCTACCCGGTGACACACGTTCCACTGGGGGAGTTGCGCTCGCGCCTGCCGAGGCTCTTCGACAGGGATGCCCCTATCGTCCTCTACGGGACGACCGACGACGAGACGGAAGTGGCGGAGGTCGCGCTCCAGGAGCTCGGTTACGTCCGCGTCAACGCCTTCCGCGGCGGCTTCGAGACGCTCGCGCGCGTCGGACTCGTCTGAGCGGCCCTTCGGGCATAGGCTTCCCAAGCTGAGGGACGTGGATTCGAGCCCCATCGTCCGCTCGCACACACGAAAGGAGAGGCCCGCTTCGCGCAGGCCTCGTTTGCCTTGCGAACACGAGGCCCTGCTTCGTAAGGCCGAGCCTGACGGCACCGCAGGGGTCGAACGAATAGGAGAGGAACCACCTCCCCTGGCCGCTTCCCCACCGAAAGGCTCGGCCTACTTCTACATCTAGGTGAGATCCCTTCCACATGCCACCGTCTTTTGACGGGGAAATCCACGCTCCAGGGTCGAGCTTCCGGTGGTTCGCAATGGATGGATCTCGGCGGCGGCTTGGCTGGGACAGGCCTTAGGCTGTCCGGCCGTGGATGCTGACGCTGTCGAGATTCGCGTGCTCGGCTGCTTGATCGAGAAGCAGCGGACGACACCTGACGCGTACCCGCTGTCGCTCAACTCACTGCGGCTCGCGTGCAACCAAGCGACGAATCGCGATCCCGTCGTGGAGTACGACGAACGCGAGATAAAGGCGGCGCTCGAACGGATGCAGGACCGCGGGTGGACCCGCTTCGCCAGCGGTGCGAGTAGCCGGGCGCTGAAGTATCGGCACCTGCTCGACGAGGCGCTGTCCCTGTCCGGAGCAGAGATCTCGCTGCTGGCCGTGCTCATGCTGCGCGGGCCGCAGACGCTGGGTGAGCTCAAGGGGCGGAGCGACCGTCTGCACCGGTTCGATTCGCTCGAGCAGGTCGCAGAGACCCTTGACGGTCTCGCCGAACGCGAGCTCGTGACACGCCTGCCGCGACGTCCCGGCCAGAAGGAAGACCGCTACGCACAACTGCTCGGAGGGGCGACCGACGAGGAGGCACCGGCGGAAGCACCGAGCCCGGCGGGAGAGGACCGGACCGCCAAGATCGAAGAGCGGCTCGGGCGCCTTGAGCACACGGTCAACGAGCTGGTCGCGCGTCTCGATAAGGTGCCCGGCCGTGAGTGACGCGCTGAGGCAGCTCAAGGAGCGGTTGGGGACGGTCACCGATCTCGCGCGCATCAGCCGCCTGCTCAGCTGGGACCAGCAGACGATGATGCCGCCGGCCGGGTTCCGGCATCGAGCCGACCAGCTCTCGACGCTAAGCCGGCTCGCGCACGAGCTGCTCACCGACAGGGAGACCGGTCGGCTGCTCGACGAGCTGCGCGCGACCGAAGAGTCGCTCGATCCGGACTCCGACGACGCGGCGCTCATCCGCATGACGAGGCGCGACTACGAGAAGGCCGTGCGCGTGCCAACCGATCTGCGTGCCGAGATGACGCGCGCCGCCGCCGAGGCGCGGCCCGTTTGGGTGGAGGCCAAGGCCGAGTCGAACTTCGGGAAGTTCCTGCCGGCGCTCGAGCGAACCGTGGACCTTCGCCGGCGTTACGTCGAGTGCTTCGACGGGGTGGAGGAGCCGTATGACGTCTTGCTGGACGACTTCGAGCCCGGGACGACCACGGCCGAGGTCCGTGAGGTCTTCGCGGAGATCAGGCCCGAGCTGGTCGCTCTCGTGGCGGAGTTGCGCAACGAGGACGTGGACGACTCGTTCCTCCAGGGAACGTTCGCGATCGACCGTCAGGAGAAGCTCGCGCACGAGGTCGTGACGTTGTTCGGCTTCCGGGCGGACACCTGGCGGCTCGATCCCACCGAGCACCCGTTCGCCTCGGGCGCGGGTGTCGACGACACTCGGATCACCACGCACTACTACCCCGACTCGATCAAGTCGCTCTTCTCGACCATGCACGAGTACGGCCACGGTCTCTACACGCATCAGCTGCCGCGCGAGCTCGAACGCCTGCCGACCGGCAACCCGGCTTCGCTCGGGATCCACGAATCGCAAAGTCGGCTGTGGGAGAACCTCGTCGGCCGCAGCGCACCCTTCTGGCGCCGGTTCTATTCGAACGCGCGGGAAGCGTTTCCCGAGCGTCTAGGAGACGTCGAGCTGGAGAGGTTCGTCGCCGGGATCAACAAGGTGCAGCCGTCGCTCATCCGGATCAAGGCGGACGAGGTCACGTACGGACTGCACATCATGCTCCGCTTCGAGCTCGAGCAGGACATCATCAACGGGCGCGTCGCCCTGCGTGATCTGCCGCAGGCGTGGAACGCCAAGATGAGCGAGTACCTCGGCGTCGAGGTGCAGGACGACGCGAACGGCGTGCTGCAGGACACCCACTGGGCCTCCGGCCTGATCGGCTACTTCCCGACGTACCTACTGGGGACCGTGATATCGGTGCAAATCTGGCAGAAGGCGCTGGAGGACATCCCCGACCTCGAAGACCAGGTCGAGCGCGGCGAATTCGCGTCGCTGCGGGACTGGCTCGAACAGAACATCCACCGGCACGGCCGCAAGTTCCTGCCTCAGGAAGTACTCGAGAAGGCGACCGGCGCCACGCTCAATGCCAAACCGTACCTCGCTTATCTTCGTGCGAAGTACGTCGCAGGCGTCGCTGCCTAGATCGGCCAGACTTCTGCGAGCTTCCGCCGCGTCTGCTGCAGGTGCTCCGGCAGAACCTTGGTGTCTGCGAGCACGGGCATGAAGTTCGTATCGCCGGCCCAGCGCGGCACGACGTGCAGATGGACGTGGTCGACGACGCCGGCGCCCGCGATCCGGCCGAGGTTCCAGCCGACGTTGTAGCCCTGTGGCGCGAAGGTCTCGGCGAGCGCGCCCATCCCGGCGGCGGCAAGCCGGTGCAGCTCGAGCACTTCCTCCTCGTCGAGGTCGCCGTACTCGCCGACGTGCCGCGTGGGGGCGACCATGAAATGGCCCGATGAGTACGGATACTTGTTCAGCAAGACAATCGCGTGTGATCCGCGCCGGACGACGAGCCGCTCCTCGTCGTCGCCCTCGACGGCGCGGCAAAAGACGCAGCCTTGGTCTTCATCGGCCGACTTGATGTACTCGAGGCGCCACGGCGCCCACAGTTGCTTCACGCAGGCGAGTCTAGAGATGCATCGATCGGCTCGACCAGGGTCTCCTGCTCAGCATGAACTCGGAGCGTGGCGAGGTACATCAACGAGGCGACCATGCCCAGGACCATGAGCAGAGACGAGGTGAGGAGGATCGCCTGGAGTGTGAGCATGTCGTAGGTCGGACCTTCGACCCACGACTTCGGTTACTCGGTCCGGAGTCCTTCTACGGGATCGCGGCGGCCGCCGCGAACCGGCCTTTGCCGCCGGAGACGAACCTCGTCGTCACCGAGCGCTGTCCGCAGATGAGCCCGGCGGAGAGCGTGGCAGATACCCGCTTCACGTCGGCGGGACCGGTGAGCCTGAGCGACGAGCCTCGGGGTCCCTTGAGCTGCGCGGCAAAGACACCGTCGAGCGGAGTCTGGAACGTGCGGATCCGGTGCTGCCCGCGTCGGCCGAAGCGGCCACTCCAGCGCTTGAGCGCTGCGTCCTTCCAGGGCTTGAGCACGTCCTGCTCGAGCGCGGCGAGCGCTCCCGCGTCCGGCGCCAGCGAGGGATCGTAGAACCAGGGGGTCTCGGGGATACCCAGCTTCACCTCGTTGAGATGGAGGAAGGACTCGGCGAAGCCCTCGCCGGGATTCTGGAGGTAGTGCTCGTCTTCGTCGCCTGGGAACAACGTCCCCGCGGCCTCCTTCGCGCAGATGCCCATGTAGGTTGCCCAGCGCTTCGTCCCGTAGGCGAGCGCAGGCCATGGATGGTTGTCGCGGTTGTTCGCGACGTGGTGGCCGTACTCGTGCGTCAGGACCTCTTCGACCGTGCTCCACTCCGTGTCCTCGGCGATGGTCACGATCTCGCTGGTCTTCGGGTAGTAGCACCCGTCGACCTCGGCGGACTCGCAAAGGACTCCGACCTCGGCAGGCGGTGCGAAGTAGATCTTGACTCCCGAGAGTTCCGCGCCGTGGACGAGCCGGTCGACGAAGTCCGCAGCGGCCTGGTTCGCTGCCTGATCGACGGGGTAGCTTGGAGACGCATAGACGGTGACGCGCGCACCGCTCGTGACGGTGTAGGCGCCGCCCCAGGCACCGGCCGGGAACGCGGCCAGCTTGCGAGTCGCCTTCGTCAGCACCCGCGACTGGACGGGACCTGAGCCCTGGCCGAGGCCGGCGACACTCACCCGCTTGATCGTGCTGCGGTCGGCGGCAGACGAGGCGCTGCCCGCCGCAAGTGCGGTGGCAATGACGACCAGCAGAAGGAGACCCCTGCGTCCCCGCGGCGCGGACATGGTCTCTAGTCTCGGCGCAGGGCACGCGATCTATATGACTCGAAAGAGGGACGGAGACTTACAGCCAGCGCTTCTGAGATAGCAGGTCGGTGGGGTCAGGAACCCGCTTGCTCAGTGGCCTGAGGTTCGCTGAGGTCATCTGAGGTCAGCTCAGATGGGTAGAAAGTTCTACCCGGAGTACGCCGCTAGTCCTCGTCCTCCCAATATTCGAGCTCGGGCCCCGGGCGAGCGAAGATGATCCGCTCGCCGGCGACGCTCCGCGCGCCGATCTTGCCGGTGTCGAGGTACTCGACGATGTCCGGCGCGATCAGCGTGGAGAGCATGAGGACGCGGACGGGCGCGTCCGTGTCGTTGCGGATCTGGTGCGCGCCCTCCTTGCCGCGCGGGAACGCGACGACGTCGCCCTGGCGCAGCTGCTGCTCGCCCTCGTGCGTGCGCAGCGTCGGCTCGCCGCGGAGGACGATCGCCCATTCCTCGTTCGCGTGGTGGGTGTGAAATGGCCCCTGCTTGTTACCCGGCTCGACCTCGTACATGCTCGCGCCGATCAGCTCGGCGTCGGTGTGCGCGCCGACCCAGGCGTCCTTGAAGCGCCAGCCCTCGCGCTCTTCCGTGCGATCCCACTCGTCTGCGTTGAGATTGAAGATCTTCATGCCGCAAGCCTAGTAGCCCGATTCGGTTGCTACCGCACTGCGGGTAAACAGCTTCCAGTGCCCCTCGGAGACGACTTCGACGGTGCCGTCGACGACTTTGATGGCGGTCTCATCGTCGATCGCATACGCAGGCCCCGACAAGCCGGCGGCCCACCGTTCGGCAGCGGCCATAGTGTTTGTCGGCAGGTCCGGATTTTCGACGTGCGGGAAGATCGAGAATTCGACCAGTCCCAGCGCTTCATCGCCGCCGTCAGGAGGAGTCCAGATGACGAAGTCCTCCCCGATCCTGGGGGTCATCACCATGCTCCCGGCGCTCAATCCAACCCAGACCGTCTCGAGCGACGGCAAGAGGTCAGCCAATCCGGACTCCCGCATCCAGTGGCACAGATACAACGAGTCGCCGCCGTTCACCAGCAGGGCGTCAGTCTCCTTGACCAGGGAACCCAGAGTTCTTGGGTCGATGCTGGGCAGTGCGGTGAGCTCCAGCACTCCCAGGGACTTCCAGCCCAACTCGATCATTGGGCAGCGGGGCTCTTGTCCGCTGATGAAGTTCCATGCCCTGGGGGGACCGGCCATGGGGTGCCCGTACGACGCGGTGGGAATGCAGAGGGCGCTCGACTCGGCAATCGGCTTGCCCAGTAGGTCGACCAGCGCGTCGTGGATGCTCGTGTTCTTGATGCCAGCGGACGTGAGAAGAAACTTCATGCCACCTCCGTGGAGTCGTTGTTGCAGGCGTGAACGTTCTAGCGGCTTACGGATCTCTATGCGGTAGAGACCGGCAGACCACCGAAAACTCATCGCCTCCGGCCACAACCAGCCTCACGTCCTCGGGCGTCATTCCCGAACACTGGC
>Ga0210378_10000399_pt1 | contig 22011 bp, 18 predicted proteins | sample PLM1_60_b1redo_FD_155465 | JGI IMG/M metagenome (GOLD analysis project Ga0210378, IMG submission 155465) | Groundwater sediment microbial communities from an aquifer in East River, Colorado, USA - PLM1_60_b1 redo | ecosystem: Environmental > Terrestrial > Soil > Riparian zone | place: USA: East...
CAGGAGCTGGTGTTCCAGATCCTGCGCGCGCAGGCGGAGAAGGAAGGGCTCATCTTCTCGGAGGGCGTGCTGGAGATCCTGCCCGACGGCTTCGGGTTCCTGCGCGCCCCCGAGTACTGCTATCTGCCGGGGCCGGACGACATCTACGTCTCGCCCTCGCAGATCCGCAAGTTCGATCTCCGAACCGGGGACACCATCAGCGGCCAGATCCGGCCGCCCAAGGAGGACGAGCGCTACTTCGCGCTCATCAAGGTCGACGCCGTCAACTTCGAGCCTCCGGACAAGTCGAAGGAGAAGATCCTCTTCGACAACCTGACCCCGCTCTATCCGATGGAGCGGATCAAGATGGAGACGATCGCCGAAAATCTCTCGCCGCGGATCCTCGACCTCATGACTCCCCTGGGCAAGGGCCAGCGCGCCCTCATCGTCGCCGCCCCCCGGACGGGCAAGACGATGCTGCTCCAGGCCATCGCCAACGCGATCACCAGCAACCACCCGGAGATCGTCCTCATCGTGCTGCTCATCGACGAGCGGCCCGAGGAGGTCACCGACATGCAGCGGTCGGTGCACGGCGAGGTCATCTCGTCCACCTTCGACGAGCCGGCCGACCGTCATGTCCAGGTGGCGGAGATGGTGATGGAGAAGGCCAAGCGGCTGGTCGAGCACAAGAAGGACGTGGTGATCCTCCTCGACTCGATCACCCGCCTCGCCCGGGCCTACAACACGATCGTGCCCCCGTCGGGGAAGGTTCTCTCGGGGGGCGTCGACAGCAACGCACTGCAGCGGCCGAAGCGGTTCTTCGGCGCGGCCCGCAACGTCGAGGAAGGCGGCAGCCTGACGATCATCGCCTCCGCCCTCGTGGAGACTGGGTCGCGGATGGACGACGTGATCTTCGAGGAGTTCAAGGGAACCGGCAACGCGGAGATCGTCCTCGACCGCAAGCTCACCGACAAGCGGATCTTCCCCTCCATCGACATCAACCGCAGCGGCACGCGCAAGGAGGAGCTGCTCGTGCCCAAGGAGGAGCTGAACCGCGCGTGGATCCTGCGCAAGGTGCTCTCGGCCCTCTCCCCGGTGGAAGCCATGGAGCTGCTGCTGGAACGGCTCAGCAAGTCGAAAACCAACAAGGAATTCCTGGAGAGCATGTCCAGCGGCGGCTAGGGCCGCCCTCGGGCGCTTACCGGCGGTCGAGCGCGCGGTCGCCGAGCCCGGGGCGTACCGTCACCCGGACGTTGCTCGCGGCCAGGGCGCGGTTGGCCCGGCGCATCGTGACCTTGATGTTGTAGACACCGGCCCGGCGATACTCGTGCTCGGCCGTGAAGCGGCGGTCGATCTTCGTGGTGCCGGTCACGAAGGGGGCGCAGTCGCCCTCCTGGATGCTCTTGCCGCCGTCGTCCCAGTCCCACTCGAGTTGCGGGCAGTAATACTCCTCCACGTCGTCGCCGCCCTGCAGCTCGGCGGTGAGGAAGATGTAGACCGGAGAGAAGGCCATGCGCGGCGTGGCCCTCAGGTCGAACCGCGGCTTCTTGAGCTTGGCTTCAGGCTTGGTGTCGCCGGCGGACGACGGCGCGGCGAGGGCGATGACGGTGATGAGGGCCAGGGCAGCGCGGGTCATGAATCTCTCCCAGGGCGGGGCGGTTTCCATTGTATTCCACCGCGGCCGGGGCGGTTAGAATCGCGAAGTGGCGGAGCCACGCATGCAAACAGCTTTCCCCTCCCCCTACGTGGGGAGGGAAAGCGTGGGGGGTCGATGATGGATCCCCTCATCCGTCTCGGCCCGAGCGCTGCCGTGAAGGAGAAGCGCCTCGCGACGCTGCTCGGCGGCCGCGACCCCTCGAGCCTCGGCCTTGCCGAGGCCGTGCAGGACGCGCAGGTCCTGGGCAGCCTGGAGCTGGCGGGCGAGGCCTCGACGATCGAGGACGTGCGCGCGGCGCACCGCGGGGAGCCTTCCTCGGCGGCGGCGGCGGGCCTCATGCGCGCCTTCGGCGCCGTGGACCCCGTCTCGCCCCTGACGGTGCCGGCCCTGCTCGCCTGGCACCGCGACCTGGGCCTGGGCGCCGGCTTCCGCACGCGCGAGCGGCCGCGCGCCCAAGGGCCTCCCCCGGCGCCGGTGGACTTCATCGCCAGCCGCCTCGCGATCCTGCAGGAATGGCTGAGCGTCGAGAGCAGCCGCGAGCTGAAGCCGGCCCAGGCAGGGGCGCTGGCGATGGCCCGCATCCTGGAGATCCTTCCCTTCGAGGCGGGCAACGGACGCGTCGCGCGCCTGGCCGCTTCCCATTTGATGGTGAGGGCGGGCGCGCGGCCACCGGTTCTCGTCGGTGCCGACGCGCCGCGGATCGAGTCGGCCGTAGGGGCGGCGTTCCAGCTCGCCACCGAGCCGCTCACGACCCTGCTGGAGGAGGCTTCCGAGCGCGCGCTCGACGTGATGATCCAGGTGCTCGACGACTCGGCCCGATGAACTGAGCTACCGGCCGCCCGCCCCGCCCATTCCGCGTACGGTGACGGTGGCGCTGGCCACCGCCAGGGAGCGGCTGGCCCGCAGCATGTGCACCCTCACGTTGTAGACGCCGGGCCTGACGTAGGCGTGCTGCGCGCTGAAGCGGCGCTCGAGCGGCGTGCCGGCCTGGAAGGGCGGGCAGTCGGGCTGGTGGGCGCTGCGCCCGCCGTCGTCCCAGTCCCACACCAGCGCCGGGCAGTAGAACTCCTCGACGTCGTCGCCCCCGTTGAGCCGAGCGGTGACGAACACGTTGGCGGGGGTGAAGCTGAAGACCGGGGTGGCCCGAACATCCAAGCGCGGCTTGCGCAGCTTGGCGCGGTCGCTCGCGGGCGCCGAAGCGGCCAACGAGAAGAGGATCATTGCCAATACGGCACGGTAAGACATGACCGGCTCCTTGAAAAATAGGAGAGCTTTACTTGATAGCAGTTACTCGTGCTGATCCGGCACTTCGAGCAGGGCCCGGCGCCGATCGCGTTCGTCGAGGATCTCGGAAGTGGTGCGTAGCGCGCCGCTGTCGACTTCCTGCACCCCGTACGCGCGGCCGATGTCGTCCACCCGATCCTGGTCGGGGGTGGGCGAGCTGGCGATTCCCCTTTCCATTCCCGCCGCCGTCGAGGGCGCGCTGGCCACCGATCCGGCGGACCCGCGGGGACACCTTGCAAACGACATGCCTCGCCCCGCGACTCCCGGGCCCTCCATCCGGACGCTCCATGGGGAACGCGCCGCCGGTGCCACCGCCCCTTGCGCCGCAAGGCCTACAAGCGGGATGCAGGAAAGCGCCGTGCTACGATCCGACGTGAACCTTCAGGTTCCTCCTGAGCTGCGCCGGCTGCTCGAGGCGCTGCGCTCGGCGGGCGGGCGACCCTTCCTGGTCGGGGGCGCCGTGCGCGACGCGCTGCTCAATCTGCCCGTGAAGGACTACGACGTCGAGGTCTTCGGCCTCAGCGTCGAAGCGTTGAAGGTCGTTCTGGCCCAGGCCGGCCGCGTCAACGCCGTCGGAGAGGCGTTCACCGTCTTCAAGCTGTCCGGACTGGAAGGCGTGGCGGGAGACGTGGACGTGTCCCTTCCCCGGCGCGATTCCAAGGTCGGTCCCGGCCATCGCGGCATCGCCGTTCATGGCGACCCGGGACTCGCCCCCGAGGAGGCGGCGCGCCGCCGGGACTTCACGGTGAACGCCCTGCTCTTCGACCCCTTCGCGGATGAGCTCCTCGACTTCTTCGGCGGGCAGCGCGACCTGGACACCCGCGTGCTGCGGGCCGTCGATCCGTCGCGATTCGGCGACGATCCGCTGCGAGCCCTGCGCGCCGTGCAGCTGGCGGCCCGATACGAGATGGCGGTGGAGCCGGAGACGGCCCGTCTGTGCGCGTCGATGCCGCTGGCCGAGCTGCCCCCGGAGCGGATCTTCGGCGAGATCGAGAAGCTCCTGCTCAAGGCCCGGCGACCCTCGCTCGGGCTGCGCCTGTTGCGCGAATGGGGCCTGCTGAGCCAGGTCGCCCCCGAGCTGCTTCCGCTCGCGGACACGCCGCAGGACCCGCAATGGCACCCGGAAGGCGACGTGTGGACTCACACGCTGCTCGCGATGGATCAGGCGGCGCCGCTCGTGGCCGACCTCGACCGGCCGCGCGCGCTGACGGTGATGCTGGCCACGCTCTGCCACGACTTGGGCAAGGCGTCGACGACCCGTTTCGAGGACGGCCGCCTGCGCTCGCGGGGCCACGAGGAGGCGGGCCTGGGTCCCACGACGACCCTGCTGGACCGATGGAACGTCCACACGCGGCTCGGGTACGACGTGCGGGGCCAGGTGCTCGCCCTGGTGGCGAACCACCTCAAGCCGGGACAGCTCTACGACGACCGGGAGCGGGTCTCCGACGGCGCGATCCGCCGGCTGGCCGCCAAGTGCGAGCCCACGCTGCTGTACCGGGTGGCCCGGGCGGATTGTCTCGGACGCACCGGAGACTTCCCGCCCGTCGCGATGGAGTGGTTCCTCGCTCGCGTGCGGCAGCTCGACGTGGCGGAGCGGCCGCCGGAGCCGCTGCTCAAAGGGCGCGACGTGGTGGCCCTGGGCGTCGCCCCGGGGCCGGAGGTGGGCCGGATCGTCCGCGAGGTCTACGAGCGCCAGCTCGACGGGGCCGTGACCACCGTCGAGCAAGCCCGCCAGGAGGCCGAGCGGCTGGTCGCCGCTCGCGCGGAATGACTCAGCGCTGGAGCGTCCGGCCCTTGAGCAGTCCGGCGACCTCGGCGGCGGGCACCGGCCGCGAGAACAGGAAACCCTGCGCGTAGGGACAGTGGAAGCTCCGGAGCTGCGCCTCCTGGGCCGGCGTCTCCACTCCCTCCGCCACCGCCGAGACGCCGAGGTTGGCGGCGAGGGTGACGATCGTGCGCACGATCTCCCGGTCCTCCACGTCTGCGTCCATCTTGCTGACGAACGCGCGGTCGATCTTCAGGGCGTCGATCGGGAACCGGCGCAGGTAGCTCAGCGACGAGTAGCCGGTGCCGAAGTCGTCGATGTCCAGGTTCACGCCGAGCAGCTTCAGCTGCCCCAGTTTGGCCGCCGCGGCGACGGGATCGTCCATGAGGGCGCTCTCGGTCAGCTCCAGCCTCAGGCTGGGGGCGGGCAGCCCCGATTCTTCGAGGGCCTCGCAGGTGAGGGCGAGGACGTCGGACTGGGAGAACTGCCGCGCGGACAGGTTGACGCTGATCGCCACCGGCGGTCCGCCGTTCGTCCCCTCCCGCCACCGCCGCGCCTCCGCGCACGCGTTCCTCAGCACCCAGCGGCCCAAGGGCACGATGGCGCCGATCTCCTCGGCGAGCGGGATGAACTCCTCGGGAAGCAGCAGGCCGCGCTCGGGGTGCTGCCAGCGCACCAGGGCCTCCATGCCGGTGATGCGCCGGGTCTCCAGGGAGACGAGGGGCTGGTAGTGGATCCGCAGCTCCCGGCGCTCCAGGGCGCGGCGCAGCTCGGTCTCCATCCTCAGGCGCGTGGTCGCGATCACGTGCATCGAGGTGTCGAAGATCTCCGAGCTGCCCCGGCCGCGGCGCTTGGCCCGGTACATGGCGATGTCGGCGTCACGGAGCAGCTCGTGGGCCTGCTCGTACCGCGGCGCGGCGCGGGCGATCCCCACGCTGGCGGTGGCGAAGACCTCGTGGCCGCGGACCCTCAACGGCGGGCTCAGCTCCGCGTGGATGCGGTCGGCGATGCGCAGGGCCTGGCTGACGTCGTCCACGTCCTCCACCAGCACGGCGAACTCGTCGCCGCCGAGCCGCGCGACGGTGTCGCCGGGCCGGAGGCATGCTTCCAGCCGGCGGGCGAGGGCCACGAGGGCCTCGTCGCCGGCGAGGTGGCCCAGGCTATCGTTGATGACCTTGAACTGGTCGAAGTCCACGTAGAGCACGGCGAAGGAGTAGTCGTCGCGCCGGCGGCTGCGGGCCAGGGCCTGGTGCAGCCGGTCCCCGAAGAGCATGCGGTTGGCCAGCCCCGTGAGGCCGTCGTGGAGGGCGTCGTGGAGCAGGCGCTCCTCCGCCTCCTTGCGCCGGGTGACGTCGGTCAGGGAACCGGCCATGCGATAGGCCTCGCCCTGTTCGTCCCGGACGGCGAGGCCGCGACTCAGCATCCACCGGTAGGTGCCGTCCTGATGGCGGATGCGGTACTCCAGCTCGAAGTGGGCCTCCTGCCCCTTGAGGTGGGCCTCCAGCCGCTGCCGGAACTCCCCGACCTCCTCGGGGTGGATGCGGCCGAGCCACTCCTCGGGGGCGGAGCCGATCTCGCCGGCGCCGTGGCCCAGCATCTCCTTCCAGCGCGGTGAGAAGTGGATCCGGTTGCGCCGGAGGTCCCAGTCGAAAAGACCGTCGTTGGCGCCGCACACCGCCAGGGCGTAGCGCTCCTCGCTCTCGCGCAGCGCCAGCACCGCCGTCTCCTTCTCGTTCTCCATGCGCCGGCGCTCTCGCGCCGAGCCGATGGCCGGGCCCAGGCGCGCGATGCGCTCCTTCAGCACGCAGTCCGCGGCGCCGGCCTTGATGATGTCGGCCGCGGTCTCCTCGTCGAGGGAGCCGGTGACCACGATGAACGGCGTCCGGGGGGCGATCTTCTGGGCCAGCTCGAGGGCGGCCAGGCCGTGGTAGCCCGGGAGGTTGTAATCGGCCAGGATCAGGTCGAACGGGAAGCTCCGGAGGGCGCGCTCGTAGTCCTGCCGGCCGGTGACCCAGGTGAGCGCGAGCTGGCGGATGTGCTTGCGCAGCTCCCGCTCCAGGAGCTGCTGGTCCGCCGCGTCATCCTCGAGCATGAGGATGGAGAGAGGATCATCGATCATGGCACCCCGCGGGCCCCAAGCCCGCGACGGGTATACCATTTTTGCGCCCGGGAAGGCCGCCCGAAGTGATCTAGCTCACAGCGTGTGATGGGGATCACATTGCGGCGTGGTCAGGCGGCTCAGCGGCCGTAGGCCGTTTCACTGTCTAAGATATTGAGCGTCCTCAGGTAAAGCTCGTCCACCTCCTCGCGGCTGTTGGCGATCGCCGTGAGCCCCAGCTTGCCGAACTCGGATAGAGCCCCGATGAGGTGGAAGAGCACCCCGGACTCCGACGCGTGGTTGTAGTGCAGCTTGTTGTAGGTGAGGATCTCGATCAGGTCTTCCGGCAACAGGCCCCGGTAGGCGTCGGACTTGAGGTTGTCGGTGGCCCGGTAGTACTTGGCGTGGCCGGAGGGGGAGAAGAAGAGGCCGGTCGCGAGGTCCAGCTGGCCGCCGGTCAGGAACTGCAGCGCCAGGTAGGGGTGGGTGGTTCCCCCCATCCGCAGGTTGATCTCCAGGGCGGAGATCTTCCATTCGTTGTCGCCGTGGTTCCGGTGAACCAGGAAATCCACCGAGAAGCGGCTGACGACGCCGTGGCGGGCGAGGACCTGGCCGATCTTCACCCCCGTGTCCTGCACGAGCAGCCGGTAGCCGTCCTGGGCGGGGAAGCTGCAGCCCAGGAACACCTGGCCGCTGATGCCCCCGAGGATCTGGTCGTGGGTGGAGATCGTCACGACCTCTCCCTTGGGGCTGATGCGCATTTGGGCGCTCGGCGAGGCCTTCTCCTGGGCCTCGATGTACTCCTCGACGATCCCGCCCATGCGCGCGAACTTGTCGAAGTAGATGGCCGTGGTCTCGCTCGGCACCGAGAACTCCAGCTCCTTGAGGGCGGCCTGCAAGTCGGCCCGCCGCTGGCCGTCGGGGAAGCGCACGAGCGCGTTACCCTCGCCGGAGAAGCTGTCGTTGAGCTTCACCACCGCCCGCTTGAGGCCCGGCCGGGCCTCCCGCAGCTCGACGAGCGCGTTCTCCACCTCGTGCTCGGTGCGCAGGTCCTCCGTGCCGATGGGCAGCTCCACCCCGGCCTCGCGGAAGACCTTGCGGCTGCCCGACTTCGTGCCCAGGTGCGCCAGCTTCGGGTCCGCCCCGTTCAGCGGGATGCCGAGGAGCACGGCGAGCTTGCGCTCCGCGGGGGTGGAGTTGAACACGGTGAGGTACGCGCGCGAGGGGTCCTGGATGCCGGCGCGGATGCGCTCGACGAGACGGGGCCGTTCCAGGATCTTGTCCGTCAGGGAGCGCGGCGAGCCGTCGTGGGCGCAGAGCAGCGTGAGCCGCTGCCGGGCGTGGCTGGCCGGGATGCCGGCCAGGAACTGGAAATAGTACTACAGGATCATCGGATGGACCGGTTCCGAGGTGACGTAGACCATGCGCGCGTGCGGGTTGCGCAGCCGGATCAGAAGGAAGAGCAGCCGCTCCTCGTAGAAGTTCACGCCGGGCAGCTTCCTGAGCTCGCTCTGGTCGAGGGTGAGGGAGGGCACCACCACCGACGTGTGGGGCTCCTCCTCCTTCATGAGGATGCTCTCCCAGACCTCGTGCAGCCTCGGCTTGAGCTGCTCGAACTGGGCGATTTCGTCTTCGAGCGTGATGTCGTTCGGAAACGGCGCTTTTGGTATCACAACGTCGCCCCCGCGTTAGCTGGGGCTGGCTTCGAGGGCGGCGGGGGTGTCCTCGCCTCCGCCGATCCGCGCTTCGTCGACCTCGACCGGCAGCCCGAGGGCCTCCGCCCGCTCGCGTATCTGGCGGTAGAGGTAGAAGCGAAGGGGGCCCAGGAGCGTGTAGTCGGAGGTGAGGTGGAGGAGCAGGTCCCGCGTGTCGTCGGGCTGGGATTCGCTCATGATCTGCGCCCGCTCCGCCGACCACTCGTGCGTCACCTCTCCCCGCTCCAGCTTCTGCTGCAGCAGCATCATCTGGCGCGACCGGTCCACGATCTCCGGGTGATGATTGACGCCGAAGACCCGCGGCATGACGCCGCCGCGGTCCCGGGCGAATTCCATCATGGTGAGGCCCTCGCCCTCGGGGCCCCCCACCCCTCGCACCTCGTGGCCGATCGCCAGGAAGCCGTCGGGAAGCGGCCCGGCTTCCGGTATGAGATCGAAGAGCCTGTGGTCCACCACCCGCAGGCGGCGGCCGTCCGGCAGTTTCTCCGCGAGCTGGCAGAACCAGGGATGGCGGAGGCCCTCCTCGGTGAGGGCGTTCTCCTGGATGCCCGCGCTCTTGCCCCCCTTCTCGGGCGAGCGCAGCACCGGTCGCGCCACGCCCGACCACCGGCACATGACGCCGAAGGTATGGCAGACGGCGAGCAGCGCCGCGTCCTCGTCGTCGTGGATCGCGTCGAAAAGGCGGAACAATCGCATCTCCCAGGACGGGTCTTCGCGGATGCCCTGGCAGCCCGGTGAGAAGCCGTCGTTGCACCGGGGATCGAGATGGCCGGGCCCGCCCGTGCCGAGGTAGAGCGCGTAGCGCCCGCGCGGGCTCTCGGGGACCATGCCGCTCCGCCGGATCTCGTAGCTGACCACGCGGATCGTAAGCCCGTTCTCCTCGAGGCCGGGCAGGATGTCGCAGGCGGCGTCCATCACCGCGTGGACGAGCGAGTCGTGGCCCAGGTTCGGCCAGCCGTAGTTCATGTCGAGCACGGCGACGTCGATCGTGCGCTCGTCGGCGGGGGGAACCTCTTCCGGACGCTCGACGCGGACGGCGTGGAACGCGCCGCGGGAGAGGGTCACGGGGCAACCGGTCACGCAGAACTGCCTGCCGAAACGAAGCTTGTTCCGGCAGGCGATGGGCATGCGAAACAAGTCTACAAGCCCCGCGCAGGCACGTCTACGGGCGGGAGCGCGCCGCCACGCTCGCCAGCGTACGCAGCGTCGGCGGAGACTCTCCGAGCCGATAGACGAGGTCGGTGCCGGGGGCGATCGTGGCCTGCACGAGGTCCAGGTAGGGCGCGCGGCCTCCGTCGTCCTGGCCGTCGAAGCCGGCCAGCCACGCGGTGGCCCCGTCCGCGTCCAGACGGTAGCCGACGGGGCGACCGCGCGTGGGATCGAGTGGCCAGGCGAGGCCGGCCTCGGCCAGCGCGGCCCGCGGGTCGGTGGGTAAACCCCCGTGCGCGCGCTGGTAGGCGCGACAGGCGGCGAGGAGCTGGAACGCGGCCCCGTTGGCGCGGTCCACGTACAGCAGGCGGGCGGGCCGGCCGAGGGGAGCCACCACCCCCGCCGTGATCCGCGCCGCCATGTTGTCGATGAGCCGGAAGCTGCGCCACGGCGAGGCGCGCCGCCGCAAGGCCGGCAGTAGCCGCTCGTCGAGCCGTTGCAGGCCGGGGAAGTCCCACGACTCGAGCAGGGGCCGAGCCTCCTCGAGGGCCGCGTCGTGCTGCTGCGCGAAGCTTGCGAACACCCGCAGGCGGAAGGCGCTCGGGCCGGCGGGACCGCCGGACGCGCCCAGGAACCCGTCGGCGACAGTGCGATTGATGACGCGCCACTCGGATTCTGTGGCCTGCCAGGCGCTCGGCATCCGGCGGTCCTCCGCCGCCACCGCCCGCGCGGCACGCGCGAACGCCTCAGCGGGCGCTGCCTTGGCGAGCGAGGCGAACAGCGCGGCCGTCGCGCTGCGCCGGCATCCGGTGGCGGTAATGGGCAGCAGCAGTCCGGCGTCGAGCTGGGCGAGGTCCGTCCCGTAGTGATACGCGGCCGTTTCCAGCTCCAGGGCCCCCGCCGGGTCGCCCGCCTCTCGCAGACGCTGCCCCTCGGCCGCCGCAACTTCCGCGAGCTGGCGCACGGCCCGGAGATCCGGGACCGGCGTGATGACCGTCGGCGCCTCGTGGAAATATTCCAACCGGGGGCGCGTGGCCCCGGCGCGGAGGTGGACCAGCGCGTCGGCGTGCCGCGCCAGGTACGCCCGCTGATCTGCCGTCAGCGCCGTGGAGGAGGAGCCTTCCCTCAGCCACAGGGGCGCCGCTTCCCGGCGGAGGTCGGCGAGAGCCTCGGCGTACTGCGTCCACGCATTCTCGTGCGCCGGCAGGGGAGCGCTCAGGGGCCGCTCCTTCCGGGGTGGCCTGCGCGTGGGCGGAACGAGCATGACGTACAGGAACGCGACCCCGGCCAGTCCCAGCACGCCCAACGTCGCCCTGGCCGCGAGGTGCAGGCCGGCCCTTAGCGCGGTGTCACCAGGAACGCGGGGACCTGGCCTCCACCCGAGGTGACGTTGGCCAGCGAGGTTCCCGAGAGCCGGGTGAGAAAACCCTCCACCTCTCCCTGGAAGATGAAGGGGTCGAGGTCCACGACCAGCTCGCGCGTCCGCAAGCCTTCCGGTCCCAGCTCCGGGAAGGCCTCGCGGCGCAGCTCGACCCTGTCCTGCACCACGTAGGAGGACCGCAGGGCTTCGGCCAGCGCCGCCTCCCAGTCCGCTTCCGGCATCTCCGCCCCGAGGAAGACCCCCTTGCCCCCGTACTCGTCGTTGGGCTTCATCACGAGGCTCTCGCGGTGCTCCCGGATGTAAGCGGGCAGATCGACGTCCTCGCCGTGCCGCCGCGTCCGCTCTTCCGAGACGCGCCGGGTCCACGGCACGTGCCGCGCGATGGCGGCGCGCTCCTCCTCGCTGAACAGCCCCTGCAGGTCGTCGTCCGTGAGCACGGCGAAGATGGCCTTCTTGTGGAGGGGCTTGCAGCGAAAGGGATTGACCATCGTCACCGCCCGCTTGCGCGCCGCCTCCAGCAGCGGCTGCAACTGGTCCACCTTCTCGAGGAACTCGTTCACGAGAAGTCGCTTGTACACGATGTCGATGAGCCGTCCCTCGTAGCGCAGCGCGCCGCGCTCGAAGGTGAGGTCGCGGGGATCGCACACGAAGGTCGGATGGCCCTTCTCGGCGAAGAAGTCCCGGAAGAGGTGGTGCTCGGTGCGGGTGGGCACATCCTCGTAGTCGACGATGGCGATCGTAGGATGCTCTTCCTGCCCGCCGGCCTCGCGGTAGCACTCGATCAGCGTTTCGAGCAGGCGCTCGCGGGCGCGGAAGCGCTGGACGGTCCACCGCTCCTGGAACCTGTGCATGACGGGCAGGTCCAGGAACAGATCGGTGAGCGCCTCGGCGTACGCGATGCCGGCGGGGCTCTCCGCGTTCAGCTCCACGAACTGGTAGGCGGATGGCGTGAGGAAGGCGTCGAGTCGGGAGGTGGGCGACGCGCGCCGGTACCCGGGCTCGATCGCCATCAGCTCGCGCTCCCCTGCCGTGAGATCCACGCGGTCCCACAGCTCCGGGCCGAGGCGCGCGGCGGCCTTCTCGATCGCGCCGAGGATTCCGCGGCAGACGCCGCGGACCTGCTCGTAGACTTCCGGAGAAACGAAGTTCGGTCGCAGGAAGGGACACAGCACCCGGCCGCCGAAGGTCAGCTTGGCCTGGCGCATCCGCTCGAAGAGCCCTTCCTCCATTTCCGCCACCAGCTCCTTCTCCTGCTCCAGGAGCCGGTCGTAGTCCTCGACGGCGCGCGCGACGGTGGGGTCCATGGGGGCCCTATTCTACCCTGCGCCTACCGACCGGGCGGTCCGGCTGGCACCGATGTTGCTTAACTCCCATGAGGGGCGTTTTCCCCGCTTCATTGCTGTTGGAGGTCTGACATGCGAATTAATTGGATTCGGGCCTGCACCGCGGCCGCGGTGCTGATAACGCCGGTCGCGGCGATGACCCAGCTGACGGCGGCCCGGGAGCAAACCTTCCGAGAACGGGACAAAAACCGTGACGGTGTCCTGTCCGCGGAAGAGTACGGCGGCCATTTCGGCAATTTCCGTGCTCTCGACACCAACGGCGACCACGTGCTCAGCCGGGACGAGTTCGTGAACCGGCATCGTGAGGGCAACGAGAACGCCCCGCCGATGAGCGCGACGCCCGTCGGCCCGCTGCCGGCAGCTCCCGACACGTTCTCTCAGATCGACGGCAACGGCGACAACGCAATCACCCGCGCCGAGTGGCGCGCGGACCTGGCGCCGGCTTCCTTCGGCCGCATGGACCGCAACCACGACGGAGTGGTCACGCGGGACGAGTTCAACAACCCGCTTCCGGTCGACAGCGCCGAGGCGCGCTTCGGCGAGCTGGATCGGAACAACGACGGCGTCCTCACCCGTAGCGAGTGGCGCGCGGATCCGTTCTCGTTCAACCGCGCCGACCGCAACAACGACAGCCGAGTCACAGTGGACGAGTACGTGAACTCCCCGCAGGCGGGGTCCACGGATACGCGGTTCCAGGCGCTCGACCGCAACCGCAACGGCGTCGTCAATCGTAACGAGTGGGTGGGGGAGAGCCTGCCCTTCGACGTCGTCGATCGCAACCGCGACAACCGCATCACCGCCGACGAGTACGTCAACCAGACTGCCGGCGGAGAGCCCGAGCGGCGGTTCGCCGTCCTCGACCGCAACCGCAACGGCGTCGTCAACCGCGGCGAGTGGCGGGGAGAGACGATGAACTTCGACGCCGTCGACCGCAACGGCGACAACCGCGTCACCCTCGAGGAATACGTGAGCATGGCCAACTACGGCTCCGGAACCGGGGCGAACGACCTGGAGACGCGGTTCGTGCAGTTCGACCGCAACCGGGACGGCGTGCTCTCCCGCGGTGAGTGGAGGGATACGACCGATTTCCGGCGCGCGGACCGCAACAACAACGGCATGGTTACGCTGCGCGAGTATCTCTACGGCAACGTCGTCTACGAGCAGCCCCCCGCCGACTCCGGCACGTCGCGCTCGTCCCGCTTCCGCCAGCTCGACGACAACGGCAACGGCTACATCAGCCGGGACGAGTGGCCCAACGACCGCTCCGAGTTCGACGTGCTCGACCGCGACCGCGACGGCCGCCTGACGAGCTCCGAGTACTCCGACAACCAGGTCATCTCCGATCAGTTCCGGCGCATGGACTACGACGGCGACGGCGTCCTCAGCCGCCGGGAGTGGAACGGAACGGACCGGTCCTTCGCGGACTCCGACCGCAATCGTGACGGCGTCGTCAGCCGCGACGAGTACCTGTACTACTGAGCGAGCGGGGGGCGCGGGGGGCGCGAAGTCGAGCGAAGCGAGACGAGCGCCAACCCCGCGTACACGATGCGACGCGTTAGCGTCGCACCTCGTGTCTGGGGGGTGCGCCGCTAGCACCCCCCAGCTAACAAGTGGACCTGTCCGTCCCACGCCATCTGCTATCATCGCGCTGGCGCTGACGATGGTCGATCTGCGCGAGCCTCTCGAGACCCTGATCGCTCTCCCCGCCCGTTTCACCGCGGGGACCACCTTTCCTCGCGCGCGCGAGATCCGTCTCTACGACACCACGCTCCGCGACGGCGAGCAGACGCCCGGGGTCGCCTTCACCCCCGAGCAGAAGTACGAGCTGGCGGGGATGCTGTCCGACGCCGGCGTCCACATCATCGACATGGGGTTCCCCTCCGCGGCGCCGTCCGAGCGGCGGGCCCTGGAGCTGATCCTGGAAGGCAAGGCCAAGGGCCGCATCCGCGCCGAGCTCGAGATCATCGTCATGTGCCGGTCGAACGCGCGCGACATCGACGTGACCCTGGAGACGCTGCGGCACATGGGAGCGCGGCCCTCGGATTGCACGTTCTTCATCTTCACCTCCGGCTCCGACCTCCATCTGAAGTACAAGATCGGCAAGACGCTCCTGCAGCTCGAGGGGCGGAAGCCGGAGGAGTGGCGCGACCTGCCGGTCTCGTTCTACCGCGAGGCCAACATCCGCATGGCCACCGCCGCCATCCGCCACGCGCGCGAGCGGGGAGTGGCGCAGGTGGAGTTCGGCGGCGAGGACGGGTCGCGGGCCGACGTCGGCTACCTCGTCGACCTCGCCCGCGCGTGCTACGACGCGGGCGGTACGCGCTACTCGTTCCCGGACACGGTGGGCTTCTTCGCCCCCGAAGGCGTCGACTACTACATTCCCAAGCTGGTGGCTGCCTTCCCGGACAAGCCGCTCGTGGTGCACTTTCACAACGACTTCGGTCTGGGGGCCTACAACACGGTGCGGGCGCTGCACCACGGGGCCACGATCCCGACGTGCACCGTGAACGGCATCGGCGAGCGGGCCGGCAACGCGCCGCTGCACACGACCGTGATGATCCTCAAGGAGCTTTACGGGGTGGCGATCCCCGGCTTCCGCTACGACATGCTGTGGTCCCTCCGCCGGAAGGTGGAGGAGTTCAGCGGCATCCCGGTGGGGGCCACCGAGCCCATCATCGGCCACAACGTCTTCAGCCACGAGACCGGCATCCATACCGCCGGCATCACCATCCATCCCGCGATCTACCAGGTCATCGAGCCGGAGACGGTGGGGGGCCGGATGCGTTTCCTGTTCGGCAAGCACTCGGGGGCGATGGCCATCGAGGCCGTGCTGAACCGTCACCGTGAAGAGCTGGCCGCGGAGGGCATCGCGGTGACGCCCCGGCTCGTCCAGCTCCTGCTGCGCCTCGTGAAGGGTGTGCGGGAAAAGAAGGCCATGGTCTCGCAGCACCTGGACGGTGTGCGCAACTACTACGCCCACCTCGAGCGCCTCGGGCTCACGGAGGAGGACCTGCTCGCCTATGCGCTCGTCCTCGGCCGTGACGCGGAGGCCGGGCCCTGACCTCGCCCGCCGCGACGGGCCGCGAGCAGAGCAACCCGTCCCGGACCCGCGACGCCGACGGCGTTTCCCGCCCCGCCGGCCCGATCCTCGACCTGCGCGTCCGATGGCGCGCGGGACAGGTGGCCCTCGCTCTCGCCGCGATCCTCGCCGTGGCGGCGTGCTGGCGGCCGCTGGCGCCCGCGGCGCCCCCGTGGGCGCACGTCGCGGTGGCCCTTCTCCTCGGCTTCGGAGTGCTGGCGACGGGGCTTCTCGCCAGCCTGCGCGGGCGCGGGACGGCCGAGCAGCTGGCGCTGTACGCGTTCGTCGTCCTCTGCATCGACGGGCTCGGCCAGTTCGTGCAGCCGTGGGGCTGGCCGGTATGGCCGCTGATGGCCTTGATGGTGGCGGCGGTGGCGGTGGCGGAGAGCCCGCCGGTCGCCCTCGGCGTGGCGGCGCTCGCCTCGGGGATGGCGGTGGCCGACGCCGCGTCGTCCTCGTTCGTGGCGTGGAAGGGGGCGGTGGCGGCGAGCCTCGGATACGGCGCGCTCGTCCTCGGCGTGCATCACGCCCTCACCGGCGAGAAGCGGAGGCTGGGGGCGGCGCTCGCCGACCTCGCGCGGCTCCGTCACGGCATCGACCAGCTCGAGGACGGGGACGCCGGGGCGGCGCCTCGTCTCACCACCGCCGCCCTCACCCTGCGCCAGGTCTCGGAGGAAGGGCGCCGGGCGCGCCAGATGGACCGGGCGGCCGAGCTCGACGAGGCTCTCACGCGCCTCGTGCGGCTCGCCCGCGCCGCCCTCGGCGCCCACGCGGTCCTCTACTTCGACGTGGACCGCCAGCGCGAAGCCGCGTACCTTCGCGCCGCCGACGGTCCCCCGAACCTCGGGCGCGGCGCCGTGGTGAGCCTGACCGAGGATCCCTTCGCGTTCGTCCTCGACCGCCGCGCCGCCTTCTACGCGACCGACTTCAAGCGGCTCCTGTGGTCCCTCCCGTACTACAAAGGCGAGGTGCGCGTGGGCTCGCTCCTCGCGGTGCCCGTGTGGACGGCCGACGTCGTCTACGGCGTCCTCGTCGCCGACATGCTGGAGATCCAGGCCCTCACCGGCGGCGCCCACGAGCTGCTGGAGGCGTTCGGAGCCATGGCCGCCGACGCCATCCTGCGCGCCCGCGCGTCCCTCAGCCGCGAGGAGCTGGGCCAGGAGTTCAAGGCCGTCTACGTCGTCTCACGGGACCTGGCCGCGCTCACCGATCGCGCTCCCGTGAACCGGCTCCTCATCCGGTCCGCCCGCCAGCTCGTGCCGCTGGAGGCGGCGGCGGTGGTGATGGTCGACGAGGCGCAGACCCGCTACGTCGTGGAGGCGGGGCACGGCTGGACGCACGATCTCGAGGGGCGGGAGGTGGCACTCACCGAACGCACGTGGGCGGCGTGGGTCCTGCGGAGCGGCGAGGACCCGTACCTGCTCGACAACGTCGCCGGACACAAGGACCGCATGCCGATCGTGGTCCTCGACGAGGGCTCGGACCGGGCGGAGTCGCTGCTGGCGGTTCCGTTGAAGGCCAGCACCCGCACGCTGGGGGCGCTCCTGCTCATGGGCCGCCGGGGCGCTTTCGACGCCGCGGCCAGCCGCGTGCTGGGCGTCCTCGCCAACCAGGCCGCGGCCGCGCTGTCGACCATCCAGATGAATGACCGCATCAAGGACATGGCCATGCGGGATGGGCTCACCGGGCTCTACAACCGGCGGGCCTTCGACGGGCAGCTCGGGCACGCCCTCGGTCGCGAGGACCGCCAGAAGGGCCGGCTCGGCCTCGTGCTGCTCGACATCGACCATTTCAAGAAGCTCAACGATACGTTCGGCCACCCGGCGGGCGACGCCGTGCTCCGGCATACGGCGCATGTCGTCGAGCATCACCTTCGCCGCGCGGACGAAGCGGCCCGCTTCGGTGGGGAGGAGTTCGCCCTCATCCTTCCCGCCACCGACGAGGCGGGCGCGCTGCGGCTGGCGGAGCGCGTTCGGGGCGGGGTGGAGAAGGCGCAGCTGGTGTTCGAGGGGGCGCGGCTGTCGGTCACGGTGAGCCTCGGGGTGGCCGTGTGGCCCTCGGACGGCAAGGACGAGGAGACGCTCCTCGCCGCCGCGGACCGCGCGCTCTATGCCGCCAAGCAGGCGGGCCGCAACCGCGTGGCCGCCGCGTCGAGCCTGCCTCCCGCCCCTTCGCCTTCGGCTTCCGCCCATTGACGGCGGAGCCGAGGCGACCCTAACCTGATCTCATGGAGTCGGCGTTCTTCATCGGCCTGCAGTGGTTCGCAATCGCGTTCCTGCTGCTGATGCTCTACTTCGCGCTCTTCGAGCGGGGCTTGCCCTACCGCGTCGGCCGGCCGCCCGCGGATCCCCTCGACTCCCAGCCCTTCCGGCTCACCTTGAGCGCGCTGGCGGGCAGCGAGCTCCAGCCCGCGAACAAGGTGGAGGTCCTGACCAACGGCGAGGTCTTCTACGAGGCGGAGGTGCAGGCCATCCGCGAGGCCGAGGACAGCATCCACTTGGAGGCGTACATCTTCCAGCGCGGGGAGGTCGCGCGGCGATTCCTGGAGGCTCTGGCCGAGCGTGCTCGCGCGGGGGTGCAGGTGCGCGTTGTCCTCGACGCGGTGGGCTGCTTCCTCACCACGCGCAAGTACCTGGCGCCTCTGACCGAAGCCGGCGGCCATGTCGAGTTCTACCATCCCATCCGCTGGCACAACCTGCCCCGGATCAACAATCGGACGCACCGCGAGCTGCTGATCATCGACGGCAAGGTCGGGTTCCTCGGCGGGGCCGGCTTCGCCGACCACTGGCTGAAGCCGCGCGGAAAGAAATCGCGCTGGCGGGACACGATGTTCCGGATCGAAGGCGAAGTCGTGCGCGACATGCAGTCGGTTTTCGCCGAGAACTGGCTCGAGGCCTCGGGGCGCGTCCTCTTCGACAGCCGGTATTTCCCGCGCGGTGAGGCGAAGGGCCCGGCCGAGGCGATGATCGTCGGGAGCTCGCCCACCGCCGGCAAATCCACGCGCAACCGCATGCTCTACCAGACGCTGCTGGCGTCCGCCCAGAAGACGATCCACATCGCGACCCCCTACTTCCTGCCCGACCGCAGCGCGCGGTCGGAGCTGGTCCGGGCCATCCGCGAGCGCGGGGTCGAGGTGAAGATCATCACCCCCGGCCGGCACGCCGACCACCTCCTGACGCGCCGGTCGAGCCGCCGGCTCTACGGCGACCTGCTCCGGGCCGGCGCGGCCATCTACGAGTACAAGCCAGCGATGCTCCACGCCAAGATCCTGATCGTGGACGGGGCCTGGAGCGTCGTGGGATCGACGAACTTCGACAACCGCTCCTTCGGCCTCAACGACGAGGTGAACCTCGCCGCCTACTGTCCCGAGCTGGCCGCGCGCCTGGAGGAGGACTTCGCCCGCGACGTGGCCTTCAGCCGGAACGTGAGCTACGGCAGCTGGCGCCGCCGGCCGCTTTTCGAGCGGGGCCACGAGCTGCTGGGCTGGCTGCTGGAGCGGCAACAGTAGCCGTGGACCGCATCCGGGTCGTTACCTACAACGTCCACCGCTGCCGCGGGCTCGACGGTCGCACGCGTCCCGGGCGCATCGTGGAGGTGCTCCGCGAGGTGAAGGCGGACATCATCGCCCTCCAGGAGGTCGTTTCCAGGGACGAGGCGGGGAAGGAGAAGCACCAGGCCAGCTACATCGCGGAGGAGATGGGTCTCAAGTACCAGCTGGGGGAGAACCGGAAGCTGCGCGGCGCGGCGTACGGCAACGTCGTGCTGTCCCGGTTTCCGATGCAGGCGGTGAAGAACTACGACCTCAGCGTCGAGGGCTTCGAGCGCCGCGGGTGCCTGCACATCGACGTCGACACCGGCGGCGCCGTCGTCCACGTCTTCAACGTCCACCTCGGCACGGACTTCATCGAGCGCCGGCACCAGGGCCGGCGGCTCACCGACATGGAAATCCTGCGCAACGAGGAGCTCAAGGGGCCGCGGATCATGCTCGGGGATTTCAACGAGTGGGCGGCCGGCCTCACGACGCAACTGCTCGGCTCGCACCTGTGCAGCGTGGACATCAAGAAGCACCTGCGGCGGAAGCGAACCTACCCCGGGCTCCTGCCCTTCATGCACCTCGACCACATCTACCACGACGACTCGCTGGAGCTGGAGGGGCTGACGCTGCACCGCACGCGCAAGGCGCTCGTCGCGTCCGACCACCTGCCCCTGATCGCCGACTTTAGGTTCGTCAAGGCGGCGGAGAAGGCGTTGCCCGGGAAGGCTGGCCCCTAGCGGAGGCCGCCCGCGCCGCCCCCGCCACGAGCAGGCCGGCGGTGAGCAGGGCGAACAGGGCGGCGTCCACGTAGTAGATCCCTCTCAGTTCCCAGTGCGCCAGGAGACCCGCCACGGTGGGGGAGACGGCGCCTCCGAACAGGGCGGCCCCCGAGAAGAAGCCGAAGGCCGTCGCGCGCTGGTCGGCCGCGACCATGAGACCGCCGATCGTGTAGCACAGGGTCAGGGCGCCGCCGGAGGCGAGGCCGAGCAGCACGGCCAGGACGACGAACGTCGGAAAGCTCGTGATGAGCGCCATGGGGAGAACGGTTGCCGCCCCCGCCGCCAGGCTGGCCGCCAGCAGCGCCCGCGGCGGAAACTTGCGGGTCGCCTTGCCGAGCACCGTCGCCGAGATGGCCGCGCCCACCGAGTACACCGAGATGAGCACCCCGGTCGCAAGACCGAGGCTGCCCGCCGGCACCGCGAGCTGCTGCAGATGGAGGGGAAGGATGGGAGTGAACGAGCGGCCCACGAAGTTGACGAGGAACAGCACCACCAGCAGGGGCAGCACGCCCCGCTGTCGGAGCAGCGACGCCGTACCGGCCGGCGGCGCGGCCGGGGTCGGCACGCCGGCGCTCCCTTCCTGGTAGTAGCGCGCGACCAGCCACAGCGCGCTCGCGCAGAGCACGGCCGTCACCAGGAAGGTCGACCGAATGCCGATGGTGTCGGCGAGGAAGCCGCCCGCGAAGGGCCCGACCGCCGCGGCCAGGATCTGGGCGGCCTGGATCTGGCCCACGGCGCGCCCCGTCTGGTCGCGGGGGGCGAGCGAGGTCGCCATCGCGAGCCCCAGGGGCCCGATGCCCCCGAAGAACCCGACCCCCATGCGCAGCACGAGCAGCTCCTCCACGCGCGTGACCGCCGCCGACAGCACGAGGAGGATCACGTAGGACACGAGGGCCCGGAGCACCATGCGCTTCTGGCCGTATCGGTCGGCGAGCCGGCCCCAGACCGGGGCCATGAGCCCCGCCAGCAGGGGCGCCACGCCCACGAGGACGCCGGCCCAGAGCGCGACGGCCTTGTCGTCCTGGACGCCGAGCTCGCGCACGTAGAGAGGAAGGAAGGGCAGGACGAAGGCGAAGCCGGTGAAGACCACGAAAACCGTGGCCACCATCACGTGCTGGTTGCGGACCCAGGGCTCCTCCGGGATCCACCTCATGAGAGGAGGCGGACCTCCCCCACGGCGAGCTCGTCCCGCAGCTCCAGCCGCACCCACGTGCGCCCGCTCGAGCCGAGCGCCCTTGCCCGCGCCGCCGCCCCGCCCCGCAGTCCGACCACGGGCTCGGGCAGCAGCCTCACGTCCACGTCGCGCCAGCGGACGCCGCGGCTCCATCCGGTGCCGAGCGCCTTGCTCGCCGCCTCCTTGCCCGCGATGGCCAGCGCGAGGGCGCGGGCCCGCTCCTCTCCCGTTGCGGGCAGCCGTCCGGCCTCGTCCGCGTCCATGAGCTTGCCCACGAGCCGCAATCCCCAGCGGTCGAGCGACCGGGCGACGCGGCCCAGCTCGACGAGATCGACGCCGAGTCCGACGACCAGATCACCCTCCGATCGGGCGGGGATGCACCCCTCGCTCAACGCCCGTCACGCACCGCCTGGAATTTTACCGGCTGGACGTAGGCGGGGCTGATCGAGAAGTTCGCGATGACCGCCTCGGCCAGTATCGCCCCCGGCGGCCCGTCGTGAGAGAGCTTCGCCGTCCCCGTGCGGTTGCGGCTTACGGCGAGCGAAGCGGTGTTCACGCTCATGGTCTGCCCGGGGGGAATCGACACGCCGAACGTCGACAGCACGGCCCCGGATGCGTCCAGGAGCGTGAGCGTCCCGCCCATCGCCGCTCCCGTCGTGTTCTGGAAGGAGTAGTACGTGTCGTAGCTCCCGTTCGTGCTCCACGCCGGGCTGAACAGGGTCGTGTCCGACCAGCTGAAGCTGATCGGCATCGACGGTCCGGCCCCGTTGTCGAGCCGCGCGCGGAAGAACGTGCTCGTCCCGGCCGCGGTGAAGCTGATGCGCCGCGAGGCGGCCCCCGACCCCGGATCGATCGAAGCGGTCTCGCGGTACGTCATCGTGCTGGTGCCGCTGCAGCCGTCGTCGCCCGAGAAGGGCGTCAGCGTCCCCAGGGGTATCGAGTCCCCGCTCGTTTTCTTGAACTCCGCCGAGTACGAGTTGCCGATCTGGAGGCTCGCCCCGAACCACGCTTCCGTGCCGGCGCCCAGCGTCTTCGTCGTGAGGCGCCCGTCGGGCACCACCACTACCGTCTGC
>Ga0210378_10000400_pt1 | contig 21972 bp, 25 predicted proteins | sample PLM1_60_b1redo_FD_155465 | JGI IMG/M metagenome (GOLD analysis project Ga0210378, IMG submission 155465) | Groundwater sediment microbial communities from an aquifer in East River, Colorado, USA - PLM1_60_b1 redo | ecosystem: Environmental > Terrestrial > Soil > Riparian zone | place: USA: East...
GTGTCCGACGAGGATCTGGCCGCGGTGCCGCTGCGCCGCCATGCCTGGCACGGCGAGTGGAACTACACCGTGCTGCCACCGGCCGGGTAGCCTCCCCAGCGACCAACGTAACTCTGCGGCAGGCCCTAACCGCCTGCGCCTGTCGGCGCGTGGTGGGTCGCGACGGGTGGCGATGTGAGCTGGCAGGTCACGACTCTGGCGACCCGGTCGACCTCGGCCGCGGTGATGTGCCGCCAGATCGGAAGGCAGATGCGGCGGGCGCAGAAGCCCTCGGCCCCACACCGCCACCGCCAGCCACCCGCCGCTGCGCCCCGGTAGCCGAAGGGGGCGGTCGGGCGTGGGCGGGCGCCCGGTGGCGGCATCCCTACGCCGCTGTTCATGCGCATCGTGACGGCCTCGCCGAGGCGGCCTTGACCGGGCGGTACGCGACGGACGCGATGGGGTCGGCTGGCGCGCCGGAGGAGGTTGGGGGGTGGCCGGCGGCGAAGGAGCCGCGCTCGACCTCGCCGTTGGCCCTTGCCCCGCCGGGACCAGGCTTCTCCGCGCCGGTCCCGGCCGTCGGGTCATGCCGGTCGCCGCGCGCCGCAGCCGACCAGAGGCGGTGGCGGGCGTGGTCGGGACCGATCGCCAGGTACGGCAGCCCGGCCGCCGCCCAGCCCGACACAGCCAGAGGGACCAGCCGCCTCATGGGGTGGGGTCGTCCTCGGAGCGGCGCAGGATGGCCTGGATGCGCGCGCTGGTGGCGACCGTGTGGTGCAGCCGCAGGTCCGACAGCAGCGCCAACGCGCCGACGAACACCAACCCGGCCACGATCAGCCAGCCCACCGCACCTGCCCCCCCGAACCGGTCCGAACGCGGCCACGGCGGGCGGCGGTCTGCTGCTGGATGCGCTCCAGCCCGACGCTGGCCACCACTCGCAACCCCAGCGGGGTCAGCTCGACCAGGTCGTCGCCGCAGCCGGCGACGAGGTCGCGGCCGAGCAGGCCGGCCAGCACGTCATGACGCAGGGCGTAACGGTGCAGCCGGCCATCCACTCGGGCGATGGTCACCAGCGCGTCCAGCAGGTGATCGGGCAGCCGAGGCAGCCCCGGCGCACCCTGGGACGGGGCGACGGAGGGGTGTCGCTGGTCGCCGAGCCGCCAGCGCAGCCCAGCATCGTCCAGGCGGCGGGCACGGTCGGGCGCGGCAGGCATCGGATCGGCTTTCCTCCTGGTTGGCTGCCGGTCAGGTGGGTTCGGGCACGGGTCAGGGCAGGACAGCGGCTCGGCTGCCATCGCGGGTGTCGGGATTCGGGGATGGGGCAGGACTTAGCTGCCGCGGTCCCGGCCGGGTCGTGGCGGGTCTCGCCCCGCCGGCCCCGGGGTGGCGGCCAGTACCGCCGCATGCAGCAAGCGGTTGCGGTTGCTGGCGACGGCGACCTGGCCCTCGGTCCAGGCCGCCTAGCCAGGTCGGTGACACAGCCGCCCGCCTCGGTCACCAGCAGCACGGGCGCGGCCAGCTCCCATGCCCGCTCGTCGTTCTGCCCGACCGCCACGTCCACAGCGCCCTCAGCCAGCAGGCAGAACATCAGGCAGTCGCCGATCCCGCGGGCACGCCAGCAGCGGCCGGCAAGATCGGCAAACCAGGGATCGAGGCGCAGGTGGCCGTAAGCCAGATGCGCGCCGGCCAGGTCATCGACCCGCGAGACGGCCAGTGGCCGGGGGGAGGGGTCCAGGGGGCCGGTGGTCCAGGCGCCCTGGCCGCGGGTCGCCCACCAGCGGCGCCCCATCGCCGGGGCGGAGATCATAGCCACCTTGACGCGGCCGTCGATCTCCAGGGCGAGCAGGGTGGCCCACCAATCCCCTCCCTGGACGAAGTTGCTGGTCGCGTCGACCGGGTCGAGCAGCCAGCGCACCCGCCGGCTGCCTCCGGTGCCGCGCTCCCCGCCGAGCACGCCCTGCTCGGGCCGGTGGGTGCGCAGCAGCCGGCGCAGCGCAGCTTCCACGGCCCGATCCGCCTCGCTGACCTCGGTCCGGTCGGGCTTGGTGACCACCAGCAGCTCAGCATCCCGATACAGGTCCAGGCTGGTGCGGTCGGCGGCATCAGCTAATAGCCGCGCGAACGCCAGGTCGTCCGCCTCCGTCATCGCGATGGCCGTCATGTCAGCGCCTCGCGGATCGCGGCCAGGAAGGCGGCGTTGTCGGCTGGCGTGCCCGCAGGCAGCCGCCGATGGGCGACCAGACCCCGAAGGCCGAACACGTCGCGATCCAGCGTGCCGGTGACGCCCTTGCCGAGGTGCGGCCGTACCCGCGGAGCGTCGCGGCCGGTCCCGCCAGCCTCTGGATGCGCTTGGGACTGCGGATGCCGAGCGGCGGCGCTGATGTCGCGGGGCCGATGCGAAGACCAAATAGCCAACATGGGCCACAACCTACGAGAGGCTCAGGCGGACAACCCACAGAAACACTGTGGGTGCCCATAGGTGGCCGTTCCAGACAATCCTGTCGCCATTCGCTGCTACGGCCGCACCTTCGAGGGCAACCACAGATCAGCGGCCCTATCCAACGTGACGTTCGTGGATGAAGCTCCAGCCGTACGCTGGTCGGCCACCTCTTCGCCCTATGATGTCGCCGCGGCACGAGGCATGCCGACATCCATCTGGCGTCCAAGGCCGACAAGGCCATCCACTGCCGCAGCGGCCTCGACGGCTTGTGTCGGCTGTGGATCGCCCTGCTGTCGCGCCTGGGCCCACGTCGGGGATGTCGACGGCGGTTACTGCCAACGCTGGGCATATGATCGGGACTCCTGCGCGTGCGGGCCGAGGATGTGTGTCTGTGTCGAGCGACCAAAGCAGCTCTGGTGTGACGGAGAGGGATCTCGACCGGCGGCGGGTCCTCTACCTGATCGTGTGTGCCGCCGCTCCGGCGAGTCAGGCGGGCGCGCTGGTCGAATTGGCCCAGGCGGCCCAGTGGGACGTCTGGGCCATCGCCACTCCTGACGCGACTGCCTTTATCGATCTCGACGAGCTCGCCGCACGCACCGGCCACCCCGTCCGAACCAGGTACAACCGGCCGGGGGAGCCCGAGGGGCTACCACCGGCAGACGCCATCGTCGTCGCCCCGGCGACGCTCAACACCGTCAGCAAGTGGGCGGCCGGCATCTGCGACACGTTTGCGACCGGGCTGCTGTGCGAGGCGCTCGGGCTGGACATCCCGATCGCCGCGCTGCCGTTCGTCAGCGACGCCCAGGCCCGCCACCCCGCGTTCGCGCGGAGCCTCAGCGAGCTTCGCGCGTGTGAAGTCCGTGTCCCGTACGGCTCGGAGGTGCCCCCGCGCGGTGCGAATCGCCGCCGGGGCAGAGTCGCGGCGTTTCCTTGGCACCTGGCACTGCAGGCCCTTGACGACGCTGATCGGTCCTGAGCCATGCCCCCGCGAACGCAACAGCCTGATGGCACCGGTGACCCCAATATCATGGGCGTCGGACCGGGCGCCGATGGCGAGCAAGACGAGAGCCGTGATGGAACGGGAGATTGGCAAGCGAATCGGCGAGAACATCGCGATCCACCGACGCAGCCGCGGGCTGTCGCAGGTCGTGCTCGCCGGGCTGGTCGGCCGCACGGAGAGTTGGCTGTCGCAGATCGAGCGCGGGGTGCTGCGGATCGACCGCCTCTCAGTGCTCGTCGAGCTGGCCCGTGTCCTGAAGGTCGAGGTGGGTGACCTGCTCGGGGGACCACCGCTCCTCAAGTCCGGCAACGGCAGTGGGTACGAGGGGCTTCCCGCGCTGCGGCATGCCCTGCTACGCCCCGACCCCGTCGCGGGCATCCTCGAGCCAGATGCCGAGGACGAACCGCGCGCGCTTGCTGCGTTGCATCCAGACGTGGCCCACACCTGGCAGTTGTTGCATGCCTGCCACTACGCGGCGCTGGCAGCGGTCCTCCCCGTGCTGCTGGCAGAGCTTCGGTCCGCGACCCGAGCGTTCGAGGCCGACGACCGCGCGGTGGCGTTCCGCCTGCTCGCCGAGCTGTACCAGGTGGTCTCGGGGCTGATGAAGAAGCTCGGGGAGGCGGACCTGTCATGGATCGCCGCCGAGCGCAGCCTGGTCGGCGCCGAACGCGCGGGGGCGCCGCTGCTGGCGGCCGCCGGGGCGTGGCGGCTCGGCTGGACCTACCAAACCCTGGGCCGCCCCAAGGACGCGATCGAGATCGTGATGGCCGCGGCGGCCGCACTGGAATCGGGTCTTGGCGCCGCGTCACCGCCGCACTTGTCGATGTGGGGCTCGCTGCACCTCAACGCCGCCATCGCCGCCGCCCAAGCCGGGGAGCGAGCCGCCGCCCGCGACCTGCTCGGTGAGGCACGAGCCGCGGCGCGCCGCCTGGGCGTCGATCGCAACGACTTCCAGACCTTCTTCGGGCCGACGAACGTGGCGATCTACGAGGTTTCGATCCCGGTCGAGCTTGGCGACGGGGGCATCGCGGTGGAGCGCGCCGGCATCGACACCTCCGGCGTCAAGTCGTTGGAGCGGCGCGCCCACCACCTGATCGATATGGCCCGCGGCTACGGGCAGTGGGCCAAGGACAGCGAGGCGGTGCACACGCTGCTGGAGGCAGAGCGGCTCGCGCCGGAAGAGGTCCACTACAACGTCATGGTCCGGGAGTTCGTCCGCGACCTGCTCCGGCGGGAGCGCCGATCGATCAAACGCGACCTGCGCGGGCTGGCCCAGCGTGTCGGGGTGCTTGCCTGACCGCCGCGGTCGCCCGGCAGCGTGGCGCCGGGCGCGCCGGAGGGTCCAGGCGTGCGACCATGCCAGACCAAGGATCCGGTGCCGCCAGCACGCCGTGCCGCAGCACAAGTGACCAGAGGTGCGGATCGGCGAGCGTATCGCGTACTACCGCCACCGCCGCGGGCTTTCCCAGGCTGAGCTGGCCGGTCACCTGGGCCGGACCCCGGCTTGGCTGGCGACGCTGGAGGGTGGCGCGCGACCGGTCGACCGCTGGGCGACGCTCATCAAAATCGCCGCGGTCCTCCAGGTACACGTACGGGACCTCGTCGGGCAACCGTTCCTGCTCGAGCTGGCCGCGGATGGGCGGCGTGGCGGGACGCGCGCCGTCCGCGACGCCCTCCTACGGTCGCGGGTGACGGCTGGGTCGCTCGACACCCCGGATCGCGGCCAGCCGCGGGAGCTTCCCCATCTCCGCGCCCGCGTCACGCTGGCGTCGAGGCTGTGGCAGGCAGCGCGATACGCGGAGCTCGGGGCGGTCCTCCCGGTGCTGCTCGAGGATGTCCGGCTTGCTACCGACCGGTCGGCCGGTGACGACCGCCGGGCAGCCTCTGGGTTGCTCGCCGAGAGCTACCAGGTCACCGCGGGCCTGCTCACCAGGCTCGGCGAGACCGACCTCGCCTGGGCTGCCACCGAGCGCGCCATCGCCGCCGCTGAGCACGCTGACGACCCGCTGCTCACGACCGCGGGCGTCTGGCACCTGACCGGCGTGCTGCTCGGCTCCGGGCGTCCTCGCGAGGCCACCGACGTTGCGCTGGCCACAGCCGATCGCGCCACCGCCGACGATGCCGACGCGCCCGAGCGGCTGTCGCTACTCGGCGCCCTGCTGCTCGACGCCGCGACCGCCGCCGCCGTGCAGGACGACCGCGCGGGCGCGGGCGAGCTGTTGGGGAGAGCGGCGGCGGTGGCGCGCCGGCTCGGTGCCGACCGGAACGACCTTTGGACCCTGTTTGGGCCGACGGCCGTGGCGCTACAGGCGGTGACGGTGGCGGTCGAGCTCGGCGACGGCACCATCGCCCTGGAGCGCGCGCGGGCGGTCGACCCCGCCCCGCTCCCATCGCTGGCACGGCGCGCGCGGCACGCCATCGACGTGGCCCGAGCCCACACACAGACCGGGAGGGACGCCGCGGCCGCGGCCAGCCTGCTGCAGGCCGGGCGGCTGGCGCCTGAGGAGGTCCGCTACCAGCCGCTGGCTCGCGAGCTGCTCCGCTACCTGCTGCAGCGCCAGCACCCCATCCTCCCCGCCGAGCTGCGCGCCCTCGCCGAACAGGTTGGCGTGCTGGGCTGACGGGTTCCCACGAGGATGGGACCAAGACGCCGTCTCATCGAGACGGCTTCGGCGGCGACAGCGGCGACCCTCGCCTGCTGCCGGCTTCGCGGCAGCGGGCGGCGTTCCCTGGCGCCTGATGAGAATGAAGGTGTCCGTGATGCTCCGTGTGTGGACCTGGCCAGACGATGTGTGAACCGCCTTCCTCTCCTTCAGGCCCTCCAGAAACAAGCTTCATAGGCACTCGACATCCCCGCCCGACGCGGCAGTGTCAGCGTTCAGCCGGGCGGTCCTCCGAGCGGTCAGTCAGGCGGTCACCGGGCGGTCACGTACCCATCGCCTCCGCTACGACGTGACCAGCGGAAAATGCGAGAGCGAAGAGAACAGTGCAAGAACCCCGAACCGCGTCGAGCTTTCGTATGCGGGTCAACGGCCATCCTTCCTCGCCTCCTCCACCTCCGGCATGCACGCACGTGTCGCGGCCGTACGGAGATTCTTGGGCGAAGCCCCGCGTATGGTGGAACAGCAGATCCGCAGCCACGGGCGACGCAGGCTGGTACTCGCCCCGCCCGAAGCCGGCACGTGAGCTCACGCCCTAACGATGATCGGCTCGATAGCGGACGCGTCCGTATCGAGCGCGACAGCCAGCACCTCGTCCTTGATCCAGTCGGCGTGGGGAAGGAGGTCGGCCTCCCGCTCCGGGACCGTCACCCGGATGCGGTCGGTCAGCTCGAGCCCGGCGACCTTCCGCAGGTCGTTCAGCGTCCGGATCAGGTCCAGTACCCGCCCCTCCAGGCGAAGCTGGTCGTCCAGGGTCACGTCGAGAGCGAGCGACATCGGTCCCTCCTCGACCAACGCCCACCCCTCCATTACCACGCGCTCGCCGCGGATCACGTCGTCCGGCCCGAGTTCGATGCCAGCAACCCGCACCCCGCCTCGCGGGAGATCCTCGTAGTCGCCTGCCTGGAGCGCGGCCCGGACCGCGTTGACCTTCGCTCCGAGCCGAGGACCGAGTACGCGCAGGTTTGGCAGCAGCTTGGCCACGGTCACGGGCCCCTCGTCGAACCCGATCTCCTTCACCCGCAGCTCGTCGCGGATCTCGTCGGCGTGGGCCTTCGCCCGCAGAGCGCCGCGGACCCACGCGCGCCGCAGCGGCTGGCGCAGCTTGATCCCGGCCTCGGCCCGGGCCCGCCTCCCAAGCTCGACGACCCGCCGGACCTCTTCAATCTCCTCCAGCAACTGGGCGTCCGGGTCGCCGAGCTCCGGCCATCTCGCCAGGAACACGGAGTCGGGCGCGCCAGGGCACGCCCGGACTACCAGGTTCGCCCACAGGTGCTCGGTGAGGAACGGGATGATCGGGGCGATCACTTGCAGGCCCTGGACCACAGCCCACCACAGCGTGCGCAGGGCGACATCGTCCTCCTCCCAGAACCGCCGGCGGGACCGCCGGATGTACCAAGTGGACACGTCTTCCACGAACGAGTCGAACGCCTTGATGACATTCACCGTCATCGACGCCTCATAGCCGGCCGTGGCCCTGCGCAGCAGCTGCCGGGTCCGGGCCACCAGCCACCGGTCGAGCGGCTGCAGATCCCCGCGTGGCTCGGCGGATAGGTCGGCGTAGTCAGGCCGGAACCCGCGGATGTTGGCGTACTCGATGAAGAACGACACCGAGTTCCAAAGAGTAAGGAGTTTTCGCTTGATCTCGTGCCCCGGCCCGTAGCCGAACCATAGGTCCTGGTCGGGGGGCTGCGCGCAGAACTGCCACCGCATGACGTCGGCACCCATCCGGGAAAAGGCGTCCTCGGCCTCGATCAGGTTGCCCCACGAGCCGTGCATCTCCCGGCCACGCTCGTCGAGCATCTTCTCGTAGCCCAGGACCTCCCGGAACGGCGCCAGTCCAGTCAGGGCCACCGACATGAACAGCTGCGAGTAGAACCACAGACGGATCTGCTCGCGCATCTCCGACACCCAGTCGGCGGGGAACCACTTCTCCCAGTGGGCGTGGTCGGGCAGCTCCGCGGCGGACAGGCCCTTCGACGCGCCAGTCGCGTTGCCGTGCGGAACCGACTCGGGGTTCTGCCAGCCCAGCGTGGAGAACGGCACGATCCCAGCGTCAAGCCACACGTCCCCGACCTCTAGGACGCGAGAAACCTCGTTCCCGCACGCCTCACACCGGATCGTTACCGCGTCGATCCACGGCCGGTGCAGCTCCTCCAGCTGGTCCAGCCCCTCCGTGGCCCGCTCCTCCAGCTCTCGCTTGGACCCGATCACGTTCAGGTGGCCGCAGGAGCAGGGGTAGAAGGGGAGGGGCAGGCCGTAGTACCGGCGCCGGGAGATGTTCCAGTCACCCATGTTGCGGAGCCAGTCGTCCATGCGCCTGCCCATGTACTCGGGCGTCCATCTCACGGTGGCGTTCGCCTCGAGCAGCTGCGGTCGAAGCTCGTCGACCGCGATGTACCAGTCCTCCACGACGCGAAAGATCAACGGCGTTTGGCAGCGCCAGCAGTGCGGATAGCGGTGGACGGTCTCGTCGGCCGACTCCAGCCGGCCTCGCTCGGCTAGGTCGGCCACGATCTGGTCGGCCGACTCCACCGTCCCCAGCCCGTGCAGCCAGCCGTAGTCGTCGTAGAAGCGACCGGACTCGTCCACGGGCACCAGCACTGGGAGGTCGTGGACCTTCGACAGCTCGAAGTCCTCGGTCCCGGCGCCCGGGGCGATGTGGACGATACCCGTCCCCTCATCGAGCGAGACCTCGTCCCACGCGATGACCCGATGATGATCGCGGGCGGCGGGAAGATGATCGAACGGCCCGTCGTACGTCAGGCCGACCAGTTCCGATCCGAGCGCCGTCCTCACCGCGCGCTCATGCGGGTACCGGGCTCGGGCCACCCAACTCCCATCCTGGCGCAAGATGTATTCCGCGTCGGGCTTCACCGCGGCCGCCACGTTGGCCGGGAGGGTCCACGGCGTGGTGGTCCAGATGACCAGTTCCTCGCCGGGACGCTCCCGGAGCGGGAAGCGCACGTAGATCGAGGGGTCGGTTTTCTCCCGGTAGACGTCTGCCTGGGACAGCTCGTGCTGCGACATCGACGTCCCACACCGCGGGCACCACTCGGTGGATCGGTACCCCTGGTAGAGCCACCCGCGCTCGTTCATGACCCGGAGGAACCGCCAGATGTACTCGATGTTCGTGTCGGAGAACGTGTAGTAGTCGTTGCCCCAGTCCATCCACTGCCCGAGACGCTTGCTCCCGCTGGTCAGCTCGGTCGCCGACCAGATGACCTTCTCTCTGCACTTGCGGGCGAACTCGGCCAGGCCGTAGGACTCGATCTCCTTCTTCGAGTTCAGGCCGAGCTCACGTTCCACGCCGACCTCGATCCAGAGGCCCTGGCAGTCGAACCCGTTCTGGTAGCGCTGGTCGAAGCCGCGCATGGCCCTGTAGCGTTGAAACACGTCCTTCAGGGTGCGCCCCCACGCGGTGTGGACGCCTAGGACTTTGTTCGCCGTCACGGGGCCGTCGATGAAGCTCCACCTCGGCCCGCCTCGGTTCTTCTCGCGAAGACGCTGGAAGATCTGGTCCCGCTCCCACCGATCCAGGACCTCCAGCTCGAGGGCTGGGTGGTCCGGTTTGGGCGGCAGCCGGCTGAACACCCCCGCTCGTTCCCACGTCGCCACCTGCTCCTCCTTGAAACGCAAAACGCCTCGTCCCTTTCAGGGACGAGGCGTGAGCCCCGCGGTACCACCCTGCTTGGCGGGCCCCTCACGAGGTCTGCCCCCTCACCGGCTCCCACCAGAGCCTCCCGCTGTCACGGGCGGACCCGGCCGCGTCTACTTGGCGTCGCCCGAACCTTGTCGACAGGCCCGAAACGCCGTTCGGGCGGCGGCTCGGGGATGATTTTCACCGGGGCAGCCCGCCGGACTCGCACCGTCTCCGGCTCGCTGGGGCGCTGGAACCCGGCTACTCGTTCCCGTCGTCGCCTGTGCTGCGATTCTAGCGGACCCGGCGATCGTAGCCATCGACTGGGGCCCATTGCGTGGCTCAGTCGGTGTGCTCCGACCGACCAGCCACGGACCGTGTCTAGCACGCCCAGGCGCTGATGCGCCATTCCTTGGAGGGAATTGCCCGGCCGCGGCATTGCAGGCACGGTAAGACCGCAATGGCGCAGCCAACGCACCCAGAAGGAGAAGGCAATGCTGCTCGACCCCAAAGAGCTGGCCGGCCGCTACGTGGCGGTCTGGAACGAACCGGACGCCGAGCGGCGCCGCAAGGCCATCACCGAGCTGTGGACCGAAGACGGTGTCCACCTCCTCCAACCGCCGCAGGAGGTCCGCGAGGCCGCTGCGGGGCTGGGCGTCACCCCGATCCTCCAGGCCCGCGGCCACGATGAGCTCGAGGTCAGGGTGACCCGCTCGTACGAGGAGTTCATCGCACCCGGGGAATTCGTCTCCAGGCCGCGGGCCAACGCCGCCCGCCTTGGCAACGTCGTCAAGTTCAACTGGGAGATGGTGCCCACAAGCGGTGGCGAGCCGGCCGGCGTCGGCTTGGAGATCCTCGTCCTGGACGACGACGGCCGCATCCGGATGGACTACATGTTCATCGAAGCCTGAACCCAGGCGGTGCGGGCGCGCTTGCGGGTGTCGATGCTGGCTGGGTAGCAGGGAGGCGGTGGAGCCACCGGCCGAGGCTGATCAGTACAGCGGCGGCTCGATAGACATCACGGACCCGGTACAGCAGGCCACGCCAGCGGCGCAGCGACCAGGCGCCGGCCAGATGCCCGATCGACTGCTCCACCAGGCGCGCAGGCCGGCCTGGTCGCGGTTGTGGGCGCGCTCGGCGTCGGTCAGCCGATCCTTGGTCCGCCGGTCCCCGATCGGGGCATGCCAGTGCCGGCGGGTCGTGGCCAGCCCGCGAAAGCCCCGATCAACCAGGGCGACGACCCGCGTGACGTCAAGCATCTCGGTGATCCCAGATAGCGCCAGGAGCTCGTGCTCGTGGCAGCTACCGGGCCAGCCGCCGTCACACCACAGCAGATCGCCGTGGATCGTGGACACCACCACGCCCTGGGCGGTGTGGGCGTGGCGCTTGGCGTCATACAGCACCTTCTGGTTGGCCCACGACCGGGGCCGTTGCACCCGGGTGGCAAGCCCGTCGATGCACACCGCCTCGCCAGTGGTGGCCATCTCCATCAGGCGATCGCACAGGTCAGCCAGGCTGGTGGCGAACGTGCCGTCGGGCTGGCAGACCCCGAGCGCGGCGAGCTCGCCCAGCAGCAGAGCGATGCTGTCGCCGACCTCGGTCTTGGAGATCCCCACCATCCGGCCGGCCCGCCGGTACGACAGCCCGTCCAGCACAACCGCGCCGACTGCATCCAGCGGACCTCCAAGGCCAGCGGCGGGGTCCCGCCCCGGCCTGGCTGTCGAGGTGGGAGCAGGTAGGCCAGCCGACCGGTCAGCCAGGTCAGCACCTCGACGGGCAGTGAAGAACGCGGGCAGTATGACAAGGGCCAGACCTCCGGGCAGGCGTGAGAACCTTGCCTATGGTCTGGCCCCTACCTCCTGGCGCACCGGGCATCACGGACACCCTCAATGCCGCGGTTCGCCACGGTCGACGCACTACCCTGCTACGACGGCGTGGCTGGCGAGTGCCTTCCTACCACGTCCAGCTTGGTGAACAGGTCGCCGAAGACCGCGTCGCGGTCGACGGAGCGGACCTCACCGATCAGGTGTCGAGCGGCGTCATGACTCCAGGTTCCATTCGCGGTCAGGATGGGGCTGTGGATCGCCATCGTCGGCAGCCAGGCAGGGTTGACCAGCCACGCGACCGGACCCAGATCCCACAGTGCCTTCGACCGGGCGAAGTGGTCGCGGTAGTAACCGGCGAAGAGGTCGGCCAGATAGTCCCCGATCTCGCCGCGGCCCCGAACGAACTGGTCGATCTCCGCCCGGGTCGTCCGAAGGTGCTCGGTCACGTTGACGCAGGGGACGTGGACGAGCGCAACCCCGCACTCGAACAGCACCCGGGAGGCATGCATGTCCTGGTAGACGTTGAACTCGACCGCGCGATGCCAGTAGGTCGGGTTGCCGCCAAGCCACACCACCACGATCCGATCGATGATCTCGGGTGCCGTCAGGATCGCCGAGGCCACGTTGGTCGGCGCGCCGATCGCCACCACATACAGCGGTTCGTCGCCGGTTGCGCGTGCGATCAGGTCCTCGGCAGCCGGGCTTGTGGCCGGCCGATCTGGTCCGGGCAGCCAGGTCCGCGACCCTTTGTGCACGCGCGGGTCGTCACGGCACCCCAGCCGGTCAAGCACCCGCCGGACCTCGTCATAGCTCTGCAGCATCCCGTCCTCCGGACCGCGGGAACGTCCGCCATGGAACGGGGCGGCATAGATCGCCTCAACCTCGATCCGCTCCGGGGACAAGACGGCATAGGCGAGTGCGAACTGGTCGTCGATCTCGTTTGCGGCGTCGGTGTCAAGCACCATCCGGGCGACACCGGTTGGCGCAGGCTGCAGGCGCGCCAGCCGAGCAGCGTCAGCGGCCAGCGCACGCGAGGTCCCTTCCGCCATCACGTTCCCTTCAGCGCTATGCCGCTTGAATGCTCGTACTCGTGGCCTCAGCATGGCGACCTGCTCAGGGCAGATCCTGGTCGGTCGGGGGGGTGCCCGCCGCCCCGACGAACTCGTCACTGCGCCGGGTAAGCCAGGCAGCAGCCGCCTACAGGCGGATGACGCCCTGCGGCCTCGCCCCTTCACTTGGATCTTGCCCGAACTCGTCGAGGACCACCTCGAGTGTCGCGGCCACAGGCTGCGGCCACAGGCCGGAGGCCGGCGCGATCAGCGCATGACCACCACGCACAACGCCACCAGGTGCCCGAACGGGACGGCGAACCAGCCACGGCCGGCGAGCGGGGTGACGCCCGACAGCCCGACAAGCACCGCTGAGCGCCGACGCTCGCTCACTTCATCAGGGCGATGGTCGCCTCGCACCCGCATTGCTGGCTTGGGTTGACCGTAACATTTTGGTGAACTTGGGCTGTTGCGGCGTTATTGGGCTGCGCGTTCTTCGTCCTCGTAGTACGTTTCCGGGCCGTGTCCGTAAGTAGCCGTCAGTAGTCCTCATGGCGGGAACAGCGTACGGATGGTGACGGTCGTGCCAGGCCCCCTCAGCCGACTGGTCCGCCAAGCGCTCATAGGGCTCGCGCTTGGGCTTGCTGCCATGCTGGCCGCCTGCAGTTCACCGGCGAGGACCGATGCGGGTTCAGCGACCACGTCCACCCAGGCGACCCCGTTGACCTCGCAGGCGCCGACGTCGACCACGGCTGGTGCCGAGGCCGCGGTGCTGGCCGCCTACCGGGCCTATTGGGGGGACATCATCGCGGCCGGCAAACCGCCGACTGGCGCTCGCCGCGGCTGGACGACCACGCGACTGGGGCGGCGCTGGCCGCAGTCCGCGGCCACTACCGGGCGCTGAAGACGCTGGGGCTGGTCAGCCGCGGGACCGTCAAGCTCGATCCTCGGGTGGCCGAGCTGCGCGGGACCACGGCCCTGCTGGAGGACTGCACCGACACCAGCCGGTTTCTTCGTCGCGACGCCAGGACGGGCGTGCTTCGGGAGCGGCCGGCCACCGAGCCGACCGGCTCGGTGATGCGCCTTGTGCTGGTGGACGGGACCTGGAAGGTCGCCAGGGCCACACGGAAGGCGGAGGCATGCGCAGGCTGACGATCCTGGTCGTGCTGGGGCTGTTGCTGGGGATCCCGACCGCAGCCCGCGCCGACGACCCGAGGTTCGGCCAAGACCCGGGCGGGGTCAGTGTGACGGTCGGCACCCCCGGTGCGCCCGGCGGGATCACCACGGCCGGCGGTGGCGGCGGGATCTCATGCAGGTACGTGCCGGAGCGGCTGCCGACCAGCGGCGACATCAGCCATCAGGGCGAGCAGGGTCAGTGGTACTTCTACACCTGCACCGGCAGCCCGGACCTGCTGTTCGGCGACCTGTGGGTGCCGGCCGGCCGCCCGGCAGTCGACCCCGCGGTGCTCGCCCGCCAGGCCACCCGCTACCTGCCTCTGCCGGTCCCCGGCATCCGCACCAACCCGCCGCCGAGCCGGGATCAGCTCGTCCGCCTGCGGACCTGGCTGTGGCTCGACCGCACGACCTGGGGTGCGCGGTCGGCGACCGCGTCGGTGCCAGGGGTGTCGGCCACGGTCACGGCCCTGCCCGTCTCGGTGGCCTGGGTGATGGGCGACGGCGGCCGGGTTGTCTGCCGTGGGCCGGGCACGCCGTACGACCCGACCCGCCCCGAGGCCACCCAGCGCCCGTCCTGCTCCTATACCTATCGTCGCGGCTCGGCGGGCGAGCCGGGCGGGTGGTTTGTGGTGAGGGCCACCACCACGTGGCGGATCACCTGGGTCGCCCGCGGCGCCCCTGGTGGCGGCACCCTACCGCCGCTTGCTCGGTCGTCGGAGACGACGCTGCGCGTCGCCGAGGTGCAGGCCCTCAACAACTGAACAGCCGTCGCCCGCCCCTCAGCGGGTTCGCAAAGGAGTCGTCACTGGTGCGGACCTCCCCCACCCCCTCGTCCCGAACGGCCACGACGGCCGTCGAGGCGCGCGACGGGCTCCGGGTCGCCCCAGCCGGCCGGCGCTCCCTGCCGTGGGTGCTGGCCGGCCTGCTGCTGGTGGTGGTCTGCGCGCTGGCGTTCGCGGTCGCCTCCTCCCGGCTCGGCCAGCGCCAGGCAGTCCTGGCCATCGCCCACACCGTGCCCGCCGGGCACGTCGTCGACCACAGCGATCTTGCGGTCGTGCGGGTGTCGGTGGATCCGGGGCTGCGGCCGATCGCAGCCAGCGCGCACGCCACGGTGGTCGGCCGCCCGGCGGCGGTGCCGCTGCTGCCGGGGACGCTGCTGACCGAGGCGGCGCTGGGGCCGCCGTCGGCGCTGCGGGCGGGCGAGGCGGTCGTGGGCTTGGCGCTGAAGCCGGGGCAGTTCCCGCCGGGGCTTGTGGCCGGGGCGCGGGTGCTGGCCGCCGAGACCAGCCCGGACGCCGACACGGCGGTCGCGGCGACCGGGAACTCGCCGAGGACGTACCGCGCCGTGGTCGTCGGCATCACCGAGCCGGCCGCGGAGGGGGCAGCGGCGGAGGCGGGCGAGGCGGTGGTGTCGTTGAAGCTGGCGGCGGCTGACGGCCCGCGGGTCGCCGCGGCGGGCGCGGCCGGCCGGGCGGTGCTGGTGCTGGTCGCCTCGGAGGGGTCATGAGCCTGCTGGCGCTGGCGGCCGCCAAGGCGTCCCCGGGGGTGACCACGACCGCGGTTGCGCTGGCCGCCACCTGGCCCGCCGAGCGGCAGGTGCTGCTGGTGGAGGCCGACCCGGGCGGCGGCGACCTGGCCGCCTGGTTCGGCCTGCCGGTCGAGCCGGGCCTGGTCAGCTTGGCCGCCGCCCGCCGGTGGACGCCACCGTCGGTCGAGGGGCACACCCAGCCGCTTCCGGGGGGCCTGCGGGTGCTGGTCGGCCCGCCGGGTGCCGAGCAGGCCACCGCCGCGCTGGGTCTGCTGCCCGCCGACGTGCTGGCCGGGCTGGACGGGCTGGAGGGGACCGACGTGCTGGCCGACCTTGGCCGGCTCGACCCCGGCTCGCCGGCGCTGCCGCTGGCGCGGGCCGCGCGCCTGCTGCTGCTGGTCTGCCGGCCCACGCTGGCGGAGTTGCAGCATCTCGCTCACCGGGTGGCCGCCCTCCGCGAGGTGCGCCGGGCGCTCGGGTTGGTGCTGGTCGGGGGCGGCCCCTATCCGCCAGCCGAGGTCGCCCGCACGCTTGGGGTCGAGGTGCTCGGCGCGCTGCCCGTCGACCGGCATGGCGCCGGGTTGCTGGGCGGCACCGCGGCCGGGATGCCGGGCTTGCGGCGGACCCGGCTGGTGCGCGCGGCCCGCACGCTGGCCGACGACCTGGCCGGGCGGCTGGCCACCAACCCCCACCGGCGAGGCAGTCGACTCGGCGGTGGCGGGGTCGCCTGCGGTGGTCGCTCTGCCCGCCACGGACAACGGCGAGGGGTGGTCGCCATGACGGTGGACCACGAGCGTCGCCGTCCCGGCACGGCGCCGAGGTCGACGCTGGGCTGGTGGTGCGGCTGCGCATCCAGGTCGCCGACCGGCTGGAGGAGCGCCTGCGGGCCGACGAGGCGGCCGCCCGGCCCCGGATGAGCCCAGCCGACCAGCGCCAGTTCGGCCGCCAGCTCATCAACCAGGCGTTGGAGGCTGAGGCTCGCGCCGCCCTGGCCGCTGGCCGCCCGGTCCTGGATGCCGACGAAGAGGACGCCGTCGCTCAGGCCGTGCACGACGCGCTGTTCGGCCTGGGCCGGCTGCAGCGGCTGCTGGAGAACCCGGAGATCGAGAACATCAACGCCAACGGCTGCGACCAGGTGTTCGTCCGCTACGCCGACGGCACCCGCGCCCGCCTCGACCCGATCGCCGACAGCGACGCCGAGCTGGTCGAGCTGATCCGCTTGGCCGCCGGCAGGATGGGCCTGGCCGAGCGGCGCTTCGACCTCGGCGCACCACGGCTCAACCTGCAGCTGCCCGACGGGAGCCGCCTGTTTGCGGTCATGGCGGTGAGCGCACGGCCGGCGCTGTCGGTCCGCCGCCACCGCTACCTCCGGCTCACCCTCGACGAGCTGATCACCGCGGGCACACTGGACGCAGCGCTGCGCGGCTTCCTGGCGGCGGCGGTGCGCGCTAGGAAGAACCTGATCGTGTGCGGCGACACCGGCGCCGGCAAGACCACCCTGCTGCGCGCCCTGGCCGCCGAGATCCCGCCCGAGGAGCGGCTGGTCACCATCGAAGACGCCTTGGAGCTCGGCCTGGACCGCTACCCGGAGCTGCACCCGGACGTGGTCGCGTTGGAGGCCCGCGAGCCCAACGTGGAGGGCGAGGGGGAGGTCACCCAGGCGGAGCTGGTCCGCTGGGCGCTGCGGATGTCGCCGGACCGGGTGCTGGTCGGGGAGGTCCGCGGCGAGGAGGTCCTGCCGATGCTCAACGCCATGAGCCAGGGCACCGACGGGTCGATGTGCACCCTGCACGCCAGCAGCTCGGCGGGCGCGTTCGGCAAGCTGGCCGCCTACGCGGTCCAGGCGCCGGAGCGGCTGCCGCTGGAGGCGACCAACCTGCTGGTCGCCAACGCGGTCCACTTCGTGGTGTTCCTGGCCCACGATCGGCGCACGGGACGCCGGACGGTCGCCTCGGTGCGGGAGGTCACCGGCGCCGAGGGGCCGCTGGTCGCCTCCAACGAGGTCTTCCGCCCAGGGCCGGGGCGCCGCGCCATGCCAGCGGCGCCGCTGCAGGCGGCGACCCTGGAGCAGCTCGTAGACGCCGGCCTTGACCCCGGGTTGCTGGACCGGCCGGGCGGCTGGTGGCACGCGGCCCCGGCAGCCGGCGGCAACGGGCAACCACCTCCCTCGAGGGACTTCTGATGGCGCTTGCGGTGCTGTGCGGCGCCGGGGTCGGACTCGGGTTGCTGCTGATCGTCATGGGCCTGCGGGATGCCGTGCCGCGGCGCCTGTGGCGAACCGAGCGGGACGGCATTCCCGCGCTGGTCGAGCGGCTGGGGCTGCGGCTTGGCCTGGCGGCCGCTGCGGGGGTGCTGGTCGGGCTGGTAACGCGCTGGCCGGTCGGGGCGCTGTGTGCCGCCGGGGCGGGCGCGCTGGTGCCCGAGCTGGTTGGCGGCACCGCGGCCTGGCGGGCGGCCGTGGCCCGCACCGAGGCGGTCGCCGGCTGGGCCGAGATGCTGCGCGACACCCTGGCTGGGGCGGCCGGGCTGGAGCAGGCGATCATCGCCTCCGCCCCGGTCGCCCCGGTCCCCATCCGCGGCGAGGTGGCCGCGCTGGCGGCCCGGCTGGACCGCCAGCGGCTCCCGGTCGCCTTGCGCGCCTTCGCCACCGAGCTGGCCGACCCGACCGGCGACCTGGTCGTCGCCGCCCTGGTCCTTGCGAGCGAGCGGCAGGCGCGCCGGCTGGGGGAGCTACTGGGCGCGCTTGCCCACGCGGCCCGCGAGGATGCGACCATGCGGCTGCGGGTGGAGGCCGGCCGCGCCCGCACCCGCACCTCAGCGCGGATCGTGGTCGGCGCCACGCTGGCGATGGCCGCAGGGCTGGTGGTGCTCAACCGCGGCTACCTCACCCCCTACGACTCGGCGGCAGGCCAGCTCGTCCTGGGCCTGGTCGGGCTGCTGTTCGGCGGCGCGTTCTGGTGGCTGGCACGGATGGCCCGCGTGCCGGCACCCGAGCGCCTGCTGGCGGCCGAACCCGGCGGGGAGGTGACGGCGTGACGGTTGCCCTGGTGTGCGGCGCCGGGGTCGGGCTCGGGCTGCTGGCGGTCGTCCGGGGCCTGTTCCCGCCGCGCCCGCCGCTGGCGGTCGCGCTGGCCCGGCTGCAGGTCGGCGCCACCCCACCCCGCCCGCCCGCCAGCACCCCGCCGCCGCCAAGCGAGGCTGGCGGCGTCGCCGTCGGCCTGGTCGGCGTGCCGCTGGCGCGCCTGGCCCGCCGGCTGGGGCTGGCGCCCCGCTGGCTCGCCCGCGACCTGGCGGTCCTGGAGCGCCCCCTGGAACGGCACCTGGCCGAGAAGGCCGCCCTGGCGCTGTTCGGGCTGCTGCTGGCCCCGGCGGTCGCCGCCGCCCTGGCGGTGGCCGGGATCGGCCTGCCGCTGGCGCTGCCGGCCTGGGCGTCGCTGGCGCTGGCGGCCGGCGGGTTCCTCACCCCCGACCTGGGGATCCGCGCCGACGCGGCCAGGCGGCGGCGCGACCTGCGTCACGCGCTCAGCTCGTTCCTGGACCTGACCGTCATCACCCTGGCCGGGGGCAGCGGGGTGGAGGGCGCGCTCACCGACGCGGCCAGCGTCGGCCACGGGTTCACCGCCGCCCAGCTCCGCCGGGCGCTTGCGGCGGCGCGGCTGCGCCGCGAGCCGCCGTGGGCGGCGCTGGGCCGGCTCGGCCACCAGCTTGGCGTCGGCGAGCTGGTCGAGCTGGCCGCCAGCATGGAGCTGGCCGGCACCGAGGGCGCCAAGGTCCGCGCCTCGCTGGCCGCCAAGGCCGCCTCGGTGCGCGCCCACCTGCTCGCCGACGCCGAGACCCAGGCGCAGGCCGCCACCGAGCGGATGAGCCTGCCGGTGGTGCTGCTGTTCGCCGGCTTCCTGGTCTTCATCGGCTTCCCCGCCGTCACTCGCGTCCTCACCGGGATCTAGCGCACCACCAGGAGGGACCCATGCTCAGCGAGCTCCCCGAAACCGTCATCCTCCGTCATCTGGCCGGCCAGCTCCGGGCGCGCCTGGGCGCCGCGCGCCGGGAGGAGGCCGGCTACTCCACCGAGGCGGTGATCGTGACCGCGCTGCTGGTGGCCGGGGCGATCGTGGTGGTCGGCATCATCATCGCCAAGGTCACCAGCGCCGCCAGGGGCATCAAGACCAGGTAGGCAAGCGATGACGATCTGTTCGGACCACCCGGCGCGCCAGCGGGGCGACACTCGACCGCCCATCGGATGGGCGGCTCGGCCGGGTGCGGCCGGGGGTGCCACCGCCGAGCTGGTGGTCGCCACCCCGCTGCTGTTGCTGCTGGTGCTGCTGGTGGTGCAGTTCGCGCTGTGGCAGCACGGCGCCCACGTGGCCACCGCCGCCGCCCAAGAAGGCGCTCGGGCGGCGCGGCTGGAAGGCGGCAGCGCCGCCGCCGGCCGCGCCGAGGCCGCCGACTTCCTGGCCACCCTCGCCCCCACGCTCGTACGCGACCCCCGGGTGACTGCCCGCCGCGACCTGGCCACCGCCAGGGTCGAGGTCCGCGGGACCGCCGAGGCGGTCGTGCCGTGGTTGCGGCTGCCGATCCGGGCTGTTGTCGAAGCCCCGGTCGAGCGCTTCCGTCCCCCTGATGAGCCCGCCTCCGGGATGCCCACCGAGGGGCCGGGACCATGAGCAGGCCACCCGGCGCCCGCGCGCTCCGGCATGCGCCGACCGAACGCGGCGGTGTGACCGTCGAGCTGGTGCTGGTCGCGCCGCTGCTGCTGGCTCTGGCGTTGTTCGCGGTGCTGGCCGGGCGGCTGACCGAGGCCCGCGCCGAGGTCGACGGGGCCGCCCGCGACGCCGCCCGCGCCGCCTCCATCGCCCGCGACCCGGCAGCCGCCCGCGCCGCCGCCCACGCCAGCGCGACCGCCACCCTCGCCGAGCGGCACCTCACCTGCCGCGCCCTCGACGTGCGCACCGACACCAGCGCGTTCCGGGCCGGCGGCCACGTCGCCGTCCAGCTTGCCTGCACCGTCGACCTCGGCGACCTGTCGCTGCTGCGCGTGCCCGGAACGCGCACGATCCAGACGCGGTTTGTGGCGCCATTGGACACCTTCCGGGAGACCCGCCCATGACCAGGAGCCAGACCGTGCGGGACGGTGAACGTGGGCAGGTGACCGCGTTCGTGGTGGTCATGGTGGCCGCGTTGCTGCTGTGCGTCGGGCTGGTGGCCGACGGCGGCCTGCTGCTGGCCGCCAAGCGGCGGGCCAGCAACGAGGCCGAGCAGGCCGCCCGCGCCGGCGCCCAGGCCGTCGCCACCGACACCTACCGCGCCACCGGGGTGCTGCGGCTGGACCCGGCTCGCGCGCGGGCCGCCGCCCGCGCCTACCTCGCGGCCACCGGGCACCAGGGGACGGTGCGGGTGGCCGGCGACCGGGTCGCCGTCACCGTCCAGATCACCCAGCCGATGCAGCTGCTCGGCCTGGCCGGGATCGGTGGCATGACCGTGACCGGCCACGGCGTGGCGCGGGCCGCCCGCGGCGTGGAAGGCGCCACCCCATGACCGCGCCGCGGCTGCTCGGGCGGCTGCTGCGGGGCCTTGCCGCGCTGGTGGTCCTGGTCGGGCTGCTGGTTGGGGTGCCGGTCGGGCTGTGGGTGTTCATCGGCTGGCCGCTGCCCCACGCCCTGCCGGCCTGGACCCAGCTCGGCCGGGCGCTGACCGACCCGATCCCCGACCAGGTGCTGCTGGACACGCTGGCGGTGGTGTGCTGGCTGCTGTGGGCGGGACTGGCCGTCTCGGTCGCCGTCGAGGTGGTGGCTGCCGTGCGGGGGCGGGCGGCCCGCCGCCTGCCCGTGCTCGGCCCGATGCAGGGATTGGCCGGCTGGCTGGTGGCCGCCGTGCTGTTCGCGGTGGTACCCGCCAACGGGCGCGCCGGGGCGGGCACCGCCACGCCGCCGCTGCCGGCCGTGCCCGCGCCGCCGGTGCGGATCGAGCGGCCCGCGGTAGCCCTCGCACAGCCGGACCGCACCGAGCCTCCAACGGCCCGGCCGGCAGCGGCGTCCCAGGCGCGGCAGCGCCAGTATGTGGTCAAGCGGCGCGACACCCTGTGGGGCATCGCCGAGCGGGAGCTCGGCGATCCGTTCCGCTGGCCCGAGCTGTTCCGGCTCAGCAAGGACCAGCCTCAGCCCGACGGCGGCATCCTCAGCGACCCCGACCTGATCCGGCCCGGCTGGGTGCTGAAGCTGCCGCCTCGCCCGGGCGGCCCCGCCGCCGTCCCGCCGGCTCGGCCGCCCAGCACCCCTGGCGCGCCCGAGCGGGAGCCCGCGCCGACACCGACAACGACGGCGCGGGAGCCGGAGACGCGGGTCTGCCCGCCGGCGGTCCGGCTGCCGTCGGGCTCGATGGTCGGGCTGTCGGTCGCCGTCGCGGTCGCCGCGGCGCTGGCGGTCGCCCGCCGCCGTCGGCACCGCGGGCGGCTGCCCGGCGAGCCGCGTCCGGGCATCCGCCGCCACGACCCGGCCGCCGACGAGACGCTGCGGTGGCTGGAGCGGGTCGCCCTCGGCGGTGCCGGCTAGGTGGTGGCCCACCAGTCCGCAAACCCCAGCTTGGAGCAGGGGTCGACGATCCGGTTGGCGATCGCCAGGGCGATGTAGGTACCCACCGACGCGGCGGCGTTGGCATAGCGCGGCACCGCCTGGTCG
>Ga0210378_10000402_pt1 | contig 21964 bp, 19 predicted proteins | sample PLM1_60_b1redo_FD_155465 | JGI IMG/M metagenome (GOLD analysis project Ga0210378, IMG submission 155465) | Groundwater sediment microbial communities from an aquifer in East River, Colorado, USA - PLM1_60_b1 redo | ecosystem: Environmental > Terrestrial > Soil > Riparian zone | place: USA: East...
GAGCAGCAACGCGCCGGCGACCGCGAGCGGCATCGCGCCGAGGGCGAACCAGCCGACCAGCGGCCAGCGCAGCTCCCGGCCAGCAGCACCAGCAGCCCCCAGCTCGCCACCAGGAACACCACGGCGACACCGAGTCCGATCAGCCAATTCCGCACCGGCCCAGTCTGCCCGGTCGGCGAGTACCGGAGCGCACGCAGGCCGGAGGCCGCCGTGGCCGCGCTGGCCAACTATCGCGCTCAGTCACACCGATCCCGATGGTTGGGCCGCCGCAGCTACCGGTTGGGTGCCGGTTGGGTAGCTGCCGGGCCGCGGTCGCCACGAAGCGCCCGCTGGTTGGGCCATGGGTGGGCGTGAACATGGCCACCGCGGGAGCCGCACCCGCCCATGACGACACAGCCTCCACACCCCGACCATGCACAGCCCGACCGCGATCCGACCACCTCTCCTACCCCGGACTCCGAGGGATCTGACCCGCTCGCCCTGACCGGGCTGGTCGCCGCGGGCGCCCTCGATGTGGTTCCCGGCGACCCGCCGGTGCCGATCAGCGTGTGGCGCGTCGCCGGCGTCAACTGGCCCGCCAACAGCGGCGCCGCCCACGGGCTCACCCCCCGGCTGGCGGCGCTTCTCATCGGCAGCTACACCCACCGCGGCGACACCGTCGTCGACCTGACTAGCGACCCCACTATCGCCGGCGCCGCCGGCGCCGGAGCCCGCTCCTACCTGACGGTCAGCGGCCCGGCCGACCTAACCGACCTCGACCACGCCGCCAGCCGGGCGCGGCTGGTCGTTCTCCGCTGGCCCCGCCCGGACGTCGACGCCACCGACATCACCGCGGTCACCGACATGCTCACCGGCTGCCGGCGGCTGCTCGCCCGCGACGGCTACACCGTCATCGTGCTGACGCCCACCCCGCAGGGCACGCCGTATGTCGAGCACGCCCGACTGGTCATCCCCGCGGCGCACCGCGCCGGGCTCGGCTATTTGCAGCACATCGTCGCCGTCACCGCGCCGATCGCCGGGGAACGCCCGCCCCGGGCCGCGGCGTCGGCCGACGCGGCCACGCTGCGCGCCGCCACCCACGTGCGCGTCCACCTGGACCTGCTCGTGTTCGTGCTGCGTGGCGGCCGTCATGCATGAGCACCTGTGCGACACACGTGTCGCTAGCCCCGACCAGACGGGCGATCTCGCGTCGCAACAAGCTACCTCCGACGACTGTTGGGTGCCGGCTCAGTCCGTGTGGCCTGTCGGACAGCGCAGCCCCGCCGTCCAGCGCCGCGGCCGGTTCGTGCCTGGCTCCGGCGCGCACCCCGCCCGGATGTGGCCCGACCTGGCCGCGCACGCCATCGGCTGCTACAGCCGGCCGGGTGACCTCGTCGCCGACCCCCTGTGCGGCATCGGCACCACCCTCATCGAGGCCATCCACGCCGACCGCGACGCGATCGGGATCGAGTACGAACCGCGCTGGGCCGACCTGGCCCGCGCGAACATCGCGCTCGCCCGCGCCCAGGGCGGCGCCGGCCGCGGCGTCGTCGAGTGCGGCGACGCCACCGAGCTGCCCGACCTGTTGTCGCCTGTGCTGGAGGGCCGCGTCGACCTGATCGTCACCTCACCCCCGTACGGGCGGACCATGCACGGTCGGGTCGAACACCGGCGCGGGCCCCTGACCCGATTCGCTAACGCCTACGGCGACGAGGACCCGACCAACCTCGCCCACCGCGGCCGGGTTGGCCTCGTCGACGGCATCGCCGCCGTTCTGCGCGGCTGCCGGGCGCTGCTGCGCCCCGGCGGCATCGCGGTCGTGACTGCTCGGCCGTGGCGCCGCGACCGGCTCCTCATCGACCTCCCTGGCGCCATCGTTGCTGCCGGCATCGCCGCCGGGCTGGAACCCGCCGAGCGGTGCGTGGCGCTGCTCGCCGCCGTCCGCGACGGCCAACTCGTGCCCGGCACTCGTTCTTCCAACTCACCGTCGTCCGCGAGTCCCGCCGCAAAGGCATCCCACTGCACCTCATCGCCCACGAAGACGTCCTTGTCTTCCGCCGCCCTGAGAAGTCCACAAGTTCAGAGAAATTGAAGGATCCTCACCACGATGCGGGAGAGTCGCGATGAGCCGGCAAGGCCGCGGCGCGGGCCCGAGACCGCGGGCCGACTATGAGCACCAGCCGGAGCCTGCGACCACCGACAGGGTCAGTAGGGCACCCCGCCTGCGTACCGGTCGGAGCTGCCGCGAACTACACAGCACAACGCCCACGGAGACAGACACCAACGGAGCGGCGAGTCGCGTTACCGTCGCGCGGCCCAAACCAGACGAGCTTCGCCGCGTCATTGAGCCAACGCACTCCTCCGGTTTCCTCGCCCCTGTGCGGGTGCCGATATGAGCGCTGAAGTCGACGACGCCCAGTCTCCAGAACGGCTGCTCACGCCGGACGAGGTCGCGGTGTGGCTGGGGAAGCCCAAGGCCACGCTCTACGCCTGGCGCAGCCGGAATCTCGGCCCGCGCGGCATCCGGGTCGGCAACGGCCTCCGGTACCGCCGCACGGAGGTGGAGCGATGGCTCGACGAACAAACCGATGACCGCCCGGACTGATAGGAGATCGACATGGCCCGGCCACCGCTGCCGGTAGGAACCTGGGGAAATATCTCCCGCAAGCAGGAGAGCCCCGGGCACTACCGAGCGCGGACCCGTTTCCGCGACTACGACGGAGTGACCCGCGACGTCGAAGCGTGGGGCGCGACCGGCGCCGCCGCAGAGCGCGCACTCCGAGAAGCCCTGCGGGACAGGGCGGCACCCGGCACTGACGAGCTCACGCGGGACACGCGCATGTCCCAGCTCGCCGAGTCGTGGCTGGAGGAAATCATCGGCGAGGGCCGTCTTGCACCCCAGACGATCAACAACTACGAGGACAGCATCCGCGGCGTCGTGCTTCCAGCGTTCGGCAGCCTGCGCATCCGCGAGGCCACCGTCAGCCGCATCGACCGATCCCTCAAGGCCGTCGCCGCGGAGTACCCAGCAAAGGCCCGCAACGCACGCGTCGTGTTGGGGCAGATGCTGGGCATGGCCGTTCGTCACGGTGCGCTGCCGTCGAACCCGGTCCGGGATGTCGGCCGCCTGCGCAAGAACCGCCGCACAGTGCGTGCGCTCTCGGCCACCGACCTCGACGCGGTACGGACCGCGATCAGGCAGTGGCAGACACCCGCGACGCCAAGACCTGGCCCGCGCCACACCGGTGATCTGGCGGACATCGTCGATGTGCTGCTGGCCACCGGCAGCCGCATCGGTGAGGTCCTGGCGGTTCGCTAGAGCGACCTGGACCTCTCAGCTGACACGCCGACGCTGACCGTTAGCGGCACGCTCGTGTATGTCAGGGGTAAGGGCACATTCCGGCAGCCGTGGACCAAGAGCGACGCGGGCTACCGCACCGTCTCTCTGCCGAAGTTCGCGGTCGAAGTACTTGAACGCCGCCAAGCCAGCATGAGCAGCAACGAGTGCGACGCGGTGTTCCCATCGCGGAAGGGAACCTGGCTGACTCCGCACAACGTCCGGCGGCAATGGCGAGCTGCGCGTAAGGACACCGGGCTGGACTGGGTCCCCCGCACACGTTCCGCAAGACCGTCGCGACCCTTATCGACCGGGAAGCGGATACCAAGACCGCAGCGGCGCAACTCGGGCACGAGCGCGAAGAGATCACCACCATCTACTACATCGAGAAGCCACACGTAGCACCCGACATGTCTAGCGTGCTTGGCGCGCTCGCACCTGCCACACCGGCCAGCGCCTGACGCAAAGCGCGGGGTTTCCGCGGGGTGAGGGCGGATCCAGGCAAAAGAGAAAATTGGTCCCGACCAGCGTTTCCGCTGGTCGGGACCGCTTTTTCGGGTGGAGCTGAGGGGATTCGAACCCCTGACCCCCTCGATGCGAACGAGGTGCGCTACCGGACTGCGCTACAGCCCCGAGGACTGGACAAGAATAGCAGGCAGCCGCATCAGAGATTGACAGCCCTCGGCAGCGACTCGTCCAGCTCCACCATGACCGGCACGGACCGCCGCGCTGCCGGCCGCGCAACGGTGCGGGCCGGGCGCGGCGCGGGCACCGGCTCGGGCGTACGGCGAACCGCCCACGTGCCGTCGGCGGCGCGGATCGCGTCCCGGCCGGCAAGCTCCAGCACCCTGGCGACCTCGCGGGTCGGGCGCCGGCGCTCCTCGCGCGGCGTGGCGAGCCAGGCAGCGGCACGCGCCGCCGCGCTCTCCGGCACCCGCACGTCACGGGTGGCGACGCGGACGAACTCGTACGCACGGTGCCGGCGTGCCCGGTCGGCCGCCAGCTGGCGACGCTCCGCCGCAGCGGCGGCGCGCAGCCGGACGAGGTAGCCGACGGTTAGCACGGCGGAGACCGCGAGCCCGGCCCAGAAACCGGGCCCGACGAACGCCACGCCGAACACCTGACCGATGAACAGCAGCGTGAACGCGAGCAGCACCCGCCGGCGCCGGAAGCGCCGCCACTGCACCATCTGGGCGCCGTCCAGCAGCGGCTGGCCGGCGCGCGGGCGCTCGTGCACCTGCTGGGTCGGCTCCTTCGTGGCGGCGGCACGCCGGGCCGCGCGGACAACGTCGTCCCGGGCGAGCGTGTCTCGGACCAGCGCCGACCGCACCATCGCGTCGGACTCCGCGTCGCCCGGCGTCAGCGCGTCGGCGACGGTGGCCCGGCCGACGATGCGGTTCGCGAGCAGCGCCGACGGCGGGTTGATCGGGTACGAGCCGGGCACTGTCCGGCGACGGCGGCGGCGCAGCAGCACCCGCATCGAGGACGTATGCAGCTCAGCCTGGCCGCGTACCGCCGTGTCGTACCGGCGGACGAGCGCCGGCATCAGAGCGAGCACACCAGCCCCGACCAGGATCGCGAGGAGCACAGACGATGGCATGACTCCTCCTCCCTGGTCGGCGCCGTGGCAGATCACGGCACGGACGGCGCACTGGCAGAGCCGTCCAGAAACGAGGCTAAGGGCAGAAGGGCACGGAGATAGGGAGGCATATCGGTGTGTCGACAAAGTTCTGCCGATTCGTGGCTCCCGGACCACCTGAACTGGTTCACTGTCGGAGTTTCGAGGGTTCCGGCGCCCCGCCGACCGTCGAAACTCCACAACTCGACGCGGAGGTCGGCCCGAACAGTCAGCGGCGGGACGCGCGCCAGCGGGCGAGGAGGCCGTACGGCGCCACGTCCTCGACGGTCAGCGCGTACCCGACATGGTCGCGCCAGTCACCGTCCACATGCATGTATCGGGGGTGGAACCCCTCCTGCCGGAACCCGAGCTTCTCGACAACGCGCCGGCTGGCTTTGTTCTCCGGGCGGATGTTCACCTCGACCCGGTGCAGTCCGGCGGAGGTGAACGCGAAGTCGACGGCCATCGCGAGCGCTGTCGGGATGATGCCGCGGCCGGCGAGCCGACCGTCCACCCAGTACCCGGCGTACGCCGAGCAGACCGCGCCGCGCACGATGTCGCCGAGGGTCAACTGGCCGGCGAACCGCCCCTCGTACGTGACGACGAACGGCGCCACCGTCCCGGCCCGTATCCCGCGCCGAAGGGACCGGTACAGCGGCCCGTACTCACTGGTGGCGTGACGCCGCTTCCAGGGCCGGGCCGCGGTCGGCTCCCACGGCGCCAGCCACTCCTCGTTGGCGATCCGGGTCTCGCTCCACGCACGGGCGTCCCGGTACCGGTGCGGACGCAACCCGATCGGACCCTCCGCCAGCGTCGCTGGCCAGCCCTGGACCCGTTCCACTAGAGCACCCGCACTCTCAGCGCCTTCGGTCGAGGAGGAGCACGTCGACGGTGGTGCCGGCCGGAGCGCTCGCGATCTTCTCCCCCAGGACGAGCAGCCCGTTCGCCTCGGCCAGCCCGGCCAGCACATGCGGACCACCGGCCAGCGGCCGCACCGCGTACCCGCCGCCGCGCCGCTCGGCGACGAACGCCGGCCGGAACTCGCGCAGCCCGGCCGGTGACGAGACCGGCTCGGAAAGGTTCGCCTTCACCGCCGGCCGGTACACCGGTTCGGCGCCGGCGAGCCGCTGCAGCACCGGCCTGGCCAGCACCTCGAAGCCGATGAGCGCCGCCGCCGGGTCGCCGGGAAGGCAGATCACCGGGGTCTCGTCCACGCCGATCGTGCCGTAGCCGAGCACCGGGGTCGGGTAAAGCGGCAGCTCCACGAACTCGACGGCGCCGTCGTGGCCGAGCAGCCGGCGGACGGTGTCGCCGGGGCCGTCGCCCGTGCCGCCGCTCACCACGACGAGGTCGGACCGCATCGCCTGGTCCTCCAGCACCTGGCGCAGCGGCTCAGGCTCGTCGCCCGCGATGCCGGCCCGAATGGCCTGCGCACCGGCGTCCCGCGCGGCGGCCGTGAGGGCGTAGGAGTTCGCGTCGGCCACCCGTCCGGGCGCGGATCCCGAACCGGAGTCCACCAGCTCGTCGCCGGTCGAGATGACGGCTACCCGGGGCTTCGGCCGTACCGTCACGTGGCTGACGCCCGCGGCGGCGAGCTGCCCGACCAGCCCGGCGGTAACCCGGGCACCGGCCCGGGCGATCACCGATCCGGCGGCGAGTTCGGAGCCCGTCCGCCGGATGAACGACTCCCGGTTGAGCCCCCGGCTGATGACGAGGTGCGCCAGGCCGTGGTCGGTCCAGGCGGCGGGAACGACCGCGTCGGCGCCCCCCGGCAGCGGGGCACCCGCCGCTACCGCGAAGCACGCCCCCGGCAGCGCGCGCGACGGTTGCCAGGAGCCGGCGCGCAGATCGCCGACGACCGGCAGCCGCACCGGGTTCTCCGCGCTGGCACCGGCCAGATCCTCGGCGCGCACGGCGTACCCGTCGATCGCCGCGACGTCGTACGAGGGCACCGCCCCGGGCGCCGTCACGTCCTCGACGAGCACGCCGCCGTGCGCGTCGAGCAGCGCCAGATCCAGCGGGCGCAGCGGCCGGATCCCGGCGAGCAGGCCGGTGAGGTACTCAGCCAACCCCGGCCGGACGGTAGGTGTCATGCGCGCTCCTGAGCGGACACGAACTCGACCAGCCACTCCCGGAACGCCGGACCGAGGTCCTCGCGATCCCAGGCCAGCTGCACCACCGCCTTGAGGTAGTCACCACGGTCGCCGGTGTCGTACCGCCGGCCACGGAAGACGACGCCATGCACGGGGACGCCCTCGCTGGCGAGCCGCGCCATCGCGTCGGTCAGCTGGATCTCGCCGCCCGCGCCGGGCTCGGTCTTACGGATCGCATCGAAGATCTCCGGCGGCAGGACGTACCGGCCGATGATGGCCAGGTTGCTCGGCGCCTGGGCGGGCTCCGGCTTCTCCACCAGCTCGTTCACCCGCACCAGGCTGAACATGCCCTCGGGATCGCCCGAGCCGTCGACCGGCGAGATCGCCACCGAGCCGTACCGGTTGATGTGCTCGATCGGCACCTCGATCAGGCCGAGGACGATGCCACCGCGCTCAGACTGGACGGCGAGCATCTCGGCGAGGAGATGGTCCCGCTCGTCGATGAGATCGTCGCCGAGCATCACCGCGAATGGCTCGTCGCCGACGTGCGCGGCGGCGCAGAGGACGGCGTGGCCGAGGCCCTTCGGCTCGTCCTGCCGGGAGGTGTGGATCGCGGCGAGCTGCGACGGCTTGCGGATCGCCTCCAGCCGGCGCGCGTCGCCCTTCGCCTCGAGCTGCGCCTCCAGGTCGGGGCGGCGGTCGAAGTGGTCGACCATCGAGCTCTTGCCGCGGCTGGTCACGAGCAGAACGTCGGTGATGCCGGCCGCGGCGGCCTCTTCGACGATGTACTGGAGGGCGGGCTTGTCGACAACCGGCAGGAGTTCCTTCGGCACGGCCTTGGTGGCCGGGAGGAACCGCGTACCGAGACCCGCGGCCGGGATCACGGCCTTGGTCGTGGGACGAGTCGTCGAACGGTCATGGGGACGGGCGGAGCCAGCGATGTCGACCATGCGGGGAGACTAGCCGGAACCGCGCGAACGCACCGGCGCCTCCCCGGCCGGAGCGCCGTGCGCGGAGAGCGCGCCGGGCTCCTCCGCCATCCGCCAGGTGTCCCGGCCAGCGGCCTTGGCAGCGAGCAGCGCCTCACCGGCCCGTTGCATGAGCTGCTGGGAGCCGTCGGCGTGCACGGGATGGACGGCCACGCCGATCGAGGCGGTGCAGTGCACGAGCAGTTCGCGCTCCCCGCTGCCGAGCCGCACGGGCTCCTCCCGCAGCGCCGTGCAGAGCCGCTGGGCCGCCCGGCATGCACCGTCGGCGCCGGTCTCGGGCAGGAGCAGTACGAACTCCTCGCCACCCCGTCGGAACACCATGTCGACCTCGCGCACGACGCCGAGGATCAGGCGGGCGACCTCGGCCAGCACCGCGTCGCCGGCCTGCGCCCCCCGGTCGTCGTTGATCTCCCGGAACCGATCCAGGTCGACGACCAGCACGGACAGCGGCCGGGCGAACCGCGTGGCCCGCTCGACCTCGCGGTGCAGCGACACCTTCAGGTACCGGTAGTTCCAGAGCCCGGTCAGCGGATCGGCCAGCGAGAGGCGCTGCGCCTCCCGGTGGAGCAGCACGTTCTCCACCGCGACAGCGGCCTGGCCGGCGAACGTGCGCAGTGTGACGAGGTCGCCGTCGTCGAAGTCGTCCGCGCCGAGCCGGTCGTAGAGGACGAGCACCCCGAGCAGGCGACCTGGCTCGATTTCGCTCTCAAGGTCTTCGCTCGGCCTGCCAGAACCCGAAAAAGGCACGGCTATGTACGTCCGGCAGGTCGGTTCCTCCGGTACCAGCTCGGCGTGGTCGTCAGCGACCCGTCCCAGGCGCGGCTCGTCCCGTTCCGCCACGCCGCCGAGCAGCCCGACCCCGACGGGCAGCCGCAGACTGGCGACGTCGACACCGCGTCCGGTCATCCCGTACCCGCACTGACCGACCAGCACGCCCGGCCAAGCGCTGGCGGACCGCTCGGCGAGCAGCACCACGCCGGCCTGCGCACCGGTCGCGGCCATGACCGTCTCCAGGATCACTTCGAGGATCCGGTCGAGGTCGTGCGTGCTGGAGAGCGTGTCGCCGAGCAGCGCGAGGTTGCCGCGGAGCTGATCGCGGCTGGCGGTGAGCGCGGCGACGTAAAGCTTGAGGTCACGGGTCATGCGGTTGAACGTGGTGGCCAGCCGGCCGACCTCGTCCCGCCCCCGCACCGGCACCCGGGCGGTCAGGTCACCGGAGGCGACCAGCTCGGCGGCCTGGGCGACGTCGGCGAGCGGGCGGGTGAGGGTGCGCGCCAGGTAGCCGGCGGCGAGCACCGCGAGGGCGGCGACCACGGCCACCACCGTGGCAAGGACGGCGTAGAGGGCGGCGAGGTCGGCGCGGCCGGTGCTCAGGACCGCTCGCAGCGGCTGGCCGGCCGACGGTTCGAGCACGGTGATCCGGAGACCGTCCACGCCGCCGCCGGTGCTGGTCGTGGCGGCCGCCAGCGCGACCCCGCCGGCCCGGCGTACCGGCAGGGTGCTGACGGCCGGCTCGTCGCCGTCGAGCACGGTCACGTCGACGCCGGCCGAGGTGGCGAGCTTCCTGGCCATCTCCGCGTCCACCGCGAACGCGGCGCGGGCGCGGCCGAGGAGGTCACCGCCCGGCCCGCGCAGCTCCACGACGGCGGCGATGATCGGCGCGGCGGCCGGGATCCGGGATCCGCAGTCGCCCCACGGCACCCGGGCGGCCGCCGTCGGCAGCGTGCCGGCTTCGGCGATGATCCGGCCCGAGCCATCCTCCAGCCGGGCCGCATCGGCGAGCTTCCGCGAGACGAGCGCCGCGGGGCTGCGAGTACCTGCCGGCGCGGCGCCGCCGACCGTCGCACCCAGGGCCTCGGCCGCCGCCCGTGCACGCTGGCAGAGCGCGCTGATCCCCGTGGCCACGGCGCTGGCAGCGGTGTCGAGCCGCTCGCTCTCGCGGCTCTGGGTGAGCGTCGCGGCGGTGCTGGCCACAGCGACGGCGCTCACCACGACGGGGCCCAGCACGACGGCGAGGAACGCGGCGGTGAGTCGCGTGCGCAGCGTCACCGATCCTCCTTACCCGCCGTGGCGTCCGGACCGCTGGGAGCGGCGGCCTGCTGGAATGCTGACACGGTGAGCGCCGCGATGTGGGGCAGTCCCAGCGCGGTACCACGGAGCGGAGGCGCGCGGTGACGGGTGGCAGCGGCAAGGTCGCGGTCCGTACGGAGCTGCTTGCCCGTCGTGCCGCCCTCGACCCGGACGCCCGCCTCGACGCGGCCCGAAACGTCACGAACCGCCTGGTCACGGCGGTGACGTCCCGCGCCGCCAGGATTGTCGCGGGCTACGTCCCGTTCGGCGCGGAACCAGGCGGGCCGGACCTCCCGGACATACTGCGCTCGACCGGCGCCCGGGTCCTGCTGCCGGTCCTGCGCGCCGACAACGACCTCGACTGGGCGGAGCACTCCGGCTCACTCGTGGCCGCCGCACGCGGGCTACGGGAGCCGGCCGGACCATCACTCGGAGTGACGGCGATCGCCACTGCGGACCTCGTCGTCGTGCCGGCGCTGGCCGTCGACCGGCGCGGCGTGCGTCTCGGCCGCGGCGGCGGCTCGTACGACCGGGCGCTCGCGCGGGTACCGGCCGCCGTCCCGGTGATCGCACTCCTGCACGACGGCGAACTCCTCGACGACATACCCGCCGAACCGCACGATCGCCTGGTCAGCGCCGTCATCACCCCCTCCGGCGGCTGGTGTGATCTGCCCTACATCTCCTGATCCGCTGGACGCTCCGGGGGTCGATGGCGCACAATTAGCACTCAGGTGTCGAGAGTGCCAAGGCCAGGAGGACCCCCAACGTGCCGACCTACCAGTACGCATGCACCGAATGCGGCCAACGGCTGGAGGCAGTCCAGTCTTTCTCCGACGAACCGCTGACGGTCTGCACCGAGTGCCAGGGTCGACTCCGTAAGGTCTTCTCCGCGGTCGGCGTGGTCTTCAAGGGCTCCGGCTTCTACCGCACCGACTCGCGCGCCGCGGTCGGCAGCTCGAACGGGTCGGCCAAGTCGTCCGACTCCAGCTCCGACAGCGCGCCGAAGGGCTCCAACGGCACGCCCGTACCCGCGGCGTCGAACGGCAGCCCTGCGCCCGCCAAGAGCTCGAACGGCACGCCGGCACCGACCGGCAAGGCAACCAGCTCGGCCGCCAGCACATCCTGAGCGCTTACCACAACAGCGGGCAGTAGAACTCGGTTATCCACAGCGACATCCGCCGTCCACAGCTAACGCCCGGCACATTCCGCTCATCTGCATCGGCTCCTACCGTCGGTCCCAGCCCGACGTGAGGAGCCGATCGTGTTCTCGCCTGCCCACTCTTTCCCGGCCGACAGCGCGGTCGACGCTGCCCGCGGCGTGCCAGCCGCGCGCGGTGACGAGCGCCTCGACGCGCGCAGGCTGCGGTTCCCCGTGCTGCGGCGGGCGACGCTCCTCCGTGGCGTGGTGGTCGCCGCGCTGCTCTGCCTCGCCGCGGGCGTGCTCCTGATCGACCGCGCCCCGCCGGCCACCACTCCCGCCGCTCCGCGCGCCACCGCCACGTCCCCGGCGCCCGTCCTGCCGCCGGGGACGGTCGGGCTGCCGCTGCGGCTCCGCGACTCCGGGGTCGTGGCCGTCGTCCGGCCGGGTCATCGCGTCGATGTACTCGGCGCCACCAGCGATGGGCGCGCCGCGGAGACGCTCGCCACACGCGTACTCGTGCTGCGGATAACCGCCCGTGGCGACGCTCCAGAGGACGGGGCACTTCTCTATCTCGCGGTCACCGCCGAGCAGGCGGCACGACTCGCGGGGTACACGACAGAGGCTCGCATAACGGTTACAGTGCGGTCGCCCTGAGGCGCAGCACGGGCCGCGTCACCCCACCAGGCATCAAAGGAGAACACGCGTGCTCAAGGGATTCCGTGACTACATCATGCGAGGGAACGTCGTCGACCTCGCCGTCGGTATCGTCATCGGCGTCGCGTTCACCGCGGTGGTGACATCGTTTGTCGACTCGTTCGTCAAGCCACTGATCCAGCTGATCCCGGCCGTCGGCGCCAAGGGCGGCATCATCCTCAAGGAGAACGGTGCCGGCACCGCCGACGACATCGTCCTGAAGTACGGCGACTTCATTTCGGCGCTCATCAACTTCCTGGCCGTCGCCGCCGTCATCTACTTCCTGATCGTCCTGCCGATGAACAAGCTGGCCGAGCGGCGCAAGCGCGGCGAGATCCCCGAGCCCGCTGCGCCGTCCGAGGAGGTCGCGCTGCTCACCGAGATCCGCGACGCCCTCCGCACCCACGCCTAACCCCAGTGCGGGGGGCGGTCGGCCAGGAGCCGGACCTCGGAGTCCTCGACGGCTTCCGACCAGTCCATGTCCATGTCGTCCGAGGTCTGGTCCGGCAGCACCACGATGTCGGTCTCGTCGATCATCGGAACCTCACGGTCCTGGTCAGGCTCGCTCATCGCGCACTCTCCCCACTACGCCGTTGTCCCGCCGCCGAATCGGCGGCGGTCAGTCAAGATCACCGTGCTCGATGCGGACCAGCCGGCGCTCGCGCACCAACTCGTCGCTCGCCAGCTCGATCCCGACCGGGTGCGGATCGAGCGCGGCGAACACGCCCACGAGGTCTCGTTGCGACACGACGCCGAGCAGCCGGCCGTCCTCCACGACGGGCAGGTGCCGGATCCACCGCGCCGCCATGAGCCGAGCCGCCTCGTGCACCGTGGTCCGCGCGCCCACCACTTCGACGTCCTTGCTCATCACCTCGGCCACGGTGGTGGTCGAGACGTCGTATCCGCGCGCCACAGCCCGCATCAGATCACGCTCGGTGATGATGCCGACCAGCGCCTCGCCGTCGACGATCAGCAGCGAGCCGGTCTGCTGGCGCCACATCCGATTTGCTGCGAACTGTAGCGTTTCGCCCGGGCTGTCAGTCACACTTGCCCGGGTCATGATGTCTGAGACGATCATGTCCGCTCCTTCGGAGTAACTCCGATGGAGCCTACTCGGGGCGCATGGGGCCACCCCGTGCTGTGGAGAGTGGACTTCATCGCCGACAACCCGGACAAGCTCTTGATGAAGGTGCCCTTCATTCGGCTGTGAGCGAATGGAGGGCACCTTCATCACGTTCGGAGCCCGGATTCCTATGGCATCAACGCCAGCGTGTGCCGGGCCTCCCGCTCGATCGTCCCCCGCTCCCACCGCATCGGCGTGGACTCACCAGTCCGCCACAACTCGACCTGGTCGATGTAGTACGGGTGGAACGCGTGACCGGACGCGCCAGTCAGGTTCACCCACCGCGACCGGTCGAGGTTGTTCAGGTCCACGACCATCCGCATCGACGGCACCCAGTCGACGCCGTACCCGTCGGGCGCGCTCCAACCGGTCGCGTTGACCACGCTGTCGCCGCCGGCCGTGGCGTACGGACCGCGGTTGAACAGCCACTCGACCGGGGCGATCCCGGACTGGCCGAAGGACTGGTTGCGCAGTTCCAGCGTGTGCAGGTCACCCCAGCGCCACGCGGACGGCGTACCGCCAAGCCGGTCCGTCAACTCCTTGTGCGCGTCCTCCATCGCGGCACGCAGGATGTCGTCGCGCTGCTCGGTTGCCGGGGTGTCGCGGTCGTCCCACCACGGTGAGGCAGGATCGGCGAGCAGGCCGCGCACCACCTCGAACCACCGGGCGCCGCCCTCGGCTTGCGCGTCATCCGGCAGCTCGTCGAACGTCCGCGCCAGCAGGTGCCGCCAGGTGGCGTTGAAGAACGCGGCCGGGGCGGAGTTCGCCGGCTGGCTGCGGTCCCAGTCGCGGAGCAGGTCCTGCGCCGGCCGCACCCGTCGCGGTACGTCGACAGACACCAGCGCCGGCACGAGCTGGACGGCGTTGCCGTTGCGGCTGTCGAACTGCGCCCGCTCGACGCCGGCCAGGTCGATCTTGCCGCGCTCGCGGGTGATCAGGTCGGCGATCCGCTGGCTGCGGTACCCGTAGTCCCAGTCAGTGGTGAGCAGGTAAGGGTATCCGGTACGGATCACCTGCTGGTTTGCCGTGGCGATGTACCCCGACGGCGGGTTGAACACGGTCGGCATCGCCTCGAACGGCACCCGCCCGCGCCACTCGTACTTCGACAGCCAGCCGGGCACGGGCCAGCGGCCGTCACCAGTCTCCCGGATCGGCACCTCCCCCGGCGCCTGGTAGCCGATGTTGCCGTCCACATCGGCGTAGATCAGGTTCTGCGCCGGTGCCGCGAACAGCCGCGCGCCCTCGCGGAAGCTCTTCCAGTCGGTGGCGGTGTTCACGGCGAAGATCGCATCGGCCGTGCGGCCCGGATCGAGCGCGGTCCAACGCAGGGCGACGCCGTACCGCGGCTTCACGGATTCGGGCGCGGCCGCCGGGCTGCCGTCGGCGGCCACCGGCGGCTTGCCGCCGATATCCCGCAGCTCGTCGTCGCGGTCGGAGAGCAGCGGGCCGTGGCCGGTGCTGCGGACCGTGATCGTCACGGTCTTCCCACCGGCCACCTTGATCTTCTCGGTGCGGCGCTCCAGCTTGAGCTTCCGGCCGTCCAGTTCGTACTCGTCGCCCGTGACCTTCTCCAGGTACAGGTCGACGGTGTCGGGTTCAAGGTTGGTGAAGCCCCAGGCGATCCGGGAATTGTGGCCGACGATCACGCCGGGCAGCCCGGAGAATGTGTAGCCACTCACGTCGAACGCGCACTCGGGCGTGACCTCGGTGCAGTGCAGGCCCATCTGGTACCAGATGCCGGGCGCGGACGGGCCGAGGTGCATGTCGTTGGCGAGCGCCGGCTTGCCGGTACTCGTCCGGCTCCCCGCGATCACCCAGGAGTTCGAGCCGATGCCGTCGCCGTCCGGTCCGAGCAGTCGGGGGATCCGGTCGAGCCCCCGCTTCACGGCGCGCAGCGTCTCCCGGTCCGCTGAGAAGATCCCGTCGCCACCGGCACCGCCGTCCACCGGCGGCGGGGACGGCGCGCCCACCGCCTCGGACGTCGGCGCGGCCGAGTCGAAGACGCCCTTGCGCACGCCGCCGGTGGTCACGATCGGCGCGTGCCGGTCGGACGGATACGCCGGGTACAGCTCCTCGATCTGCTCGCGGCTGAGCCCGGACGCCAGCAGCTCGGCGCGGTTCAGCTCCTGCTTCATGTTGCCGCGCAGGTCCCAGGCCATCGCCTTGAGCCACGCGATGCTGTCGGCGGGCTCCCATTTCGCGATCCGGTAGCCCGGGTTCTGCAGCTTGAGCAGGCCGTACTCCAGGCTCGCGCCCACCCCGGAGTGCTCCTTGAGCCAGGCGTTCACGCCGTCGGCGTACGCCTGGAGCCAGCGCCGCGTGTCGGGGTCGAGGATCTTGTACTCGGCCTCGGCTACCCGCCGCCAGCCCATCGTGCGGAGGTAGACATCGGTCTCGACCTGGCTCTCGCCGAACAGCTCGGCGAGCCGCCCGGCGGTGACGTGCCGGCGAAAGTCCATCTCCCAGAACCGGTCCTGCGCGTGCAGGTAGCCCTGAGCGCGGAACAGGTCGGTGGGAGTGTTCGCGTACACCTGCGGCACGCCGTGCGAGTCGCGATAGACATCGACCGGCGCCGACAGCCCCGCGAGCTTGGTGGCGCCGTCGTAGTCGGGGTAGGACGCACGGACGGCCAGCACACCGCCGACCGTGCCGGCCGTGATTAGCGTCAACACGAGCACGAGCAGGCCGGCGCCGATCCGGCGCAGTACGCGAACCGCCTTCATGGCGGCGACACTAGTGCTCTCACATACAGCGGTAGGTCGTCGCCCTCGTTGTCGCGTTCCAGGTGATGTAGCCATGCTGGAACTTGCTCTGGTATCCGACGGCGACGCGGTACTCGTCCGACGTCGGGTATCCGAGGCAGCTGCGCTCCCACCCCAGCGACGCCCACCGGTTCCGGATCGCGCCCTGGACGCCGTGCGCGCCCGTGGACGGGTGCCAGAAGATGCTCTTGCCGTTGGTGAAGTGGCTGTAGTAGCCGCGACCGTCGAGGGCCTTGGCTTCGTCGATAGTTGGGAACCCGTATACCGGCCCGCCGAAGGCCAGGTACTTCGTCAGGATGGCGCCCTTGACGAAGTGCGCGCCGGACGCGAGGGACCAGTACTCGCGCCCGCGCTGGAAGTAGCTGGCGTAGCCGCCGGGCACGGCGACCTCGTCGGCGATCGGGAAGCCGTACAGGTACGGCGTCGTACCGGGCCAGTACCGCTGGAAGAGCGCGCCCTTGACGTAGTGCGCGCCGGTGTTCTGCGACCACATGATGACGCCGTTCTGGTACAGCCGTCCCTTGCCGCCGAGGAGGCTGCCGGTGGTCCACGTGTTCTCGGTGCCCGTCGGGGTGCCGAGGGCGGCGGCGACGCCAGGCTCGGCGTACTTGGTGGCGATCTCGGTGAGGTAGTTGGCGGTGAGTTTCAGGTCGGCCGCCGGCATCGCGAACGAGTGCGTGGCAGCGCCACCGTCCGACCAGGACGTGAACTGCCGCCCAGCGGCCAGCGTCGGCGCCTCCACCGTCACCATCGCGCCCGCGACCAGCGGCAGCGATGTGACCGTGAGGCCGTTGACCCGCACCGGCACCGGGCTGACGACGCTGAGCAGCCGGACGTCGGGCAGCGCCTCGTACACCTCGCTCACGGTGGCACCGTCGAGGTCGGTGACGCTGACGGTGATCACCATCTTGGTGTCGTCACCGTGATCGGGGAACGGCCTGGTCAGCGAGGGACCGTCGGCAACGTCGTTCGGATGCGCGTGGCAGCCCGCACCGAACGGGCAGTGGTAGAGCACGACCTGGTAGTGCGGCGTCAGGGGACCGTTCTCCTCGTCCGTGGCCGTGGCGCCGATCGTCACGGGCTCCCCCACCGCGAACTTGTGTCCGGCCGGCGGCGTCGTGAGCTGGAGCTGCGGCGTGTGGTTGGACGGCTTGACCTTGAGTGTGACGGTGCCCTTCGCGCCGAGCGGGTCCTTCACCTCGACCAGCACGTCGTACGTCTTCGTTCCATCGGTGTACGTGTGCGACGCCGTGACACCCGAGACGGGCGGCGAGCCGTCGCCGAAGTTGGTGCTGTACGTCAGCGCGTCGCCGTCCAGATCGCTGGACGCACTGGCATCAACGATTACCTTCAACGTGGCGGGATCGTTCGTCGCGCTGGCCGCGGCCGTCGGCGCACGGTTGCCCGCGCTGTACTTCAGCCGCTTGATCTTCCCGCTGATGATGTCGGCGTAGGTGATGTCACCGTTGACCTCCGGGTGCACCGCGACCGGCGCGCCCAGGCCGGTGCCTAACACGGCGGCGGGGGTGGTCACCTGGTCGTTGATGTCGGTGCCGATCGTCCGCATGACCTGCTGCGCGTAGTCGGCGAAGAACAGCCGGCCACGGTATGCCGTGGGGTACGAGGTGCCGGTGTAGAACGGGCCGCCGATGACCGCCGCCTGGGCGCCCGCGTGCGGGTAGGCGTACAGGGCGAGATCGTGCCTGACGTTGTTGGCGTAGTGGGTCTTGCACTGCGTCAAGTCCTGGTAGCCGGGGGCCCGCTGGGAGCCCTCGTAACAGGGCCAGCCGAAGTTCTCGCCGCCCCGGGCCACGTTCACCTCTTCCCAGCCGGTGTGGCCGACGTCGCCGATGTAGACGCGGCCGGTACGCGGATCGAGGGTGAACCGGGTGGGGTTGCGCAGGCCCAGCGCGAACACCCGGCTCCGCCAGCTACTCGGGCTGGCCGGGTTGTAGTACGGGTTGGTCGGCCAGCCGCGGCCCTGGGCGTCGACGCGCAGGATCTTGCCGTGCGGGTCGTCCAGGCTCAGGGCGCGTAGCGCGGCCACCTGCACGCCGATGAAGTGGGCGGCGTCGCCGAAGCCCGCGTAGATCGATCCGTCGGGCGCGGCGAGGACGGTGCCGGCGCCGTGGTAGTTCAAGTCCTGCGAGATTCCACCGAGGATGACCAACTTGTTGCCGAGCGACGTCGGATTGGCCGGGTTGTTCGCCGTGAACCGCGCGACCTCGTTCGCGCCGGGCGTGTTCACGTCCACACCCGGCTTCGGGTAGACGAGGTACAGGTGGCCGGTCTCGTCGTAGTTCGGCGCCGGCCAGATGCCGACCAGGCCGACGTCGTAGTAGCCGTGTACAGGGATCTGGGCAACCTTGCGGACCACCGTGCGGTCGGCGCTGACCCACGCCACTGTCCCGCGCTTGCCGATCGTGTACTTGCTGCCGTCGGGCAGGACGGCGAAGTCCGTGAGGTCGTACGCCGCTTGCCCGGTTTCCTCTGTGAGCAGGCTGAATCCGCTGGGGAGAGTCAGTGCGGCGCTGGCCGGTAACGAAGGCGCGAGCGCGGGCATCCCGGCGGCGAGCAGGATGACGACGAGTAAGCGCGCCAGGCGGCGACGCGTTCGGGAAAAGGCCATGACGTACCCCCGTGCCAGCTGGGAGGAAACCTGAAGCCGGCGAGGCGGCGGCCCCGAACACCACACCGGAGACTAGGACCGAGTCTGGTCGACGGAGTCAACGGCCGCATCGGCCGTTCAGGTCGCTATCGCAGTTTGTGGCCCAGTTTTTGTCAGGTTCGTCACCGTGCCTCGGACCGTCCTGGACCGGCGCTCCCCGTTAATCTGGGCTTCACGTCCCCGGGACTGGATCGGTGATGCGCATGCTCGACCCCTCCCGCCTCGCCCGCGCGCGCCGGGCCCGGTTGGACGCGGAGCGCCGCAAGCGGGGTGAACGGGTCTGGCCGGAGACCTTCGCCGACCGGCTCACCAGCCCGCTGCCCGGCCCGCGCGAGCTGCTCCGGCTGGCGCGCACCGGCGGCTTCCGCGGATCGCGCGCGGACGCGGACCGCATCCCCGTTCTCCGGTCCGGCCTGCCGATCGCCGCCCGGGACCAGACGATGATCACCTGGGTGGGGCACGCCACGTATGTCCTTCAGATAGGCGGGCTGACCGTCCTCACCGACCCGATCTGGTCGGACAGCATGCCGGGCGTCCCCCGCCGCATCACCCCGCCCGGAGTTGGCTGGCGGGACCTGCCCCATATCGACGCGGTCGTGATCAGCCACAACCACTACGACCACCTGGACGCGCCGACGATCCGCCGGCTGCCCCGCGATACCCCGATCTTCGCGCCCGCCGCGCTCGGGTCCTGGTTCACCCGGCGCGGCTTCGTCGACGTCACCGAGCTGGACTGGTGGGAGTCCGCGTCGCTGGTCGGCGTCGACTTCGACTTCGTCCCGGCGCACCACTGGAGCCGGCGCGGACTCACCGACACGTGCCAGACGCTGTGGGGCGGCTGGATCCTCTCCACTGAGGACGGCACCCGGATCTACTTCGGCGGCGACTCCGGCTACGGGCACTGGTTCGCCGAGATCGGGCGGCGGTATCCGGGCATCGACCTGGCGCTGCTGCCGATCGGCGCCTACGACCCGCAGTGGTTCATGCAGCCCGTCCACATGAATCCGGAGGAGGCCGTCCAGGCGAGCGCCGACCTCGGCGCCACCCGCATGGCCGGTATGCACTGGGGCACGTTCATGCTCAGCCGCGAACCGCTGCTCGAACCGCTGGAGCGGGTGCGCGCCGCCTGGGCCCGCACCGACCAGCCGCGCGAGCGCCTCTGGGACCTGGCCATCGGCGAGTCCCGGCCACTCTGATTCCCGGCGTCCCCGCTGTGTGATGCGACGCGCCGGGTTAACGCGCGCGTCGCATCACACAGCCGCGGTTAGCGGGAGTACACGGCGAACTCGTACAGGGAGTAGCCGTAGTTGATGCCCCGGACGGTGCCGGTGACCCGGACGTGCTGGGCCGTAGTGGTGGCGAACCGCAGGTTGTCGCGGCCGCCGTCGCCGCCGGTCACAGCCTTGACGGTGCGCCAGCTGGTGCCGTCCGTCGAAACCTGCACGGTGTAGTCCTTCCCGTACGCCGCCTCCCAGTCGAGCACGACGCGGCCGATCGAGCGGGCACTACCCAGGTCGACGGTGATCGACTCTGGGTCGTGCCACCAGCGACTGGCCCACCGGGTGTCCGGATTGCCGTCCACCGCGTTCGCCGCCACATAGCCGCCCTCGGTCGAGGTCGCCGTTGCCGTCTTGCCGCGCGCCAGGTTGGCGATGTCGTCGCCGCGCCGGGCCGGGAACTCGATCACCTGCTGGTATGTCGGCCGGTTCACCCACTGCGTCTTGTCCTGCGTGATCCCGCCGATCGGCTGGTGGATGATCTGGTCGGCGCAGAACTGGTCGCCAGCGGCGCAGTCGCCGTCGGCCGGATAGACCTCAGCGGCTGGCACTGCCGCAGCTTGCTTGAGCGTGGAGATCAGCAGGTCCCGGCAGGCGGAACGGTCGCCGCCACCGCAGAACGGGGTCGGGAACCCGCCGCTCACCGGCTGGCCGAGGACGGCCCGCAGATCCTTGCTCGCGTACCCGTACCAGCCGTACTGGAACTTCGACCCGACGTGCCCGGCACGATCGTCGATGGCGAGCACGTTGGTGAGTGCGCCGTACAGCGGATCGCCGAGCCCGGCGAACTCCGCCTTCACCCACCGTGGCCACCAGGCGTCCAGGAGCTGAACCGCCTCAGCCTCGTCGTACTTGTAGACCTTGGTGACGTTCGGGTCATTGCGCGTGATCCGGTGCGCGCCGCTGGCCACCCACGCCTTGAGCTTCGCCACGGCAGCGTCCACGGCGGTATCGCCGGTCGGCGCGTCCCCGATCACCTGCAACGCCAGCGGAAGGATGTTGTCACCGCGCAAGTCGACGGTGCCGGCGTCCTCCATGGCCTGTACGAGCTCGACCTTGCTCATCTTGTTGTCGCCGGCGATCCCGGCCTGGATACGGTCGTCGAGCGGCTTGTTCCGGTAGAGCGGGCCGTACCCGTACTGATCGTCGGCGGCCCGGAACTTCGGCGCCTGCTTGTTGTTCCACGACGTGTAGTAGTCCTGGTTGATCCCTTGCGGGCGCTGCTCGAACGGCGTGTAGTCGGCCATGTTCGTGTCGGGGTTCCAGCCGCGCCACTCGTACTGCTGCTCGGCCCGGATCGGGAAGTTCGAGTCGGTGCCGGCGGTACGCACCGGGTTCGCGCCGGAGTTGAAGTACGCGGTGTCGTCAGCGTCGACGTAGAGCCAGTTGAACGTGTACCCGACGCGGTACGCGGCGTGCTGGAAGTCGCTGGCCGACTTCACGGCAGCCGGGTCGTTGAACATCGAGAAGCCGATGCCCGAGTCGGCCTCGTGAAAGTACGTCGAGCGCAGCACCGTGAAGACCGACGGCTTGCCGTCGGCGAGGCCCCGGTGCCTGACGATGCCGAGCTTGGTGCGCTGCGCGACCAGCGTGTAACCGCCTGCGGGCGTGGAGTCGGCGAGGGACGGCTTCCACTCGTTCCGCTTACGCAGCACCTCGATCGGCAGGCACTGGCCGCGGAACCGGTAGTGCATCGACTGGAGCGTCGGCGCGCTGCCGCCCGGCTCGCACAGCTCCACCGCGAACGTGTCGGCGATGTCCTGACCGGCAGAGGTGGCGCTCCACGCGTAGTCCTGGCCACGGCCGAGCAGCACGAACATGCTGACGCCGGCGAAGGCGGCGCCGTGCGAGCTGATCCCCGGCCCCTGCAGGTCGAGTTCGAGCAGCAGTTGCGGTGCGAAGTAGCCGGCCTGCGGACCGAAGACGGCGAGCGGGTTGCCGCTCTCACTCTCCCGGCCGGACACGACGAGCGCGTTCGACATCGCCGCCTTCCGCGCCAGGCTGCCGAGGCCCTTCGCGGTGCTGGTCGCGCCGCCGGCCGAGCCGGCTGGATCGGTGACGTACGGCTCGGCGACGACCGTGCCCCGCTGCGGCAGCACCCGGCCCGGGGCCGTCACCGGCGACTCGCCGTACGGGAACTCGTCGCCATTGTGGACGGTCGTCTGGGCCTCGGGGTCGTCGGCGGCGCGGAACACCTCCCAGACCTGGCGGCCA
>Ga0210378_10000403_pt1 | contig 21944 bp, 23 predicted proteins | sample PLM1_60_b1redo_FD_155465 | JGI IMG/M metagenome (GOLD analysis project Ga0210378, IMG submission 155465) | Groundwater sediment microbial communities from an aquifer in East River, Colorado, USA - PLM1_60_b1 redo | ecosystem: Environmental > Terrestrial > Soil > Riparian zone | place: USA: East...
ATGAAACCTAAAGTCGTTGATAATCTTCAGGATTTTAAAGGAGAACATCTGTCAAGCACGATAGGTATTGCACTATGTCGTTGTGGGGCATCAAAGAATAAGCCATTTTGTGATGGGACACACAGTATAATTGGATTCTCAAGCAAAAACAAGACTCTCAGCGACAATGACAACGAGAAAAGAATTAAAGACAAAAGACGTACCTATGTTGGCAAAGAAATTACAATATATGACAATAGGAAGATTTGTTCTCATGCAAGAGAATGTGTTAATAATCTCCCCTCGGTATTCAAATTAGATTCTAGACCTTGGATTGATCCTGACGGATCTAAAAAAGAAGGTGTAATTAGCACTATACAAAAGTGCCCCTCCGGCGCTCTAAGTTATTCAATTGATGAGATTGAATATAGAGACCCAAAGGAACAGAGAAATCCAATGGTTACAGTTTTAAAAAATGGACCATATCATATTACCGGAGGAGTTGAATTAATTGCAGATGGAATAGAGTTTGGCGAAGGGGCGTCAAGGGAACATTATACTCTTTGTCGTTGTGGTGCTTCAGAGAATAAACCATTCTGTGATGGTACACATAGAAACATTAACTTCAATGACGAATAGATCAAGAATTTTTTAGATGCACATATCACTTCTATTACTCATGCAATTATTATCCCAATGATATTTACTCTAGAAAGTAACTACATGCTGTGTATGGATTTGAGTTGATCATAGCAATATCTATGTCTCTATCGCAAAAGAGAAATAATAGAACATGAGCTATTGTATTTGAACGATGTCTGAACAGACTAATAAATTGACTTTACCAGTAAAAATGGACTATGATCATATCCAAGGTCCTATTAATGCGCCAATAAGCATAGTAGAATATGGTGATTTCGAATGCCCGTATACTGGTATGGCATATCCAATAGTAAAGGAAATAAGAAGTAGGCTGGGTGATAGTATATGCTTTGTATTCCGTAATTTCCCTCTTAATCAAATCCATCCTCACGCACAGCATGCAGCTGAAGCGGCTGAAGCAGCCGGGGTTCAAGACAAATTTTGGAAAATGCATGATCATCTATTTGAACACCAAAATGAATTAGACGATCGGCATTTATTGGGATATGCCAAGATAATAGGATTGGATATAGAAAGATTCAAAAAAGAAATATCTGAGCATGTTTATGTTTCCGTTATAAACAAATCACTAAAGAATGGAATTAAAAGTGGTGTTGAAGGTACGCCAACTTTCTTTTTAAATGGTGTACGTTACGAAGATTCATGGGAATTAGAAACTCTCTTAGAAACAATCAGATCTGCCATCGAAAAAGATAACAAGAATTAAACTTGCGTGACTGAAAAAATGGTGAAACCGACCATAATCAAGCAGTATATTCTACTGCTAGCTGACCACATTTACCACATTATTATTTATTAGTAAAATAATATATCAATTAGGATGAAAGAGACATTAGAACACAACAACAAGGAAATGTTAAAGGAATTTAGTTCAACCACCGCTGATGAATTCAATAATAAATTAGATAATGAAACCAAACTTAATTACTTCATATCGGTCCTTAATGACTACATGGTTACAAAACAATCTTCTAATAATAATTACCAATCAGAATCTCCAAAATTTCTTAAAAATCATGATGAGAAGAAGCCAGAAGTAATAGAAACTGTATTAGATAGCGATGACTTTAGGTTGTTTGCATTCCGGCAATACAAACTCCTTATTTACAGGGATAATGAAATTCTTGAAAAAAATATTCCTAACATACATGTGTATAAGATGTCTGACAATGTAGTTTCTTCCTGTTTGAGGAAATTATTTAAACTTAGAAATTACTAAAAACTATATTTTTTATTTGATCAAAGTCATCAGAAAAACATTAGCAGTAAATAATAGTGATCGGAACAGATAAGGTTTTCAATCAGCTTTATAGAAAATTAAATTCTGTAAAAGGAGCGTAGATGGACATTAGCAATATGTGACATAAATAATCTGAGCAAATAGAATATCATATGTCTCTATCAGAAAAAAATAGTTCACTATGTGCCAATCAAGTATGGTAATATTTGTTTATATTTTATACATATTTTATTTGCCATTTACTCATTATTGCTGGTTACTCAATCAAAGACTATGCTCCATGAGGAAATGAAATAAGATAAAGTAGCTTCCTTTCTTTCATGTAAAGGAAATTGGTGTGATCGGCGGGTTATCTAATTATTCAAATTCACGATGGTGTTCTGCTTTGATGTGGATGTTAAGTAGATCTGATAATGGACCTTCGATTTCTTTAACATTGTCTTTGAACAAAACCATGTTTCTACCTTCCTTTCTGCAATAGATATTTACCTTCCATTTTTCGTCATCTGTGTTTGGAAAATCAGACCGGTAGTGAGCTCCTCTGCTTTCTTGTCGCATCAGGGCACATCTTATTATGGCCTCGCAAACAACTAGCGACGACTCTACTTGCATAGTTAAAGCAACGTTGTCATTATCGATTTTGAATTCTTCTATAATGTTATCTTTAGAATAAAATTCATTTTTTAATTCCAAAATTCTTTTCAATCCATTTCGGAGCTTTGTTTCTTCTCTTATTATTCCCGCATTATATTTCATTAATTCTTGTATCTCATTGCGAAATGTAATAGGTTCCTTAACTACGAAGATCCCATCATCAAATCCTACTTGGGTATTTATTTTGGATCGTAACGGTGATGGCCCAGTTTTCTGTCTTTCTGTTACTTCATTTGCAAATCTGGCTGCTCCAGCACCAGCAATCTTTCCAAAAACTACTGTGTCCAGTAAACTATTTCCACCTAAACGATTAGCACCATGGATCTGACTTATTACTTCACCAACAGCAAATAGACCTCTGACCTTTGTTCTACAATTCATATCAACTAGTACGCCGCCCATCGAATAATGCGCAGTAGGTCCAACCTCCATTTTCTCTTTAGATATATCGATTCCGTCAATGTTTTTGAATTGTTCATACATAGTTGGGAGTCTGTCCATAATTTTTTCCTTCGAGAGATGGGTCACGTCCAACCAAACTCCACCATGTGGCGTACCTCTGCCAGCAAGTATTTCATTAAACGTAGCACGGGCTACAACATCACGTGGTCCAAGCTCCATCCTTTCCGGATAGTAATTTTTCATATACCTCTCACCTTTTGAATTTAACAAAATACCTCCTTCACCGCGTATCGCTTCCGTAGCCAAGGTACCCAAAGCTTTCTCGGGCCAAACCATTCCGGTAGGATGGAACTGTACCATCTCCATGTCTACTAGTTCTACACCTGCTTCATATGCTAAAGCCACACCTTCTCCATAGTTTTCAAAGATTCTAGAACTGCTAACAGAATAAACTCGCGTATATCCACCAGTTGCAAGTATTATAGACTTGCATTCGAATCTCACGATTTCTTTTTTCTTAAAATCTATCCCGTACGCTCCTTTGACATCTTCTGTTGCTTCTCCTTTTACACCTACACTGCTGGATTTTAATAATTTTGCGATGTAAACATTATCTACAATTTCAATTTCCCGCTGAATAACTTGGTCTAACAGTACGCGAATTATTTCCTGGCCAGTCCAGTCCTCGTAGAATACGGTCCTTCTGTAAGTATGGGCACCAAAAAATCGTTGCGTTAATTTACCATTTTCCTCCCTATGAAACCTAGCTCCCCAATTAACTAGTTCATTTATAGCATCCGGTGCATTCTTGCAAAGTACCTCCACTTTTTCATAATCAGCAAGTAACTCTCCTTCACGTAGTGTATCAACAGCATGTACCATCCAGTTGTCCTCTGGGTCCATAGTACCAAGAGCTGCATTGATACCACCTCTTGCAAGTGTTGTATGAGGATCACCTTTTTTGCTCTTACTAATTATGAGAACATTTGAACCAGCATCATGAGCTTCAATTGCTGCTCGAAGACCGGCAGACCCACCACCTATAATTAAAACATTACAATAATAACTAGATTGTTTTTTCATGTACTCAGCCATTTTATTATTTTCCAACTTGACACTTCTTTACTTGTCAATATGATGTGTATGTATATTTTTTAAAATATTATGGACTTGGTCTCTGTATAAAGTCAATCCTATCCTTTTGGCATACGGCTGTCCTTTAGCAAATGATTTAGCTAATTCTTTAACAAACTCCATTTCTACTTTTGGTGGTACTGGTGGTTCAAACGGATCTACATATGCTTCAATTATTGTGGGTTGTTTTCTCTCTTTCATGGCCTGACTCATTATGGATTTTACTTCAGATGGTTCTTTGATTGCATATCCCTTACCGCCGCAAGCTTCTGCGAACTTTACCCAATCTATTGGAGAAAATTCTACTCCAAATTCAGGGTTTCCAAGAAATGCCATCTGCTCCCATCTAATCATGCCTAATGTATTATTTTTGATAACGATTACCTTGATGGGAAGGTTATATTGTACTGCTGTAGCAAATTCACCCATCAACATAGTCAATCCAGCATCACCAACAAATGCAACTGATTGTCTTTCTGGAAATGCAATCTGTGCTGCTATCGCGTATGGTAAACCATTTGCCATACTTGATAAAGTGCCAGACACAGAAAACTTCATACCCTTTCGCATCTCAATATGACGAGCTGCCCAACTTGTATTTGTTCCACAATCAACAGAAATTATCGCATCCTCATCAAGTTCATCAGAAACTGCTTTGGCGATAACTTGCGGTTTGATCGGCTTATCAGTTCTAGTAGTTTGCTCTATCATCAAACTATTCCACTTCTTCATAGCATCCTGCGCTGATTTGAGAAATCCTAGATCCTGTTTTTGATGCAAAAGTGGAAGCAACTCAGTTAAGATTAGCTTTGAATCTCCTACCAATCCAATTTCTACAGGATAACGAAGACCAATCTTTTCAGGCTTTATATCTATTTGAATTCCTCTTGCCTGCCCTGGTTTAGGAAGATAATCAATATAAGGAAATGATGTTCCAACCATAAGTAGTGTATCTGCTTCACCCATAGCATCACTAGACGGAGTCGTTCCAAGTAAACCAATACCTCCAGTAGTATATGGGCTGTCATCAGGAATTACTGCTTTACCCAAAAGTGCTTTAACGACTGGAGCACCTAACTTTTCTGCAACTGCAAGAACCTCTTCTCCAGCTCCAAGTGCTCCTTGTCCCACAAGTATAACAACTCTATTTCCAGCATTGAGAATATTAGCTGCATTTTCTATTAAAGAACGACGTGGGATTGTTTCGGCAACATAAGCATGAGAAGTATGATGATAAGGAACATTATGTCTAGAATATTTACCACTTAGTTTCTTTTCCTGTACATCTATTGGTATTGTCAGATGGCTAACTCCCCTCTGCGCTAACGCAGTTCTACATGCAATATCAACTGCCATTTCTGCTTGCTCTGGAACTTCTATCATGCTATTGTAAACTGTGACATCAGAATATAGCTGTATTAGGTTAACATCCTGTTGATAGCTGGAATTCATTAAATCAGAGTATGTGGATCCTGTAATAGCAATAACAGGAGTGTTATCCGATTTAGCATCATATAATCCATTTAATAGGTGGATGGCACCTGGGCCAGAAGTAGCAACACATGCTCCAAGTTTTCCAGTATATTTTGCATAGGCGCAAGCCATAAATGCCGCAGATTCTTCGTGTCTTACAAGTATGAATTTAATTTTGTCTTGCCTACGTCTTAAGGCTTCAATAAATCCATTTATACCATCACCAGGTAATCCGAAAATTGTATCAACTTTCCAATCAAACAATTCTTCAGCTACAATATCAGCTGTACGCATATTTTCATATTCACTCATTGAATGCTCAATAAACCCACCGCGTTCTTTATTACATTTGTGAAAAGGTAGATTCTCTAGATCTTCTATCCAGCCTTTTATTTATCTAATTTTATCTGGTTTCGGTATCGCTTTGAGCGTACTTTCAATTGCTTTTTTTAGGGTCTCTGTCACAAGCGGAAGAATTCTTGGATCATTTACCTTGGGAATTATATAATCCTCTTTTAAGTGAGTCTTTTCAACTAGCGAAGCAATTGCATATGATGCAGTTACAAGCATCTTTTCATCTAATTCTTTTGCTCTCGTATCTAACAAAGCTCTAAGAACTGATGGAAATACGACAGCATTATTTACTTGATTTGGATAATCGGAACGCCCAGTGCCTACAATTCTTGCACCTGCTTTATGAGCATCTGATGGAAGGATTTCGGGGTCTGGGTTGCTAAGCGGAAACACTATTGCATCATGGTTCATTGATTGTACCATACCTTCAGTTACTAGTCCAGCTTTACCAGATACACCTATGAAAACATCTGCTTTTCTAATTACTTCTTCCAAACTTCCTACTAATTTGTTGGAATTGCTGTTCGTTGCTATTTCTTGCTTGTCTAAATTTTGAGAATTAACAGTTATAAGGTCTTTCCTTCCCTCGTATATTGCTCCCTTGCTATCCGTTACTACAATATCTTTGGAGCCTGCTTCTTTTAAAATCTTGAAAATTCCATAGCCAGCAGAACCTGCTCCTGATATTACTACCTTTATATCGTCTATTTTTTTATCTACTATTTTTAGAGAATTTATCAATGCTGCCAATGTGATTACAGCTGTTCCGTGCTGATCATCATGAAACACAGGTATTGAGAGCTCGTCTCTAAGCCTTTTTATTATTTCAAAAACCTTAGGTGATTCTATATCTTCGATATTTATTGCTCCAAAACACGGCTCAATTGCCTTGACAAACCTGACTATTTCCTCCTTATCTTGTGTAGCAATACATAATGGAATTGCATTAATATTACCTAGGACTTTGAACAAAACAGATTTTCCTTCCATTACAGGGAGTGCTCCTTCTGGGCCAATATTTCCAAGACCAAGAACCCTTGTTCCATCACACACTATGGCTACGTTGTTCCACTTTGAGGTATAATCATAAATTAACTCTTTGTTTTTACTTATTTCTTGAGCTACCGATGCTACTCCTGGAGTATAAATTAATCCAAGTATTCCTATTTCTTCAGGACCGAAACTAGCATCGATGGAAACTCGATTATGTATTTCGATCTTCCCTCTTAGCGTCCTATGAAGGTTGATGGCTTCCTCATTTGGTATATTCAGTGATATGACCCCTTTTTCTGCTATCGGCAGCAAAACGTGGAATTAATAATATGTCCAACGTATTTGATAAAAAATTGAGTTGTATTTGAATCCACCTGCATTTTATGTCGTCGACGAGTGTAGGATATTCTGAAAATAAATAGTTCTTACCAAAAGCCGATAACCGAGTCAACTGATAATGTGCCGCATCCTACAAGAACAATATGTATTATTGAGAAAATTTGATAGGTTAGTCAATTTCGTAAAGCGTTGCCAGGAGCCCTAGGTGCAGCATTCATTTTTCTTTTCTTCATAATCACGTTTGAGGACATGAAAAGAGCAAAAAAACACTCCAACTACAGGAACTATTAGGCCAATAATCAGGAACACTCTACTTAAGAATTCCAATATGGCTATGGCCACAGGGTCCCGTTATTGTAAACAATAGTAACAATAATGTTATTATTCAGATTCTCTTTACCAGTTGTTACGACTACCCTAGAAGAAAAAGACATCGAGTTTGTAAAAAGCTGTAAATGTACTTTTGGGTACCAAGTGGGTAGACTGCAGGCAGGAGATAAATGCTGAGTTACCGAAGCCCGAGTGCATCCTTGAGATCTATTTCATGATCTTGTTCTTGAGCAATAATACCTCTTAATTTTTCTGATAGGGCGTATTCTCCTGCACTTTCAGCTTGGCGTATTCTATCCCTATAATTCCTTATAGTTTCCTGCTCTGACTTCAAGTCAATTTCAAGCATTGTTTTTGAGTCCTGTGAGTAACCTGCTTCTTTACTTTTCACCGTAGGATCGCCTCCCAAATAATCTATTTGTTTTGCCACCTCCAGTGCGTGCTCAAGTTCTTCTGAGGCGTGTAATTTCAGTTCTTCTGCTATATCGCCATATTCAGCTCCCTTTAAACTTGAGCTAAAAACAACATACTGAATTATTGCTTGGTATTCCCTTCCGAGGTCTTCATTCAGTCCATCAATGATTCCCTGCTTGTCAGTCGCATTCTTATTCGACATAGTCTATAATCTTACTTTATGATTTATTAGGGTTGCCACATGACCATTTATCCCATATAATCAAGCAATTTTTTGAATGCTAGAAAAGTATTGAGTCTCTGAATACTATCAGATTCAAACAGTTGGTTGCACATCATTTTGGAAAGAAATGTCTTATAACACCCAAAAAAATTATGGCGCGGAATCGAATACTTTCGTTACACAAATTGATGCATCAGAGTTATTGAGTGCCAGTTAGCATTTGCCGCCAATACTACCATTTTCATCTTTTCGGGATAGAGAGTAAACGATAAAAACTGACTAGTCCTCCCATAACAAGCACAGCTATTATGGGATTTGCAAATATGCTGTAATTTATCATTTTTACATTATTTCGATTCTATTTGATATGGGCGTATCGAAATTTCGTCCGTTTGATTAAGAGTATGATCCAGTTTTGCATCTTATTGTACCATCAACAATGAGCCATTTTAGGGTCTAATTAAATGACTCCAACCGGCTTAAGATTTATATTATCTGCAATTCAATTGCAGTCACTGCAGTCACTGCGGTGAATTGAACTGAAAACCCCATACAACTGCCCCTATTGTATACATACGTCAACACGAAGGTCGAATTTAAGCGTTCATATGGATAGAAAACATAAAGGCAATTTCAATCCCTTTCATATGCCGAATCCTTTTCATATGCCGAAAAAAATAACTTTCTACGACGATACGACAACTTTAAAAAACAATTCAAATTCACTTTTGCCGGACTTTGACTCAAATGCCATCCAACCGTCTATTCAGTTTCAAAATTTGTTGCAGCAAATAAAAGGATTGAGTAGATTCGAACTGGTGTTTTTACTGAGAGCCGTTTACGACCAATTAACCAGATGAGACCAAAAGTAATCAGACTATTTGCAATAAAAAATTCAAAATTGTTGATTGGAAGCTTCTACATAAATTAAGTTCTTTTACACCCAAAAGTTCAATTTTTGAAGAATTGTATATTTCTTATTCTTGGAGTACTTTGTGAACAAATGATACTGCAATTGATCCTTCGCCGACCGCAGAAGCAACGCGCTTAATACTGCCACTCCTGACGTCGCCCACGGCGAAAACGCCCGGCAAACTGGTTTCGAGTAGGTAAGGAGGACGTGCAAGAGGCCATCTTGCGGAGCTAAGATTTTCTGCCGACAGATCGGCACCCGTTTTAATGAAGCCCTTAGCGTCCAACACAACGCAGCCATTCAGCCAACGAGTGTTCGGATCAGCGCCAGTCATGAGAAATACATGTCTTATCCTATGTTCCTCGTACTGCTCGGTTTGGTTGTCTTGCCACCGAACGGATTCCAGATGATCTTCTCCTCTTAGTTCCACGATCTCAGTATGTCGATGAACTACTATCGCAGGGGTGTCTTCGATGCGCTGGATTAGGTACCGCGACATGTTCTCTTTCAATCCGTTAGACCTTACAAGAATGTGCACGCGTTTAGTTGACTGCGCGAGAAAGACGGCAGCCTGGCCTGCTGCATTTCCTCCACCCACTACAATCACCTCTTCTGCACCACACAACTGTGCTTCCATAAATGTCGCATTATAATAGACGCCAGCACCTTCAAAACGCGACAAGTTTTTCAATTGTGGCTTTCGATACTCCGCACCACTTGCAATAACGATAGTACGTGCTGAAATAGGAGGACCTTTCTCGACTACGACGACGTACGGTTTGCGGTCGCAGACAAGTCGCGTGCCCTTGATGATGAACATGGCCGCCCCAAACTTTTGCGCCTGATTGTAAGCGCGAGCCGCAAGCTCCTGGCCAGAGATCCCTGTAGGAAATCCCAAGTAATTTTCTATTCTTGAACTTGAGCCTGCCTGACCGCCGGGCGAACCCGTTTCCAGCACCAGAACGTCAAGGCCTTCAGAAGCACCATATACTGCTGCAGCCAGACCTGACGGACCTCCGCCGATAATGACGACATCGCGCAGCTGGACTTGGTCAATAGCTACATTGAAGCCGAGGCAATCTGCAATTTGCTCGTTACTGGGATTCCGAAGAACAGTGGTTCCTCGGCATATGACCACTGGTATTTCACTGGCAGCGATATGGAAACTATCCAATAGGTTCTGCACGTCCGGATCGCTTTCGAGATCTATGAACGTATATGGATGTCCGTTACGTGTCAGAAACTCTTTAACCCGAAGTGTGCCAGCCGAATGCGTTGATCCAATCAGGACAACATCTCCCACACCGGCTGCCACTAACTCAACTCTCCGGAGAATGAAAGCTCGCATCAAGATCTGGCCAAGCTCCGCATCGCTTTGTACTATAGCCTGCATATGCTGCCGATCTACTTCGACCACCTTACCTGGCTTGGTAACTCGCAAACGGAAGAGTGTCCGCCGTCCGGAGAGTGTACCGACTTCACCACTGAACTGCCCCGATCGAAAGACTGTGACAAGGATCTCAGAGGCTCCTGGCCCCATTGGACGCACAATTTCGAGCTCGCCCGAGACAACGATATAGAAAGGTGCAGCCGTTTCACCTGGTTCGTACAACACTTCACCACGCTTGGTGGTACGGATTTGGCCACGTGCTGTAACACGACGCATTTGCGCCGGCGTTAGTTTTGGAAATATCTGTTCGATATGAGATCTGGTAACAGGGAGTCCTCGGAGCTTAATGTTCATAAAGATCGTTTCCAGAGTTAATCATTCTGAAGAGAATGTTTTTTTCTTAACATACATGCAACCAGTTATCTGTATTATCTAAATGAACATTTTTGTTTAGTACCATAATGAGCACGCGAAGGAAGTGATCCTGTTTCGTGAAAATGGACTTCGGTGAAGCCTTTTCCCCTCAAATAATCTTCAATGGTTCCAACATATTTAGTCATTTTATCTTCAACTTTTTTGAGCTCTGAAATGTTAAATGCAACTTTCTTTTCATAATCTATTTCCCATAACTCTTGTTCATCACCATTTAAGATTACAAAGTCATTCATTATCTTAGATATAGAGACAACGATTTATTTTAATATATAATTTCGAACTACGTTCCAATTCCGCCGAAGAATTTCATAGATAGTTCTTGATATGTTAGTCATAACTTACGATAGCTTTCATAGTTTGCGAAGTGTTGGTGCAACGTGTGTACCTATTAATTCTATAGCTCGCATGAGCTCGGCATGAGGTAATGGGGCGGGGTTCATCATAAAGGTGATGCGAGAGATGCCACCGAGTATTTTGCTGTGCCGCTTTATCTTCTCAACTACCTCATCCGGATTGCCGATAAGAAGCGCACCATCTGGACCTCTCTGGGCATCAAAATCCTTACGGGTTACGGGACTCCATCCACGCTCCTTCCCAATCTCGTTGAACGCATGTCTATAGCCTGGAAAAAAGTCATCTGCCGCCTCTTTCGTAGTTTCTGCTACATACCCTAGCGAATGTACACCAATTTTCAAGTGATTGGGCAAATAACCGGCTTGCCTACCTGCCTCCCTGTAGAGATCGATGAATGGCTTAAACCTACTTGTCTCGCCGCCTATGATTGCAACCATCAAGGGGAGGCCAAGCAGACCGGCACGCACGAAAGATTATGGAGTTCCACCAACGCCTATCCATATCGGTAAAGGCTTCTGCAATGGTCTTGGGTAAATTCAATTATTTAAGGGCAGTAATTTCTAACTTGATATATAAGAACCACTCAGGAGATATTTAGTTATCAACTAGACAGAAAAAGGCTCCTGTAAAGAGGAACGTCAATAACTTTTATTCTCCTATTCTTATTATTTCATCAGATAGTATGGACCGTTCGTAAGCGGTAAAATTTTTGGGCTTTGCCCACTATTAACATTATTGTTACTGTTTGATTTAACCATCAAAATACATCTTTACTTTTGTATTTCATCAAACAGGAATTTATTGCTATTTAATAAAAACTTCATCGACATAACACCATTTCCAATTTTCACCACGCTCAAAAGATTTTATCATAGGATGACTAGTTGATTTAAAATGCTTTGTTCCATGTTTATTTACAGAAGAGTCACAACAGCCAACGTGACCACATGTTAGGCAAAGACGCAAATGTACCCAGTCAGATCCGATTTTTTCACATTCTTCACATCCTTTCGTTTTCCCATCGATGCTTTGATTCACTTGACCTATATGAGCACATGAATCTGCAACTTTGGTTTCCATTTTATATTAATAACTCCATGATAATATTTAATAGTTGTTAATCGTTTACTTGTTTCATAATATTTGTACTGACCAGAGTAATGCTCATGGATTAACGGTATGTGTTGATCTTCAGGATTAACAATATTAATCTGAGATCAGTAAATGATTATTGAAGATGGACTTACCTTGGAATGACGAAAGATCAAACAAATTTATCACTAACGTAGGACTGATTACCAGCGATGGCCCTTTTGGGGAAAATGTAATGGCATGCGAGTGGACACATCATTTATCTTATCGACCTGGCTTGATCGCCGTTTGTATACGTCCAGGTGATGCAACTCATGAGAACATCAAACAGACTAAAGAATTTGGAGTAAATCTTTGTAGCACCGATCAGTCAATAATGGCAAGCATAGCTGGTGGTTACACGGGAGTTACATTCAACAAGGTTAATGCCTTAAAAGAATTGGGCTTTGAATTCTACAAAGCGAAGAGTATTCAAGCGATCATGATAAAGGGAGCTTCTGTCAATATAGAATGTAAATTGTTGAAGGAGATCACTCTTGGTGACCACACGACTTTTGTAGGCGAAGTCATTCAAGCTTCAAGTAATGAGGAAAAACTACCGTTGGCATATCATGGCGGGAAGTATTTCATGGTGAGTACAAATGTATCAAAGCCCTCCGAAAAGGAACGAGAAAGAATAAGGGAGATTGTTGAAAAGCACAAAAAATAATCGGTCCTAGACGTTGGTTTGTCTCATTTTGAAGATTTATAATACTCTATTCGTTGAGTATCAATTTTTAAATCTGCCCTTTTCGGATTATTTTCATTTTTTGTAATTGAAAATTTATCAATCGTATTATTAGTATCAGAATAATATTCCACATTCATTGACTTACCCTTTATCTCTACGTTTACACATCCATACCCTTCATAGGTACTGACCAGAAAAGGTTTCTTGTTTACATGTTGAACCGACTCTCCACCAGTTCCCACAATTACAAAGATAGTCCCTAATGGATCATGGTACTGAAATTGTTCCTTATCGGATATTATGGGTTCAGAATGTGTCACATCATTATAATATAGTGGATAAGATCGCTGATAGTTATGTGAGTGACCTTGTAATACTAGATCTACGCCTAACTTATCAAATAATGGGTGATAGGTTCTTCTCATATTTGTAATGTCCGAGTCGTCAGCAGAATAAAATGGTCTGTGAAAAAAAACGATTGTCCAATCAATATTTTTGTTAGCTTTTGTTATCAAAAGATCGCTTTTTAGGAATCTCAATTGTTCTATTTCAGCGCCTTCATTTAGTTCTGTAGACAGCGCAACAAAATGAGCGTTACCATAGTTGAATGAATAATATTGTTTTTCAAGTTTAAATTTATCCATGTAAGCTTTTAATAACTGGCCCAGTGTGTCATGGTTTCCTAATGTGATCTTGAAGGCATTACCTACAGATTTCACAATGTTAGCCCAACAATCTATTGAGTTCTGATATGAATAATCACCTAGCCCAAGATACAACTCTGGTTTCATGCTTTTCATCATAGAAAAGGTGTAAAGCGCCTCGTGCCCGCAGCCCCAATCTCCTGCTGCTACAAAATTAAAATCAGATTCCTCAATCTTATCGGCTTTAACAGTCATAAACGGAAGTAAACATACAAGAAACAAGACTGGGAAGGCCCCATATAACAACCGTATCGACCTGCTATTGGTTAAATTCATTCTCTTATCTCGAACATAAGTTGTATGAATCAAAAGGATAACCGCAGGTTTTTCTATAGATCTAAATTAGCTCATGTAAATTCTAGGACTGTCAATGAACTATTGTGTTCATTTAGAATTTTTAAGATTTCTATAGAATACTTTCGCGTAATCCGTTGATCAATTGACAATAGGTCTTATTCCACTTCTGCAACTTATTGGTCGATACCAAGGTAAGGACGAGCAATGTATGGATAAGTACAAGGTGGAAAAACAACTGAAAATAGCTAGGAAATGGTAACTTGGACAGAACAAGGTCTAGGGAAATTTACAGGTAGAATAGTAAGTTTTCGTGGTTCAAATTTGACGCCGATGAACAAGGAAACTGCTCATCTAAAGTATGGGAATGGAAATAGGACTTGATGAAAATATTGAAAAAATAATGATGAAATAATCTGGAACGATATGAGATCACTCAGTTATCTGATATGCACGGAGTTATTTTTTTGATCTCTTATTTCTGTAATAGTTTAAATGCATGATTTCCATTACCGGTTCTGAAGTACTGTAATATCCATAGAAGTGCAATTGGTTCAAGAAGTCTAGAACCTTCTATCCCTCCTATGTCAATTGTATCCCAGCCAAACTTTGAAAGTATATCCTCTGTTACGATCTTTTTAGCTCCCTCATCGTTACCACATATAAACATAGTAGGCTTTCCACCCGGGAAATCGGGATGTATCATATGAGGATTTCCAACAATGTTAAAAGCCTTTACAACTTTTGAATCAGGCAACATTCTTTGAACGGTCTCTCCAGCAGAATCTATGTGGCCTAAAGCTAATCTTGGTGGCATACCTTTAGAAAAGTCTAATGGATTAGTTACATCAATAACGATCTTTTTAGCAAAATTTCTAGAATCTGCCAGTTGTATTGCATCAGCTGTTCCCGTCCACAATGTTGCTAAGACAACTAGTTCACCAAAACTTGCCGTATCAGCAAAGGTTCCAGCTGATGCTTTTTCCTTATCGTGTTTGCCTATCCATTCAGTAAGCTTGGGCTGATTCGGATCGCGTGATCCTATTTTAACTTGGTGTCCAATCTCAATAAAACCATCAGCTAGTTTCTGTCCTACATCCCCGGATCCTAGTATTCCAATTTTCATGATATAATTTTCTCCTGCTAATTTATACCCTTTACATTGATTTTTGCCCTCATGTGTTTTTATATTCGCTTGGTTACCATTAGTTTTTCCAGATTGTTTCATTAGCAAAAAATAGTGTTAGTCGCCGCAAATACCAGGCACGGAAACCTTTTTGAATAAATGTGGAGAAACCACCAAACTTTTAGGATAGATGTTTAGCCGAGATTGTGGGTCAGGACCCATGACCTTGTCAACTGCATTCTTAAAATGTTTCAAGGATTCCCAAACCGCATAATTGATAAATACAGTGCTCTTGCCAATACCTTTATGTAATTGTGCAGAAATAAAGCCTGCTTGGTTTTTGAACTGAGTAGCGTCTTCTTCCCACGCTTTTAAAAACTGTTCCACTTCATCAGACTTCACATTGAATTTATTTATCAAAATTACTGGTCCTGTTACTTGGCTTTCCATCTGATCTTTAAGAGTATTGCTTTCATCCATTTCAACGAATTTTGTCATAGCTCAATTTACTACAATATTTAATTTAAACATAAATAATCGTAAGTTCTAATTCCACAATGCAATTATCGGAAGATTTAATCTCCATTTGTCCTCTAATTAGAAAAAAGCTTGGCAGAAAATGATTTATTTGTAAGGTGATTTATAAGAAATCAATGGAATTATTTATCTTACGACATGGTGAGGCCGGTCAAAGATCTACACACGCTAGTGACCGAATAAGGCCGTTGACATCAGCTGGAAAAGTTGAGATCTTAGAAATTGCTAAAGCCTTAAAAATAATCGGATTAAAATTTGATTTAGTTGTTACCAGTCCGCTCAAAAGGGCTTATGATACGGCAATGATTGTATCTGATATCTTCAAGATTGGTAATAGAGTTCAAGTATGGAATGAGTTAGCTCCTGAAGGGCAACGGACAGAGGTCTATCGGAAAATATCGCAAGTTAGAGAAGAATATGCGGTACTAATTGTCGGACATCAACCTTTGCTTGGTGAAATAGTTAATGATATGATTCATAAGGGAAAGTCAAGCCCATGTAATTTGCTCTTGAAAAAAGGAGGTCTTGTGAGGTTAAGATTACTAAGCAAAAGTAACATACCCAGAGGTGAGCTTCGATGGTTGTTATCTCCTAGAATCTTAAAAAATATTTACAAAAAGAATCTCAAATAATGCTATCATTTTAAGACTTATTATTATTCCCTTGGGATTAATAAAAAGATGGTATATTCCTAGGGAACTTCTTAACCAATATGAATACTAACGACTTCATAATTTGTCAATAATTAAGTTTATCAAATATTTAGATGAGCAATACTGAAAATATCAAAACGTTACTAGATCATAAATCAGGCAGTGACAGTAACGACTAAATCCTAGCAAGCGAAAGAAGAACCTATGGAATACCTCACCGATCTGGTCACCACGGTTCCCGAAGGAACTAGCCCGGCCAAAGTCGATGAATTGCGCGCAGCGGAGGAAATTCGTGCCACTGAGCTCGCCAAAGCAGGCCATTTGGTCCGATTATGGCGCCCTCCACTCGGTCCAGGCGAATGGCGCAGCATTGGGCTGTTTCGAGCCGCTGACGAGGCAGAGCTTCACGAAATCCTTGCCTCGTTACCTCTTCATATTTGGATGAAGGTCACGATTACACCGTTGACTCCACATCCCAATGATCCAGAATATCGTGCTCTACAAGCCAGGGGTCAATCGCAAGTCTAGCGGCGTTTGGGTCAGTACCCGCAACATGGGTGATGATGAGGGCAACCAATAGGAGTGCCGAATCTACATGAGCCGGTATGGTGATTGGGGTACCTGATAGGTTCAAGCCATCGCTGGACCTATCGATAAATCCGCTCTTCACGTCACCGCTTGTAGCTGGGAATTATTCATAGGACTTTTGTTTATCTACACCTCTTACCATTTTTTGCTGCTATACTAAATCAGGTAGTATCAGATAATATTAAATTAAATGATCTAACATTATGGTACATATGCGTTCAGTTCAAGTTTCTAAAGCTAATGGCCCTTTTGAAATTGTGGAAAGAGATATTCCAGAACCTAGTCCTAAACAAGTTCTTATCAAGGTGCAAGCATGCGGCATATGCCATAGTGATTCCTTTACTAAAGATGGATTATTCCCAGGCATCCAATACCCAAGGGTTCCTGGCCATGAGATTGCAGGGGTTATAGATAAAGTAGGCAAAGACGTCACTAAATGGGAAGCTAGACAGAGAGTAGCTGTTGGCTGGCATGGAGGTCATTGTGGCCATTGTGAATCTTGCAGACGTGGAGATTTTGTTACTTGTAAATACGCACAGGTACCAGGCATTTCATACGATGGTGGCTATGCAGATTATATGATTGCTCCTATCGAATCTCTAGCATTAATCCCCGAACAGCTTTCCGCTGTAGAAGCTGCGCCTCTTATGTGTGCTGGTATTACCACGTACAATGCTCTTCGGAATAGTGGAGCACGTGTAGGCGATGTAGTTGCTATTTTTGGAATGGGAGGACTTGGACATCTAGGAATTCAGTTTGCTGCTAAGATGGGTTTTAATACTGTTGCCATCGGACGAGCAAGAGACAAGGAAGAGGAATTGATGAAAAAGCTGGGTGCAAGGCAATACATTGATAACCGGTCACAAAACGCAGTTGAAGAGCTTAACAAGTTGGGAGGAGCTAAGGTTATACTTGCAACTCTCCCAAGTGGAAAGGCTATGACTGAAATCCTAGGAGGTCTTGCAGTTAACGGAAAGCTTGTCATAATTGGAGCATCTGATGAGCCAATCCAAGTGCCTCCAAATCTAATGATATTAGGACGTCGATCATTGATAGGCTGGCCCGCTGGTACGTCAATCGACTCGCAAGACACACTCTCCTTTAGTGTTCTCTCTGGTGTAAGATCTATGAATGAAGTCTTTCCATTAGAGCACGCAGCAGAGGCATATGATCTTATGATGAGTGGCAAAGCCAAGTTTAGATGTGTACTCACAACTGGTAACTAGATATCTGAGCATATAATATGATTCAGATTCCGACAGAACTCTATCATTAACAGTAGACAAAAACAACAGCATCCCACATGTCAGTAAAAAATGGCTTATATCCCTTGAATTGCTGTGATTCGTCTATAAGCCTAAGTCTCTACTTCAAATCATTATCAATGAAAATGATCAAATATCTACTTTCCTCCTGTTCCTTTTGTTTTTCTGAGCGTCCAGTTTTCAAGATATACTGCAAACCAAATTATTGCTGCCAGTATTAAAATTTCAACAATTAGTAAATCCCATTAGATCAAAATTTCCACGCGTCGTTGGATCATATTTGTCTTTATTCTATTTAAATTCTAGAATAATTAAAAGGTGTGAATAGCCATTTAAATTCGAATCCTGGGGGTTAGTACAAGAGGATCTGAAACATAAAGAAAAAAGGCAAAATTCAAAAAATAAAAGCAATGATGCAAATATCTGAATGTACCAAATGTCTGAAGTTGAAGCTGCAATACTATTTTTACCTACCAACAGAAAAGTCGTATTTGAAAAAATTCAAAATGTAATTCGAAGTTGTTCCTATGAGCCAGTAAAAAATGGGACAGAAAAGATACATGATTTGTACTATGATACTCCGGATAAAAAGTTAGAAGCTGAGAAAATTCAGTTGCGATTAAGGATGTTGCATGAAAAAGTTTACAAAGTAACCCTTAAGGTCTTGAAAGAAATAAGAGAAAATTATTCTGACAGAGTTGAGATAGAGAGATTCTGGTCTCAAAAGGCATTTGATGATATAGTCAATAATTTAGTTAATATGGATATAAGATTTCTATATCGCGAAGGATCCTATAATAACGACCCGAAAATAACATTCAATAATCTTGGATTAATAATTATACAAAATCGAAAAACGATCAGAGAAATCCTAAACGCGGTGAAGAAGATCTCGGGATAGATAGAATTTGAGTCTGATTTTGATACCACTACGATACTATTAAATAGTAACAATGAAATCCGGTTTACTGAATTAGAGATTGAATCAAAAAAAAGTGGAAATGAAAAAAAACTTGAGAAAATTGTGAGTGAAGTGCTTAAATTCCCCGAGTTTATGCCTTGGCGCCATACCAAATTGGAAACCGGAATGGCAATCACAAATCTTTTTAACAATAAATCATTAGAACTAAAGTGTGATTACGACGAAAAAAATGAACTAACGGCAAATGGTGTTAGAAAGATAAGTGATTTTTTGAAGGATGGAGATCCATAGGGATACGATGAGATATCATCCAGTGTAAAAGACGGCTCACATCAAAGGGTCAAGGAGTCTGATAAAGAAACAACTTGGTTTGCAACATTGCAACCAGAGCTTATGAAATAAAGTCTTAGTGTTGGAATATTTAAAAAAACTAATAAATGAAAAAAACCAATTCTAGATAAATTTGTTAAACCTCTTACCATTCTTAACAAGATTAAGCGAAAATCTTCAAAGGGTAAATAATCGAATCAACAAATATCTAAAGAAGCCCAATGCAAAGCAAATTCATGACGTTAGAACTGCTATTAGACGGCTTGATGCTACCTTTTCAACATTGCCTAAGAAATATAGAAATGGATCGTCTCTGTCTAAATACGTTCTACAATGCAAGGAACTGTTCAAGATTAACAGCGAAATTAGAGATTTTGATATTATTTATGAAAAGTTGCAGAAATATCCTTCAAACGCTCAAAGGGATAGCATCATTGAAACGTTGAAAGAAACAAGAAATGCAAAGTTAGAGACGGCAAAGACCGTTGCACTTAGCCTAAAAAGTATAGACATAGCCACAATTTTGGATGAAATCGGTGTAACAGAAAAGGAAATCCAAAAAAGATACAATAAAATATTATCAAGACTGATATCTGATATCGAATCGACTTTTCCCGTTGTGCTTGCCAAACCTTTAGCATTAGAGGAATTGCATGATCTAAGGATCGCTTGCAAGAAGTTGAGATATATGTTAGAATTACTACCAGACGAAAATAAGCCTGCAGTACAAATAAGAAAATCGCTTCAAAAGCTTCAAGATAATCTTGGTTCCGTTCATGATTCTGATTTTACAATTGGGTACCTAAGGTCCTTACCGCAATCATCCAAAGAAATTCAAGAGATAATAAATATGGAGACTGATGTAAGGAGATTAAAATTTGAACAACTCATGAACTATTGTAAGAGACGACTGGGTATATCTCCAGATTCATTCTTGATTAAGATAAGAAGTTTCAAATTACCTATGTAAACCATTATGTTTATGAAGTTTCCACTTTTCTTTGCTATTCTTGTTTTGAGCAAACATAGAGATTTTGGTCTGCAATTAAGATAACACCTAGTCATACACAATAGGGCTTGCGAGAATCATTTTTTATTCAATCACTTGGATATTAATATATCCTTCAAGAGGTAACCTTTAATACATATCTTATTGCATTTGGTACAGTTCTATTTTATATTATCTGGCACGAATCTTAACTTTTATATGAAAATAATGCAATTTAAGAAATGGAACAGAATAAAATAATCAATTATATATGATTGACGGAAAAAAAGTGCTACATTAATAATTCCCCTAGAAATTTCCAGATCAAAGAATAAATAGTTTGATATCTTATAATTGCTAATGGCAAGTCAAAAATCAAGAACTAATCCAACTGAATCGAGAACTACTTCATTGGAGTTAAAAAAGAACAAATCGAACAGTACCAAACTGGATACACAAACAAACGATAAGACAAAACCCAAGATTAGGTTTAAGAAAGTAAAAAAGATTTCCAAGTCAATCAAACGGATGGAAACCGAAATATCCCAGATACAAAAACAAATGGCTAGAATTGTAACAGACCTTACGACTGTACTCGATTTGATGCAAACTGAAAAAAAGAAATAGCAAGAATAGGAAGTTTATGTTATTTTCAATAGTTGCAATTCCTGCTTTTTTTGATTAGAAATCTGGCGAACAATTGGTTTGTTTCTTTTGATGCTAATCAATGTTTCAACATATTGGAACAGTGGGTGAATTTTTGCTTCCTAAATTCCACCGTCGATATTATTCATGAGGATTTAATTCCTTCGGACGCCAAATATTGACCAGTTCACCCTTAGTTTGAGCTTTTACTTCCTTCCACCTTCTGATGGGTAGCCTTACATATGCAACGGTACATGTTGGCATTGTAATCATCTTTCCTGTTAATATCTCCAATAATTGTTCTGCGTGTGGGTTATGTCCAACTAGCATTATTAAATCATATTGATCATTTTGCACTTGCAATACGTTCAGATATTCTTTATATCCTGATCCATACAATGAAGACTCAACTGAAATCTCTCCATCATAACCAGAGGCTTTGGCGACCTTCTCTGCAGTGGAGTAGGCTCTTACCGCTGGAGAGCTGATTATTAATTGTGGTATAAGGCCTTCTTTCAACAACTTTCTACCGATTCGGGGTGCATCCCGTTTACCGCGGCTACTTAGAGGTCTATCATGATCTGACAAGTCCGCAAATTCCCAGCTTGACTTGGCGTGCCGAAGTATCAATAATGTCTTTGTATCCTTCTTCATGGGACTCAGAAATTTAATCATATCTTACCTTGTATACTTTGTGGATCTGTTTGCAGAGTACTGCGATATTGCCTAGAACTACTGATAATAAACAAGCTAGATTGCAATTGATGTGATATATTATTT
>Ga0210378_10000404_pt1 | contig 21896 bp, 21 predicted proteins | sample PLM1_60_b1redo_FD_155465 | JGI IMG/M metagenome (GOLD analysis project Ga0210378, IMG submission 155465) | Groundwater sediment microbial communities from an aquifer in East River, Colorado, USA - PLM1_60_b1 redo | ecosystem: Environmental > Terrestrial > Soil > Riparian zone | place: USA: East...
CATGGAGGTCTTCCGCGCCTCGCCGCGGCAGGCCGACCTGATGATCGTCGCCGGCCGGGTGAGCCAGAAGATGGCGCCGGTGCTGCGGCAGATCTACGACCAGATGCCGGAGCCGAAGTGGGTGCTCTCGATGGGCGTCTGCGCCTCCTCCGGCGGCATGTTCAACAATTACGCGATCGTCCAGGGCGTCGACCACGTCGTCCCGGTGGACATGTACCTGCCCGGCTGCCCGCCGCGGCCGGAGATGCTCATCGACGCGATCCTCAAGCTGCACGAGAAGATCCTGCACGAGCCGCTCGGGCCGCGGCGGGCCCGGCAGCTCGCCGGCGCCCGGACCGAGCTGGTCGCCTCGTCGGTGAAGTTCGGCAAGTGACCTGGTTGACGGGAAGACGAAGCATGCGGAGTCGACCATGACACAGCCCAACTCGGGTCCCGACAGCCCGGGCGCCCTGCCCGACGAGCGCCGGCCCGCCCCCACCGAGGCGGGCCCCGGCGTGGTGCAGCGCGGCTCCTTCGGCACGCAGGGCTCCGGCGACACCTCGGGTTTCGGCGGCCTGGTCCGCCGGCCGCACCTGCCTGCGCCGGCCGAGCGGCCGTACGGGGATCCCTTCGACGAGGTGGCCGACGCGCTCGCCGCGGCGTACCCCGGATTCGGCGACGCGATCGTCAAGGTGGTCGTGGACCGCGGCGAGCTGACCCTCCACGTCCAGCGCGACCACCTGGTCGAGCTGTGCCGGACGCTGCGGGACGACCCGGGCCTGCGTTTCGAGCTGTGCTCGTCGGTGTCCGCGGTGGACTACCTCGGCACCCCCGACCGGCTGCACTCGGTCTACCACCTGACCTCGATGACCTACCGGCGTCGGCTCCGGCTGGAGGTCTCGGTCCCGGTCGAGGACCCGCACGTGCCGTCGGTGACGAGCCTCTACCCGACCGCGGACTGGCAGGAGCGGGAGACGTACGACATGTTCGGCATCGTCTACGACGGCCACCCGGCGCTGACCCGGATCCTGATGCCGGACGACTGGGAGGGCCACCCGCAGCGCAAGGACTACCCGCTCGGTGGCGTCCCGGTCGAGTACAAGGGCGCCACGATCCCGCCTCCGGACGAGAGGCGGAGTTACTCGTGACCTGGACCATCCCGGCTGCGACTTCCTGGGACGAGAGGAGGTCCTACCAGTGAGCTGGACCATCCCGGCTGCGACTTCCTGGGACGAGAGGAGGTCCTACCAGTGAGCTGGACCATCCCGGCTGCGACTTCCTGGGACGAGAGGAGGTCCTACTCGTGACCACCACGGATCCGTATGCCGCCGCGGCCCGGGAGACCACCGAGGGCCGCGTCTACACCGTCACCGGCGGCGACTTCCAGGACCTGCTCTCCAGCGGGGACCCGATCGACGACGAGCGCATGGTCCTCAACATGGGACCGCAGCACCCGTCGACGCACGGCGTGCTGCGCCTGGTGCTGGAGCTGGGGGGCGAGACGGTCACCCAGACCCGGCTGGTGATCGGCTACCTGCACACCGGGATCGAGAAGAACACCGAATACCGGAACTGGACCCAGGGCGTCACCTTCCTGACCCGGGCCGACTACCTCTCGCCGCTGTTCACGGAGACGGCGTACTGCCTGGGCGTCGAGCGGCTGCTCGGCGTCGAGGCGCCGGACCGCGCGACGATGCTGCGGGTGCTGCTGATGGAGATCAACCGGGTCGCCTCGCACTGGGTCTGGTTCGCCACCGGCGGCCTGGAGATCGGCGCGCTCACCGCGATGACCAACGGCTTCCGGGCCCGCGAGTGGTGCATGGACGTGCTGGAGCTGATCACCGGCCTGCGGATGAACCACGCGTACGTCCGCCCCGGCGGCGTCGCCCAGGACCTGCCGCCCGGCGCGGTGGAGGAGATCCGGTCCTGGCTGGACAAGATGCACCGCGAGGTCGACGACCTGGAGAAGCTGCTCACCGGGTCGCCGATCTGGCAGGCGCGGCTGAAGGACGTCGGCTACATCGACGTTCCCGGCTGCATCGCCCTCGGCGTCACCGGCCCGCTGCTGCGCGCGTCCGGGTTGCCGTGGGACCTGCGGAAGGTCGAGCCCTACTGCGGCTACGAGACGTACGACTTCGAGGTGCCGACCTCGGACCGGGGCGACTGCTGGGCCCGGTACGTGGTGCGGCTGGCCGAGATCCGCGAGTCACTGAAGATCGTCAAGCAGGTGCTGGCCCGGCTCGAGCCCGGCCCGGTGATGGTCGCCGACCGCAAAATCGCCTGGCCGGCGCAGCTCGCGCTGGGCCCGGACGGCCTGGGCAACTCGCTCGACCACGTGAAGAAGATCATGGGTCAGTCCATGGAGGCGCTGATCCACCACTTCAAGCTGGTCACCGAGGGCTTCCGGGTGCCGCCAGGCCAGGTCTACTCGGTGGTGGAGTCGCCGCGCGGCGAGCTGGGCGCGCACGTGGTCAGCGACGGCGGGACGCGGCCGTTCCGGGTGCACCTGCGCGAGCCGTCGTTCATCAACCTGCAGGCCGTCCCGGCGATGACCGAGGGCGGGCTGATCGCCGACGTGATCGCCGCGGTCGCCTCCGTCGACCCGGTCATGGGTGGGGTGGACCGCTGATGTGCCGCGAACCGAACGCTTGCGGAGTGAGCTGATGTGCCGCGAACCGAACGCTTGCGGAGTGAGCTGATGGCATTGACCGAGGAGACCCGGCTGGCCGCGAAGGAGATCGTGGCGCGCTACCCCCGGCCGCGCTCGGCGCTGCTGCCGATGCTGCACCTGGTGCAGTCGGAGGAGGGGTACGTCTCGCCGGAGGGCGTGCGCTTCTGTGCCGAGGAGCTCGGGCTGGCCAAGGCCGAGGTCGGCGCGGTCGCGACGTTCTACACGATGTACAAGCGGCGGCCGACGGGGGAGTACCTCGTCTCCGTCTGCACCAACACGCTGTGCGATGTGCTCGGCGGCGAGGAGATCTACCGGACGCTGTCCGAGTCGCTCGCCGTCGGGCACGACGGGACCACCGCGGACGGCCGGATCACGCTGGAGCACGCCGAGTGCCTGGCGGCGTGCGACTACGCGCCGGTGGTGACGGTCAACTACGAGTTCTTCGACCAGCAGACGCCCGGGTCGGCCTCTTCGCTGGTGTCCGAACTGCAGGCGGGGCGGCGGCCGCTGCCGACACGCGGGGCGCCGCTGTGCTCGTTCCGGGAGATCTCGCGGCAGCTCGCCGGGTTCCTCGACGAGCGCCCGGACGCGCTCGACGCTGGTCCGGCCGGTGAGCCGACCCTGATCGGCAACCGGCTGGCCGTGCAGCGGGGCGAGACCGCACCGGCCTACGGTGCGCCCGCCCCGCTCGACGCCGACCGCCGGGCCGAGCCCGCCCCGGCCGCCGCTCCCGCCGGCCCAGCGGCTCCGGCCGGTACGGCGGCTCACGCGAGGGCCGGCGAGCGGACGACGGGTCCGGTGAGCACGCCGGAGACCGCGGCGGAGCGCTCGGCCGACGCCGGCACGGCCCGCTACGGAGGCCCCCCCGGCGAGGCGTCGAGCGGCGGCGGCGAGGGTGCGGCCGGGATCGAGACCTCGGCGTCCGACCCCGCCTCGAGCCCCGGCTCCGGGGTGACCCACGAGTCCGACGCCGCCGAGGCCGACTCGCCCATCTCCGGGCCGGCGGACGACCGGCCGCGGCCGAAGGCCCGCAAGACCCCCCGACGGCAGGAGGGCTGAGCTGTGCCACTCACCCCGGTCCTCACCAAGCGCTGGCTGTCGCCGCGCTCCTGGACCCTGGAGACGTACCAGAAGCTCGAGGGCTACCAGGGCCTGCGCAAGGCGCTCGGCATGCATCCGGACGAGATCATCCAGGTGGTCAAGGACTCCGGCCTGCGCGGTCGCGGCGGCGCCGGCTTCCCCACCGGCATGAAGTGGGGCTTCATCCCGCAGAACGACGGCAAGCCGCACTACGTCGTGGTCAACGCCGACGAGGGCGAGCCCGGCACCTGCCGGGACGCCCCGCTGATGATGGCCGACCCGCACTCGCTCATCGAGGGCATCGTCATCTCGAGCTACGCGGTGCGCTGCCACACCGCCTTCATCTACCTGCGCGGTGAGCTGGTGCACTGCCTGCGCCGGCTGCAGCACGCGGTCCGCGAGGCGTACGCCGCGGGCTACCTGGGCAAGGACATCCTCGGCTCCGGCTTCGACCTGGACCTGGTCGTCCACAGTGGAGCGGGGGCGTACATCTGCGGCGAGGAGACGGCGCTGCTCGACTCGCTGGAGGGCTACCGCGGCCAGCCGCGGCTCAAGCCGCCGTTCCCGGCGACGCACGGGCTCTACTCGTCGCCCACGGTGGTCAACAACGTCGGCACACTGGCCTGCGTGCCGGAGATCATCCTGGGCGGCGCGGCCTGGTGGAAGACGATGGGTCCGGAGAAGTCCCCGGGCACCTCGATCTTCTCGCTGTCCGGCCGGGTGGTGCGGCCGGGGCAGTACGAGGCACCGATGGGCACCACGCTGCGCGAGCTGCTGGAGATGGCCGGCGGCATCCGCCCCGGGCACCGGCTGAAGTTCTGGACGCCGGGCGGCTCCTCGACGTCGCTGTTCACCGACGAGCACCTCGACGTGCCCCTCGACTTCGACTCCGTCGTCAAGGCCGGCTCGCAGAACGGCACCAGCGCGCTGCAGATCTTCGACGACTCCGACAGCGTGGTGTACGCCGTCTACAAGTGGACGACGTTCTACGCGCACGAGTCCTGCGGCAAGTGCACGCCCTGCCGGGAGGGGACGTACTGGCTGGTCCAGATCCTGGCCCGCATCCTGTCGGGGCAAGGCACCCGCGAGGACCTGGACACCCTGCTCGACACCTGCGACAACATCCTCGGCCGGTCGTTCTGCGCGCTGGGTGACGGCGCCACCAGCCCGATCACCTCCGCTCTGCAGTACTTCCGGCAGGAGTTCGAGGACTACATCGAAGGCCGGATCCCGCCGCGGTTGCGGCAGGCCGAGCTCGTGGGAGCGCACTGATGACGCTCGCGCCCGACCGGCCGGCCGAGCCGGTCCCCTCGGACCTCGTCTCCGTCACGGTGGACGGGTTCGAGCTGCGCGTGCCGAAGGGCACGCTGGTCATCCGCGCGGCCGAGCAGCTCGGCATCCAGATCCCCCGGTTCTGCGACCACCCGCTGCTCGACCCGATCGGCGCCTGCCGGCAGTGCCTGGTCGAGGTCGAGGGCCAGCGCAAGCCGGTGGCGTCCTGCACGACCACGGTCTCCGACGGCATGGTCGTGAAGACGCAGCTCTCCTCGCCCGTCGCCGACAAGGCGCAGCAGGGCAACATGGAGATGCTGCTGATCAACCACCCGCTGGACTGCCCGGTCTGCGACAAGGGCGGCGAGTGCCCGCTGCAGAACCAGGCGATGTCCAACGGGCGGGCGGACTCCCGGTTCCGGGACGTCAAGCGGACCTACCCGAAGCCCATCGCGATCTCCTCCCAGGTGCTGCTGGACCGGGAGCGGTGCGTGCTGTGCGCGCGCTGCACCCGCTTCTCCGAGCAGGTGGCCGGCGACCCGTTCATCGAGCTGTTCGAGCGGGGGGCGCTGGAGCAGGTCGCGATCTACACCGACGAGCCGTTCGAGTCCTACTTCTCCGGCAACACCGTGCAGATCTGCCCGGTGGGCGCGCTGACCAGCGCGGCGTACCGGTTCCGCGCCCGGCCGTTCGACCTGATGTCGACGCCGAGCGTCTGCGAGCACTGCGCATCCGGCTGCGCCATGCGCACCGACTGGCGGCGCGGCAAGGTGACGCGCCGGCTCGCCGCCGAGGACCCGGCGGTCAACGAGGAGTGGACCTGCGACAAGGGTCGCTTCGCCTTCACGTACGCGACCCAGCCCGACCGGCTGACCGTGCCGCTGGTGCGGGACGAGACGACCGGTGAGCTGGTCGAGACGTCCTGGACCGACGCGCTGGAGCGGGCCGCGGAGGGCCTGCGGGAGGCGCGCGACTCCGGTGGCGTGGGGGTGCTGCCCGGCGGCCGGCTCACCCTCGAGGACGCGTACGCGTACGCCAAGTTCGCCCGCCTCGCGCTGGACACCAACGACGTGGACGCCCGCGCCCGGGTGCACAGCGCCGAGGAGCTGGACTTCCTGGCCGCCCGGGTGGCCGGGCTCGGGCCCGGCCCGGGCGGAGCCGGCGACGGGCATGGCGGCGGGGTGACGTACGGGGAGCTGGAGGCGGCGCCGGCGGTGCTGCTGGTCGGCTTCGAGCCGGAGGAGGAGTCGCCGATCGTCTTCCTCCGGCTGCGCAAGGCCGCCCGCAAGCGCGGGCTGCGGCTCTTCGCGGTCGCACCATGGCTGACGAACGGCGTCCGCAAGGCCTTCGGGACGCTGCTGCCGACGGTGCCGGGCGAGGAGCCGAAGGTGCTGCGCGCCCTGGCGGATCCCGCCCGCGCCGGCGACGCCCCGGTGACGGCGTTGCCGGCCGAGGCGCCCGCGCAGACCGTGTCCGGCGCGATGGCGGCCGGCCGGCCGGAGGCGATGGTCGAGGACGCGGCCCACGCCGCCGCCGACGCGCTGCGGTCGCACGGCGCGGTGATCCTGGTCGGCGAGCGGGCCGCCGAGGTGCCCGGCACGCTGACCGCCGCCGCGGCGCTGGCCGCCGCGACCGGCGCCCGGCTCGGCTGGGTGCCGCGGCGGGCCGGCGAGCGCGGCGCGGTCGACGCCGGCGCGCTGCCCACGCTGCTGCCCGGCGCCCGCAGGGTCGCCGACGACGGCGCCCGCGGCGAGGTCGAGTCCGTCTGGGGCGGGCTGCTGCCCACCACGCCCGGCCGGGACGCGACCGGGATCGTCGCCGCCGCGGCCCGTGGCGAGCTGTCCGCGCTGTTGGTCGGCGGCGTCGACGCCGACGACCTGCCGGACCCGGCAGCCGCCCGGGAGGCGCTGCGGCGGATCGGCTTCGTGGTCAGCCTGGAGATCCGCCGGTCCTCGGTGACCGAGCACGCGGACGTGGTGCTGCCGGTCGCGCCGGCGGTCGAGAAGGCCGGGACGTACGTGGACTGGGAGGGCCGGCACCGCCCGTTCGTGGCCACCCTGCACGCGACCGGCGCGCTGCCGGACGGCCGGGTGCTGCACGCGCTCGCCGACGAGATGGACGTCGACCTGGGGCTGCCCTCGGTCGAGGCGGCCCGGGCCGAGCTGGAGCTGCTCGGCTCCACCCCGCGCGCCCGCGGCTCCGACCCGTCGGTGTGGACCTCGCCGGCCGCACCGACCGTGCGGAGTGGACAGGCCGTGCTCGCCAGCTGGCGGCTGCTGCTCGACCGCGGCTCGCTGCAGGCGGGCGAGCCGCACCTGGCCGGCACCGCAAAGGAGCCGGTCGCGGTCGTGTCCCCGGCCACCGCCGCGGAGGTCGGCGTCGTCGAGGGAGCCAAGCTGACCGTCCGGACCGCACGGGGAGCGGTGACGCTGCCCGCCCGGGTCGCCCCGATGCCGGACCGGGTGGTCTGGCTGCCGGCCGACTCGCCCGGGTCGGCGGTGCGCAGCACCCTCGGCGTGGGGGCGGGCGCGGTCGTCGAGCTCAGCGGAGGTGTCGCATGAGGACACTCGCCCAAGCCGTGTCAGCGCCGGGCTCGGCGGGCCTCGCCGCGGATCCGACGCTGCAGGACTTCGGCATCGACCCGCTGTGGCTGGTGCTGCTCAAGGTCGTGGTGGTCTTCGTCTTCCTCGTGGTGATGACGCTCTTCGCGATCGTCTTCGAGCGCAAGGTCGTGGCCCGGATGCAGAACCGGGTCGGCCCCAACCGGGTCGGCCCGCGCGGCACCCTGCAGAGCCTCGCCGACGGGCTGAAACTCGCCTTCAAGGAAGAGATCATCCCGGTCCTGGCGGACAAGCCGGTCTACTTCCTGGCCCCGATCCTGTCCGCGGTGCCGGCGTTCCTCGCCTTCTGCGTCATCCCGTTCGGCCCGATGGTCTCGATCTTCGGCGAGCGGACGCCACTGCAGCTGACCGACCTGCCGGTCGGGACGCTCATCGTCTTCGCCTGCAGCTCCCTCGGCGTGTACGGGATCGTGCTGTCCGGCTGGGCGTCCGGCTCGACGTACCCGCTGCTCGGCGGGCTCCGCTCGGCCGCGCAGATGATCTCGTACGAGATCCCGATGGGGCTGTCGTTCGTCGCGGTCTTCCTCTACGCCGGCACGATGTCCACCTCCGGGATCGTCACCGCGCAGCAGGACACCTGGTACGCACTGCTGCTGTTCCCGTCGTTCGCGATCTACGCGGTCGCGGTGGTCGGCGAGACCAACCGGGCCCCGTTCGACCTGCCGGAGGCCGAGTCCGAGCTGGTCGGCGGCTTCCACACCGAGTACTCGTCGCTGAAGTTCGCGCTGTTCTTCCTCGCCGAGTACATCAACATGGTCACCGTCTCGGCGCTGGCGACCACGCTCTTCCTCGGCGGCTGGCGGGCACCGTTCCCGATCTCGACGGTGTGGGAGGGCGCCAACTCCGGCTGGTGGCCGATCCTGTGGTTCACCGGCAAGGTGATCGGCGGCATCTTCTTCTTCGTCTGGCTGCGCGGGACGCTGCCCCGGCTGCGGTACGACCAGTTCATGCGCTTCGGATGGAAGGTGCTGGTGCCGGTCGGGCTGCTGTGGATCCTGGTCATCGGGGCGTTCAGCGTGCTGCGCAGCGAGGGCTACGACACCCGGCAGCTGCTGCTCTACATCGTGCTGCCGCTGGCGGTGCTGGCGGTCGTCGTGTCGTACCTGTGGCCGGAGCGGGGCGCCGAGCCGGAGGAGGAGCCGGCGGGCCCGCCGGTCCGGCGGCCCGGCGGCGGCGGGGACGGGGCGTACCCCACCCCGCCGATGGACCTCGTCGTCCCGCCCTCGCCGCGGCTGACCCCGACCCCGTCGCGGTCCACAGTGGACGCGACGGTGGGCGGCACCGACTCCGACCCGCCTGCAGGGGGGACCCGCTGATGTTCGATGCGGTCAAGGGGTTCGGCCTGACCTTCTCGACGATGTTCCGGAAGGTCGTGACCGAGAAGTACCCCGAGGTCATGAAGCCGACCGCGCCGCGGTACCACGGCCGGCACGTGCTCAACCGGCACCCGGACGGGCTGGAGAAGTGCGTCGGGTGCGAACTGTGCGCGTGGGCCTGCCCGGCGGACGCGATCTACGTCGAGGGGGCCGACAACACCGAGGAGGCCCGCTACTCCCCGGGCGAGCGGTACGGCGCCGTCTACCAGATCAACTACCTGCGCTGCATCTTCTGCGGGCTGTGCATCGAGGCGTGCCCGACCCGGTCGCTGACGATGACGAACGAGTACGAGCTCGCCGACGACAACCGGCAGGACCTGATCTTCACCAAGGAGCAGCTGATGGCGCCGCTGCTGCCCGGGATGGAGGCGCCGCCGCACCCGATGCGGCTCGGCGACTCCGAGCGGGCCTACTACGTCGACGTCCCGTCCCGGACGTCGACGGTGGCCGCCGACCCGACCCCGGGCGGCCCGCACCCGTCGGTCCCGTCCGCGGACGCCGCCCGGGCCGGCGTCCCGGTCAACACCGATCCCGACACCGACCGCTTCGCGATGGGGTCCAACCGCGAGGGCGACCGATGACCCGGGCCCGGACCGCGCTCGGCTCCCGCGGCCGTGATCTTGCGCTTGTCCGTCCGTCAACGTCCGGGATGTCCGTTTCTCTGGCGGGAAACTGCAAGATCATCGGACCTGGAGGCAACTCGTGAGCGCGAGCGTGCTGGCCGCGGCGGCGGAGCTGTCTACCGGGGAGACCGCCGTCTTCTGGATCCTGGCCCCGATCGCGCTGGGCGGCGCCTTCGGCACCGTGCTGTCCCGCAACGCCATCCACTCGGCGCTCTTCCTGGTCGCCACGATGGCCTGCCTCGGCGCCTTCTACTTCGTGCAGGAGGCGCCGTTCCTCGGCGCGGTGCAGATCATCGTCTACACCGGCGCGATCATGATCCTGTTCCTGTTCGTGCTGATGCTGGTGGGCCGCGACTCCAGCGACTCCGTCGTGGAGACGCTGCGGGGCCAGCGGGTGGCGGCGACCGTCTTGGGCCTCGGCTTCGCCGGGCTGGCCGGCGGCGCGCTCTACCGCGGGCTCCAGGACACCGCGATGACCGGCCTGGCCGCGGCGAACGCGGACGGCGGCAACGTGATCCAGGTCGCCGAGCTGCTGTTCACCAAGTACCTGTTCGCGTTCGAGCTCACCTCCGCACTGCTGATCACCGCTGCCGTCGGCGCGATGGTGCTCGCGCACGTCGAGCGGGAGCCGGGCGAGAAGCGCACCCAGCGGTCGCTCTACCGGGAGCGGATGCGCTCCGGCCGGCTGCAGCCGCTGCCGGGGCCGGGCGTCTTCGCCACCGGCGACTCGATCGCCACCCCGGCGCTGCTGCCGGACGGGTCCGTCGCGCCGGACAGCATCTCCCGGCTGGTCGATCCGCAGCCGCCGGCCGAGCCTGGCCTGCGCCCCGAGCTCCCGGGTAGCGCGCCGACCGGTCCGGGCGCCGTGACCGGCGTGCAGGACCCGCGCCGCGTCGGCGCCGGCGAGAGGGACGAGCCGTGACCCCGACGTACTACCTCGTGCTGTCGGCGGCACTGTTCACCGTCGGCGCGGTCGGCGTGCTGGTCCGGCGCAACGCGATCGTGGTGTTCATGTGCGTCGAGCTGATGCTCAACGCGGTGAACCTGACCCTGGTCACGTTCGCCCGGATCAACGGCACGCTCGACGGCCAGGTGCTCGCGTTCTTCGTGATGGTGGTGGCCGCGGCCGAGGTCGTCGTCGGGCTGGCGATCATCATGGCCATCTTCCGGACCCGCCGGTCGGCGTCGGTGGACGACGCCAACCTGCTGAAGTACTGAGGAGCGGGCGAAGTGACTCTCGCTGCGGAGCACGCGCAGGCCAGTGGCTCGCTCCAGCAAGGGGCCTGGCTGCTCGTCGCGCTGCCGCTGCTGTCGGCCACCGTGCTGCTGCTCGGCGGCCGCCGCACGGACCGGTGGGGCCACCTGCTCGGGGCCGCGGTCCCGGTGGTGCTGTTCGTCTACGGGCTGCTGCTGTTCTTCGACGTGCGTGCGCTGCCGGCCGAGGAGCGCGCCCGGGACCTGCACCTGTGGTCGTGGATCCCGGTCGGCTCGCTGAACGTCGACTTCGGGCTGCTGCTGGACCCGCTGTCGCTGACCTTCGTGCTGCTGATCACCGGCGTGGGCGCGCTGATCCACGTCTACTCGGTCGGCTACATGGAGCACGACCCGAGCCGGCGCCGCTTCTTCGCGTACCTCAACCTCTTCGTCGCCGCGATGCTGCTGCTGGTGCTCGGCAACAACTTCGTCGTCCTCTACGTCGGCTGGGAGGGCGTCGGCCTCGCGTCGTACCTGCTGATCGCCTGGTACTACGACCGCCCGTCGGCGGCGACCGCGGCGAAGAAGGCGTTCATCATGAACCGGGTCGGCGACGCCGGCCTGGCCATCGCGATCTTCCTGATGTTCAGGACGTTCGGCGACCTGTCGTTCTCCGGCGTCTTCGCCGGCATCGACGGGGCCGGCACCGGCATCGCCACCGCGCTCGGCCTGCTGCTGCTGCTCGGCGCGTGCGGCAAGTCCGGCCAGATCCCGCTGCAGGCGTGGCTGCCGGACGCGATGGAGGGCCCGACCCCGGTCTCCGCGCTGATCCACGCCGCAACCATGGTCACCGCCGGCGTCTACCTGATCGCCCGGGCCAACCCGATCTACGACGCGGCGCCGACCGCCCAGCTCGCGGTGGTGATCGTCGGCGCGGCCACGCTGCTGTACGGGTCGATCATCGGCGCGGCCAAGGACGACATCAAGCGCGTCCTGGCGTACTCGACGGTCAGCCAGATCGGCTACATGTTCCTCGCCGTCGGCCTCGGCCCGGGGGTGTACGCGCTGGGCATCCTGCACCTGCTCACCCACGGCTTCTTCAAGGCCGGGCTCTTCCTCGGCGCGGGCTCGGTCATGCACGGGATGAACGACGAGGTCGACATGCGCCGCTTCGGCGGGCTGTGGCGGGTCCTGCCGGTGACCTTCTGGACCTTCGCGGCCGGCTACGTCGCGCTGATCGGGCTGCCGCCGTTCTCCGGCTTCTTCTCCAAGGACCCGATCATCGAGGCCGCCTTCGACCGTCCCGGTTGGACCGGGTGGGTCTTCGGCGGGGTGGCGCTGTTCGCGGTCGGGCTGACGGCGTACTACATGACCCGGCTGATGATCATGACCTTCTTCGGCGAGCGGCGGTGGCGCGACGACGCCCACCCGCACGAGTCGCCGCCGGTGATGACGGTGCCGATGGTGCTGCTCGCGGTGGGCTCGGTCGCGGCCGGCTTCTTCCTGGTCGCCGGCGACCGGCTGGTCGGCTGGCTGGAGCCGGTGCTGGGTGCGGAGCACGCGGTGGTGCAAAAGATCGACCCGCTCTGGGTCTCGATCCTCACCGTGCTCTTCGCGGCGGGCGGCATCGTCGCGGCCTACCTGGTCTTCGGGCGGCAGCCGGTGCCGGAGACCGAGCCGGCCCGGGTCTCGCCGGTCACCGTCGCCGCCCGCCGCAACCTCTACGGCGACGCCTTCAACGAGGCGGTCTTCATGCGGCCCGGGCAGTGGCTGGACCGCTTCCTGGTCTGGCTCGACAACCGCGGCGTGGACGGCGCGGTGAACGGCGTGGCCGCCGCCTTCGGAGGCGGGTCCGGCCGGCTGCGCCGGCTGCAGACCGGCTTCGTCCGCTCGTACGCCCTGTCCATGCTCGGAGGGTCGGTGCTCGTGGTGGCCGCGCTGCTGGCGGTGAGGTTCGCGTGAACGGGTTCCCGATCCTGCTCGTGCTCGGGCTGGTGCCGCTGGTCGGCTCGGTGGCGGTCGGCGCGCTGCCGCGCGGGCGCGACCTGCTGGCCAAGCAGCTCACGCTGGCGTTCTCGATAGCCACGCTGCTGGTGACGATCGGGATCTGCCTCGCCTTCGAGGCGGGCGCGGGCGAGCGCTTCCAGTTCGTCACCTCGTACGAGTGGATCCGGTCGTTCGGGGTGAGCTTCTCCCTCGGCGTGGACGGCATCGCGCTGGTGCTGATCGCGCTGGTCGCGGTGCTGGTGCCGGCGGTCGTCGTCGCTTCGTGGAACGAGGACATGTCGGAGTCCGCTGCGACCGCCGGGAGCGGCAGGCAGAGAAGCCCGAAACTCTTCTTCTCCCTGCTGCTGCTGCTCGAGGTGATGATGATCGGGGTCTTCGTGGCCACCGACGTCTTCCTCTTCTACGTCTTCTTCGAGGCCATGCTGGTGCCGATGTACTTCCTGATCGGCTCGTTCGGCGGGCCGCGCAGGCAGTACGCGGCGGTCAAGTTCTTCCTCTACTCGCTGCTCGGCGGGCTGATCATGCTGGCCGCGGTGATCGGACTCTACTTCGCCACCAGCGAGCGGACGTTCTCGTTCGAGCGGCTGGTCGCCGGACAGATCGACCCGGGCCTGCAGAAGTGGCTGTTCCTGGGCTTCTTCGTCGCCTTCGCGATCAAGGCTCCGCTGGTGCCGTTCCACACCTGGCTGCCGGACGCGGGCGCGGAGGCGCCGATCGGCGGCGCGGCCCTGCTGGTCGGCGTGCTCGACAAGGTCGGCACCTTCGGCTTCATCCGGTACTGCCTGCCGCTCTTCCCGGACGCGTCCCGCTTCTTCGCGCCGCTGGTGCTGGTGCTCAGCGTGGTCGGCATCATCTACGCCGCGCTGCTGGCGATGGGGCAGAAGGACATGAAGCGGCTGGTGGCGTACACCTCGGTCGCCCACTTCGGCTTCATCGGGCTGGGCATCTTCGCCTTCACCACGCAGGGCATGTCCGGCGCGGTCTTCTACATGGTCAACCACGGGCTCTCGACCGGGGCGCTGTTCCTGATCGTCGGCGTGCTGATCGCCCGCGGGAACAGCCGGCTGATCGCCGACTACGGCGGGGTGGCGAAGGTGGCCCCGGTGCTGGGCGGCGTCTTCCTGCTGATCGGCCTGTCGTCGCTGGCGCTTCCGGGGATGTCGACGTTCGTCAGCGAGTTCCTGGTGCTGCTGGGCACCTTCGCCCGGCACCCGGTGTACGCGGTCGTCGCGACGGTCGGGATCATCCTGGCCGCGCTCTACATCCTGCTGCTGGTGCAGCGGACCATGCACGGGCCGCCGCGGGGAGCCGCGCTGCGGCCGTTCCGGGACCTGACCGGGCGGGAGGCGTGGGCGGTGGCGCCGCTGCTGGCGCTGATCCTCGTCCTCGGCGTGTACCCGAAGCCGCTGCTGGACGTGGTCAACCCCGCCGTCGCGCGGACCATGCAGGACGCGGGCCAGACCGATCCCCAACCGACCGTCCGGGTCGACGCCGAGGAGTCCGCCGGTGACTGAGCTGCTGGCCGCCGACGGGGTGCAGACGCCGTCGATCTCGTACAGCGGGCTGTCGCCCGTCCTGATCGTGCTGGGCGTGGCCTGCCTGGGCGTGCTGGTCGAGGCCTTCGTGCCCCGGGCCGGCCGGTGGGCCGCCCAGGTCGGGCTGGCGATCCTCGGGCTGGCCGCCGCGCTGGTGGCGGTCGTGCTGGTCGCCGGCCGGTCCGAGCTGACCGCGGCCGGGGCGCTCGCGGTGGACGGGCCCGCGCTCTTCCTGCAGGGCAGCCTGCTGGTGCTCGGGCTGCTGTCGGTGCTGCTGCTGGCCGAGCGGTCGCTGGACGTCGGCGGCGGCGCCTTCGTCGCGCAGGCGGCGGTGGTCGCCGGCTCGGCCGCGGACCGGCGGATGCTCAGCTCGACCCGGGTGCAGACCGAGCTCTTCCCGCTGGCCACCTTCGCGCTGGCCGGGATGATGGTCTTCGTCAGCGCGAACAACCTGCTGCTCATGTTCGTCGCGCTCGAGGTGCTGTCGCTGCCGCTCTACCTGCTGTGCGGGCTGGCCCGGCGGCGCCGGCTGCTGTCCCAGGAGGCGGCGGTCAAGTACTTCCTGCTCGGCGCGTTCGCGTCGGCGTTCTTCCTCTACGGCCTGGCCCTGCTGTACGGCTACGCCGGCTCCGTCGACCTGCCGCAGATCCTGCGCGCCACGACGACGGGGGAGAAGGACGACCTGCTGCTCTTCCTCGGGCTCGCGCTGCTGCTGATCGGGCTGCTGTTCAAGGCCGGCGCGGCGCCGTTCCACGTGTGGACGCCGGACGTCTACCAGGGCGCGCCGACGCCGGTCACGGCGCTGATGGCGGCGTGCACGAAGGTGGCCGCGTTCGGCGCGATCGTGCGGGTGCTCTACGTCGCCTTCACCACCACCCGGTGGGACTGGCGGCCGGTGATCTGGGCGATCGCGATCGTGACAATGCTGGTCGGGGCGATCCTCGGGCTCACCCAGACCGACGTGAAGCGACTGCTGGCGTACTCGTCGATCGCGCACGCCGGCTTCCTCCTGGTCGGGGTGATCGCGCTGGACCAGGCCGGGCTGTCCGGCACGCTGTTCTACCTGCTGACGTACGGGTTCACCACGATCGGCGCGTTCGCCGTGGTGACGCTGGTGCGGGACGCCGACGGCGAGGCCACCCACCTGTCCCAGTGGTCCGGGCTGGCGAAGCGGTCGCCGCTGCTGGCCGGCGTCTTCACGCTCTTCCTGCTCGCGCTCGCCGGGATCCCGCTGACCAGCGGCTTCACCGGCAAGTTCGTGGTGTTCCGGGCCGGGTACGGGGTGGCCGCGCCGCTGGTCGTGATCGCGCTGGTCGCCTCGGCGATCGCCGCGTTCTTCTACCTGCGCATCGTGGTGCTCATGTACTTCTCCGAGCCGGCCGAGGACGGCCCGACGATCGCGCTGCCGTCGGTCCTGACGATGACGGCGCTGGCCATCGGGGTCGCCGCCACGCTGGTGCTGGGCATCGTCCCGCAGCCGCTGCTGGACCTCGCGGACAAGGCCTCCCTGTTCGCGGGCGGGTAGCGGAACCGTCGTGGTAGCGCCCGCCACCTCCTCGCTGGCCGGCCTCGAGTTCGCCGACCCGGCGCTGGAGGCGTCGGTCCGGGCCGGCCTGGAGCGGGTCGAGGCGCGGCTGCGGGTGGCGGTGAGCAGCGAGTTCGGTTTCGTCACCGAGACCGCCCGGCACCTGATGGAGGCGGGGGGCAAGCGCTTCCGCCCGCTGCTCGCGCTGCTCGCCGCGCACTTCGGCGACCCGGCCGCGGCCGGGGTGGTGGAGTCCGCCGTGGTGGTCGAGCTGACCCACCTCGCGACGCTCTACCACGACGACGTGATGGACGAGGCGACCGCCAGGCGCGGCGCGATCTCGGCGAACTCCCGCTGGGGCAACACCGTCGCCATCCTCACCGGCGACTACCTGTTCGCCCAGGCGTCCGACGTGCTCGCCGACCTCGGCCCGGAGGCGGTCCGGGTCCAGGCCCGGACCTTCGCCCGGCTGGTCACCGGGCAGATCCGGGAGACCGCCGGCCCGCCCCCGGGCGAGGACCCGATCGAGCATCACCTGCTCGTGCTGGCCGAGAAGACCGGCTCGCTCATCGCCACCTCCGCACTCTTCGGCGCCACCTTCGCGTCCGTGCCGGCGGAGCAGGCGGAGGCGCTGCACCGCTACGGCGAGGCGGTGGGCATCGCCTTCCAGCTGTCGGACGACCTGCTCGACATCACCGCCGAGCGGGTCGAGTCCGGCAAGGTGCCGGGCACAGACCTGCGGGAGGGGATCTCGACCCTGCCCGTGCTCTTCGCGCTGCGCTCGGCCGAGGCGCCCGACCCTGCCGCCGATCCGGACGCGGCCCGGCTGCGCGAGCTGCTCGCCGGGCCGGTGCCGGAGGAGTCGATCGCCGAGGCGCTCGCCCTGCTCCGCGCGTCGCCGGCGGTCGATGCCGCCGGCGCGGTGCTGCGCTCGTACGCCGACCGCGCGCACGACCTGCTCGCCGAGCTGCCCGACGTCCCGGCCCGCGCCGCCCTCGAAACGCTCGCCGACTTCGTCGTCTCCCGCACCGGCTAGCCGTGCGTCCGATGGTCGGCATGGTCAGCCGCCGTTGTCCCCGCGCTGCCGTCCGGGCGTGCTGCTCGGGGACGAGCTGGGCGGCGGGCTGCTCGAGGCGCAGCTGGACGGCGCGGTGCGGTCGTCCACGGAGGACCGGCCGCCGGAGGCGGCCGCCACGCCCACCCCGGTCCCGCCGATCGCCACCGCCACCAGCGCCGCCGTCCACGTCCTGCGTGCGAGTCCCACGTCGACCTCCCGGTCGGATCCGTCGTGTCCTGTTGACGGGGACCACGTTCCGCCGGCCGCCACCAAGCCGACCCCAGCCGAACGTCAACGGCGCGATAAACCTGTCCGGGCGGCTGGCAGGCTGTGCCGGTGGCCACCGACTGCGTCTTCTGCCGGATCGCCGCCGGCACCGCCCCGGCGAGCATCGTGCACTCCGACCCGACGGCCGTCGCCTTCCTCGACATCGCACCGGTCACGCCGGGCCACCTGCTGATCGTGCCGAGGGCCCACACCGCCGGGCTGGCCGACCTGGACCCGGACACCGGCGCGCACCTCTTCCGGGTCGCGCAGCGGCTGGCCGCCGGCCTGCGCCGGTCGGGCGTCCGCTGCGACGGCGTCAACCTCTTCCTCGCCGATGGAGCGACGGCCTTCCAGGAGATCTTCCACGTGCACCTGCACGTGCTTCCACGCTGGCGGGGGGACGGCTTCAAGCTCTCCTACAAGGCCGGTACGCCGTCGCGGGCCGACCTGGACGAGCAGGCACGCGACATCCGGGGCGGACTGGAGCGGCTGGCCCTCCCCGACTGAGTCCCGGCCATGCCGCGCTCGACTCGTCGCTCACTCGTTCCGATCGTGGCCGCGGCCACGATCGTCGCCGTCGTCGTCCCGCTCGTCCTGGTGCTTGCCGGTCCCCTGCCCGCCGTCCTCCCGCGCCTTCGGTGCCTTGGCCGGCTTGGGCCGCTTGGCCTGCTCGGAGCCCCAGTCCGGCCCGGCCTCGTTCCCCCGTCCGGTGGCGGCAGCCCCCGGTGGGACGGCCGGCACCGACGTGCGTGCCGCCGCCTGCTCGTGCGGCACCGGCAGCCCGGCCGCTTCCTGAGCCGGCGCGGACCCCGACCGGCTGACCGGCATGCCGGAGCCGGTCAGCCCGGCGTGCACGGTGCCGAGGACGACGCCCACGAGTCCGGCGACCAGGCAGCCGACCAGCCAGTTCCTCCAGCTCATGCGTCACCCCCACGGCACCACGGTTCCCGACGGACACCGGAGCCCTACCCGCTGGCGGGCCGCCCATACGCCCGGCGGACGACGACGCGGTGGACCGGCCGTTGCCTGCCAGTGTCCTGTGAGACTCCGCTCACAGGACACTAGGACCAGGGGGTGAGCTCCGGCGGCGTCCCGAGCTCCCGGCGAACCGCCGACGGCCGCCCCACCAACCATCCCACCAGCGCCCAGGACGGCCCGCGCACCGCGACCCGGCGGGCGTCGTCGGGACCCGCGGACCACCGCCGCCCCGAGTCGGTGTCGGTCACGTCGACCGCCACGCCGGCCGGCAGCCGCGGCCCCAGCCGCTCCGGGTCCACCAGCGACGGCAGCAGTGGGGCGACGAACGACGCGGGCCAGTCGCCCGGCCCGTACCCCTCGTCCAGGTCGACCCGGTGGATCTCCACCTCGCGCCACCGCGCCCCGATCAGCCGGCGTGCCGGCAGCGGCCCGGCCCGGGTCTCGGCGTCCGCCTCCCAGGCCGCCGGAGTCATCCGGGAGAACACCTCGTCCAGCCGGGCGGCGGAGTCGGCGACGTCGGCGACCAGCGCCGCCGCGTCCTGCCGCGAGCCCGCCTCGATGTCCGCCGCCCGCTCGGCCTCGCCCAGGTACATCGGCAGCCGCTCGCCCCGCAGCGTGCCCGACAGCGTCCGGACCAGCGCGTCGGCGTTGCGGGCCAGGTGGGCGAGGACGTGCGCGCGGGTCCATCCCGGCAGCAGCGAGGGCTGCCGGACGTGCGCGTCGTCGCGGGGTGGGTCGCGCAGGGCGGCGAGCAACCGCTCGGTCGAGCCCTGGACCTCCGCCAGCCGGCGGGACACGTCGTCGGGCGCCACCCGGCCATCCTGCCAGGGTGGCGCCCGACGGGCGGCGCGAGGTCTCAGCCCTGCACGATTAGCGTGCCGATTCCGGACATCGAGGCGGGGTGCAGGCTGCAGCTGAACTTGTACGTGCCGGGCTCGGCCGGCGCGGTGAAGGTCGCCTTCTCGCCCTGGGCGAGCGTCGGCGTCTTGAACTTGCCGTCGTCGGAGACCACGTCGTGCCCGGCGACGTCTTCGTTGACGACCTCGATCCGCGCGCCCGGCTTGACCGTCAGCGGCGCGCCGTACTTGAAGTCCTTGATGGTGATCGTGCCGCCGGCGGCGCCGGCCGGTTCGCTGCCCTCCCCGCCGGCGGGCGCGCTGGTGGTGGTGGCGGGCGCGCTGGTCACGGACGGCGCGGCCACGGACGGGCTGCCGGTCGAGGACGACCCGTCGTCGGACGAGCAGGCGGCTACGGCGAGCACCGCGGCCGCGGCCGCGAGGGCGAGACGAAACAGTCGCGTCATGCTCCCGGACACGCAACCCTGGTCGCTCCGGTTCACTGAACCGGTCGCCGGCGGGCGTCGTGTCGTGGGCACGGAGAGGTGGTGACCGGAGTGGGTGCCGACGAGCAGATGCTGCGTGCGCTGCACGACGAGCACGCTCCGGCGATGTGGGGCTACGCGATGCGGCTGACCGGCGGTGACGCGGGCCGCGCCCAGGACGCGGTGCAGGAGACGCTCTTCCGGGCCTGGAAGCACCCCGAGGTGTTGGACCCGGACCGCGGCTCGCCCCGGCCCTGGCTGTTCACCACGCTGCGAAACGTCCTGATCGACGAGTGGCGGTCCCGGAGCGTGCGCCCAGAGGTGGTCACCGACGAGGTGCCCGAGATGGCCACGCCGGACCACGCCGACGCCGCTGTCCAGTCCTGGCTGGTCACGGACGCGCTGCGGCAGCTCGGCCGGCAGCACCGGGAGGTGCTGGTGGAGTGCTACTACCGCGGCTGCAGCGTCGCCCAGGCCGCCGACCGGCTGGGCGTGCCGCCGGGCACGGTGAAGTCGAGGACCTACTACGCCCTGCGGGCGTTGAAGCTCGCGCTCGAGGAGAGGGGGGTGACGGCATGACCGACCGCTTCACGCACGACGCCGCGCCCTACGTCCTCGGCGCGCTGTCGCCCGAGGACCGGCACGCCTTCGAGGCGCACCTGGCCGGGTGCGAGGCCTGCACGGCCGAGGTGCGGGAGTTCGCGGGGCTGCCCGGCCTGCTGTCCCGGCTGCCCGCCGCCGAGGTCCCGGTGCCCGACGAGGAGGAGCCGACCCCGCCGCCGCTCATGGCGTCGCTGCTCCTGCGCGCCCGCAGGGAACGTCGGTCCCGCCGGTGGCGGGCGGTCGCCGTCGGCGCCGCCGCCGCGTGCGTCGCCGCCGCCGGCACGGGGGTGGTGGTCGGGGCGGTCGACCGGTCGCCGGCCACCGCCCGGGTGGCCACGGTCGCCTTCCAGCGTGCCGACGACGACGTGCCGGCCTCGGCCGAGGCGACGGTGACCGACCTGCCGGACGGCACCCGGATCGCCATGACGTGCCGGTACTCCGGCCGGCTCGACGGCCGGGCCCGCGAGTACGTCCTCCGGGTGGTGCCGAAGGCCGGCGCCGAGGAGACGCTCGCCTCGTGGCCGGTGCGGTCGACCCGCGACTACGGCCTCGACGTGGTGACGCCGCTGCCCCGGGACCGCATCGATCACTTCGAGGTGGTCAACGCCACCGGCCGGCCGCTGCTGACGCTGCGGCCCTGATCGCGGGCCGTCCAGACGTACCGGTGCCACGCCGGCCGGGGTCAGCGCCGTCACGGCCGCCGACCGTACCGGCTCACGGTCAGTAGACGGTCCAGGTGTCGGAGCCGGCCAGCAGCCCGGCCAGGTCCGGCTCGGCGCTCGCCCGCGCCCGCTCCACCTGCTCGCCCATCAACCGGTCGTACGTCGGCCGCCGCACCGAGCGGAACACGCCCATCGGCGTGTAGCGCAGGTCCGTCCCGGAAAGCCGCGACAGCGCGAACGCGTACGACGGGTCGTCGGCATGCGCGTCGTGCACGACAACCGACGGGTCGCCCTCGGCCACGCCCTCCCGGACGACCAGCGAGCCGGTGGCCGGGTCGCGGACGACGGCCTTGGACCCGTCGGCGCCGAACCGGATCGGCGCGGAGTGCTCCAGCCGGATCGTCCAGTCGTCCCGGGTGTCCGCGTCCTTGAGCAGCTCGAACGCGCCGTCGTTGAAGATGTTGCAGTTCTGGTAGATGTGCACCAGCGCCGCGCCCTGGTGCGCGGCCGCCGCCCGCAGCACCGAGGTCAGGTGCCTGCGGTCCGAGTCCAGCGTCCGCGCCACGAAGGTCGCCTCCGCGCCGAGCGCCAGCGAGACCGGGTTGAACGGGGTGTCCAGCGACCCGAGCGGCGTGGACTTGGTGATCTTGCCGATCTCCGACGTCGGCGAGTACTGCCCCTTGGTCAGCCCGTAGATCCGGTTGTCGAACAGCAGGATCTTGAGGTTCGCGTTCCGGCGCAGCGCATGGATCAGGTGGTTGCCGCCGATCGACAGCGCGTCGCCGTCGCCGGTCACCACCCACACCGACAGGTCCGGCCGGGAGGACGCGAGCCCGGTCGCGATCGCCGGTGCCCGCCCGTGGATCGAGTGCAGCCCGTACGTGTTCATGTAGTACGGGAAGCGCGACGAGCAGCCGATCCCGGAAACGAACACGATCCGCTCGCGAGGCACCCCGAGCTCGGGCATGAAGCCCTGCACCGCCGCCAGGATCGCGTAGTCCCCGCAGCCGGGGCACCAGCGGACCTCCTGGTCGGTCTTGAAGTCCTTGGCCTTGAGCTGGAGCGGCTCAGACATCCGTGATCACACCCTTGAACACCTCGGCCAGCTCCGCGGCGCGGAAGGGC
>Ga0210378_10000405_pt1 | contig 21877 bp, 18 predicted proteins | sample PLM1_60_b1redo_FD_155465 | JGI IMG/M metagenome (GOLD analysis project Ga0210378, IMG submission 155465) | Groundwater sediment microbial communities from an aquifer in East River, Colorado, USA - PLM1_60_b1 redo | ecosystem: Environmental > Terrestrial > Soil > Riparian zone | place: USA: East...
GGGCCCGGGCTGTCCGGCCCGAACGCGGGCGACCAGGGGGACGGCGTCCGTGTCCTGACTGCCCATGGCACTGCGGGGCAGGAGTTCGACACGGTGATCGTGGTCGGTGCGGTCGAGGGCGATTTCCCCAGCCTCTCCCGTCCCGAGCCCATGTTCGACCTGGGTGTCCTCGAACGCAGGATCCCGCAATCCGAGAGGAACCGGCTGCGTCTGGAGGACGAAAGGCGGCTGTGGGGGGTTGTGGCCACGCGCGCCCGAAGGTGCGTTCTTTTCACCGCGAGCGGACCGCGCGGGGAGGAGCCAGCGTCCACGAGTCGGTCGCGGTTCGTCTCGGAGCTGGGGCTTAGTTGGGCCCCGGCCCCCGTTGCTCCATTCGCGCAGCCGCTTACCGTTGCTGAGGCGGTCGCATTGTGGCGGAGGATGCTGGCCGACAGATCGTCCGCGAGGCCGGACCGCCTGGCAGCCCTCGATGGGATCCTGGCCCTGGGAACGGACCGGTCGCGGTGGTGGTTCATACGCGACTGGACCGGGACCGACCGGCCGCTTCACGAATCGATCCGCGTGTCGCATTCCAGGCTCTCCCGGCTGGAGAACTGCGACCTGCAGTACGTCCTGGGGCAGGAGCTCGGGCTCGAGAGTCCGGTCGGCTACCAGGCGTGGGTCGGCAGCCTGGTCCACGGAATCATCGAGGACTGCGAGAACGGAGTGATCGAAAGATCCGAGGAGGCGATGGTGGCCGCGGCGGAAGGCAGGTGGCGCCGGCAGGAGTTCCCGTCGCTGGCGGTCTCGGAGGCCTTTCGGCGCCTCGTGACGACGACCATGCTGCCGGCGTGGTTCCGCGAGTACGGGACCGCGCCGGCAGTGGCGCGAGAGCAGGGGTTCGAATTCGAGTTCGGCGGAGCGACTGTGAGCGGCTACATAGATCGCGTCGGTCATGTGGACGGCGGGGGGAGCTGCATCACCGACTACAAGACGGGCAAGTCCAGGAACGCCGGGAAGGCCGAGGAGAATCTCCAGCTCGGGATCTACTACCTGGCCATAAACCAGGCCGAGGAGCTGGCGCCGTTCCGTCCGGTCCGGGGGGTGGAGCTGGTGTTCCTGCGGGACGTCGACTTCCGGACGGGCCAGATCGCTCGGGCCGCGAAGGGCTTCAACTCCAAGGAAGGCCCGGAATACGAGGAGGCGATGTCGAAGAAGCTCACGGAGCTGATCGAGCACCTGCGGGACCTCCAGGTCACAGAGAACTACCGTCCCAATCCATCGGCCGAGTGCCGGTTCTGCGACTTCAAGACCCTGTGTTCGTTGTGGCCGCAGGGACAGGAGCTCTTCCCGGTGGGGCCCAGATGAGGGGTCCTCGCGTACCGCCGCAGATACAGCTCGCCCTCGGCGCCGACCCCACACATGAGCAGTGGAGAGCCATCTCCATGCCGCTGGAGCCGTTCGCCATCGTTGCCGGGGCCGGGTCCGGCAAGACGTCCGTGATGGCGGCTCGAGTCGTCTACCTCGCGCTGGCGGCTCTGAACAGGATCGAGGGCATGGCCCCCAGCGGCGGCGTACTGCCGGGCAACGTTCTCTGCCTGACCTTCACCAACAAGGCGATGGAGAACCTCACGATGCGGACCCGGCGGGCCCTGACGGCCGTCGATCTCCCCGAGGGCGAGGAGCCGACGATCCTGAACTATCACGGATTTGCCGACCAGGTGTTGCAGCGCCACGGGCTGCTAGCCGGCATGGAATCAAGCCGGCGGGTCCTCTCTCCCGCTCAGACCAGAGAGCTGTGCGCCCGGGTCCTGGACGAGATGACCTTCACCTACGTTCGGGCCGAGTGGCAGCCTACGCTCGTCGACAACATCCTGAATCTCGCGGAGCAGATGGCCAACCACAGGGTCACGCCCGAGCAGGTGGTGGACTTCAACCGGTCGCGGCTCGAGCAGCTCGCCGCCTACCGGACCGACAGGGCCTACCACGCAGCCCTCGAACGGATCGAGCTGGCCGACGCCGTACGGCGCTTCCAGAGCATGAAGGAGGACCTGGGGGTGATCGATTTCGGGGACCAGATCACGCGGGCGCTCGAGATCGTCGAGCGGTTCCCCGAGGTGGGACGGGACTACCGTTCGCGTTATCAGGCTGTACTCCTGGACGAGTACCAGGACACGAACGTGGCACAGGCCGATCTGATCGCGGGTACCTTCGGCGACGGTTTTCCTGTGACGGCGGTGGGCGATCCCGACCAGAACATCTACGCATGGCGCGGCGCCAGCCTTTTCAACCTGCTCCAGTTCCAGGATCGGTTCCGCAAGGCGGACGGAGCATCGGCGGCGAAGTTGCCGCTGTATACGAACTTCAGGTCGGGCTCGAGGATTCTGGGTGCCGCCGATCGGATCATCGACCCCCTTCCGTCCGAGCAGAGGCCCGACCCGGAGAAGCGCCTGGTGCCCTTCCCCGCGAATGGCGAGGGCGAGGTCGAATGCGTGAAGGTTTCCGACGAATGGACTGAGGCGAGGTGGATAGCCGACCGCATCGCGCAGCTGCATCGGGGCGATTCTCAATGGTCCTCCTTCGCCGTCCTCTGCCGTAAGACACGCCTGTTCGGCCCCCTCCGAGAGGCCATGTCCGCCGCCGGGATCCCTGTTGAGATCGTCGGGCTGGCCGGACTTCTCAGCCTCCCCGAGGTCGTCGAGGTCCTGGCATACGCGCGCGCGGTCGCGGACCCCCTGGCCAGCGTCAGCCTCGCCCGCATACTCATGGGGCCGCGTTACCGGGTCGGGTTCAAGGACCTGGCAAGGGTGGCGGCATGGGCGAAGGAGCGGAACTATCAACTCCGGGACGAGGACGACGAGGAGAACACTCCGTCGTTCGTGTTCGCCGAGGCCGTTGAGCATCTGGACGAGGTGACGGACCTGTCCGAGGAGGGTCGGCGGCGCCTCCAGGAGTTCGGCCGGGAGCTGGCCGCCCTCCGCGCCGAGGCCCGCCGCCCGGTGGGGGAGTTCCTCGCCGAGATCGTCCGCCGCACTGGGCTGCTGGCGGAGCTGGATGCCAGCCTGGACGTCGAACGCGCCAGGCCCATCAAGCGGAACCTCGCTGCGTTCCTTGACGAGGTGCATGCGTTCTCGCCGCTCGAGGGTGAGCTCACATTGCATGCCTTCCTCGACTACGTCGACGCGGTCCAGGCGGCGGAGAGGCAGGAGTGGTCGCCGGTACAACCGTCGGGCGAAGATTCGGTCAAGGTGATGACCGTCCATCAGGCGAAGGGTCTTGAGTTCGACGTGGTATTCGTCCCCGGCCTGGCCGAGGGGCTCTTCCCCGACCTCCAGATCCAGCAGAACCCGGTTGAGCGGGGCAAGTCGCTCGATTTCGAGCTGCGAGGGGACCGGGACATCCTCCCCACGTTCGAGGGCATGCACCGGGTTCTGGCCAGGTTCAAGCAACGCCTGCGCGAGCAGGAGGAGTTCGAGGAACGAAGGACCCTGTACGTGGCACTGACCAGGGCTCGCAAGCGGCTGTTCGTCACTGGAGCCTCCTGGTACGGCGACGACGTCCAATCAGCCAAGAAGCCCAGCAAGTTCTTCGAGGAGCTCGCCGCGTGGGGCGAGGAGACTGGGCTCGCGCGAGTCGATCGCGGCCCGGAGGTGGCCGAGGAGAATCCCATCGCCGGCTACAGGGCGCAATTCGTTCGCGACTGGCCGGGACCCGCGCTCGCATACGAATCGGACGAGCTCTTCCCCGTGGGGTGGCGCTCGGCAGCGATCGCGGCATCCGATTCGGCGGGGGCTCTGGCCCTGGACCTCTCGCAGGAGGAGATGGCGACCTATGGATCAGCCTCCGCAGAGGCGCGCTCTTTGGCCGCGCACCTGCTGGAGCGCGAAGGCCAGCAAGGGCCCGCCCCCTCGACCCCCAATACGGTGTCGGTGGGCGGAGTGATCGAGTACGCGCGCTGCCCAAAGCGCTTCTATTGGTCGGCCGTCAGGCCCCTGCCCCGGTTCAGCGGACCGGCCGCCCGCATCGGAACCCAGGTGCATGCGTGGATCGAACGCCGGAGCAGCGGACAGACGTCCCTTCTCGAGCTGGAAGAGGCGCCGGACCTGGTGTCCGAGGAGCTGGCAGGCGAGCCCGGCAAGATCGACCGCCTCCAGAAGGCATTTCTGGAGAGCAGGTTCGCCAAGGCACCGCCCCTTTACGCGGAGCGCCCGTTCCTGCTCTATCTAGATGGGTTCGTGGTGAGCGGTCGCATCGACGCCATCTTCGGAACACCGGACGGTCCCTGGGAGGTGGTGGACTACAAGACCGGGAAGAAGCCGCCCGAGGACGACTCGCTCGCCGGTCTCCAGCTCGACGTCTACGCCCTGGCCTGCACCGAGATCTGGAGGAAGCGGCCTGAGGACCTGACCCTGACTTACCTCTACCTGGCCTCTGGTCAGGAGGACGGCCGGCCGGCCGGCGACCCGGCGGAGACCCGGGCAAGGGTTATCCAGGCCCTCGAGGGCGTAGCCGCGAGACGGTTCGAGCCCACCCCAGGCGAGCACTGCCGATGGTGTGACTTCTTACCCTTCTGCGACGCCGGAAGGGCGTACATGGCCGCCGAGTCGGGCTAGCCCACCACCCGGTGGCCGTCCTTGTAGACGGCCTCGATGCGCTCGCCGAGGGTCTTCAGATCGAAGGGGTCGCCCTCGACCACGACCACGTCCGCACGCTTGCCCGGTTCAAGCGACCCGAGCTCATCCTGTAGCCCCATGAGCTCGGCCGCGGTGAGCGTGGTCGCGGTGATCGCCTGCGCGGGGGTCATGCCGCCCTCGGTCATCAGGACCAGCTCCCGGAGGTTCTCGCCGTGCGGGGTGACGCCGCTGTCCGTCCCCATGGCGACCCTCACCCCGGCCTCGACCGCCTTGCGGAACGACTGGCGATGGACCTCCACCACCCCTTTGGCCTTCTCCAGGCTGGCCGCGGGGATGGAGGCCCCGGCGTTCGCCGCGTCGATGACGCCCTGGGGCGCCACCAGCGTGGGCACGAGGTAGGTGCCCTTTTCGAGCATCATGGAGACGGCCTGGTCGTCCAGGTAGACCCCGTGATCGATGGACCGGATGCCCGCCCGGATGGCGTTCTTGATGCCGTCCGAGGCTTGGGCGTGTGCCATGACCCACCGCCCGGCGGCGGAGGCCTCGGACACCAGTGACTCAAGCTCGTCCACGCGGAAGTGCGCGTGCCGCGGGTCGTCTCTGGGCGAAAGCACGCCCCCGCTCACCGCGACCTTGATCACGTCGGCGCCGTCTCGGATCAGCTCACGGACCTTGCGGCGCATCTCCTCCGGCCCATCCACGAGCGCCGGCGGCGATCCCGGGTAATCGATGAATAGAGGGGCGCTCGCGCCCGAAGGCAGCCATTCGTCTCCGTGGCCACCGGTCTGGCTCAGCATCTTTATCGAGATCTGCATCCGAGGGCCCGCGATCATCCCCCGCTCGACCGCGGTCTTGATCCCGAGGTCGGCCCCGCCCGCGTCTCGGATCGTGGTGATACCTATGGCGAGTGAGGCCGCGAGGTTCTTCTCGGCCACGTAGAAACGGAGTGAGAACGGCTCCTGCAGGAACTTCCAGATGTCGATGTCGCCGAAGACTACGTGCGTGTGGCAGTCGAAGAGACCGGGCAGGAGCGTTCGGCCGGAGACGTCGATCGATTCGTCGCCATCCAGCCCAGTCTCCACGGCCACGATCTGGCCGTCTTCCAGGACGAGGTCGGCCGTTTCCACCCTCCCCGTCTTCGAGTCGAACACCTGTCCGCCGGATAGCAGAGTCCTGGTCATGTTCGCCCTCCAGCTGATGGTCGGGGATCGGGCCTGACAGCGAAGGGTACTTCAGGCCGGGTTCGCACGTCGTCGGCCCGACCGTCGAGAGCGGCGGAAGAACCGGCCCATGTCCTCGGGCTCGATCACGCCGACCAGGCGGCCCTCGTCCAAGACCAGGACTGTCTCCACGCCCCGCGTGGCCAACTGCTCTGCGACCGCGTCCATCCGGTCGCTCGAAGACGCCTCGACCACCAGGCCGCCGGGAGCCACGGCGTCCCGGACGGGCCGCTCCGGCGGCACCCCCCGCGCCGTCCGGAGGGAGATGAATCCCAGAATGTGACCGTCCTCGATCACCGGGAACGCCTCGCCGTCGTGGCCCTCCAGGAAGATCTCGGTGGCCCTGCCCACAGGTAGGTCGGGTGGGACAGTAGGTGGTGGGGCGGACATCACGTCACGGGCTTTGGCCGATTCAAGGACGGCCCGCCGGTCGCCATCCGTGGCTGCGCTGGTCGCGGCCCGGAACAGGAACAGACCGATAATCGCTGGCCAGACGCCCGAAAGGTCTCCATTCATGAGGGTGATCGCCAGGCCGGCGACGATGATGAGCAGGGCGATCCCTTGACCGACGCGTGCGGCGATCTTCGTCGCGCGAGCCTTGCTACCGGTGGCCCGCCACAGCCCCGAGAGCAGGAGGCGACCCCCATCCAGCGGGAAGCCGGGCAGGATGTTGAAGCCCGCCATCAACAGATTCAGGAACGCCAGGTATCCGAACATTGAGCGGATCGCGCGCGCGTCCGCCTGAGCATGTAGCAGGAGGAAGACCCCACCCAGGGCGGCGGTCGTGGCCGGGCCGACCACGGTGATGAGGAACTCGTCCAGAGGCCGTCTGGCCTCCGAGCTCCCCTGGGTCAGGCCACCGAACAGGTACAGCATGATGCCTCGTACCGGGATCCCTCTCGCCCTGAACATCACGGCGTGGGCGAGCTCATGGGCGAGGATCGAGCTGACGAACAGGAAGGTCGTCAGGAAAGCGACGGCGAAGGCTCGGCCGGAGCCCAGGCCCGGGAAACGAAATCGGTCCGAGAAGTAGAGCCATAGGTCATAGGTGATGATGGCCGCAAGGACGAGCAGGGACGCATCCGCCCTCACCTCGATACCGGCGATCCGGCCCAGCCGAAAGCCCTGCCTCATGCCCCACCCGCCTCACGCATCTGGGGCGATCCGTTCGGAGTGGCTGTAAACGTTGAAGCCGCGCCCCCGAAGGAACCCGACGACCGTCACGCCGAGATCCTGGGCCGCCTCGACGGCCAGGCTCGAGGGCGCCGAGACCGCGCAGACGATCGGGATGCCGGCCATCGCCGCCTTCTGCACGATCTCGAAGCTCACCCGCCCGGACACCATGAGCACGTTGTTGGACAGCGGCACCTCCTTGCCCAGCACGGCCATGCCCACGAGCTTGTCCACCGCGTTGTGGCGCCCGACGTCCTCTCGGACCGCGACGACGCGGCCGTCCGGGTCGAACAGCCCCGAGGCGTGCAACCCTCCGGTCTGTTCGAAGACCCGCTGGGCTCGCCGCAATGCGTCGGGAAGTTCGAGTAGAACGGTTCGCGAAACGATCGGCCCCGGCGCCACCCCAGCGCACTGAACATGGACCTGATCGAGCGAGGCTTTTCCGCAGACTCCACAGCTCGACGTGGCGTAGAAGTTCCTCTGGACGGTCTCCAGTGCAAACGGGCGCGAGAGCCGAACGGTCACGACGTTGTAGTGCTGCTCCTCGGCCGGCACTTCACAGTACTTGACCGAGACGAGGTCGGCTGGCGAGCGAAGGAGACCTTCGGTCCAGAGGAAACCGACGGCCAGCTCGAAGTCGTTGCCGGGCGTGCGCATCGTGACCGCCACACTGACTGGGTCCTGGCCAGGCCCGGCCGCCTGGATCTCCATTGGCTCCTCGGTGGCCAGGCGGTCGGGCCGCTCGAAGCGGGTCTCGTCACGGACGACCAGGATCCGGGCCGTGGCGACGTTACGACGGAGGTTCTCTGGCTCCAGCATCGCTCCATTATGGCCGTCGGGTAAGCTCTGGCCCCGTGAGGAGCGGGCTCGAGATCGCGCAGGAGGCGGCGCTTCGCCCGATCGCGGACGTCGCCGCCGACGCCGGGCTCCTTCCCGAGGAGGTCGAACCCTACGGCCGGTACAAGGCGAAGGTCGACCTGACCGTGATTGATCGTCTCGCCGACCGGGGCAACGGCAAGCTCATCATCACGACTGGCATCACGCCCACCAAGGCCGGAGAGGGCAAGACCACCAGCGCCATCAGCTTGATCCAGGGCCTGGCTCGGATCGGCGAGCGGGGATTGCTCTGCATGCGCGAGCCCTCCGTGGGGCCGGTCTTCGGCATCAAGGGCGGAGGGACCGGCGGAGGCTACGCCCAAGTCCTGCCGATGGAGGACATCAACCTCCATTTCAACGGCGACTTTCACGCGGTGACCGCCGCGCACAACCTTCTGGCCGCGGCTCTGGACGCCTCGATCTACAACGACAACCCGCTGGATATAGAGTCCAGGACGATCACCTGGCCTCGGACGCTCGACGTGAACGACCGGTCGCTGCGCGAGATCATCATCGGTCTGGGCGGGACGGCGCACGGAGTACCCCGCGAATCCGGGTTCGTCATCACCGCGGCTTCGGAGGTGATGGCCCTGCTCGGCCTCGCTTCGGACCTGAAGGATCTGAGGGCCCGCCTCGGAAGGATAGTGGTCGCGGAGACACGTCAAGGCACCCCTGTCACCGCCGACGATCTTCGTGTGGCCGGCGCGATGACAGTGCTCATGAAGGACGCGATCCGGCCGAACCTGGTGCAGACCCTCGAGGGCCAGCCGGTTTTCATCCACGCCGGGCCGTTCGGCAACATCGCGAGCGCCAACAACTCGGTCATCTCCGACCGGATCGCGCTCAAGCTGGCCGACTACGTGGTGAGCGAGGCGGGGTTCGGCTCGGACCTGGGCTTCGAGAAGTTCTGCCACATCGTCTGCCAGTACGGGGGACTCAAGCCCTCGGCCGCGCTGCTGGTGGCGACGGTGAGGGCCCTGAAGATGCACGGCGGCCTCTCGGAGGCCCAGGCCACCGCCGAGCACGACCCGGATTCGCTCAAGCGCGGGATCGAGAACCTGTCGGCGCATATCGACATAGTCAAGGCTTTCGGCATCCCGTGTGTGATCGGCGTGAATCGATTCCCGACGGACGCCGACGACGAGATCGAGCTGCTGAGAGAATTGGCTCTCGGGCTCGGTGCTGACGAGGTGGCCATGAACGACGGGTTCTCACGCGGAGGGGAAGGGGCCACCGACCTGGCCGAGGCCGTCGTCCGCGCGACATCGAAGGCAAACCATTTCGAGCCGGTCAACCCGCCGGGCCTTCCCCTGGAGCAGCAGGTCGAACGGATCGCCACCCGACTCTATGGCGCCGAGGGCGTGGAGTTCTCGCCCGAAGCGCTGCGGAAGCTCGCCAAGCTTCGAGAACGAGATCTGGGACAGCTGCCGGTCTGCATGGCCAAGACGCACCTCTCCATATCGCACGATCCGGCGCAGAAGGGGAGGCCTCGTGGCTTCCGCCTTCCGGTGCGCGACGTGTTCGCTTCGGTGGGCGCGGGTTTCGTCGTGGCCCTCTGCGGCGACATCATGCTCATGCCTGGCCTCGGCCGCGAGCCGGCGTTCATGAAGGTGGACATCGACGAGTCCGGCCGGACCGTCGGGCTCTTCTGATCCCTCAGGTACCCACGCGTTCCGGGCGGCAGATGATCGTCGCGCGATCCGTCACTATCATGTCGACGGGTTCATCGTCCGGCCCGTGCGGGACGCCCTCAACGAGCTGAAAGCCATACGCCAGCCCGATCCTGGTCGCCGCAGCGGGGAGCCGTTTGAGGCACCTGTCGAAATGCCCCCCGCCGTAACCGACCCGGTTTCCCTGACGGTCGAAGGCCAGCCCTGGGACCAGGACGAGGTCGATCTCCTCTGGCGGAACGACCACGCGATTGCGCGGCTCTTCGATCCCGAACGCACCCATGACGAGCTCGTCGCCGGCCTCGAACCTCGCTGCCAGCAGCTCGCCCCCATCGAGGCTGGGGAGGAGGACGCTCCGGCCAGCGCCATGGAGGCGCTTGATGATGCCGGCCGTCGGGATCTCTGAGCCGAACGAGGCGAACGCCAGGACCGTCCCGGCGGCGGCCACCGGCTTAAGGGCGAAGAGCCGCTCGACCACGGCCTCGCCGAACCGTTCCCGCTCTCCCGGCCGCATGCCGTCACGCAGCGCCCGCATGCTGGCGCGGAGATCGGCCTTCTCTTCGTGCAGGTCGGCCATAGTGGGAGAGCCTAAGCTGAGGCGGCCGCCGGCGTCTCATCCGAGGGCGGAGGCAAGAGTGCCCTCGCCGCCTCGAGCACCTGCCCAAGGGCCTGGTCGCGCGAGGAGCCCTCCGCGGTCTTTCTCCCCACGGACAAGCCCGCCAGAAAGGTCGAGAGGGGAGCCAGCTTCCGTTCGACCCCGTGCGCCACTTCCCTGGACAGTTTCAGCATCGAGCCCACTTCGGTGGGGTGCAGCGGTTGCTCGCCCAAAGCCTCGGCGAACCGATCGATCCACTCATCCACGGTCCCACCTCCAGTCCGAGTCGCCGGGAAGCAGCGAGAACACGACGTAGTCCACGCGCCGGCCGTCGATGTCCGCGTAGGACCGAAGGATGCTCGCCTGCAGGTTCTGGTGCTCGAACCACCGGATCACGTCGGGGTCGAGGATGCCTCGTTCGATCGCGCTCAGGTCGCTCTCGTCAGGTGGCCTCAGCGTGACGACGCCGTCGGTCAATGGCGGGTCGGGCACAGACAGCACCACGCCAGGAGGATAGTAGGCCGTGTAACCTCGCTCAGATGCCGGTCGGTTCGATCCTGGGGCGCGCGGTGCGCCGGACCGAGGATCCGCGCCTGCTCACGGGTGTGGCCAAGTTCGTGGAGGACATCGCGGCCGAGGGGACGCTGCACGCCGTGTTCGTTCGCTCGATCCTTGCTCATGCCCGGATCGAAGGGGTCGCTCAGTCAGAAGCCTCCTCCATGCCAGGCGTAGCCGGCGTATATGTGGCCAACGATCTCGGCTTGGATCCGATGGTCGTCTCCACGTCTGTTCGCGAAGCCTTCTCGCGTCGTCCACCGCTGGCCCAAGGCGTCGTGAGGTTCGTTGGCGAGCCGATCGCGGTCGTGCTGGCCGAGAGCCGAGACCAGGCCCTGGACGCCGCGGAGGCCGTGATGGTCGACTACGATCCGCTGCCCGCGGTGGCCGATCCGCTTCCGGCTCTGGATGCCGAGGCCCCGCTGCTGTTCCCCGAGGCCGGCTCGAACGTCGCTCGCGAGAAGCGCTCCGGAGTGAGCGGCCGTGCTCTGGACGGCGCCGAGGTGGTCGTTCGGGGACGCTTCGTCAACCAGAGGCTTGCGCCCGGGCCGATGGAGCCGAACGGCATGCTTGCAATCCCGGAGGGCGATGGCCTGACCATGTGGGTGCCCTGCCAGGCGCCGTTCTGGATCCGGAAGGACGTCGCCGCCGCCCTTGGGCTGAAGGAGGAGCAGGTGCGCGTGATCGCCCCGGCCGTCGGCGGCGGGTTCGGTGCCAAGGCCGACACCTATCCGGAGCAGCTAGTGCTGGCCGCGCTCGCCCTTCGCCTCGGGCGGCCCGTGCGCTACACGGAGACCCGTTCGGAGAACATGGTGGCGATGACGCACGGCCGCGCGCAGGTCCAGGACGTGGAGCTCGGGGCCAAGCGTGACGGCAGGATCACGGGGCTTCGCGTGCGAGTTGTTGCGGACATGGGAGCATATCCGATGGCGACCTACCTCCCCACCCTGACTCGCGAGATGGCCTGCGGTCCGTACATGATCCCGAAGGTCGCCTTCACGTCGACCTGTGTGGTCACCAACACGACCCCGATCGCGGCCTACCGGGGGGCGGGTCGGCCCGAGGCCGCGGCGCTGCTCGAGCGGGCGATGGACCTACTTGCGAGCGAGCTGGGATTGGACCCGATCGCGGTCAGGCGACGGAATCTGATTCCCGCGGACGACTTCCCGCACAAGACGGTCACGGGCTCGACCTACGACGTGGGCGATTACGAGGCGGCGCTCGACCTGGCCCTGGAGCTGGCAGGGTACGAGGACCTGCGGAAGGACCAGGCCGAGCGTAGGACTAGAGGGGGCGCGAGACAGATCGGCATCGGCGTCGGGACCTACGTCGAGATCACGGGATGGGGATCGGAGTTCGGCTCGGTCGAGATCCACCAAGACGGGACCGCCACGGCCATCACCGGCACCTCGCCCCACGGCCAGGGACACGAGACCGCGTTCGCCCAGGTGGTGGCGGGCACTCTTGGGATCCCGTTCGAGTTTGTGAAGGTTCTGCATTCCGACACCGTCGTCGTGGCGAGGGGTGACGGCACGATGGGCTCTCGTTCGCTTCAAGTGGGCGGAAGCGCCATCCATCGCGCCAGCGAGAGCGTCCTGGAGAAGGCAAGGAAGGTCGCGGCGCTACTGCTGGAAGCCAGCGAGGCGGACGTCGAGGCATTCGAAGGCGCCGGGCTCGGGATCGCGGGAGCTCCGGACACAGCGATCGGCTGGACGAAGCTCGCGGAGGAGTCAGAAGATGTCCTGGCCGCGGAGGTCGACTTCGACATGGGGGAACGCAACACTTTCCCCTTTGGCACCCATGTAGCCGTCGTGGAGGTGGACACGGAGACGGGCAAGGTGGAGCTCCTTCGCCATATCGCCGTCGACGACTGCGGCCGGATCCTCAATCCCATGCTGGTCGACGGACAGGTCCACGGCGGGGTCGCCCAGGGGGCCGCTCAGGCGCTCTTCGAGGAGGTGCTCTTCGACGCCGAAGGAACGCCGCTCACCGCCAACCTGATGGCCTACGCGATGCCCTCTGCGGCCGATCTGCCTTCCTTCGAGACCGCGCACACAGAGACCCCCACGCCGCTCAACCCACTGGGGGCCAAGGGGATAGGGGAGTCAGGGACGGTCGGATCGACGCCCGCGATCCAGAACGCGGTGATCGATGCGATCGCCCACCTAGGTATACGCCACATCGACATGCCAATGACGCCGGAGCGCGTCTGGCGCGCCATCCGGGAATCGCTTGTGGAGTAGCGTTCGGCAAGAGGGAGCGAAGTGGATATAGAGGTCGTCGTCACGCCCGGCCTGGGCGACAACAGCTACGTCATCGCATCGTACGGCGAGGCCGCCATAGTCGATCCACAACGTGATGCCGGGCGGCTGCTTGATGTCGTGACGCGGAAGGGCCTATCGGTCCGCGCCGTCCTGGAGACCCATGTCCACAACGACTACGTCTCGGGCGCGCTCGAGATCCGCAAGGCCACGGGTGCCGAGATCGCCGCCCCTGCGCTCGGCAGCTACGGATTCCCGACTCGTCCGATGGCAGATGGTGACGAGGTGGTTGTTGGCGGAGTCCGGATGCGCGCCATGGAGACCCCCGGGCATACTCCCGAGCACCTCTCTTATCTCTTGTTCGAGGACGACTCGGATGTCGCCTCAGCTGTCTTCACCGGCGGGAGCCTGATGGTCGGAGGTGCAGGCCGGACTGATCTGCTGGGGCCGGCTCTTGCCGATGAGCTCACGCGAGCTCAGTACCGGACTCTCAGGAGGTTGGCCGAGCTCCCGGGCGAGGTTCGGGTGCTCCCGACCCATGGAGCGGGCAGCTTCTGTGGCGCCGGCCCCGCCCCGAAGGAACGCGTGTCGACGATCGCCTTCGAGCGCGCCAGGAACCGCGCGCTATCGGCGCCCGATGAGGCATCCTTTGTCCGGCAGCAACTTTCCGGCCTGCTGGCCTACCCGGCCTACTACCGGTTCATGGCCCCAATGAACCGAGCGGGCCCCAGCCTCCTGGCCGACCTCCCGCGGCCGGTGCCGCTGACACCCGAGGAGGTCGAGGACAGGATCCGCGCCGGGACCTGGGTGGTGGACGCCAGGTGGAGATTCCCGTTCGCCCGGGCGCACATCCCGGGGTCGTTGAACGTAGAGCTCGACGATACGTTCGCGAGCTACGTCGGCTGGCTCGTGCCCTTCAACGATCCTCTCGTCCTGGTCCTGCCCGATCCGGTGGAAGAGACAGTGAGAGAGGCCATCACGCAGCTGCGACGGGTCGGCTACGAACGGACGCTGGGCTACCTGGTAGGGGGAATCGAAGCATGGGTGTCGAGCGGACGAGACCAGGAGTCCTACGGCGTGGCCGGCCTCGACGAGTTCTGCAGGGAATACCGCGCCGGCCGGGCAAGGGCCGTCCTCGACGTTCGCCAGCAGACCGAATGGGACAGGGGCCACATTCCAGGGAGTGTCCACGTCTTCGTGGGAGACCTCCCGGATCGTATTGATCAGGTACCTCGCGATGGAGAGGTCTGGGCCATCTGCGCGACCGGGCACCGTTCGTCCATGGCGGCGAGCATGTTGGCGAGAGCCGGGATAGGTGTTCGTCTGGTCGAGGGGACCGGCGTCCCCGACTTCCTGGCGCGCTGCATGTAGCCCTGAGAGGCCCCGGAGCGGCATAGACTGCGGTAGCCTTTGAAACCGAGTGGATCCCCATTCGACCCCGAAAGCCCTGATCGCAGAAGAGCAGCCCGGTTCCATGCCCGTGGCCGCTCCTGCTGTCGTGCTGTCCGGGGTGACTCGTGTCTTCGGCGTTATCCCGGCTCTTGTTCGTGCGGACCTTCGAGTGGAGCGGGGCGATACCCTGCTGATCCGAGGCGCGAACGGCGCCGGCAAGTCCACCCTCCTCCGAATCATCGCTACCGCCATCTCGCCGACCTACGGGTCGGGGACGGTGCTAGGCATGGACCTGGTCGCGCGCCGCGAGGAAATCCGCCGACGTACCGAGCTCCTGGGGCATCGCACACGGTTGTACGAAGACCTCTCCGCACGAGAGAACCTTCGATTCACCTGCTCGCTCTATGGGCTGGAAACCCGAACCCTGGAGGATGTCCTGGAGCGGGTGGGTCTGACCGAAGTGGCCGGAGAGCGCGTCCGCGGCTACTCGCAGGGCATGCGCCAGCGCGTGGCCGTGGCTCGCGCATTGATCCGGATGCCGGCTCTGCTCCTGCTTGACGAGCCGTATTCCGGGCTTGACACGGAGGCCAAGGAGGTAGTCGACCGGGCCGTGCTGGACGCACAGCGAGCGGGCCGAACGGTGATACTCGCGACCCACGATCTGACCCGCGGCGGCATGGCGACCAGAACGATCTTCATGGACGGTGGGCGGATCCTGCCGCAGCTCCCGACGCCGAGTCAGACATGAGCCTCCTCCGCCAGACCGCGCTGATAGCTGCCAAGGACCTCCGAGTCGAGGTCCGCGGAAGGTACGCGCTGGGCGCCGTGCTGCCCTTCGCCGGCACGCTCCTGATCGCCTTCGGGCTCTCCCTTGGACCGGGTAGGACGCTCCTTCAGGAGACGGCGCCCGGCCTGCTCTGGCTGGCTGTGCTGTTCGCCTCCGTGCTCTCCTTCCGGCAGGCGTACCAGTCCGAGTCGGAGGACGGAGCGATCGAGGGGCTGTTGCTGGCACCGGTCGACAGGGCAGCGATCTTCTTCGGCAAGGCGATAGCCGTCGTGGCAGCGCTGCTGGTCATGGAGGTGGTCGTCGTGCCGATGGTCGCGGGACTGTTCGGCCTCTCACTGGGCCGGGAGCCGCTCACGCTGGCGGCTACCTTCGTCCTGGGCACGATCGGCCTGGGGGCCGTTGGGAGCCTGTTCGGTGTGCTGACGGAGTCGCCCCGAGCACGTGAGGCCGTTTTCCCGCTCCTGGTTCTTCCGCTCGCGACGCCCGTGCTCGTCGCAGGCGTCAAGGCGACGAGCCTCGCGGTTGGTGGCCGGGGCGGCGAGGCCGGATCATGGCTTGGCCTCCTGGTGGCGTTCGACCTGGTCTTCATGGCTGCCGGTACGCTGGTGTTCGGCTTCCTCTTGGAGGATTGAATGGGCTCCGCCGAGCGCATGATGGGCAAACTCACCGCTCGGCGGGGCGAGCGCGTGCTCGGTTGGCTCACGCTGGCGGCCCTGGCAACAAGTGCCGTCATGTCGCTGGTGATCGCTCCCCCGGATGCCGAGCAAAGGAACGCGCAGCGCCTCATGTACATCCACGTCCCCTCGGCATGGCTGGCATACCTGGCCTTCGCGGTGGTGTTCCTGTCGAGCATCGGGTACCTGAGGACGAAGCGAACCCGGTGGGATCGACTCGCCGCGGCGTCGGCCGAGGTGGGCGTCCTGTTCACGGCCCTTGCCATCGCGCTGGGTTCGATATGGGGCAAGCCCATCTGGGGGACCTGGTGGACGTGGGACCCGCGGCTGACCACGACGGCGATCCTGCTCCTGATATACGTCGGTTACCTCGCGGTGCGCAAGCTACCCGACAGCCCTGCACGGAGAGCTCGGTGGTCGGCAGTTGTGGGGATTGTCGGGTTCTTGGACGTTCCCATCGTGCACCTGTCGGTGACGTGGTGGAGATCGCTTCACCAGGGCCCGACGGTTCGTCTCCTTGGAGAGTCGACGATCGCCCCCGCGATGCTGGCCGCACTCCTGGTCGGAGTCGGCGCATTCACGCTCTTGTACCTGTACCTGGTGACGCTCCGCCTCAGGGTGGGGCGGCTGGAGGACAGGGTCTTGGCGGAGGCGCTCTCTCCCCGGGTCGGACAGTCGCCCGAGTCACTTCTTGCCGAAGCAGGCGAGGTCGTCGGCGGTGGATAGCTTGTGGGGCTACGCGATCGCGGGCTACGTCCTGACCGCGCTCGCCCTGACCGGCTATGTGGCCAGCCTCTTCGCTCGCGCACGCAGGGCCGGCGCGCGGGCCGCAGCCATCGCTTCCAGGCGGTCTGCCGCCCCCAGGCAATGATGAAACGCGGGCGGATCGTCGTCGTCCTGGCCGTCATCGGGGGGAGCCTGATCTGGGTGGCGGCCAACGGGCTCACGGGAAACCTCGTCTACTACAAGACCCCGACAGAGATACTGAACCAGGGCGAGACCGCCGTCGGTGAGCGCGTCAGGGTGGGAGGGTTGGTCGTGCCCGGGTCCGTGCAGGCCGGCGGCGGGACGGTTCGGTTCGTCATCACCGACGGCACTACCAGCCTGACGGTCCTCAACACGGGGAGCGTCCCTGCGCTCTTTCGCGACGGGCAAGGAGTAGTTGTCGAGGGATCGTACGAGAGCGACGGATCGTTTCATTCGGACACCGTCCTGGTGAAGCACAACGGCGTTTATCGGCCACCCGCCCCGGGCGAGACCCCGCACTCGGCCGACGTCTCCGGGGGCGGCTAGGCCGTGGACCGACTGGGCACGTTCGCCCTGCTCTTGGGCCTGGGGCTATCGCTTTACGGGCTGGTGGCGTCGGTCGTCGGCGTCAAGCGAGGGCGCCCACTGCTGGTCGAGAGCGCTCGGACAACGGCATATTCGCTGCTGGCCGTGGTGGCGGCCGCCAACGGTGCGATGCTGGCGGCGATCCTCGCCAACGACTTCTCCATCAAGTACGTGGCCGAGAACTCCAGCCGCGAGACCCCGACCTTCTTCAAAGTCCTCTCGCTCTGGTCGGCGGACGAGGGCTCGCTTCTCCTCTGGAACTTGATCCTGGCCGGCTTCATCGCTGCCGTCGCCTTTCGCTTCCGAAAACGCAAGCCCGAGACCTTCCCGTGGGCGATGGCGGTCATGTACGGGGTCTCCATCTTCTACCTCGTACTGGTCATTGGGCCGACTCGCCCCTTCGCGGCGCTGCGGACGGCCCCGCTCGACGGCCGAGGGCCACTGCCGCTCCTCCAGAACCATCCCCTCATGGCGGTCCATCCGCCTTTCCTATACCTCGGCTTCATCGGGTTCACCGTGCCATTCGCCTTCGCGATCTCGGCTTTGATCACTGGGACGTTGTCCGATCGCTGGATCCGGATCACCCGCAGGTGGACCCTGGCCGCATGGATCTTCCTCTCGATCGGGCTGGTGCTCGGGGCCCTGTGGTCCTACGGCGTGCTTGGTTGGGGCGGCTACTGGGCCTGGGACCCGGTCGAGAACGTCGCGCTGTTGCCGTGGGTGGCGGCCACCGCATTCCTGCACTCGGTGGTGATCCAGGAACGAAAGGGGATGCTCAAGGTCTGGAACCTTTCGCTGGTGGTCGGTACGTTCGCGTTGACCACCTTCGGCACGTTCCTCACTCGCGGGAGCATCCTCTCCTCCGTCCACGCCTTCGCGAAGTCGGCGGTCGGCCCTATGTACCTCGGCTTCCTGGTGCTGGTGCTGGCCGGAGGCTTTGGGCTCATAGCCATCCGTTCGTGGCGCCTCCGCTCCGAGGGCCGGTTCGACGCGATCCTCTCGCGCGAGTCCGCCTTCCTGGGCAACAACATGGTCCTGTTGGGGGTGACCTTCGTCGTCCTCCTGGGGACGATCTTTCCCCTGTTCGTCGAGGCTGTCGCCGATCGGCAATCCACCGTCGGCGGACCATATTTCGAACAGACCGTGGTGCCCTTGTTCCTGCTGCTGCTCTTCCTGATGGGGATAGGCCCGCTCCTGTCCTGGCGCCGAACCTCGCCCGGGCAGCTTCGCCGGCGGGTGACTCTGCCGGCCCTCGCCGGAGCGGCCACGGTCGTCGCGATCACCCTGGTCGGAGTGCGGAGCCCGGGTGCCGTCCTCGCCTATGGGTTGGCCGCGTTCGTCCTTGTGGGCAACGTCGGTGAGCTAGTCAGAGGGGTGCGGGCATACGCGCGTGCCACTGGCCGCCGGGGGCCAGCGGCAATACCCTCAGCCATGTCCCGCAACCGCCGGCTTTACGGCGGTCTGGTCGTGCACGTCGGGATGGCGCTGGTCGCGATCGCCGTCACCACCTCTTCCTCTTTCGCCCGTCGGACCGAGGTGACGCTGTCGCGTGGCGAGCGGACGGCGTTCGCCGGATACGACCTTCGTTACGAAGGCGAGCGGCAGATCGCCCAGCCCCAGCGGGTTGTGCTTGTTGCGGACGTCAGCGTGTCGAAGGATGGAGAGGATCTCGGGCGGGTGACGCCGTCGCTCAACCTGTATCCGGCGGCCTCCGAGCCGATCGGCACTCCTTCGATCCGCTTCGGCGTGTTCCGCGACTTCTACGCATCGCTCATCGGGTTCGATGGCGACGGAGAAAGGGCCACGTTCCGGTTCTTCGTGAACCCCGGTGTGACTTGGCTCTGGCTGGGGGGCCTCATCGTCGCGCTCGGCGGGCTGCTCGCTGCCTGGCCTGGCTCGCGGCGGACCAAGGCGCCGCCGGTCACGCTCATCCAAGGCCGCGAGCTGGCTGTGGTGTCGGAGAGAGAGCGATGAGCGACGAGCGGGATGCCGCGAGCGGCTCGCACCCGTCGGTGTTGGATCCGACCGCCGGGCGGCACCGCCGGCGCAGGCGCGGCCTGACCCTGGCAGGTGTGGCCGTGGGTATCTCCCTCCTCACGGTGCTGCTCGGGTTCGGCCTCTCCCGTGACCCCACCGTCATCAGATCGGCCCTGGTGGGCAGGCCCGCACCGGAGTTCGCCCTCCAGACGATGGACGGGTCGCAAGCCGTCAGGCTGGCAGACCTCCGCGGCCAGGTCGTCGTGGTGAACTTCTGGGCCTCCTGGTGCCTTCCGTGCAGGGTGGAGCACCCCGCTCTGCTCGCCTTATGGCAGCGCTATCGAGACAGCGGTGTTGTGTTCGTGGGCATCCCGTTATGGGATCGGTCGAGCGCCGTCCGTGCCTACGTCGAGGAACTTGGGGGTGACTGGCCCGAGCTCGCCGACCCCGCCTCGGGAACTGCCATCGCCTATGGCGTCTACGGCGCCCCGGAGACCTTCGTCATCGGACCCGACGGCAGCGTGGCCTACAGGCGCGTGGGTGCCATCGGATACGAGGAACTGACGGGGCAGATCGAACGCCTGCTGGAGGGCTCCAAGTGACCGGGCCGCGTGCCCCTGGTCGGGTCTCCGTCGGGGCCGCGATCCTGGCCCTCAGCCTCCTGGCGGGGGCCGCGGCGCTTACGGTCGTGGCCTTCAGAGGGCCGGCCCGGACGAGCTCGCTTCAGGACCGCGTACACGGCGTGGCTTCGACCCTCAGGTGCCCGGTCTGTCAGAACCTGTCGGTGGCCGATTCGCCATCACGCCTCGCTCAACAGATGCGGGGGACCATCGCGGCCGAGCTGAAGGCGGGGCGCACGCCCGAACAGATCCGGGCCGAGTTCGTCGGGGCCTATGGCGAGTGGATCCTCCTCTCGCCGCCCAAGCATGGAATCGACCTGGTCGCCTGGGCAGGGCCCGCACTGATGGTGCTGGGGGGCCTCGTGGTGGCCGGCGTTGCCCTGCGCAGATGGACGGCGGGCAAGGGCGAGGAGGCCGGGGAGGCGCTCTCGCAGACGGACCGCGGCCTACTGGAGCAGGCACTATCCAAGATCCCGGACGAAACGGAGGAGGTCAGATGAACTGGCTCATCCTGGTCGCCTCGGCGGTTCTGTCCGGGGTAGCCGTGGCCGGGGTGCTGCGTCCCCTCGGCGGCGCTCGGGAGGAACGGCTCGAAAGGTTGGCCGACCCGCTCGAAGACGAACGCGCGGGCCTTCTCCGCTCGCTTCGGGACCTCGACGAGGAGCGTGCTCTCGGCGAACTGAGCGAAGGGGATTACCGGACACTTCGAAACGAGACCGAGGCCCGGGCCGTGGCCGTGCTCCGGGCGATCGAGGCTCGAGAGGGCGCGGGGGAGCTTGGAGCGAGCCTGCGTTCGTTGAGACCATCGATCTCTCGCGACGGCCAGCCGGATCGTCCGGCGGGAAGGCTGCGGATCGTGGCGGCGGTCCTGGCGGCCGTCGTGGCCGCCGCAGTGGCGGTGCCTTTGCTGGTGAACGCCCTGAAGTCAAGGAGCGCCGGGGAGCCCATCACGGGCAGCGTCCCTAGCGGGCCGAACTCCTCGTCCGGGATCGCCTTCTTCGAGCAACGCGTGGCCGACCATCCGAACGACGTCGCGGCGCGCCTGGACCTCGCCCGCCGATACATGCAGGCTGGGGACGTTCAGGGCGCCGTTGCCCAGTACCTCTCGGCGCTCAGCCTCGATCCGAACGATGCGGAGGCCCACGCCGCGCTCGGCTACCTGCTCTACCAGGCCGGCAACCCGGATGAGGGCCTGAAGCAGATCGAGGAGGCTCTGACCCAAGACCCGACTTACCCGGAAGCGCTCTATTACAAGGGGGTCGTCCTATTGAAGGGGCTCGGCCGGCCATCGGACGCGGCGGTCGCCCTTCAGGCCTATCTTGATGCAGCCCCGTTCGGCTCGTTCCGCGAAGAGGCCGGAGATCTGCTTGAGGAGGCTCGGCCGGCCTCAGGCTGATGCTGGCTCCGGCGTCATGAGGGGCGCCTTGAAGGAGGCTCCCGCCATGCACTCGGTCCAAGATCCGCGGTCGAGGTAATAGGCGCCCCCCGCTCCGATCACGGTCCAGTCGGTCCCATCGCCAACGACGGCCGTGTTCTCGTCGATGGCCAGCAACCGACAGTCTGGAGGGACCGCCGCAACGAACAGGGCTTGCAGGCCCGGCATGTACGTGTTGAGGGCGTCCCAGTGAGGCCCGAAGTAGACCTTCGGGAACAGCCCCAGGCCAGGCTGCCATATCTCGGGCGATGTGAGGTCCTGGACCGAGCTATCTGGAGCCACGTCGCCCAAGCACGCGGCCCCAGCGCTACATCCGCAGTAGGCAAGCCCCCTGTTCATCTCGTCGACGATCGCCTGCCAGAACCTGGAACCCGTGAGGATCCGCGCCAGGTAGGCGGGATTCCCGCCCGAGAAGAAGACCACCGAGGCCCCTTCGAGCTTGGCGGCCAGTTCCGGCTGATTGGCATCGTCCTGCGTCTTGAGTGGGATCACCTCGGCCGGTATGCCGAACGACGCGTAGTGCGCGAGCCCTTTGGCCGCCCATCCGTCGAAGATCTCATCGCCTTCCGGTGCGCTCGCGGCCGGCAGGATCAGGACCCGGCCGTCCCGTCCGTCGGTCCGGCTCAGGAGCCACCTGTCCATCTCTTCGTTCCACGGTTCGAATTCCCCCGAGCCCATCAGGCCGAACGACTGTGGG
>Ga0210378_10000406_pt1 | contig 21873 bp, 16 predicted proteins | sample PLM1_60_b1redo_FD_155465 | JGI IMG/M metagenome (GOLD analysis project Ga0210378, IMG submission 155465) | Groundwater sediment microbial communities from an aquifer in East River, Colorado, USA - PLM1_60_b1 redo | ecosystem: Environmental > Terrestrial > Soil > Riparian zone | place: USA: East...
GTCGACGGTGACCGGGGCCACCGACGGCGGTGGCGCGGCCCTGACCAGTACCGCGAGCTGTGCCTTCACGCCATCGAATCCGTCGACGCCGACCTCGATCGTGCCACTGGTATCCGGCACGGCCGACCCGGCCGCGGTGACCTCCAGCACCCGGGTGCCTGAGCCCTCCACGCTGACGCCGGCCGCCTGCTGCTGCCACGACGCGGTGTAGCGCAGGTTGGCCAGGTTGGCGCGATCGACGACCCACACGTGGCACACCGACGTCACATCGACGGTGACCGTCGCGCCGCCGGCCACCACCGGCAGCACGGCGTCGGGGCAGCGCAGGAACGGGGTGTCCGGTCCGACCTGGACCGGCACGGTGACGATCGCCGTCGACGCCTGCGGGTCGGTGAGAGAGGTGCCGTCGGTGACCTCGAACGTGACCGCGCCCGGCCCGGAGTAACCGCGGCGGGCCGTCAGCACGAGCTGTTTGTCGTCGCCGCTGCGCACCTGCAGCCCGGCCGACGGCGACGCCCAGATCTTGTCGGTCGTGGTCAGGGTCATCGGCTTGTCCGCGGGGTCGACCACGTAGTCGGAGATCGCCACGGTGGTGCTGCCGTCGGCCGGCACGGTGATCGTCCGCCCGGCCTTCCCGTACGGCGCACCGCTGCCGGTGGCCGGCACGTGCACCAACCCGACGGCAGTCGCGCCGCCGCGGTCGCGAACCTCGTAGGCCACCGCACGGGGGAACGTGCCGACCGGAAGGATGATCTTGCCGCTGTTCGCCGTGGCCTGCGGGTCGAACACCCGGCTGATCTCCAGGTCGGCTGCGCCGCCGTCCTGGTCGCCGCACTTGGACAGCACGTCGACCTCGACGGTGGTGGCCTTCGGCTCCGGCTCGGCGGCCGCGTCCCCCGCGGTCGGCGGGATGTCATAGCCGTCCTGGCTGCGCACGGTCAGCGAGGCCACCGACGGCTCGCCGATGCCGCCGCTGATCGCGTACACGACGACGAGCGGCCTGCCGGTCAGGTCGGGCGCGGTGAGCTCGACGAACCGGTCGTCGCCGGTGAGCTTGACCGCGTCGCCCAGCTCCGGGTTGCGCTTGCCGAGCGGCTCGACGGCGACCACGGCGTCCGGCGCGTACAGGTCGTTGGCCAGGATGCCGACGCTGAGCCGCGCACCAGGCGCCGCGGTGACCGTGTCGTCGACGGCGACGGGCGGCTGCGGCTCGCCCGGCGGGACGACGGCCACCCGGATCGTGGACTCGCCGGTCTTGCCGTAGGTGTCCGTCACCAGGTATCGGATGCTGTCCGTGCCGGCGCTCGTCGGGTAGGCCTGGTAGCCGATCGAGGTCGCACTGAGGGCCATGACGCGGCCCAGCTGCGAAGCGGAGCGGATGCCGGTGACGGTCACCGAGTCGCCGTCGGGGTCGACGCCGGTGACCGGCACCTTGATCGTGACGGTGTCGCCGGCGACGACGCGGGCGTCCACCTGCTGCGGCGCCGGCGGCTGGTTCGGAGCCTTCTCATTCGGCGCCGGCTGGATCGTCACGTGCGCGTGCCCGACGGCCTGGTCACCGGCCGGGTTCTGCGCGACGTAGTCGACGGTGACAGTGCGCGGCGTGTCCACCGCGGCCGGCGCGACGAAACGCAGCGCGCTGCCTGAGACGTAGGCGGCGCCGACATCGTCGGGGTTGCTGCCGCCGGTCTGCGCGATCACCGTGAGCCGGCCAGCCGCCGGTGCGCCCTCGACGTCAGAGCGAAGCGTGATCGGCGAGCCGCTCGGGGTGGTGTCGTTGTCCAGCACCGCGATCGTCACGGTGTCGCCGGCGCGGACCGTGCCGTAGTCGTCCTTGGGCACGGGGGCGTCGATGGCCGGCGCGCCGAGCTGGGTGACGGTGACCTCTCCGGTGACCGGGCCGGTCACGCCGTCGGTCACCGTGTACCGCACCACCTGCGGGTTCGGGTCCAGCGACGGGGACAACGCGTTGATCCGCAGCCAGCGACCCTTGAGGATGGCGACCTGGACCTTGGCATCGTCGCGCGCCACCGACGCGGTCTGCACCACGAGCAGCGAGCCGGCCGGGCTGAAGTCGTTGGCCATCACGTCGACAGTGGCGGGCACCTGAGCGCGCAGCACTGCCGCGTCCGGCACGGCGACGGGCGGCGCGGGGGTCGGCGGTGCGGCGGCTACGTCCACCCGGATCGCGCCGGTGGCGAACGGCGCGTTGCCGAACGCCACGCCGTAGTCCAGCAGGAACGTGCCGACGCGCGCCGCGGTGATGGTGACAGTGCCGGCGTCGAGGTCGGTGACGATCGTGGCCCCCGCGGGAATGGCCAGGTCACCGGCGAGCTTCAACTCCGCCGTCGGGTTGGTGGGGTCCGCGCCCGGCACGTCGTTGTCCAGCGGGCGCACCGTGACTGGCTGCCCGACCTGCCCACGGGCGACGTCGGGCTGCGCGATGGCCGGGACCGCGGCCGCGTCGGCGCCCTGCACGGTGACCGCGACGGACCCGGCGATCGGCTCGCCGCGACCCTCGGACACCCGGTAGTCCACCGCCTGCTGCCCGGTGGCCAGCGGCGCGGTGTAGCCCACGAAGCCGGCCGCGGTCGTGGTCACCGAGCCGGCCTTGACGCCGGCGTCCACCAGCACGACCGGGTCGCCGTCGAAGTCGCGCCAGTCGGCGAGCACGGGCAGCGACAGCACCCCGCCCGACGGTACCGCGAAGGGGCCCGGCTGGAAGCCGGGGCGCTGCAGCGGCAGCTCGTTCTGCTCCGGCGTTCGGATCTGGACGGTGACGGCCGCGGTCGCGTTGAGGCCCTTGCCGTCGTCGACGGTGTAGGTGAAGTTGACGTCCGGGGTGTCTTTGCCTGCGCCGTCCGGCACTGTGAGCTGCACGGTCTGCCCGTCGGGGGCGATCGCGAGCCCGACAGCGCCGTCCTGCGGCGCGGTGACCGCGGAGACGGAGAGGATGTCGCCGCTCGGGTCGGAGTCGTTGTCAAGGACGTGCAGCACGGTGGTGCGGCCGGGCCGGGCGCCCACCGTGTCGTCCACGGCTTTCGGCGGCTTGTCGCTGGCGTCCTGCGTGGTGTCGTCGTCCTTGGACTTGTCGCTGTCATCGGCCACCGGCGGCGGCTTGACGGACGACCAGTCGTCGACCTTCTGCTGGTTCGACAGGTCCCACACCGCGCCGGAGGCAAGGTCGTTGAGCACGATCGAGCCGCGGTTCACCCGGAACACCGGCTGGACCAGGGCTTTCGCGTCCTTGAGGTTGCCAGGTGTCGCCGGCTGGCCGTTGCACGAGCGGACGTAGCCGCCGGATGCGCCGGCCCAGGCGGCGTGCACGCAGTCGCCGAGCCGAACGGGTGCGGCCGGCTTGCCGGCGCCGGCGTCGGACAGCGACCGCACCTGCCCTCCGCGAATGGCCACCGAGTGCAGCGTCTTCGCCGTCGCCACGATCACCGTGTCGGCGGCGCGGCCCGGCTGCTGGAGCACGGCGTCCCCGCCCGAGTTGGCGATGAACGCCGTCGCGCCGCCGGGCAGCACGACGGTGCCGCTCGTCGCGTCGAAGACCACGAGGTCGGCGCCGACGGCGGTGGCCTGGACGCTCTGCAGCCGCTGGCCGAGCCGGTCGTACCGCGCTTGCGTGAACCCCGCTCCCGTGGCCGGGCGCACGGTGGCGACCTTGCCCTCCGCGGAGACGGCGTGCACGGTGCCGTCAAGCCCGACCGCGAGCGCTGCGCCGGCTCCGACTTCGGCCACCGGCTGGCTGGCGGCGTCCAGCGAGTTGAGGGCTGTGAGGCCGGCCGTGACGTCGACCCTGGTGGCCCACACTGTGCCCGACCTGGGGTCGAGTACTGCGAGCGTGCCGCCTGCGAGTTGGCTCTGTGCGTCCGGCGCGACCGGCACACCCTGCTCGCCAAGGGTGACGGCACGCTTCACGTCGACCGGGAACAGCTTGCCGGTGCCACGGTCGCGTGCGACGACGGCCGCGGCATCCTGGCCGATATCGAGCTGGTAGGCCCGCTGCGCCCCGCCCGGCGGGTAGAACGCAGCGTCCAAGGACCCGGCCGGCTTGTTCAGTCGCCCGAACAGCCCGTCACGGTCGCTCGTGACCCAGATACCCCCGTCGTTGAGCTCGACCTGGCGCACCGGATAACCGTCCGAAGAAAGCGCATACGCCACCAGAAGTGCCGATCCGAGCAGCAGCACAAGTGTCGACGCAAGCGCAGTGCGGTGTCGTTGAAGAAAATTCACGATCACGCGACTCCCTGGCGTCCGTGCCCCGAGCGGACGCTAACGAATGAACTTCTCCGTCAATTGCCGGTATCGTTGCTGCCGGCCCATGCGTTGCACTCGAGCGAACATTTTGTGTCGGGAAGAGTCGATGGTCCCAGGCCGTTACGCCTTACCGGAAAGTTCCGGTAACAGTTCCAGATCGGCCTTCGCGACGACCCGTGCCGCCAGCGCGTACTCGACGAGCCGCGCCCTGCGGTTGACGGCGAGCCGGCCGGGTTCGCCGTGCAGGCCGCGGATACCGGATTTGGCCAGTTTCTGGCAGACATTGTCCAGTTTGCGGTTGAACCTGGTCATCGCCCAACCCAGCCTGGCGGCCGCCTCCGCCGAAGTCGGCACCGAGGCCGTACCCCGGGTACCCCGCCGCAGAGCCGGTTCGCACAAGGTGACGATCAGCAGTTTCTGGTCCGGAGTGAACACCATTCGACCGATAGTCGCCGCACCGACCGTACCGGATTCCTGCGTCAACTGAACGAACGGCGGGCCATCGAGGACAATCTCGAACTCATACGTTGTCGGTCCGGCCGTGAACCACACATACGTCCGGTCGAATACCACAGGCAGCCGAGCCCCCGGAGCCAGCCATGCCTGCATCGAGCCCTGCTCGTCGGCGACCGTGGCGGTGAGTTGGGCGCCCAGGTTGGTCAGCCACCACAGCGAGTCCTGGTGGCTGACCTGGAGGAAGCGCCGGTGCAGATAAGGGTTGTCATCGATGACCAGGTTGCCCTCGCGACCGATTACCAAGCTCCCACCCCGTGCGACCGGATAGCTCTCACCACAGAACTCGACAACGACTCCCATCCTCGATCAACTCCCGCAAACGGCCGGTGACCAGCCGGTCGCCGCATAGCTGCCGTCGGCGCGGACGACCTTGACCTGCACGCACACTTCGTTGCCTTCGCTCGGACGGGCCAGGTCGAGCGAGGCCGTCGAGACGGTGCCGGAGTCGGCGCCGTCCGCGGTCTGCCAGCTGAACGTGTCGCTGGCCAGCTGGGCCGAGTACATCCATGTGAAGCGCAGCGTGGTGGCGTCGAGCTGCTTGGCGACGACGGTCGGCTGGCCGGGTGGCACGTTGGCGCCCGGAACCCCGGCGTCCTGGCCGCTGGCGGTCTGCGTGGCCGACGGTTCCGCGGCGGCGGGCGGTGAGCCGGAGTCGAGCAGCTGGAACAACCCGATCGTGGCGAGCACCACAACCGCGGCGGCGATCAGCATCGGCCACAGCCACTTCGGCCGCTCGACCGCAGCCGGGGGCTCCTCCGGCTCGGGCTCCCTGGCCCTTATCCGCGTCTCGTCGGGCGGCCTCGACTGCGGACGTGGCCGCGGCACGCTGCCCATGGGCCCGAGCTCGTCCGGTGGCGCCGACGGCTGCAGATACCGAGGATGCGGCTCGCGCCGGGACTGCGCCGCGGCCGCCCGCGGCGCATAGAGCGGCTCGTGTGGCGGCCGCAAGTAGGTCATCGAGTGTGAGCCGGCGAGGAGCCGTGTCGCGGCGTCCCGCGCCGAGGTCTCCTCGGCCGCGACCACGGGCGCCCTGAGCCGGGTCACGCCCTCGGCGGGCGCCGCCTGCTGGCCGGGCCGTCGCGTCACCCCGATCACGGCGGCCGTCTTCTGCAGGCCGAGCTCCACCTCGATCTCCTGCAGCCGCTTGGCGAACTCGATCGCGGTGCCCGGCCGGTCCGCGGGGTCGATCGCCATCGCCTGCTGCAGAAGCCGGTCCAGCGACGGCGGTACACCGGGCTTACCGGTCGCCGGCCGCGCCGCCGTGCGGATACGCTCCTGTATCGCCTTGACCGAGTTGTCGCCGCCAAGGTCGAAAGGCGAGCGGCCGACCAGCAGGTGCCACACCGTCGCGGCCAACGAGTACACGTCCGACTGCAACAGCGCCGAGTTCCGGTCCAGCGCCTCGGGCGGCGACCACGGGATCGACAGGCCGACATCGTCCTCGCCGCCCGCGGCCACCCGCCCGGCGATGCCGAAGTCCGTCAGTCCCGGCTGGCCGTACTCATCGATCAGGACGTTGGACGGCTTGATGTCGCGGTGCAGCACGCCGATGCCGTGCGCCGCCTCGACGGCGCTAGCCACCTTCACGCCGATCTCCAGCGCCTCCGCCACCGTGAACGGCGTGACGTCCGCGACCTGGCAGGTGTTCGGGTTCGGGTAGTACTGCATGACGATGTACGGCCGGCCATCGGCCAGCTCGCCGACCTTGAGGATCTGCACGATGTTCGGATGGTTGCCGAGCTTCGCCATCGACTGCGCCTCGATGGTGAACTGCTGGCGCAGCAGCTCGGGCATGCCGAGGTCGGTCAGCACCTTCACCGCCACCTCGCGGTTCAGCTGCTCGGCATGCTCCTGCTCCTCGTAGAGATAGACCGTCGAGCAGCCGCCACGGTCGAGAAAGCGCAGGTGGCGGTAGCCGGAGATGTGCGGGGGCTGCTGCTCCTGCTGGCCGCTCACGGGCCGACCTCGTAGCGGAAGGAGACCTCGTCGGCCAGCGTCACGACCGCGCCGGGCTCGACGACCGCGGACCCGCGCGGCTCCAACCGGAACGGCGGCGCGCTCGGCTGGGCCACCGTGGTGCCGTTCGACGAGCCGAGGTCAGTCACCACGAGCTGCCAACCGTCGGGGCGGAACTCGGCGTGGCTGCGCGAGACGTCCCTGCCGGGGCTGTCCACCCTGATCGCGTTCGCCCGCCCCTGGCCGGTGCCCGCAGCCGGGTCCGGCGCACGGCCGAGGATCACCGCACGGTCCAGCGAGATCGGCTCGCCGCCGGTAGCCAGGCGCAGCACGCCGAGTGCCGGCCGCGCGATCAGGACCGGTTCCTGCCCGGGCACGGCGGCGCCGCACGCCCGGCAAGTGTCGGCGTGCGGCGGGTTCAGGTGGCCGACGGTGCAGCGGACCGCCGGGACCGTCGGGCCGCCGGACCGCAACCTGGTGGCAAGGGCATCCTGCGGGATCTCGTCGGCGACCTGCGGCGGGGCCGGCGACGCCGGGGCCGACGCCGCTGGGCCCGACGCCGCTGGGGCCGGCGCTGGCAGTGGTCGGTCGGAGAACGAGATGGCCTGGATGATCCCGGACTCGTCGACGTGCCATGGCGATGTCGGCTGGTGGGACGGCGGCTGCCACTGGCTCGGTACCCCCGCCCCCGCGCCGTGATCGCCAGTTGTGTCGGCCCCGGTTGCTGCAGATGCGCCACCCGTGCCGACACTTCCGGTGGTCAAGGGCGGTGCCGGCGCCGCCCCGGACCCCTCATCGCTTGGCGGCAGCAAGGTCGCGCCGCTCACCTCGGGCGACAGCGGTGGCTCCGCCTGCCACAACAGCGAAGGCCCGAACAGGTGGTCGAAGCGCTCCGGCACCCCCGGCTCCGTGCTGGCGACCCGCTGCGGCGCGACGACGGGCACCACCACCGCCTCGACGACCCCTGATTCCAGTGGTTCGACTGGTTCGACGACCCGCGGCTCGGCGGGGGACGAGCGCGGCGCCACCGTGATCCTCACAAAGGAGGCCAGCGCCACCCCGATCGCCAGCGGCATCCGAAGCGGCTCGACCGGGCCGTCCCCGGTGAGGCGCAGCTCCGCGACCGGCCCGTCCACCGTGCGATCGAGCCAGGTCGCGACGCCCTCGGCGCCCAGCTCGCAGGTCTCGCCCGACATGTCCAACACGTTGACACGCGCGGCGCCACGGACGATCACCCGGCAGGCGCCGCGCTCGTGCTGCACCGCCGCGAAGCTGCGGACCGCGCGCAGGCCCTCGTCCGCGATCGCGCCGAGCACCCGCTCCACATCGGCTCCGTCACGGATCAGGTCCCAGCAACGCGCCACGACCGGATCGGACGGCCGGACGTCGGCGAACAGCCAGCTCCGGGCACCGGCGATGACGACCCACGCGCCCGGCGAGTAGTCCGGATCCGACATCGCTGCCCTTCTACGGCGCGGGCCGCGGGGTCGTGTCCCCGTCCACCTCACTGTCCGTGTCGGGCATGTAATCGACCACGACGGCCGTGACGTTATCCCGGCCGCCAGCCCGGACCGCCAGCCGCACCAGTTCGGCCGCGGCTCGCCGGGCGTCCGCCTGCCTTCGTAGCACTGGCGCCAGTTCCTCGTCGGCAAGCTCCAGCGGCAGCCCGTCGGAACACATCAGAAACCGCTCACCCGGCGTCGGCGGGAACACCCATAGATCGGGCTCTGGCGCCGGATCCATGCCCAACGCCCTGGTCAACACGTTCTGCAGTGGATGCCCCACCGCCTCCGCCGGCGTGATCTCCCCGGCGGCAAGAAGCTCGGCCACCTGAGAATGGTCGGCCGTCAGCTGGACTAGCTCTCCGTCCGCGAACCGGTAGACGCGCGAATCCCCCACGTTGAACACCGCCCAATGTGCGGACCCGGCGACCACCACCCGCGCGATACCCGCCGCGGTCGTCCCCATTCCCGCCCACTCCGGATTACGCTCGGCTTCGGCCAGAATGTCAGCATTGGCCGCCAGCAGCGCTGCCCGCACCTGGTCGGCCGTCACGTCCGGTCGGCCACCCAACTTCTCCAGCCGGGCCACCGCGAGCGCGCTCGCGACCTCTCCCGCCGCGTGCCCACCCATCCCATCGGCGACCGCGAAAACACCGGACGACATCAGGGCCGTGTCTTCATTCGACTCCCGCGCCCGCCCCACATCGCTCGCCGCGCCTGCCCTGATCGCCGCCGTCCCCAACCCCATCACCGCACGCCTGCAGCCTGCCCGGAATCCAGCAGTTCCCCGATCCGCACGATCACCGCATCCCGCGTCGACGGCAATCCCCGATCCGGCGATTCCTCCGAATCCGACAGGTACCACGCCCCAGCCTCATCCGTCGCCACCGCAATACTCACCTTTTCGCCGTTCCTGACCGACTGGATGGCCACAACCGATTCCGCGTCTGAGGAAATGCAGGCGTCCAGGAATCTCGTCACCTGGTCGATCCAAGACGTAGCCGGATCCAGGGGTTCGACGACAAATTGGCCGAATGGGGCCGGAAAAAGAGCCAGCTTCGCGACGTCTCCGAAGAATAGGTGTAGAAATGCTAGCTCGCCGGACACCCAGCCCGTCATTCTCAGCCTTATCCGTACGGTCGTAAGCCCGGCGACGACGGCCACCAGTTCAGCCGACGGAACCACCCTCTCGGACTCAACGACACACAACCCCCTGGCGAGCAGTGAGGCCAGCCCCGAAGCACCGACATCAGAGGCCTGGTTCATAAGATGCAACTGTTCACGAACCTCCCCGACCTGTTCCTCCGGACGGGATCGGAGCAGGAAGTCGAGCTCAGCGAAAGTTAGAATGAGCGAGTCCATCGCTGCCACCATTCTCTTAGACTCGAAGGAGACCCTTGACCGCGTTCACACCACCGGAGATCACGTCTCGGGCGGCGTCCTCGGCCGTACCGATTGCCGATTCTACGGCGTCGGCGGCAGCGCCAACGGCGTCACTGGCGACATGATATCCATCGACCACACCGTCCCAGACTTCACCCGCGACTTCGCCGACACTTTCGACGATATCCGAATAGATCTCCTGGTTGGAAACGAAGGTGTCATAAAGTACGTGGATTCCGCCAACCCCAAGGAGCACCAACCCCGCCGCAGGCCCGATCGGAGTGAATAGGGCGATCGTCAAGGCCAGTTCTGTCACCCCAAATGCAACGTCGACTCGGGAATTGAATGCTTCCGCGCTGTCCGGTGGCGCGTTCACGCCGTGTTGGTAGTCCCAGTAGATCCCAAACACTTGCAATGGAATATCGAATACACCCAGAGCCTTGCCGAGTAGCTTCGTGCCAAGATTTCCCTCGACGAGGCCGTCGACGGCGTCTACAATTTTCCGAGCAGCTGGGAAATCTTTGTAGAATGGTCGGAGCCCGTCGGCGATGTCGCCGATATACCCGAAGGCCGAGAGTCCGTAAAGTCCCAACGAAACCAGGTCATCGAAAGAGAACCCGTTGTTGACGTTACCCCGGGTCGAAGATCCGGGCGTTCCGAGCCGGTACCCACCATAGCTACCGCCGACGCCGCTGGCGTCACGTTGTTGCTGGGCATTGGCGCGGACGGTGATGGCGCCTTCGCGGGCCAGGATGGCCACGGAGAGCAGTTGGGCTGACAGCCGGTAGTTCCATTGTCCGCGGAAGTAGTCGGCGTCGCCGCCTTCCCAGTGAGAGTGACGCAGGAGTGCGGCGACCTCCGAGCGAATCGTGTCGAGGCGGTCCGCGGCGTGTGTCATGTGGCTGCCCAGCCCGTCCAGCTGATCCGGGCTGGCCCCGTACATCTGGCCCATCAACGCCTCCGTAACCGCCACGTTCACGCGAACGCTAACTGCGCAGTCAGCTATGGGCGATGGGTACGACTCCCCATCAGCTCCGGGGGTACTGTCGCGGCCGCACCCGAGTTGTTAGCCGCAGCGCCTATCGCCGCAGGTCCTGGAGCAGCAGAGGTATCAGCCGTTGCGCCATGACCGACCTGCTGGACTCTGCCAGCGCCGCCGCGAGCGCCGGATCCCATGGGCTGGCCGACGGGGTTCCGTGCGGTAGCTCGGTGTCGCCGCGAGAGGAAACGAGGGCCAGCCAGGCCACCGCGGCGGCGATGGTGGCGGCCAGGTTACGAACGAGCACGCCGACGCCGACACCGATGGCGGCGAACGCGCTGTTCCAGGCGATGTCGCCGGCGAGCGTGCGCCACAGTTCGGTCTCCGACCAGCTGGTCGCATCGCCGCTGCCGGCCAGCCAGATCGCGGTGGTGGCCAGCGCGATACCGGTCCCGACGAGCGCGAAGCCAGTCCCGGCGGCGGTGTAGACGGCGAGCTTCGCGGCGAGGACCCGTCCGCGGCGCGGGGTGGCCAGGTAGGTGTCGGTGATGGTCCCGTGCCGGTGCTCGCCGGCCACGGCGATGATGCCAGGCACCAGCGGGAACAGCGAGGCCAGGCCGACGTGGGCCGCGGCGCCGGCGGCGACCTCGGCTGGTGCACCGTCCTGAGTGGCGAGCCGGCCGGCGGCGCCGGCAATTGGGGTATCCGCCGACTACGCACGCTTGTACCGCGGCTGCCAAGGTCAGCCGATAAGGCTCCCTACCGCGCGGTTGCGCGAGCACCAGATCGTCGGCCTGCCTGCGGCGAGGCACCGAGGAGTGTTGTCCTACGGGCGACCGAGTGTCTCAGACCGGGCGCCGCACATTGTGGAGAACCTGTCCTGCCCACCAGGCGGCCCACTTGTGCCGCGCAGGCCTGGTATATACCTTGTATATACCAGGAGATGGGTACCATGAAGACTGTCATCGATCTTGATCCTGAGCTGACCGAAGCGGCGGCCAAGGTGCTGGGCACCACGACCAAGAAGGACACTATTCACGCGGCTCTGGCCGCCGTCGTCGCCGAGGCCGAACGCAAAGCGAGACGGCGCGAGCGCCTGCTCAACAGCGCCGGCGGGCCAGATCTTGGCGACGACACCGTCATGTCCGGCGCCTGGTCGTGACCGACGTCTACCTAGTCGACAAAAGCGCGCTCGCCCGAGTCGCCCGTCAGCCTCAGGTACGGGCGGCACTGGAGTTGCTCGACGAGAACGGCGTGCTCGCCACCAGTTCGGTCATCGACCTGGAGATCGGCTACAGCGCCCGCAACCTGGCCGAGTTCGAGTCCGTCGCCGCCGACCGGGCTGCCCTCTACCAGGAGCTTCCCGTCACGCGGGCGGTTACCGATCGCGCCCGCTACGTGCAGCGAGAGTTGGCCCGCGCAGGTCAGCACCGCGGACCGGGCGTCTCGGACCTCCTCATCGCCGCCACCGCCGAGGTGTACGGCGCGACCGTCGTGCACTACGACCGCGACTTCGACACGATCGCCGCCATCACGGCCCAACCGGCGAAGTGGATCGTTCCAGCAGGCTCCGTGCCGTAGCAGACGACGCCCGGTTCGCGCATTGCTACATCGACACCAGTAATGTCACAGGCGCTGGCGCCCGTGGACCGGCGGCACCGTCCGAACGTGGCCGGCCATGGCGGCTCGCCGCAGCACATTGGCGACCTCTGCCGGGATCAGGTGAGGCATGGTCGGGTCATCGGTGACGAAGCAGGTGGTTGGCCTCAGTTCCAACCTGTCCGCTGTCAACGAGTGCCGCCACCACGAAACCCGAGTCGATGACGATGGTCGTTGACGGTCGGCGTCGCGGTGGCCGAAGATCGATTCGGCGACAACCGGCTGCCGAGGTGTGTTGCGGTCACGGATGCGCAAGCAGCACCCCCACGTCCGGCTGGCCGAGCGCGCCGATGAGCTGAGAGCACGTACTCCTGCAGCGAAACGACCGCTCAACGTGGTCCGGCTCGGCATCATGCAATGTTGCGAGCGTCGACCTCAGTGGGCCGCCAGGGACTCGAACCCTGAACCTACTGATTAAAAGCTGTTCGGAGCTGGGTTCTGCGTCGGTCGCAGCGGTACGTTCATGCTGGTCAGGGACCTCGTCGGGAACGGCTGTCAGCTACCTGAACGAGTGCGTACTGAGCCCCGAACCGAGACCCCCACTCACCACGGCGCATCGGCCCTGTGGGCGCCATAGAGCGCCGTAAAGCCGCAGCGGCGCCGGTCGGTCGCCTGCTCCGGTCACGGCGCGGCAGAGCCAGTTAGGCTACAGGTTCGCTGGCGGAGGTTGGATCGGTATGGCCATTGAACTTGCGATTGCACTGGCGGCCATCGCGGCTCGCACCGTCGTTGCCCAGCTCGTCAGAGGCGGCGCCATGGACAACGACGGCTGGGCAAGCGTCGCGCCCGACGTGGCAGGCGCGCTTGTTACCACTTCGGTTCGCCAGGATCGAGGATCCGGTCAGCTCGACCGGATCCGTCGGCAGCTGGACGGCGTGCCGAGAGGTGAGTTCGAGGAGCACATGGCGGCCGGCCGTAGGTACGTCCGTGACCTGCCGGACACGTGGCGAACACAGCAGGACCGCCTGCAGTTGACCCGTGATGCCCGTCATGAGTTTGTCCGCGCGTTCGGGATCGCCGAGCGCCTGAACGATCCGTACCGGCAGGCATTGGCTGAGGTCGCCATCGCGGGGTGCTGGTTGTGGGTGCCGTCGTTGCCCGACGCCAGGAAGGCGATGGGGGCGGCCAGGAGAACCTTGGAGCAGGAGACCGTCCGCGGCGGGAGTTTCGCCACTGCAGCGTATTCCGACGTTCTCGCACTTTGTGTGGCGTACGGCGAACACCACGACCCCGTGGTCGCGCCGAGCGACGCCGGTACGAATCGGCCCGTTCCGCTGATCGCGCAACTGAACTATGACGACGGCGACGGGGGATGGGTCAGCTGCGCCGGGATCGAGGTCCGGTTCGGCTCGACCCTCGCCGGTTTCGAGAAGATCGACCCCGGCGCGACCGTGACCAGCGGAGGAGAAAGCGGGCTGGTGATTCCGGCGATTTCCCTTTACAGCTTCTACACGCTTGAGGGACGGCCGGGAGAGCTGATACCGCTTGAGGTTCGCAACACGCGATCGGAGTGGATCTCAGTGTCACTTACCTATGATGCCGTTGTAGTCCAGCTGCCCGAGGGCAACACCTTGCCCGCGGAGAACCGGGTGGCGCCGGGCGCGGTGTCAGAGATGACGCTGACACGCCCATCACCGCCGATGGCCCGCGCTCCGATCCCCAGAAGCAGCCATGCAGCCGTCACATTCCTGCTGCCAGGACATCGATGAGTCGACGGCCGACGCGAGGAGGGCGCGTTGGGCGGTACCGCAATGCTAGCGTCGGTGGCCGCGAGCGCACCCCACCGACCGTGGTGCTCAGGCGTCCAAGGGCGAGTTAAGTGTGCAGTTACGCGCCAGCTGCCAGTTACGTTTCTAACCCGCGGGCCGGCCGGAACGCCGCAGCGGTCTGACCTGCGGCGAGTTAGATGAGTTACCGACGAAACGCGCCGCGCGTGTCATCTGGGGGGTCCAATCACACTAGCCACGCTGTGATCTTGGCTCTACGGCCGCATCTCAGGCCGCAGTTTCGCTACCTGGCCGGCCCTGTAGGCGCCGTAGAGCGTTCCGGAGACTCTTGCCACGGAAGTTGCCGGCTGCGGAACGATCGGCCGTGCGAACTAATTAGGTGTGCGTGTACCGCCACCCAAGTGGCGACGTCCCCCTGGGCGGGCGCAGTGGAGTCGCTGCGGCGACGTCCGCCCAGGCCGGCCAGAGCCTCTGCTCAGAGCAGCTAGACCGCTTCACAATCGGGGGTCCTCGCAAGCCCTTAGGAGGCAAGTCGCCTGTCTGGGAAGCCCTATGCGACCATGAGAACGTGGATCTCGGCGATCTGCTACGGCGACAAGGCGAGGCGAGGCGGCGCATCGAGAGCCTCGCCCCACAGGCCAATGACAATGTTGTTAGGCAACACGTCGTATCACGTGTCATCCTGAAGCGCTTTGCCGCCGAAGCGCCTCATAGGCGAGTTGGCAACATAGCGATTATGAACCTTGAATACCCGGATGCCAAACCAGTCTATCGAGGTCCGCGCGGCTGTGGATACGTGGACAACTTCGTACGTTATGCGTCGAGGTCTTTGGAACAGCTTTGGAATCTAACAGAAAGCGCGCTCGGCGATGCGCTCGCAGCCTGTTCTGATGGCTCCATCTTTAGCAACGACCGTCACGTGAAGACCCTCAAGGATGCAATCGCTCTGCACTTCGTACGTAGCGTGCATACTCGCCCATTCCTCGACCAGCTGTGGCAAGGATACCTTCCGCAATTTCGCGAAGATTTTATATCCGCATACGGGCATAGGCTAGCCGCTGCCTTCGCGCGACAATACCACGGACTATTACCGGCCGGCCGCGAAGGCCTCGGGGCTGTTTTTGACAGGATGCTGTTGCCTACGCTTGCGCTCCGAGAGGCTGACGCATTCTTCAGGGATAGCCTAGAACGGCTCTTTCGGTTAGCGAGCCGTCATCTTGACGGACTTGGCGTGGAGGTCTGCCGGTCGCTACGGTGTGAGTTCATCATCGGGGATGCACCTGCGCTCGCTATCGGCAACGAGGGGCGCATCGGCCTCATGCAGGGCGTCGGCTTCGAAACTGCTATGACAATTGCATTGCCGGTCGGTCCCCGTCTTCTGATCTCCACAGGGCCGTCAAACGCCTTTCACGATTTCGACAAGGAACAAGTGGACCTGCTGAATCAGTATCAAGTCACTAGCGCCAAGCGGCACGTGTACTGCCGACCCGGCAGCGAAGAGGTGGCCCTTCGCTCGGTCAGTCCCATCTCGGGCACGAGATGGCCGCAGGAACGGACGGTCAGGCCGCCGCGAGGCCCAGTTAGACGCCGGATGGGTTAGCTCGATCGCGGGTCGCCCCAATCTGTTCCAGCCGCGGGCCTTACAGCCATCTTCATGGTGCATCCACGTATACCGCAAGCCCCTCGCGCGCATTAGCTGCCACCGGCGAGTTCTAACAGATTTATCATCCTTGGCGGTCCATCAAGTCGCGATCCATCTCCGCAGGTGCGTCCTGCGTTCTAGCACCTAGAGGCACCGCGAGCAGAACGACCCCGAACTGAGCCCCGAACTGAGCCCTTCCGAATAGCGCTTGATGAGACTGGAACAGGGAGAGATCTCGATCTCTCCTGGAGGACCGAAGAACGGCTGCAACAGAGGGAAGTTTTCGATCATGGTCCCGGTGGCGGAGTGTCTCGCGGCCTGATGTCCACGCAGGCGACCCAACGCCGTCACGGGTCCATCGTGCACCGAGTGCCAGGCGTTGGCTCAGAACGCCCGCTGTATGCGCTGCAGAACGCCGATCGGCTATGCCCAAAGGTGAAGGTATAGGGGTGCGGCAGGCGACGCGGACCGCAGCGCGCGGGCGGAACCGTTCCATGATCGAACCCCCCCCCCTGTTGCAGCCTTGTTGTGCGCCACGGTCGGGTCAGGCCAGGTGCCAGCGCTGTAACCAGACGTGTAGGGGGGAGCAGAGTCAGGTGCGGCGACGCGTAACCTGGCTCACTCGGCAAGCCCCCCTCCCTTTTACGCAGCTGCGGCTAGAACGGCTTGCATGCTGCCAACGACCGCCAGCGCGCCTGTCCCGGCGAACTGCTCCCGTTTGCCCGGCTTATTGGCCACGGCGACACACGGCACACCCGCGCTGTGCGCTGCCTGGATGTCCGTTAGAGAGTCGCCAATAAAGACAGCCCTTCCTGGCGGGCAGTTCATCTCACCTAGCGCGCGCATTAGCGACCACGGATTGGGCTTCATCAGATCGGGCCGTGCGTATGCCCGCCCAACTACCGGCCCCACTTCATGGACCAGTCCGTATCGCCTGAGGAACGCCACAACGGCGTCAGTCGAGTTGTTACTGACGACGCCTACCCGGCGCCCAGCCCGTGCGAACGCCTGTACGGCCTCTCGACCACCGGCCGTTGGTTCAGACACTGCGATTGCTTCTACTTCGGCCGCGATTAAGGCGTTTTCCACCTTCTGTAAATCACTATTGCCCAGCTGGTCGGCAGCGTGTCTCAGCACCTCCAACGGGTCGTCAGAATCTACAACAACGCCGGCCAGATCCGACAATCGCCGCGCAACATCCGGCGCCGGCATTCCGGCGAAGACATCGCACAGCGGACCGTCGAAGTCGAATAGCACAGCCGCCGCAACGCTAAAGACGCCCCTAGCCGTGGACAGGTCCGCACTCACGGCGCGTACTCTCTGGCCACCGACTCCCACACGCTATCGAACCATCGCTGCGCTTCCTCGACATACTGCGTGCCGATGGCCGACTCATCATCAGACTTGGCGTAGTGAAACAAGATAGCATCTTTCCCCATAGGGTCGAAGATTTCGACTGGACCACCGCCCGGCACGACGACCGAATGCTTAACGACGGGGTAGAATCCGAAAAATGCCTCGCTCTGGTTCACGATGAACAGCTTGAACAGTGGCGAGGTACGATAGCGGCGGATCTCCGCATGTGCAGACTCAACAAGGCCGAGCGCGCCTAGTTCGTGAACGGTATCCGAAATAGCCTGCGTTGAGCGCTGCACGATCCGCTCCATCCGTTGACGGACAGCTTCGGAGTCCGCTCCGTTGGGAACCATCGAGGGCAGGCCGATTGGAACGGATAGGTCAGGTAGAAGAATCCGAAGAGCGACACTCTGCGCGCCGAGCCGTCCTGCACGGAGCTTATCGAGCGGCTCTTGAATTACTCCATGCAAGGTCTCGGCGGAGAATCCAGCGAAGTCGATTGTCACGTTGCCGCTCTCGAAGGCGTGTTCGACGTGCGGCCTTAGCCCGACCGATCGCTCTGTCCGCTGCCGGCGCCCGCCGTTGGCGAAGAACGCCCGCGCGGCGTGCGCCAGGTACATCGGGATGTCGTCGGGCGGCTCCAGCCCACCAAAGGCGCGCTCGAACTCGGTAAAGCTGGTGACCAGTGTCGGTTTGGGCACCATCACCACCCTCGGGTTGGCCAGCTGGTAGGGCACCGGGCCGTACTTCGTGACACCGGCCATGCCGAACGTGCCGGTCGCGACGCCCTCGATGGACCGCGACCGGAAACTGGTCTCCTCGACGTAGACCACAGGGGTCAGGTATTCGGGCATGCGTGGACCTCCTCGGTCGGGGACTAGACGGCGAAGACGACGGGTTGCCGGACGGTGAGGAGCTCGCCCACCTGCAGCGTGAGGTGCGGGCGCGCTGCGGTGGAGACGATGTAGTCCGGCGGCCTCGACAGCCCGCGCAGCTGGTTGTTGTCCAGCTCGGCGGGCAGCGGCGGCGCCGTGGAGCGGGGCACCCGCTCCACGACCAGGTCGGCGCACCGGTCGTCCGGGTCGACGGGCGGCGCCGTCGCCGGGTTCATGGCACTGATCTGCAGGTCGATGCCCAGCGTGCTGGGTGCCGGGGGCGGCAGTGTCCCGGTGTCGGTGACGACGAGCAGGAACTCACCACGCTCGTCGCCGTGGGCCCATCCCACGACGGCGTTGCCCGGGCCGATCGCGAGCACCCGCGGCCAGCGCACCGGGCTCCCGGCGCGTACCACCCGGCCACGCAGCGCCGTGACCCCGCGTGCCAGCGGGTAGGCCGAGCCAGGCAGCAGCCAGGGCCGCAGCAGCCGCGCCCGCGCCGGAAGGTACGCCCCGCCCGGTGGCCGCGCGTCCGGCGCGGCAACCTCCTGCCGGGTCCACAGTCGCTCCCGGAACCGGCGTGGCACGAACCGCCGGCTCGGGTCGTCCACCCGGACGGTGAGCGTGGCCGGCAGGTCCGGCAGCGCGCTCGGGTCCTGCCCGCTGGGCAGGTGCCGCAGCCTGAAGCGCCCGAAGCCGCTGCTCGGAAGGCCCAGGCATGGCCACGACCGGTCGAACCTGTCCGGCAGCGTCAGGGTCGACACCTCCCGGCCGACCCGCAGCTGCTCGGCGGCCAGCCGCCGGCTGACCACGTCCACCACCTCGACTCCCAATGCGAGCCGGTGCAGCACCTGCGCGGGTCCGAGGTCGGTTAGGATGATCATTCGGCCACCCCGGCCAGCGCGACAGTGGCCACCGCCTCGTCGGTGTTCTCGGGCAACCCGTCGATGCGAACCACCCTGGCGACGTAAGGCAGTGACAGTCGGTAGTCCGTCGTGAGGGCCTGGAACGCCTCGCTCATCGAGTCCAGTGCGAGATCGTCGGGCACCACATGGACCGCGTCGCCGGCATCCCAGTCGCCACTCGGGTGCAGCAGCGGTCCGGCGAGGATGCCCTCGCTCTCCAGCACCTGCGCGGCCAGGCCCAGCCACTCCAGTTCGCTTTCCACCACGGTGTCCCATGCCGCGAGCAGCAGGTGCATGCGCAGCGGTAGGCGAGGTATGCCATCGGCGCTGGCCATCGCCGACCATCCCGGCCGGGTCTCCCGGTCGACGCTGATCCGGTCGCAGTACACCGAGACCGCTGGGTACTGGATGACCGCGACCGGGCTGCTGTTCACCTGGTCGAAATCGACCGTGCCGGCCAGCACGGCCCGTGGCCGCCGTCCGACCGGCAGCCGCTCGGCGAAGCGCCGGTTCAGCAGGTCGACGACGCTGCGCCCCACCGCGGCAAGGGCTCGGTATCCAGCCACGCGCAGATCGTCGATCGCCTTCGTCACCGGACCGTTGCCTGATCTGGAAACGGTGCAGTGACAGTTGGCCGTAAGGCTGGCTGGCGCGCTCGGCAGAAGGGAGCAGCGATGACCACCGAGACCACCGCGACGGAGCAGGAGCAGGGCGAGGCGGACGAATCACAGAAGGGCACATGCGACGAGTGCGACCCCGAGCTCATCGACGTCCTGAAATGCAAGAGCAAGGGGATCGAGGCCCAAGCCAAGTACAACGCGGAACACCAAGCCGATCTCGACAAGGCCCAGACCGACTACATCCAGACTCGCAAGGACTACCGGACGAAGCGATGCGACGTCGCCCTTCAAGTTCAGGACATGCGTCATCAAATCAAACATCTGGTCGATCGGATCCGGTGCATGTTCAAGCAGGAACGGGTCGTCGACTGCCTCGACGAGGCATGGCAGCGCGTGGTCGCACAACTCGACGAATGCGGCGACTCCGGAGGCTGCTGCATCGATGACGATGACTGCAAGTTCAACGCCGACCCGTCCAAGCTCGACGACCGAAAGCTCAACCGTCGGATCACCAACTACACCCACCGCGTCACGCGGGCCAAGGACTGTTTCACCAAGCTGGTCGGTGAACCCACTGACCTGGGCAAGCGGGTGACCGACTGCAAGACGGAGCTGGATACCATCAATGCGGCGTTGAGCGCCGATCCGGCCAACACCGACCTGAAGAAGGTTTACGCTAGCGCACTGGTCGCGCGGCGGCACATCAACCAGGTGTGGGGTGGCTTCGATGCCATCAAGGACTTCGTCGACTGCCTGTGCAGGGCTTTGACATGTTGGTCCAAAGGGTCGGCAGTGATATCGGAACTGCTGGGCGAACAGGCGATCAGGGACTGCCACCGTCAGGCCCATGACGCACGCTGCAAGGAACTTCAGACAAATCCGGTGGACGAAGTCCTGACGGTCTACGACAAGATCTGCCCCGCCAAGGAGTGCCACGACTCCGACGACAACGGAAAGGGTAACCACAAGCAGCAGCCCCGGCCGGCTGTCGGCCAAGATTGAGCACCGCGATCGGCGCAGTGATCATGCGGCTGGGGTTGGCCAGCCGGTAGTGATCTGTCCGATATGCCGATGTGGTTGCACTGATCGCGGTCAGCATAGCCGCTGGCTGCACCAACTCACCGACCCGGGCTACGCGAGGGCCGGCTCATCGGCCGGGGCACTCGCTGCGGCCAAGCCATGATCGCCACCCTGCAGCACCAGATGAGCCGCAGCAACTCACGACGCTACTCGCGGATTCGGGTCAGAACACATCCGGCGACACCCGAATGATTACTAACTACTTCCTCACCGGCATAAGCTGTGACTCTGGAATACGACTATCGGCGATCTTGGCGATTGAATCGGATCGTGAGATAGTGAGGCCATCGCGGGCGACAACCGGCGAGAACGAGCCCGACAAAGCGGTTAACGAAGGCTGTATAGGAACAGATTCAGTGGGCCGCCCAGGGACTCGAACCCTGAATCCGAAGATCAAAAGACCCGTCCCGTCGGTGCCGCAGTATGTCGCGAAATGCCGCATCGTGTCATTTCCGCAGGTCGGCCCGAGTCCTGTGTACCGGTTCATGTCGCGCCGTGTCGCACCCGTCTACGACTGTGTAGCACATACGGAGCCCGCTGGCCTCAACCAAAGCCCAGTCAGACCAAGATCACCAACCTTTATCCCGATCATGGGCAACCGGCTGAAGCCGCCTCTTGCATCCACGGCGCCTCGCCATCACAGACCTCGCGGCCAGGCTCTCCACGGGCGCGGCGTTCGATAGCTTCATTTGAGGATGTTGACGTTCCCTTCCTCCAGGGTCTTGGCGCTAGCGGGCGGCGTGCCTGTGCTGCTGTAGCCGGTAAGCAACCGCCCACCGGTGTCGTAGACACCTACCCAGATCCTGTCCTTCGTGCCGGGCTGCTTGACGTAGTCCTCGACGTAGATCTTCACCGTCACCTGCTGGTCTTTCTTGTTCCGTACCACGAGGACGGCAGCAGCCGACAGCTCACCTGTGCGCAGTGTGTCACTGACTACGCGGGTCTGGACCCGAGCGATGGTTGCCGAACGCACGAGCCACCGGGACGTGCCCTCGCCGTAGAGGACGATTCCCCCTGTTAGTGCGCCGGTCGGTGTCGTTCCTGCCGTCAGCCCGAACAAGAGCTCTCTCCGGGAGTCGAGCCGGACCTGCCCACCAGCGCAAATCCGACCCGTCGAGGTCACGGCCGCCCGAACGGTGAGCACGCCTGTTCCCGTGCCAGCGAACCTGCCGTTGTCCACGCCGAAGCGCAACTCATAGATACCTGCCGGGACGTCGAGCAGGTCGCACGCGCCGGTGGCCTGCCCGGTTCCGGCTGCGCCCAACGAGACCGCAACGCAGGAGTAGGTCGCTCCGGTCATGCTCACGGCGGTGACGGCGACCGGCGCCGCGTCCGCCGTCCCGGACGGCTGGACCTCCGCGCTCGGCGTGCCGTCGGACTCCTCGGTCACGATGAACTGCACCGTGAGCC
>Ga0210378_10000408_pt1 | contig 21797 bp, 19 predicted proteins | sample PLM1_60_b1redo_FD_155465 | JGI IMG/M metagenome (GOLD analysis project Ga0210378, IMG submission 155465) | Groundwater sediment microbial communities from an aquifer in East River, Colorado, USA - PLM1_60_b1 redo | ecosystem: Environmental > Terrestrial > Soil > Riparian zone | place: USA: East...
CTCGGCCGCAACGGCGGCGAGTTCCGGGTCGGCGAGGTCGACCAGGACGACGTGGTGGCCGCGATCACCGGGTCCCGGGAGAACGTCGTCGCCGAGCGAGCTGCCCGGCGCGCCGCCCCGTCCGAGGCCGAGGTGGCCGCGGACACGACCACCCCCACCGCGGAGGAGACCCGATGAGCGAGCGCACCTCGGTCGCCGAGGCGCCCGAGCCTGGACTCTCCGGCGCCGGGACCGCGGCCGGGGCTCCGGGCGAGCACGTCGGCCGGCGGACCGGGCTGGCCGGCTACGCGGACGACTTCGTCGTCCGGCTGCGGTCCGGCGAGCTCGGCGCGCTGCCGGTCTTCGTCGGCCTGATCGTCATCGTCATCGTCTTCCAGTCGCTGAACAGCGTCTTCCTCAGCTCGGGCAACCTGGTCAACCTTGCGCAGACGATCGCGTCGACCGGGATCATCGCGATCGGCGTCGTGCTGGTGCTGCTGCTCGGCGAGATCGACCTGTCGGTGGCCGCGGTCAGCGGCGCGGCCGGGGCCGTCCTCGCCGTGTTGAACGCCAACCGCGGGTACAGCCCACTCGTCGCCGTGGTGCTGGCGCTGGCCGTCGGCGCGGCGATCGGGCTGCTGCACGGCCTGGTGTTCACGAAGCTCGGCGTGCCGTCGTTCGTCGTCACCCTGGCCGGCCTGCTGATCTGGCAGGGGCTGCAGCTGCGGGTGCTCGGGGAGACCGGCTCGGTGAATCTGCCGGTCGGCGAGCCGCTGCAGAAGTTCGGCCAGTCGTCCTTCGTGCTCAACACGCTCGGCTACGGGCTGGCCATCGCGGTCAGCGCGCTGATGTTCCTCTCGATGCTGCGCCAGGCCCAGCGGCGCCGGGCGGCCGGGCTCGCCGCTCGCCCGGTTACAGAGCTCGCCCTGAGGGCCGGCGCGCTCCTCGTTCTGCTGCTCGTGGTCATCTTCGTGCTGAGCCAGGACCGTGGCGTGCCGTGGACGCTGGTGCTGTTCCTGGCTCTGGTCACGATCGTCGACCTGGTGTTGCGGCGAACCCGGTACGGACGGTCGATCTTCGCGATCGGCGGCAACATCGAGGCCGCCCGTCGCGCCGGCATCAACGTCGACCGGGTGCGGACGTCCGTATTCGTGCTCGCCTCGACGTTCGCCGCGCTCGGCGGCATCGTCGCAGCGACCTACCTGGGGGGCGTCGACCAGCAGTTCCAGGGCGGGGACGTCCTGATCAACTCGATCGCGGCGGCCGTGATCGGTGGCACCAGCCTGTTCGGCGGCCGCGGGCGCGCGCTCTCGGCGCTGCTCGGCGTGCTGGTGATCGGGGCGATCGCCAACGGCCTGCTGCTGGTCAACCTGAAGCAGCAGGACCGGTACATCATCACCGGCGTGGTGCTGATCGCTTCCGTCGTCATCGACTCGCTGGCCCGCCGCGGCCGGGAGTCGGCCGGACGCTGACCCACCGACCGAATGCCGGGCCGTGCACCCGCCGCGGGCCGCCCGGCGTTGGGCGGGCCTTCCCGCGAGCGCGAGGGCTCGCAGCGCGAGTGGAGAGCGACGGCGGCCGGGTGGCTGGCGCTTGCGCCCGCCGGCCCGGCGTTGGGGCGGGCCTTCCCGCGAGCGCGAGGGCTCGCGGCGCGAGTGGAGAGCGACGGCGGCCGGGTGGCTGGCGCTTGCGCCCGCCGGCCTGCCGTCGGAGCGGGCACAGCGTCAGGCATCCTTGGACGGGTGCGGGTGCTGGTGGTGGAGGACGAGGCGCCGCTGGCCGACGCGGTGGCGCGCGGCCTGCGGCGCGAGGGCATGGCGGTCGACGTCGCGTACGACGGGGTGGACGGGCACGAGAAGGCGACCGTGACCCGGTATGACGTCGTGGTGCTGGACCGCGACCTGCCGGGGATGTCCGGCGACGAGCTGTGCCGGCTGCTGGCCGCCGACGGCGCGCTCACCCGGGTGCTGATGCTGACCGCCAGCGGCACCGTGGCCGACCGGGTCGAGGGCCTGTCGCTGGGGGCGGACGACTACCTGGCCAAGCCGTTCGCCTTCGCCGAGCTGGCGGCGCGGGTGCGCGCGCTCGGGCGCCGGTCCACGCCGCCGGCGCCGCCGGTGCTGACCGCCGGCGACCTCGCCCTCGACCCGGCCCGCCGGACCGTCACCCGGGACGGGCGGCCGGTGGACCTGACCCGCAAGGAGTTCGGCGTGCTGGAGGTGCTGCTGGCCGCGCGCGGCGCGGTGGTCTCCAGCGAGGAGCTGCTCGACCGGGTCTGGGACGAGAACGCGGACCCCTTCACCACCACCGTCCGGGTGACGGTGATGACGCTGCGGCGCAAGCTCGGCGACCCGGCGGTGGTGGAGACGGTGGTCGGCGCGGGCTATCGGGTGTCCGCCGACCCGCCCGGCGGTGCGTCGGCCGCCGCGTCGGGGTAGGAGGTCGCCGATGCCCGGCCGGCGTCCCGCGCTCACCCTGCGGCTGCGGCTGACCCTGCTCTACGGCGGGCTGCTCGCGGTGGTGGCGGCGACCCTGCTCGGCACCGCGGTGATCGTGCTGGACCGCGCGCTGCGGTCGCTGCCGCAGTTCCCGCCCGGGGTGCGGCTGGTGTTCTCGGACGGCACGTCGGTCACCGCGGCCCAGTTCGCCGAGGTGGTCCGGGACTCCGCCCGCGGGGAGCTGCTCCGCTCGGCCGGGCTGGTCTTCGCGGTCACCGCGGTGGTCGGGGTGGCGGCCGCGTACGTGCTGGCCGGGCGGGCGCTGCAGCCGGTCAGCCGGGTCACCGCGACCGCGCGCCGGCTGTCCGAGGAGACCCTGGACGAGCGGATCGCGCTGCAGGGGCCGCCGGACGAGCTGAGGGAGCTGGCGGACACCTTCGACGCGATGCTGGCCCGGCTGGACGCGGCCTTCGACAGCCAGCGGCGTTTCGTGGCGAACGCGAGCCACGAGCTGCGCACCCCGCTGGCGGTGATCCGGACCGAGGTGGACGTGACCCTGGGGGACGCCGACGCCACGGTCGCCGACCTGCGGACGATGGGCGAGGTCGTCCGGGAGGCGAGCGTGCGGGCCGACCAGCTGGTCGACGCGCTGCTGGTGCTGGCCCGCAGCGAGGGGCAGGCCCGGACCGGGCTGGAGCAGCGGGAGCCGGTGGACCTGGCCGAGCTGGTGCCGCGGGCGATCGGGGCGGTGTCCGCGGAGGCGTCCGCGCGGTGTCTGTCGGTCACCGCGGATCCCGCCCCGGCCCCCGCCGACGGCGACCCGCACCTGCTGGAGCGGCTGGTCGGCAACCTGGTCGAGAACGCGGTCCGGCACAACGTGGACGGCGGCTGGGTGACCGTGCGGACGGGTTCGGACCCGGCGGCGGGCGCCTGGCTGACGGTGTCGAACACCGGCGCGGAGGTGGCGAGCGGTGACGTCGAGCAGCTCTTCCAGCCGTTCCGGCGCGGCGGCACCGCGCGGACCGGCTCGCGCGGGGCCGGACTCGGGCTGTCGATCGTGCGGGCGGTCGCCGCGGCGCACGGCGGGGCGGTGTCCGCGGCACCTCGGTCCGGCGGCGGGCTCGAGGTGACCGTGCGGCTGCCGGCGCCCAGCCGGGCCCCGGCCAGCCCCGTCGCCGCCCACGTCTGACCGCCGACCCGCGGGGCGCGGCGCGGCCGGCGGAACTGCGAGAATGGCGGCCGTGCCGTCCCCGCCCGACCCCGCGAGCGGCTCCCGGGCCACCGCGGATCCCCGGGCTCCCCGACGCCCCGGCCGGATCGGCCGGTGGGTGCGCCGGCCCGCGCTCGCCGTGGCGCTGCTCGGGGTCGCGGTCGCGGTCAGCGTGGTGGAGGGCCAGCCGCCCCCGGCCGCCCGCGACAGCGGCGTCAGCGTGAACGCGGTCCAGTCGTACACGAAGGCGGTCGGGACGCTGCTGGTCGTCGCGGACGGGAGGCTGACCCACTTCGACACCGCGGACCGGCGGGCCCGGTCGGTGCCGCTGCCGCGCGGGCTGACCGCGCTGCGGGCGTGGACCCAGGACGGGCGCGACGTCGTGCTCGGCCGGCTGCCGACCGGGCGGACCGCGGCCTACCTGCTCAGCCCCGGCCGGCCCCCGACCGCGCTCGGCCCGGCCGAGGTCGCCGTGCCGAGCGCCGACCGCACCGGCATCTGGCTGGTCTCCCGCCGGGTCGCGACCCTGGTGCCGCTCGGTGGCGGCGCCCGGCGGACCGTCCCGCTGCCGAAGGCGACCCGGCTGGTCGGCGACACGCCGTACGGCCTGGTCGTGTCCAGCGGCACCGTGCCGGACCCGCAGCTGCCCGGGCGGAGGGCGACGCCCACCGCGACCCCCACGCTGACGCCGCCGGGCACGCCGGCGGTGCCGACGCCGACGCCGCCGGCCGGCACCCTGTCCGGCGACGCCGGCTCCGGCCCGACCGGCCCGACCGGCCCGACCGGGCCGGCCGCCGTGCCGACGGCGGTACCGCCGACGACCCCGCCGTACACGACCGCCTCGCCGGTGCCGTCGACCGGACCGGACGGCGTCCCGCTGACCACCCTCGTCGTCTCGCGCAGCGGGTCGACCCGCTTCGTCGCCGCGGCGGAGGCGGTCGCGGTGGCCGGTGACGTGGTGCTGGTCCGCGACGACGAGCGCCGGCTCGGCGTGATCTCACCGCGCCCGGGGCTGCGGGTGCCGCGCTGGCTGCCCAACCTGTCCGCCGTCGACGTGATCGGCCCGGGGACGCTGGACGCCCGGGGACAGACCTTCGCCGTGCTCGCCCGGACCAACGACTACGCCCGGCTGATCGTCGGCCCGACGACGGCCCGGACCGAGGCGGCCATCAACAACGTCGCGCTGGACGGCGGCCCGCCGCGCCCGGACGCCGCGCCGCCGGCGTTCACCGCGTCCGGCCGGGTGCTCGCCGCCCGCCCGGACGGCAAGGTCGTCTACTACACGCCTGGGGAGCGGGCCGGATACCTGCTCGGCGACGACCTGCCGGTCGCCTCGGCCGTCTCCCAGGCCTGAGCGGCGCCGGCCTACGGCACGCTCGCGACCCCGCGCGGCAGGAACCGCCGCCCGGTCACCCGCTCCGACACCCCGGTGCGGTCCAGGTACGGCGTGATCCCGCCGAGGTGGAAGGGCCAGCCGGCGCCGAGCAGCATGCACAGGTCGATGTCCTGCGCCTCGGCGACGACCCCCTCGTCCAGCATGATCCGCACCTCCTGCGCCAGCGCGGCGAGCGCCCGGTCCCGTACCTGCTCGGGGGTGGACGGCCGGTCGCCGACGTCGAAGAGCTCGCGCACCTCCGGGTCGACCGCCGGACCGCCGGCGCCCCAGCTCAGCACGCCGGGCTTGCCGGCCGCGACCAGCCGGCGGAGGTTCCCGCTGACGGCGAAGCGGTCCGGATACGCGGCGTGCAGCGTCTCACCGGCGTGCAGCGCGACCGCGGGCCCCACCAGCGCGAGCAGCGTGAACGGCGACATGGGCAGGCCCAGCGGCTCCAGCGCCCGGTCGGCCACCTCGACCGGCGTGCCCTCGTCGACGGCGGCGGACACCTCGCCGAGGAAGCGGATGAGCAGCCGGTTGACCACGAAGGCCGTCGCGTCCTCGACCAGCACGCACGACTTCTTCAGCATGTTGGCGACCGCGAACGCGGTGGCGAGGGTGGCGTCGTCGGTGCCGGCGGCCCGGACCACCTCCACCAGCGGCATCACCGCCACCGGGTTGAAGAAGTGGAAGCCGACCACCCGCTCCGGGTGCGCGAGCACGGTGGCGATCTCCGTGACAGACAGGGAGGAGGTGTTGGTGGCCAGCACGCACCCCGGCGAGACCACGGCCTCGACCTCGGCGAGCACCTGCTGCTTGACCTTCAGCTCCTCGAACACCGCCTCGAGCACGAAGTCCGCGTCCGCGAACGCGTCCTTGGTCAGCGAGCCGGTGACCAGCGCCTTGAGCCGGTTCGCCTGGTCCGGGGAGACCCGCTTCTTCCGCAGCAGCGTGTCCACCTCGCCGTGGACGTACCCGACGCCCCGGTCCAGGCGCTCCTGGTCGAGGTCGGTGAGCACGACCGGAACCTGCAGCCGGCGGGCGAACAGCAACGCGAGCTGGCCGGCCATCAGCCCGGCGCCGACGACGCCGACCTTGGTCACCGGGCGGGCGAGCGACTCCCCCGGCGCCCCGACCGGCCGCCGGGCCCGCTTCTGCACCAGGTCGAAGGAGTAGAGCCCGGCGTGCAGCTCGTCGCCCGTCACCAGGTCGGCCAGCGCCTCGTCCTCGGCGGCGAAGCCCTCGTCCTCCTCGGCGGTCCTCGCCAGCGCGATCAGGTCCAGCGCCCGGTACGGCGCCGGGGCCGCTCCGTGCAGCTTCGCGTCGGCGAGCGCGCGGCCGCGGGCGACCGCGTCGTCCCAGGCCGGGCCGCGGTCGACGGCGGGACGGGTGACCGTCTGCTCGCCGCGCACCACGCGGGCCGCCCAGCGCAGCGACTCGGCCAGGAAGTCCGCGCCGTCCAGCAGCACGTCGGCGACGCCCAGCCCGGCCGCGTGCTCCGGCTCGAGCGTCCGGTTCTGGTTGAGCGGGTTGTCCACGACCACGGTGACCGCGTTGGCGGCGCCGACGAGCCTCGGCAGCAGCTGGGTGCCACCCCAGCCGGGCACCAGCCCGAGGGACACCTCCGGCAGCGCGAGTGCGCCGGCCGACCGCGACAGCGTCCGGTAGTGGCAGTGCAGCGCGATCTCGAGCCCGCCGCCCATCGCCACCCCGTTGACGAAGGCGAAGGTCGGCACGGCCGAGTCGCGCAGCCGGCGGAAGACCCGGTGGCCGAGCCGCCCGAGCTCCAGCGCGGTCTCCCGGTCGGCGATCCGGGCCACGCCGGTGAGATCGGCGCCGACGCCGAAGCCGAACGGCTTGCCGGTCAGGGCGATCGCGGCGACCCGTGGCGAGTGCACCTCGATCCCGTCCAGCGCCCGGTCCAGCCGGGACAGTCCGTCCGGGCCGAAGGTGGACGGCCTGGTGTGGTCCTGCCCGTTGTCCAGGGTCACCAGCGCGACCTCGCCGGACAGGCCGGGCACCTCGACGTAGCGGACCAGGGCCCGGGTGACGACCTCGTCCGGGAACTGGACCCGTACGGCGGTCACTGTGTCCGCTCCGTCGACATCCCGGCCGCGGGCGGCCGGAAGGTCGCCGTCGCTCCCCGCTCGCGCTGCGGCCCTCGCGCTCACGCGCTTCCCTCCCACGCCGGGTTCTCCCAGATCACCGCACCGCCCATGCCGAAACCGACGCACATCGCGGTCAGCCCGTACCGGACCTCGGGGTGCTCGCCGAGCTGCCGGGCGAGCTGGGTCATCAGCCGCACCCCGGAAGAGGCGAGCGGGTGACCGACCGCGATCGCCCCGCCGTACGGGTTGACCCGCGGGTCGTCGTCGGCGATGCCGTAGTGGTCGAGGAAGGCGAGCACCTGCACGGCGAACGCCTCGTTCAGCTCGAACAGACCGATGTCCTCTATGGACAGTCCGGTCGACCGCAACGCGCGCTCGGTGGCCGGGATCGGCCCGACGCCCATCAGCTCCGGGTCGACGCCGGCGAAGCCGTAGCCGACCAGCCGCATCCTCGCCGGCAGCCCCAGCTCGGCCGCGACGTCCTCGGCGGCGACCAGGCAGCCGGTGGCGCCGTCGTTGAGCCCGGCCGCGTTGCCCGCGGTGACCCTCCCGTGTGGACGGAACGGGGTCTTCAGCCCGGCCAGGCCCTCCACGGTGGTGCCGGGCCGCGGCGGCTCGTCCCTGGTGGCCAGCCCCCAGCCGTGCTCGGCCGACCGGGTGCCCACCGGCACCAGGTCCGGCTGCACCTTGCCGTCCGCGTACGCCTTGGCCAGCCTGGCCTGGCTGGCCGCCGCGAACGCGTCGCAACGCTCCCTGGTCAGTCCCGGGAAGCGGTCGTGCAGGTTCTCCGCGGTGCTCCCCATCACCAGCGCGGAGGGGTCGACGATCCGGTCGGAGAGGAAGCGGGGGTTGGGGTCCACGCCCTGGCCCATCGGGTGGTGGCCCATGTGCTCGACCCCGCCGGCGATGGCCACGTCGTACGCGCCGAAGGCGATCCCGCTCGACACGGTCGTCACCGCCGTCATCGCGCCGGCGCACATCCGGTCGATCGCGAAGCCGGGCACCGACCTGGGCAGCCCGGCCAGCAGCGCGGCGCTGCGCCCGATGGTCAGGCCCTGGTCGCCGGTCTGGGTGGTGGCCGCGATGGCGACCTCGTCCACCCGCTCCGGCGGCAGCTCGGGGTGCCGGCGCAGCAACTCGCGGATGACGGCGACGACCATGTCGTCGGCCCGGGTCTCGGCGTACAGGCCGGTCGGTCCTGCCTTGCCGAACGGGGTGCGCGCGCCGTCGACGAAGACGACGTCCCTCACGGGGCGGGTGGCGGCCATGGCGCCACTCTAGCCGCCGACGCTACTCGCCAGTAACAAGACCTGCGTCACGTTCCGGCGACGCGGTCGCTGCCAGCGCGGCGGCCAGCGGGACCGCGGCGAGCTCGACCTGCCACGGGCGGGCGGCGCCGGCGGCGAGCGCGGCCGCGACCCCGGCCGGGGAGGGGTCGGCCGGCGGCTGCCAGGCCAGCCGGCGGACCAGGTCGGGAGCGAGCAGGTTCTCCACCGGGACGGTGTGCCGCTCGGACAGCGCCGCGAGCACGGCACGGGCGGCAGCCAGCCGGGCCGCGGCGTCCGGATCGCGGTCGGCCCACCGGTTCGGCGGCGGCGGCGCGTCGGACGGCACCGCGCCCAGCGGCAGCTCCGAGTCCGGCAGCGACCGCGCCCCGGACAGCGCGGCGTACCACCGGCGGAGCTGGCGCAGCTGCTGCCGACCGCCGTAGACGGGCAGCCGGGACAGCTCCTCGGCCGACTTCGGGTCGGCCACCGCGGCGGCGACGATCGCGCTGTCCGGCAGCAGCCGTCCGGGCGCGACGTCGCGCTGCCTCGCCAGCGCGTCCCGGGACTCCCAGAGTCCGCGGACCGCGGCCAGCGCCTGCCGACCGCGGATCCGGTGGATGCCGGACGTGCGCCGCCAGGGCTCGGCCCGGGGGGCCGGCGGGGGAGCGGCCACCACCGCGGCGAACTCCTCCCGCGCCCAGCCCAGCTTCCCGCTCGCGGCCAGCTCGGCCTCCAGCAGGTCGCGCAGCTCGACCAGGACCTCGACGTCCAGCGCGGCGTACGCCAGCCAGGCGCGCGGCAGCGGGCGGGTCGACCAGTCCGCGGCCGAGTGGCCCTTCTCCAGCGACAGCCCGAGCAGCCGCTCCACCATCGCGCCGAGCCCGACCTTCTCGTAGCCGAGCAGCCGCCCGGCCAGCTCGGTGTCGAAGATCGTCGTCGGGCGCATCCCGACCTCGGCCAGGCACGGCAGGTCCTGGCTGGCCGCGTGCAGCACCCACTCGACGTCGGCGACCGCCTCGCCGAGCGAGGACAGGTCGGGCAGCGGGACCGGGTCGACCAGCACGGTGCCGGCTCCGGCGCGGCGCAGCTGAACCAGGTACGCCCGCTGGCCGTACCGGTAGCCGGAGGCGCGCTCGGCGTCCACCGCCACCGGGCCGGTGCCGGCGGCGAGCAGTGCTGTCGCGGCGGCGAGCGCCGCCTCGGTGGTCACCGGCTCGGGCACGCCGTCGCGCGGTTCCGTCAGCGGCACCACCGCCCGCTCCGCCACCGGTGCGGCGGCAGCGTCGGCGGCGGGAGGACCGGTCGCCCCGGGGCCGGTCACTCGGCAGCCGTCCGGGGGCGCCGTCAGCGGATGATGCCGGCCCGCATGACCAGCGCGACCATCTCGGCCCGGTCGCCGGTGCCGAGCTTGCGGGCGATCCGGGCCAGGTGGCTCTTCACGGTGAGCGCGGACAGGCTCAGCGTCTCGCCGATCTGCTTGTTGGACTTGCCGTCCGCCACCAGCCGGAGAACCTCGATCTCCCGGGCGGACAGGTCGGCGACCCCGCTCTCGCTCGGGCCGCCGCGCAGCCCGGCGGCGAGCAGCGACGCGACGGAGGGGTCCGCGTACACCCCTCCGTCGAGCACCCGGCGCACGCCGTCGGAGACGACGGACGGCGAGGCGGACTTCAACAGGTAGCCCTGGGCGCCGGCGACGAAGGCCGCCCGCACCGAGTACGGGTCGTCGGCGGCGGAGAGCACGACCAGCCGCGGCCAGCCCGCGTTGCGCAGCTCGCCGAGCAGGTCCAGCCCGTTGCCGTCCGGCAGGCCGAGGTCGAGGATGCACAGGTCGCACGGACCGGAGGCGTGCGCCCGCGCCCGGGCCTCCGCGACGCTGGCCGCCTCGTATACCTCCGAGGCGCCCATCGTCCGCAGCTTCGTGACGATGGACTCCCGCAGCAACGGATGGTCGTCGACGACGAGCGCCGTGAAGCGCTCGACGCTGGCCGGCGCGGCTCCGTCCAACGACCCTGCCGCGGCCTGCAGTGCGGTCACGTCCGCCCCTCTCGTGCCCTCCATGGTCACGTCCCGCCTCCCGGTGCCCTGCACGGTCCGCGCATGCCTTCTGCGCCGACCGTCGCCCCCGCCGGTTGGCCGACACCCGCGCGACAGCCTGCCGTGCGTGGCGCTCCGCACGCTACTCCCTTCGGGGTATTCTCCGTGGCGGCTGTGCCGAATTCGGTGTCGCGGCGTCAGGAGCCGCCCGCACCGGCTACGGTTCCACTGATCCACCTGGATCCACGGGGGGTGGCCGGGGAGGAATGGGAGTGGGCAGCATGCGCAAGCGTTTCGTCCGAGCACTGATCTTCGTCGCCGTCGCGGTCGGCGTGGCCGTCGGGGCCTCGTCCGCCGCCGGCGCGCTCGACTTCGGCGGCTCGAGCGCCGTCGTCGACAGCACCTCGTGGGACTGACCGTTCCGCCATGACCCCGCAGCGCTCCATCTCGCTCGCGCGCGCCGCATTGCTGGTCGTCGGCGTCGTTTTCGCGGTGAGCGCTGGCTGGGGCTCGGTGCCGTGGTGGGCGCCGGTGGCCCTCGCGCTGGTGGCAGCTGTCGCCGAGCGCGCGTCGGTCCGCATGGCGATGGGCCAGCAGGGCGTGGCGTTCGCGCTCGACGACGCGGTGATGGCGGTGGCGTTCCTGCTGTCGCCCGGCGCGTGGGTCGCGGTCGCGATGCCGCTCGGCTACACCATCGCCAAGGCGGGCCGCAGACCCTGGGTCAAGCTGACCTACAACGTCGCGGTCCGGTTCTGCGCCGTCGCGGCGGGCGTGCTGGTGACCCAGGCGCTTGGCCTCGGGGTGCTCGGCGCCGCCGTCGGCCTGGCGACGTTCGCGGTCGTGAACCACCTCGCGGTGGCGCTGCCGATCGCGGCGACCTCCGGAGTGCCGTACCGGACGGTGCTGGTCACGAGCGGCCCACTGACGGTCATCCACACCGCCGGCAACGTCTCGGTCGGGTTGCTGGCGGGGTGGCTGGCGGTGCACGCGCCGCTGGGCCTGCTCGGCCTGGTGGTGCCGGTCGGCCTGCTGTGGTGGTCCTACCAGCAGCAGACGCGGCGCGCGTCCGAGGCGCAGCTGTTCGCCGAGCTCGCCCGCGGGCAGGAGCGGGTCGGTGGCTCCGTCGACGCCTCCGCCGAGGTCATCGCGACCGCGGCGGCCCGGCTCTTCGGCGCGGCCGAGGTCGAGGTGCTGCTGCGGCACCCGGACGGCCTGCTCCGGTACATCGGCGACGAGCAGGGCGTGCGCGCCCGGATCCGGGTCGACGCCGACGCTCTGGACGCGCCCTCGGTGCTCCGCGCACTCGCGGCCCGCGGCGTGCTGATCGGGCACGACGGCGACCGGCCGTACTGCTCCGCCGTCCTCGGCGACCCGGCGCGGCCGCTGGCCGTGCTGGTCGCGCACCGGCCGGCCCGCTCGGCCGCCTTCACCCGCGGCGAGGCGCAGCTGGCCGAGGTGCTGGTGCGCCAGGCCGAGTCCTGGCTGTCGGTCGCCGACCTCACCGCCCGGCACGACGTCGCGGTCGGCCGCGCGGAGGCGTACGGGGCGGCCAGCCGGGTGCTGGGCGACCTCGGCGAGGAGACCGTGCCGGCGCTGGCCGTGCTGCGCGAGTCCGCGCACCGGCTGTCCCGGCTGGCGTCCCGCTACGACGGCCCCGACGCGGTCTCCGAGATCGTCGCCGAGCTCTATTCGGTCGAGCGCGCGGTGGCCTCGCTACTCGGCGCGATCGCGCTCGCCAGCGATACCGGCACTACCGGCCGCCAGACCCTGACCACCGGTTCCGAGGGCGCGACCGCCCCCGGCCGCCGGGACGCGGAGTGGACCACGACCGGCCGGTTAGAGGACGCCGTCGGGCCGTGACCAGGCTCCGTCCAAGCCTGCCGCTCGCCGTGTGGCTGGCGCTCGGCGCCGTGGCGACGGTCGTCGCCGTGGTCGGATCAGTCGGTCTGGTGCTCTCCCGCGACGGGCTGACCTCGACCGAGACGGTCGCCCTCACCGTCGGTCTGGTCCTCGGCACGGTCGTCGTCGTGCTGCGGGTGCTCTGGGCGACGAAGGTGACGTCCGGGCTGCACGCCCTGCACGCGGAGGCCGTGCGTCGCCTGAGGGACCCGTCGTTGCGGGCCGAGGCGGGACAGCCGGAGATCCTGTCCGCGAGCACCGAGCTTGCCGACCTGGCCCGCGTGCTGGACGCGCTGCACCTGCGGGCCCGGGTCGCCGACGAGGTCGCCGAGCAGTCCCGGCGCGCCGCCGAGCACACCAGCGCGGGCGTCTTCGAGCTGCTGTCCGGCCTGGTCGCCGCCGAGGAGGCCACCCGCGGGCAGCTGTCCGCCGAGCTGCACGACACGGTCGCCCAGTCGCTGGCCGTGGCCCGGTCGCTGCTGAGCGACGACGACCTGTCCGTGCCGGAGGCCGACCGGGTCGCCCGGGTCCGGGGGCTGGTCGAGGACGCGGAGGAGCAGGTCCGGGCGCTGATGGCCCGCACCCGGCCGGCCGAGCTGCGCGACGGCGACCTCGCCTCCGCGGTCGGCGCGCTGCGACGGGAGTTCGCGCTCCGTTACCTGGTCACCGTCCGGCTGTCGTGGCCGGAGCAGCCGTACCGGCTGCCGTTGGTCTCCGCGGTGACCGTCTACCGGTTCTTCCAGGAGGCGCTGCTCAACGTGGTCAAGCACGCCGACGTGGACGAGGCGGAGGCGGCGCTGAGCGTGCAGGGCGACGAGCTGGTCGCCGAGGTGCGGGACGCCGGCCCCGGCTTCGTGCCCAGCGAGGTGCAGTCCGAGGGCGGCCGGCACGTCGGGCTCGGGCTGCTCCGGGAGCGTGCCCGGCTGGCCGGCGGCTCACTCGAGGTGACCACCGCTCCCGGCCAGGGGACCACGCTGACGCTGCGGCTGCCGCTCAACCCGCGTACGGCGCTGGGCGGGCAGCTCCGGCCGGCGGCGCCGCCGGACGCGGCGGCGAGCAGCCCGGCGGCCGAGGTCGCCTGAGCGGCCGTCAGGTCAGCCGGGCGCCGGCCGGGACGGCAGCGCCGTCACCCCGGGCGGCGGCAGCCCGGCCGCGGTGCACAGCAGGTCGGCGAAGGCGCGCAGGTGCGCGGAGACGTCCTGGCCGACCGGCGTCCAGGACGCGCGCAGCTCGAGGTCGCTGGAGCGCCGCGGCCCGGCCAGGTCGCCGAACCGGGTGGATGAGGTCTGGGTGACCGTCCCGCCGGCGGCCCGGTGCTCGGCGCCGGCGGCCGCCAGGGCGTCGAGCAGCCAGCTCCAGCCGACCTCGGGCAGCAGCGGGTCGCCGGCCATCTCCGGGTCCAGCTCGGCCGACGCGTAGCCCACCAGCCGGAGCGTCCCCTCCCACGCCTCGTAGCCGGCAGGATCGTGCAGCAGCACCAGCCGGCCGGTCGCCGGCTCGTTGTCGCCGGCGACGACGGTCAGCGCGAGCGCGTGCGTCCAGGGCGCCAGTTTCTGCGGCGGCCGGACCTCCTCGACCCGGACCTCGGCGCGCACCCGGGCGACGGTCAGGCTGCGGACGGCGGCGGCGAACTCCGCCGGCGCGAGCGCCCGGGCCCGCGGGCGGGGCACGCCGCGCTCAGGCACGGAAGCGGCCACGTCCGGTCCCCGCCGGCCCGGTCAGGCCGCCGCGCCGAGCGCGGGGCGGGACGGGCCGAGGCCGCGGCGCGGGTCGGCGGCGGGCGGGTCGACGATCAGCGCCGTACCGCAGTCCAGGCAGGCCAGCTCCGCGCAGTCGGGGCCGTGGCCGTCGGCACACGGCGGCGCCTCGAAGGCACGCTCGTCCCCGCAGGACGGGCACGGCCTGAGCTGCGTGGGCATCGGTCCTCCTCACACCGTCGGCGTACGGCCGGTACCGGGACGGTGACACGACCGGCGGCCGGCGCGGTGGAGGCCGGGCGGCGTGTCGCGGTCGGAGGTCCTCACCGGTCCGGTTCGTCCGGGTCCGTCCGCGGCTTCGGCCGGGTCGCGGCCGGTCCCGGCGCAGCATCCGGACGCGTGGCAGGATGACCGCGATGAGCGCGCCGGACGATGCCCGTTGCCCGGCTCCGCCGCAGGTGCCCCCTCGTCCGGCTCCGCCGCAGGTGACGGAGTCCCTGCTGGTCCGGGCGATGCGGCGCCGGCCGGTGCCGGTGACGCCGGTCTGGTTCATGCGGCAGGCCGGCCGGTCGCTCCCGGAGTACCGAGCGCTGCGATCCGGGGTGGGCATGCTGGAGGCCTGCACCCGGCCGGAGCTGATCACCGAGATCACCCTGCAGCCCGTGCGCCGGCACGGGGTGGACGCGGCGATCCTGTTCTCCGACATCGTGCTGCCGCTGAAGGCGGCCGGCGTCGACCTCGACATCGTGCCCGGGGTCGGGCCGGTCGTCGCCGAGCCGGTGCGGACCAAGGCGGACCTGGACGGGCTGCGGGCCCTGGACCCCGACCAGGTCGGGTACGTCGACCGGGCCGTCCGCGCCCTCGTCGGCGAGCTCGGCGGCATCCCGCTGATCGGCTTCGCCGGGGCGCCCTTCACGCTGGCCAGCTACCTGGTCGAGGGCGGGCCGTCGAAGGACCACGCCCGGACCAAGGCGCTCATGCACGGCGACCCCGAGCTGTGGTCGGCGCTGCTGGAACGGCTGGCGGGCATCGCCGCCACCTTCCTGCGCGTCCAGATCGGCGCCGGCGCCGCCGCGGTCCAGCTCTTCGACTCCTGGGTCGGCGCGCTGTCGGCGGCGGACTACCGGCGGCACGTCCTCCCGCACAGCTCGTCGGTCCTCGGCGCCTTGTCCGACAGCTCGGGACAGACGGCGGTGCCGATCGTCCACTTCGGAGTCGGTACGGGGGAGCTGCTGCGGCTGATGGGGAGGGCCGGCGCGGACGTGGTCGGAGTCGACTGGCGGGTGCCGCTGGACGAGGCCACCCGCCGGGTCGGCCCGGACCGCGCTCTGCAGGGCAACCTCGACCCGGCGCTGCTGCTCGCCGACTGGCCGGTGGTGGAGCGGGAGGTCCGCCGGGTGCTGGCCGAGGGCCGGGCGGCGCCCGGCCACGTCTTCAACCTCGGGCACGGCGTGCTGCCGGAGACCGACCCGGACATGCTCGCCCGGGTGGTCGAGCTCGTCCACGCGGTCTCCGCCGAGCCCACCGGCTAGCCGCCGGGGTGGTCAGCCGGCGGCGGGGTCCGCTGCCGGCGGGGGTCCCGGCGCGGCGGCGGAGCCGGGCCGGCGGGAGCGCCGGAGCGCCCAGGACCCGACCAGCGCGGCGGGGACCAGGACGATCAGGAACGGCAGCACCGCCCCGAGCACCATCAGCAGCCAGCCGACCGTACGGGTGAAGGCGGTCCAGCCGTCGGACAGGCCGCCGAGGAAGCCGGCCCGCTCCGCCGCCGGTACCGCATCTGGCGCCTGCGTCGCCACCAGGTGCAGGGTCACGGTGGCGAGGCCGACCCGGCCGGCCAGCGCCCGCTGCCGCGCCTGCAGCGACTCCAGCTCGGTGACCCGCCGGGACAGCTCGCCCTCGACCGCGACCACGTCGCCGATCCGGGTCGCCCGCGAGAGGATCGCCCGGACCCGCGCGATGGACGCCTGCATGGTCGCGACCCGCGACTCGACGTCCGCGACGGCCTCCGTGACGTCCTCGGTGGAGCTGGTCCGCTGCTGCTCCTCGCCGAGGCCGCCGAGCTGGTCGAGCACCCCGTCGAGCCGGCCCGGCTGGACCTTGAGGACGAGGTCGGCGCGGGCCCGGTCGCCGCCGCCGGAGCGGTTGTCGCCGGCGACCGTGCCGCCGGCCGTCCGGGCGTAGTCCTGCGCGAGCCGCGCCTGGGCCGGGACGTCGTCGACCCGGACGGTCATCTCGGCGGTCCGGACGAGGGCCGGCTGGTCGACGCGGATCTGCTCGGTCTTCCCGCCGGACCTGTCGGCGCCGGCCGCGGGCCCGTTGGCGCGGCCCGCGGCTGCACCGGCCGCCGGGGCGTCGGCGGCCGAGTCGACCGACTGCGCTCCGCGCTCGACCGCTCCGCCGCCGGCGGAGCCCCCCGAGCCCCCGCCGGACGAGCAACCGGCGAGCACCAGCAGCGCCCCCGCGGCGGCCGCCGCCACCCACCCCGCCACCCACCGCCGTCGGGTTCCGCCTCCGCTGGCCATCGCCGCCTCCTCACCGCCGTGGTGCCGCTCCGACCCGCCCGTCGCGGCGCCGGTTCCCGACGGAAGATCGCGATCCGGTCTCGATCCGTCGCGGCCGAGCGGGGAAGATGGTCCGGTGGCGCGCGTGGTGGTCGTCGGCGGCGGCATCGCGGGCCTCGCCGCCGCGCTCGCGCTGTCCCGGGAGGCCCCCGCCGGCACCGAGGTGACCGTCGTCGAGGGCGCCTCCCGGTTGGGCGGCAAGCTGCGGGTCTCGCCGGTGGGCGGCGTGCTGGTCGACGAGGGCGCGGAGACCTTCCTGGCCCGCGTGCCGGAGGGGGTCGAGCTGGTCCGGCAGGTCGGTCTGGGCGACGAGCTCGTCCATCCGGTGACCACGCAGGCCGCGGTCGTGGTCGACGGGGTCCACCGCCGGCTGCCGACCCGGACCGTGCTCGGCGTGCCCGGCGACCGGGCGGCGCTGCGCCGGGCCGGCGTGCTCAGCCAGCAGGGCCTGGCCGCGGTCGGGGCGGACACGGCCGAGCCGGCGCCGCTCGGCGACCCCGCGGTGGGGGAGTACGTCGGCCGCCGGCTGGGCCGGGAGGTCGTCGACCGGCTGGTGGACCCCCTGCTCGGCGGCGTCTACGCCGGCCGCGCGGACGGGCTGTCGCTGCGGGCGACGGTGCCACAACTGGCCGCGGCGCTCGATGCCCGCGGCGGCAAGCTGGTGGCCGCCGCCCGGGCGGTGGTGGACGCGGCGCCGCAGGACGCCGGTCCGGTCTTCGCGTCCCTGGACGGCGGGCTGGGCCTGCTGCCGGAGGCGGTGGCGCGGGCGGCCGGGGCGGACGTGCGGCTGCGGCTGCCGGTCCGCCGGATCGAACGCACCCCGGGCGGCTTCCGGCTCGTCGGCGGCCCGGTTTCGAGCCCGGTGACGCTGGCCGCGGACGCGGTGATCGTGGCCGCCCCGGCGAGCAAGGCCGCCGGCCTGCTGGAGGAGTTGGCGCCGTGGGCGGCGCACGAGCTGGCCGCGGTCGAGTACGCCAGCGTCGGGATCGTGACGCTCGCCTATCCCGCGGCCGCGGCGGCCGGGCTGCGCGGCTCGGGACTGCTGGTCCCTTCGACCGAGGCCCGGGCGGTGAAGGCGGTCACGTACTCCTCGGTGAAGTGGGCGCACCTCGCGCCGGGTGCCGGCCGGGACGTGGCGATCGTGCGCGCCTCGGTGGGGCGGCACGGCGAGGCGCGGGTGCTGCAGCGCGACGACGCGGACCTGCTGCGGCTGGTGGCCGGGCAGCTGTCGGCGCTGACCGGGATCCGGTCCGCGCCGGTCGTCGGCCGGGTGACCCGGTGGGGCGGGGCGCTGCCCCAGTACGCGCCGGGCCACCTGGAGCGGGTGCGCCGGATCCGGGCGGACGTTGCCCGGGTGCCAGGGCTGGCGGTGTGCGGGGCGGCCTTCGACGGGGTGGGGGTGCCGGCGTGCGTGCGGTCCGGGCACGCCGCGGCTGCCGAGATCGTCGGGCATTTGAAAGACTGGGCCGGTGGCGGACGGCAAGCGGGCGCGTGAGCTCAACCAGGTGATCCGGTACACGGCGTGGTCGGTCTTCCGGGCCGGCCGACCGCTCGGGGACGACCGGGCGGCGGTGGCCGCGGAGGCGGAGACGCTGTTCGAGCAGCTGGCGGCCAAGGACGTCGTGGTCCGCGGGACGTACGACGTGTCCGCGCTGCGGGCGGACGCCGACCTGATGGTCTGGTGGCACGCCGCCTCCGCCGACGACATCCAGGACGCCTACTCCCGCTTCCGGCGCACGGCGCTGGGCCGCGCGCTGGAGCCGGTCTGGTCGGTGCTGGCGCTGCACCGGCCGGCCGAGTTCAACAAGAGCCACGTGCCGGCGTTCCTCGCCGACGAGGAGCCGCGCGGCTACGTCTGCGTCTACCCGTTCGTCCGGTCGTACGAGTGGTACCTGCTGCCTGAGGCCGAGCGCCGCGCCATGCTGGCCGAGCACGGGCAGATGGCCCGCGACTACCCGGACGTGCGGGCGAACACGGTCTCGTCCTTCGCGCTCGGCGACTACGAGTGGATCCTCGCCTTCGAGGCGGACGAGCTGCACCGGATCGTCGACCTGATGCGGCACCTGCGCGGCTCGACCGCCCGGCGGCACGTCCGCGAGGAGGTGCCGTTCTACACCGGCCGGCGCCGGTCGGTCGCGGACCTCGTCGCCGCGCTGCCGTAGTGGGCCCGGCCGTGGCCGGCGGGCGGCCGCGCGACCTGCGCAACCTGGGTCCGGCCAGCGAGGCCGCCCTGGTCGGGGTCGGGATCACGACGCCGGAGCAGCTCGACCGGGTCGGCGCTGCCGAGGCCTACCGGTGGCTGGCCGACGCCGGCAGCCCGGGCCTGAGCCTGACCATGCTGTGGGCGCTCGCCGGCGCGCTGCTCGGCCTCGACTGGCGGGCGGTGCCGGCCGAGCTCAAGGAGACGCCGCGGGCCGACGCGGGCGTCACTCCGCGGGCTCGAAGGTCAGCGAGACCGAGTTGATGCAGTAGCGGTCGTCCGTCGGCGTGCCGTAGCCCTCGCCGGAGAAGACGTGCCCGAGGTGCGAGTGGCAGGTCGCGCAGAGCACCTCGACCCGGACCATGCCCAGGCCGCGGTCCTCCCGCAGGATGACCCGGTCGCCGGCCAGCGGCGAGAAGAAGCTCGGCCAGCCGCAGTGCGAGTCGAACTTCGTGTCCGAGCGGAACAGCTCGGTCCCGCAGGCGCGGCAGCGGTAGACGCCGACCCGCTTCTCCTCGACGTACTCACCGGTCCACGGCCGCTCGGTGCCGGCCCGGCGGAGCACCTGGTACTCCGTCGGGGACAGCTCCGCCCGCCACTCGGCGTCGGACTTCTCCACCTTCGGCGCGGGGGTCGTCACGCCTCCACCGTACGTCGGCCCGCCAGCCGCGCACCTTACGGACGCCGGACGCCGGACTCCCGGGCGCTCAGCGCAGGCGCACCACCTGCGGGTCGTGGTCGCTGACCTGGTCGGCGTACTCGGAGTTGACGTGCACCACGTCGTAGTCGTACTTGCGGGAGGCGGGAGGCGAGCCCGGGGCTGATCAGGATGTGGTCGAGCACCTGGGAGTTGCCCTCGAACACGTACGTGTAGCGCTCGGCGTCCGGCAGTGTCCGCGGCAGGTCGACGAGCTCGCCGCTGCCGACCAGCAGGTCCGCGGTCTCGGAGAACTCGAAGTCGTTGACGTCGCCGAGCACGACCACCCGGGCCTTGCGGTCCAGCCGCTCGATCTCCGCCACCAAGCCGTTCACCCGCCCGGCCTGCGCGTGCCGCTGCACCTCCGACGAGCGGGTCGGCGGCTGGAAGCGGCCGTTGACCGGCTCGTCGCCGCCCTTGGAGACGAAGTGGTTCGCGACGACGAACAGCGGCTTGTCGTGCCAGCGGAACTCGCCGGCCAGCGGCTTGCGACTGTCCTCCCACGCGGGGTCCGTGGGCGCGACCCGGCCGGGCGACAGCGACAGTTGCGGCTTGCCGGCCGGCCCGGCGACGACCTGGGTCGGAGTGGTCGCCGTTCCACCCGGACGGTCCACGAAGGACAGTCCACGGTCGGTGCGGTAGAGGAACACCACCCGGATGTTGCCGCCCGGCTGGCCGCCGTCGGCGTTGTCGGTGGGGTCGATCTGGCTCCACCGGTACGCCGGACCGCCGGCCGCGGTGATCGCCGCGGTCAGCCGGGTCAGCGTCTCCTCGGCGCTCACCACGCCGTCGTCCGCCGGCCCGGTGTCGTCCTGGACCTCCTCGAGCGCGACCAGGTCGGGGGCCGCCAGGCTGGTCACGACCTGACCGGCGAGCGCGTCGAACTTGGCCTGCGAGTCGCGCGCGTCGAGGTTCTCCACGTTGAAGGTGGCCACAGCGAGCTCGGGGTCCCGCGCCGAACGGGTCACCTCGCGGGGCAGGCCCGCGCCCGCAACGGCGGGGGTCGTGCTGACCAGCAGTTTGTAGTTGGCGAAGGAGTAGTCGAGGACGCCCACGGTCGCGCCGGGCAGGGTGTCGCCGACGTTCGCGGTCGGGACCGGCGCGAGCACGTCGTCGAGGATCAGCCGCTCCGGGTTGGGGTCGCCGTCGCGCAGCAGGATGCCGCCCCGCGCGGTCCGGACCGAGGCGCCGGCCGGCACGACCGGCAGCTCGCCGAAACCGTTGCGCGGCCCGACGACGTCCGCGCCGTCCACCCGCAGCAGCGTGCCCTCGAGCGACTCCCAGAAGTCCAGCCCGTCCTTCTCCGGGTCGAACGCGACACCGGCCACCTCGACGTCGCCGGTGGCGTCGTCCTCCACCACGGCGGCCGGCGGGACCCGCCCGCCCGGGCCGACCACGGTCGCCGCCGGGACCGGCTGGCCGGACGCGGTGACCGTGACGGTCGGCGAAGTGATTTCGGTGGTGGTCAGGTTGTCCGGGTCGCCGCCGGGGCGGAACTCGGTGACGGTGCCGGTCACGGTGACCGCGTCGCCGGCCGCGACCGACGGCGCAGCCGAGGTGAAGACGAACAGGCCCTCGCTGGTGCGCGGGTCGGCGTCCGGCGCCGGATCCTGGAACCAGAAGCCGTTGCGGGACACGACGCTCACCACGCCCGGCACTTCGGCGACCTTGACGCCGGCCTTCGGCGAGCGGTGCGCGGCACCCTGCAGGTCGTGGATCCGCAGCCCGGGCTCGCCCGGGTCGGGCTCGCCTTCCCCGCGTGAGTTGCGCGGGGTCGGCGCGCCGGCCGTGAAGTCCGCGGCGTTGTCGTCGGTGTCCGGGCCGGGGCCGCGCAGGGCGGCGGTGGTGTTGGACAGTGTCGGCGCCGGCGCCGTCTCGAAGTCGTTCGCGCTGCCGTAGCCGACGAAGTCCTTCACGTCCGGCGCCGCGTCGCAGTCGCCGGCGCAGGCCAGCGCGGTCGCCGAGGTGACCAGCGCGACCTTGCCGCTGGTCGCGCTCATCGCGATCGAGCCGGTCGCGTCCGGCGTCGGCAGCGGAGTGGTGCCGGCGGCGCCGCGGGACTCCTGGACCAGGTAGTGGCCGCGGGCGGGCACCGACCCCGACAACGTCGTGACCAACCAGGTCGTGCCGGCCGCCGACGCGTACTGGACCGACCAGCCGGTCACGTCCACCGGGAGCGAGGAGCTGTTGCGCAGCTCGATGAAGTCGTTGGTGTACGTGGCGCCGACGTTGCCGCCACCCCCGTACACCTGACTGAGGGTCACGTCCGGGGACGCCGCGGCGGCCGGCGACCCGGTCAGGGCGACGGCGCCGGGCGACGAGGGCGGAGGC
>Ga0210378_10000409_pt1 | contig 21793 bp, 20 predicted proteins | sample PLM1_60_b1redo_FD_155465 | JGI IMG/M metagenome (GOLD analysis project Ga0210378, IMG submission 155465) | Groundwater sediment microbial communities from an aquifer in East River, Colorado, USA - PLM1_60_b1 redo | ecosystem: Environmental > Terrestrial > Soil > Riparian zone | place: USA: East...
GCAACCCCTCGCGCGGACGGAACTCGCGCGGCAGCTCGCGCACGGGATCGCCGAGGCCCATCCACACGCCCTTCGAGCCCTCGTTGAGACGCGGGCCGGTGTAGTCGAGCGTGTCCATCGAGGTGTTGGCGAAGACGTACAGGTCGGTGCGGGGGTCGGTCCGCGCCAGCAGGTGCGTCAGCATCGCCTTGAAGTCCTTGAGGTCCACCGCGCGATCGGTGAGCAGGAGGAACTTCGTGAGCGAGAGCTGGCCCTCGCCGAGGATGCGGAAGGCGCTGCGCAGCGCCTCGCGCGGATAGCGCTGCTTCACGACCGCCGCGGCAAGCGAGTGATAGCCGGTCTCGCCGTAGGCCCAGACCGACTCCACTCCGGGCATGACGAGCGGGAACAGCGGCGAGAGCAGCTCCTGCAGGAGGTCGCCGATGTAGAAGCCCTCCTGCCGGGGCTTGCCGACGACGGTCGCCGGGTAGATCGCATCGCGCCGACGGGCGAGGTGCCGGACCTCGAAGACGGGGAAGTCGTGGCGCAGCGAGTAGTAGCCGTAGTGGTCGCCGAAGGGCCCCTCGGGCCGGCGCGTTTCCGGCGGCACCGCGCCCACGAGCGCGATCTCGCAGTCCGCGACGAGGGGGTGGGGGCCGGGGCCGGGCACCATGTCGAGCTTCCGGCCGGCGATGAGGCTGGCCAGCATCAGCTCGGGCAGGTTCTCGGGCAGGGGTGCCACGGCGGCCAGCGTGAGCGCCGGCGGGCCGCCCAGCATCGCGGTGACGGGAAGGCTCTCTCTCCGCGCCTCGGCCACCGCGTAGTGGAACCCGCCGCCCTTGCCGATCTGCCAGTGCATGCCGGTGCGCCGCTCGTCGTAGACCTGGAGCCGATAGAGGCCGAGGTTGGAGCCTCGGCCCTCCGGGTGCTCGGTGTAGACCTGGGCCAGGGTGATGAAAGGACCGCCGTCCTCCGGCCAGCAGGTGAGCGCGGGCAGGCGGTCGAGGCGGACCTCGCCGGTCACCACCTCCGTCACGGGACCCGAGCGCCGCCGCCGGGTGCCGACGCGCAGCAGCTCGCGCGCGGCGTCGCGAGCCCCCCAGAGCTTCTTCGGCGCCGGGGGCAGGAGGGTCTCGGCCAGCTCGACCAGCCGGCGCACGAGGCGCAACGGCCTTGTGCCGAAGGCCATCTCGGCCCGCCGCCGGGTGCCGAAGAGGTTGGTGACGATCGGGATTTCGGCGCCCACGGGGTTCGTGAAGAGGATCGCGGGCCCGTTGGCCGCGATCACACGCCGGTGGATCTCGGCCACCTCGAGGCGAGGATCCACGGGAATGGACACGGTGGCGAGGTCGCCGTCCCGCCGGAGCTGTTCCAGGAAGGCGCGCAGGTCGGGGAAGGACACGCGGGCATTGTCGTGAGGTCCGCGGCCGGAGGCAAGGTAGAATCCATCCATGGCCAGCGCCGTCGCCGAGACGAGATCCCGCGACACCGCGCTCGATTCCGTCCGCGAGAAGGTGATGGCGCGCGAGCGCCTGTCGTTCGCGGATGGGGTTGCGCTCTATCGCAGCCACGACCTGCTCGCCATCGGGCACCTGGCCAACCAGGTGCGCGAGCGCCGGCACGGCGACGCCGCCTATTTCGTCCGCAACACGCACATCAACCATACCAACGTGTGCGCGGCGACCTGCGACTTCTGCGCGTTCGCGGCCAAGAAGGGCGAACCGCGGGCCTACACGCTCGGCCTGGACGAGATCTTCCGCACCGTGGCCGGGCTGCCCAGCGCCGTCCGTGAGGTCCACATCGTGGGTGGTCTCCATCCCGACCTGCCGTGGAGCTACTTCACGGAGATGATGCGCGGGATCAAGCAGGCCCGGCCCGACATCCACATCAAGGCCTTCACCGCGGTCGAGGTGTACTTCTTCCACAAGCTCTACCGGATGAGCGTGGAGAAGGTGATCGCGGAGCTGAAGGAGGCCGGCCTCGACTCCATGCCCGGCGGGGGGGCGGAGATCTTCGCCAAAGAGACGCGGGACAAGATCGTCCGCGGCAAGGCCGACGCCCACCAGTGGCTCGACGTCATGCGGCAGGCCCACCGGCTGGGCGTGCCGACCAACGCGACGATGCTCTACGGCCACATCGAGTCGGTCGAGGACCGCGTCGACCACCTCGTCCGGCTGCGCGAGCTGCAGGACGAGACGGGCGGCTTCGTGACCTACATCCCCCTCGCCTTCCAGCCGTGGGAAGCGCCGGCGATGGACTGCCCGGAGACGACCGCCTTCGAGGACCTGAAGGCCATCGCCGTCGGCCGGCTGATGCTCGACAACTTCCCGCACATCAAGTCGTACTGGATCATGATCGGCCCCCGCCTGGCCCAGGTCGGGCTGTCCTTCGGGGCCGACGACATCGACGGGACCGTGACGGAAGAGAAGATCGCCCACGACGCGGGGGCGAAGACGCCGCAGGTGCTCACCGTCCACGAGCTGGTGCGCCTCATCCGTGAAGCCGGCCGCCGCCCGATCGAGCGCGATACCGTCTTCAATGTTGTGCGGCAATGGTGAACGAACGGCTCTTTAACGCAGAGATCGCAGAGGCTCGCAGAGGATGAAGAAGATTGTTTCTTCTCTGCGTGCCTCCGCGTCCTCTGCGTTGAATCCGTTGTGTTCGGGGGTGGTGCGTTGAATCCGTTGCGCTTGGGTGTCGTTTCGTACCTGAACGCGATGCCGCTCGTGCACGGGCTGGAGAGGGATCCGCGCTTCGCGCTCGTCCGGGACGTGCCCAGCCGCGTCGCCGAGATGCTGCACGCCGGCGAGGTGGACCTGGGGATGATCCCCTCCGTGGAGTACGCGGCGGGGGAGTACGCCATCGTGCCGGGAATCGCCATCGGCAGCCGGGGGCCGGTGCGCTCGGTGAACCTCTTCCATCGCCGGCCGCTGGCCGGCGTCCGCAAGGTGGCCCTCGACGTCTCTTCGCGCACCAGCGTGGTCCTGGCCAGGATCCTCCTGCGCGAGCGTCTCGGCCATGACCCCGAGTACGTCTCGATGGGCCCGCCGGTCGAGGCCATGCTGGGCGCCGCCGACGCCGCCCTCGTCATCGGCGATCCGGCGCTCTACTTCCGCGGAGATGCCGAGCGGGTCGACCTCGGCGAGGAATGGACGGCGCGGACCGGCCTGCCGTTCGTGTTCGCCTTCTGGGCGGGCCGGCTCGGCGTCGTCGACGAGGCGGGCATCGCGCGGCTGCAGCAGGCCCTGCGCGCTGGGCAGGGCGCGGTCGCCGAGATCGCCGCGCAGTACAATGGCCTCGGCGCGGGACGCGGGGCGGAGAGCGAAACGTACCTCCGGCGCAACATCGTCTTCGACCTCGGGGAGCCGGAGCGGGGGGGCCTGCGGGAGTTCTACCGGCGGGCCCACGCCCTCGGCCTCATCCCGCGGGTCCCGGAGCTGAGGTTCCATGGCCATCGCTGAGGCGGTCGCGAAGCAGGTCCTGGCGGGGGAGCGGCTCAGCCGCGAAGAGGGCATCGCCCTGCTCCGCGACGGCGACTTCCTCGAGCTCGGCATGCTCGCCGACTCCGTCCGGCAGCGCCTGCACCCGGAGGGGATCGTCACCTACATCATCGACCGCAACATCAACTACACGAACGTGTGCACAGCGCAGTGCGCCTTCTGCGCGTTCTACCGCGACCTCCCCTCGAAGGAGGGCTACCTCCTCAGCAAGGAGCAGCTCGCGCAAAAGATCGAGGAGACGCTCGCCCTCGGCGGCAACCAGATCCTGCTTCAGGGCGGGCTCCATCCCGACCTCGGGATCGAGTTCTACGAGGAGCTGTTCCGCTGGATGAAGTCGACCTATCCGATCTGGATCCACGGGCTCTCGCCCGCCGAGATCAAGCACATCGACAAAGTGTCGAACCTCACCACCGAGCAGACGCTGCGCCGCCTCATCGCCGCGGGGCTCGACTCGATCCCGGGAGGCGGGGCGGAGGTGTTGTCCGACCGCGTGCGGCAGATCATCGGCATCGCCAAGGGCAGCACCGCCGACTGGCTGGACGTCATGGAAACCGCCCACCGGCTGGGGCTACGGACGACGGCGACCATGATGTTCGGCCACGTGGAGACGCTGGAGGAGAGGATCGACCATCTCCTGCACCTCCGGGACCTCCAGGACCGCACGAAGGGCTTCACGGCCTTCATCGCGTGGACGTTCCAACCCACCAACACGGCAATGGCGGGCGACGAGCTGACCTCGTTCCAGTACCTGCGCACGCTGGCGGTGGCGCGGGTGATGCTCGACAACTTCCCGAGCGTCCAGGCGTCGTGGGTCACCCAGGGCGGGAAGATCGGCCAGGTCTCGCTCCGCTTCGGCGCCAACGACTTCGGCAGCCTGATGATCGAGGAGAACGTAGTCTCCGCCGCCGGCGCCCACTTCCGGCTGACCGAGGCCGAGATCGCCCGCAACATCCAGGACGCCGGCTTCGTCCCCAAGCGGCGGACCATGCACTACGAGATCGTCGGCGATCCCTACTGCTGGACGCACCAGGTTCCCCCCATGCCCACCGAGAAGGCACCCGCCACGTCGCTGGCGAGCTGAGGACGCCCTGCCGGACGCCGGTCAGCGCGAGCAAGCCGAGGCCCTCCGGCGGCTGCACGAGGGTCCGCGGATCCTGATTCTGCCCAACGTCTGGGACGTGGCGAGCGCCCGCGTGGTGGAAACCGCCGGGTTCCCGGCGCTGGCCACGACCAGCGCCGGCGTCGCCTTCGCGCTCGGCTACCCGGACGGCGAGCGCATCACGCGGGACGAGATGGCGGCCGCCGTGCGGCGGATCGCGGCTCATGTGAGGGTGCCCGTCACCGCCGACATGGAAGCCGGCTATGGCCGCACGCCCGAGTCGGCGGCAGAGACGGCCCGGGCCGCCATCGCCGCCGGCGCCGCCGGCATGAACCTGGAAGATGCGCCGGCCGACGGGAACGGCTCGCTCTTCGACGACCGTCTGCAGATCGAGCGCGTCCGGGCCGCCCGCGAGGCCGCGGACGCCGCCGGAGTCTCCCTGGTCATAAACGCCCGCACCGACGTGTTCCTCAACCGCATCGGCGCGCCCGAGACGCGGCTCGGCCACGCCGCCCGCCGGCTGAACGCCTACCGCGCGGCGGGCGCCGACAGCCTGTTCGCGCCCGGCGTTTGCGACAAGGACACGATCGCCGCGCTGGTCCGGGAGGTCGACGGGCCGCTCAACGTCCTCGCCGGTCCCGGCTGTCCCCCGATCCCAGAGCTGGAAGCCCTCGGCGTGCGGCGGGTGAGCCTCGGCTCCGGAATGATGCGGGCGACGCTGGGACTCGTGCGCCGCATCGCCGCCGAGCTGCGGGGCCCCGGCACCTTCACCGCGCTCGTCGGCGACCTGGTCCCTTCCCACGCGGAGGTGAACCGCCTCGTGGGTGACGATCCCGCTACTTGAGCTGCGCCAGCGCCTTCTTGGCGGTGTCCGCCTGCGGGCTGGTCGGGGCCAGCTCGATCACCTTGTTGAAATCGGTCTTGGCCTCCGCCATCTTCCCCTGCCCGAGATACGCCAGGCCGCGCTGGAAATAGCCGTCCACGTAGGACGGGTCGACGGCGACGGACTTGTTGAGGTAGGCGATCGCTTCGTCGGGCTTCTGCGCGTTCAGGAGAAGCGCGGCGACGTTGTAGAAGACCTCGGGGTCCTTGATCGCCGAATCGTCCACGCCCTTGAGCATCTCCATGCCCTTGTCGAGCATCCCGGCCCTCAGCGCCTCCTGGGCCGTGAGCAGCTTCAGCTCCTGATCCGCGGGATTGGCCTGCAGCACCTTCTCGAGATACTCGACCGCCTTCGCGTAGTTGCCCTCGCGGCTATAGGTGAAGGCGATCTGGCGGTTCAGCATTTCGGCGACGTCGGGCCGCAGCGTAAGAAGCTTTTCGTATTCGGCGCGCGCCTCCGCGAAGCGTCCCGCCTTGAAGGCGGCGTCGCCCCGCTCGAGCGCTTCGCGCACCTCGGGAGGCGGGCCCGCCGGCGCCGACTTGTCGAGCTTCACTTCCAGCGGAGGGAGGCGGGCCGCCTCGCTGGGCAGGTTGACGCTGACCTTCTTCACCACGTAGCCGGGCACCTCGAAGTCGATCTGCCAGGCCCCGGAAGTGATGCCGCCGATCGCCCAATGGCCCTTCTTGTCGGTCTTCACCGTCGTCCCGCCGCCCCGCTCGGGCAGGTTGAGCTTGACCACCACGCCGGGCAGGGGCTTGCCCTCCGCGTCGAGGACACGGCCCTCCATGCGCCCGGTCCCCTTCCAATCCTGGGCGAGCGCGGGCACGGCCAGGGCCAGGGCCAGCACGGCGGCGACGAGCAGACTCCGGTGCAGCGGCATCCTCACCTCCTTCTTGGATTATAACGGCGTGGTGGAACTGCTCAGGGCGGCCTGGGTCGTGACGGGTGTCGGGCCGCCGATCCGGGACGGCGTCGTGGCGGTGGACCGCGGCCGCATCGTGTGGGTCGGCGCCGCCGCGGAGGCCGAGCCGTCCGCGGCGGTCCGTGAGCTCGGAGCGGGCGTTCTCCTGCCCGGCCTGGTGAATGCCCACTGCCATCTCGAGCTGTCGCACCTGGCGGGGGTTCGCGAGGAGGGCCACCGGGGCTTCGTGGCGTGGGTGGAGGCGCTCGTGGAGCGCCGCGCAACCGGAGATTTGGCGGTGGCGCGCGCCGCGGCCAGCGCCGCCATCGATGAGCTGCGGTCCTCGGGCACGGTGGCGGTCGGCGACGTCTCGAACGCTCTCGATCACCTCGACCTCCTGGACGCCTCGGGCCTCGAGGCCGTCGTCTTCTACGAGCTCCTGGCGTGGGACCCGGCCCGGGCCCAGCGGGTCCTGGACGAGGCGCGCCGACGGCTGGTGGAGATCGAACGGCGGGGCGTGCGGACACCGGTCCGGCTGGCCGCTCACGCGCCGTACTCGGTGTCGCCACCGCTGCTGCAGGCGCTCGCGGGCCAGGGCGGTCCGGCGGCCATCCATCTGGCCGAGTCCGAGGCGGAGCAGCGCTTCCTCGCGGACGGCGACCCGGAGTGGAGCGCCTTCCTCGGTCGCCGCGGCCTGGGACACGTGAGCTTCGCGCCACCGCGGACGACGCCGGTGCGCTACGTGGAGAGCCTGGGCGTTCTCCACCGCGGGCTCGTCGCCGCCCACTGCGTGCACGTGGACGCCGAAGAGCGCGCGCTGCTGGCCCGGCGCGGAGTCTTCGTGGCGGTGTGCCCGCGCAGCAACCGCAGCCTGGGCGTCGGCATCCCGCCGGTGCCCGAGCTGCTGGCCGCGGGAGTGGACGTCTGCCTCGGCACCGACAGCCTGGCCAGCGCCGAGAGCCTCGACCTGCTGCAGGACGCGGCGGCGCTCCGCCGCGAGTTCCCGGAGCTGGAGCCGGCGGCCATCGTGAGGATGGCCACCGCCACCGGCGCCCGCGCTCTCGGCCTGTACGGCCTGGGTACGATCGCTCCCGGCAACCGCGCGGCTCTGGCCTTCGCGCCGGCGCCGGGAGCGCTCGACGATCCCCTCGACTTCCTCGTCTCCGGCGACGCGAGGGCGCGGCGGGTGGCCCAATGAGCGCTCTGCTCGGGCGGATCGGCCTGTACGGGCGCATGATCAAGTTCTCCCATTCGGTCTTCGCGTTGCCCTTTGCCTTCTCCTCGGCCGTCCTCGCCGCCGGCAGCGGAATCTCGTGGCGGCAGGTGGCCTGGATCCTGGTGGCGATGGTGGGGGCGCGCAGCGCGGCCATGGGGTTCAACCGCCTGGCCGATCAGGACCTCGACGCGCGAAACCCGCGGACGGCGGGACGGGAGCTGCCGCGAGGCGTCCTCTCGCGGGGGGAGGTCTGGCTCTTCGTGATCGCCTCGGCGGCGACGCTGGTGGTGGCCGCGGCGATGCTGAACCCGCTGTGCCTGGCGCTGTCGCCCGTCGCGCTCCTCGTCATCTTCGGCTACTCCTACACCAAGCGCTTCACGGCGCTCTCGCACGTGTTCCTGGGTCTGGCCCTCGCCCTCGCGCCGATGGGCGCGTGGCTCGCCCTCCGCGGCCGCGTGGAGGCGCCCCCCGTGGTCCTCGGCCTCGCGGTGCTCTTCTGGGTAGCCGGCTTCGACACCATCTACGCCTGCCAGGACGAGGCCTTCGACCGCGCGGAGGGACTGCATTCGCTGCCGGCCCGCCTCGGGACGCGGCGCGCGCTCGTCCTCGCCCGGCTCTTCCACGTCGTCGCCGTAGCCCTGCTGGCTGGCCTCTACGCCCTGGTTCCGATGCATCCCCTGTACCTCGTGGGAGTGTCGGCGGTGGCCGGACTGCTCGTCTACGAGCATTCCCTCGTCCGCGCCGACGACCTCTCCCGCATCGACGCCGCCTTCTTCACCGTGAACGGCTGGATCAGCCTCGGATACTTCGTGGTGACGCTGGCCGCGCGCCTTCTGGCCTGACGCTATAATCGCGAGGCCGAACCCAATGCTGCCCGCCCCGCGCCTGCCTTCGTCGCCTGGCGTCGCCGTGCCCACTCCGGGCTCGCCGGAAAAGGCGGCGGTGCGCTCGATGTTCGACCGCATCGCCCGGCGCTACGACCTGCTGAACCGCCTGCTCTCCGTGGGGACCGACGTGCGCTGGCGGCGCGCCTGCGTGGACCTGCTGGAGCTGGAACGGCCGGCCCGCATCTTCGACCTCTGCACCGGCACCGCCGACCTGCTCGTCGAGGCGCTTCGCCGCGATGCCGGCCACCGCGGCGTGGGGGTCGATCTCTCGGAGCAGATGCTGCGGAGAGGCGCGGCCAAGCTGAGCCGCCGGAAGCTGGCCGGGCGCGCGGCCGTCGCCGCGGGCGACGCGGAGGCGCTCCCGCTCGCCTCTGGCTGCTTCGATGCGGCCACGATCGGCTTCGGCATCCGCAACGTAGGGGATCCCGCGGCCGCGCTGGCCGAGATCCGCCGCGTCCTGCGCCCCGGCGGCCGCCTCGTGGTCCTCGAGTTCTCGCGGCCGCGCGGCTGGCTGGGCGCGGTCTACCGCCGCTACTTCCGCGGCGTGCTCCCGCGGATCGGCGCGCTCGTGAGCGGCGATGCGGCGGCCTACTCCTACCTGCCGGCATCGGTGGAGCGCTTTCCGACGCCGGATGCGTTCGCCGCGCTCATGGAGCAGGCGGGCTTCACCTCCGTGCGCTGGCGGCTGCTCAGCGGCGGCATCGCGTGCCTGCACCGCGGGGAACGCCCGTGACGCCGCTCGCCGCCGCCCTCGAGAAGACCGCGGCCCATCTGGGCCCGCACCGGGATGCGCTCGTGGAGTCGTGGGTGCGCGCGATCGCGGCGCTCATGCCCGACCACCCGGGCGACCTGCGGGGCTTCTGCTCGCGCAACGTCGACGGGTTGCTGGGGCATCTCGGGAACGGTCAGGTGGAGGAGCTGCTGCGGGAGGAGGCGGCCGAGGCGCGGGCGGCGGCCCAGGCCGGGATCAGCCTCGGCCTGCGCGCCCTCGCCGTGCGGGTCCTGGACCGCTGCTGTCTGCCCTTGCTCCTGGCCGCTTGCGCCGACCGGGAATCGCTCGCCGAGTGCCTTCTCGCCCTGGACGAGCTGGGCGATCGGCGGCTGGAGGCGCTGCTGTGGGCGCAGGAGCAGGAGGCCGCCCGGCGGCTGACCGAAACGCAGGAACAGGCGACGGCCAACGCCGAGAAGGCGCGCGAGCTGGCCCGCGCCAACGAGGCGCTCCGACGATCGGAGCGCCGCAGCCAGCACTGGGCGGAGCAGATCGGCATGCTCAGCAGCGTCGTCCACCGGATCGCGTCCGTGCTGGATGCGGAACGCCTCATGCAGGAGGCCGCCGACGCGGTGCAGGGCCGCATGAACCACACGTTCGTGGCCGTCGTGGTCCTGGACGACGAGGGCATGCTCATCGGCCGCTGGGCCGGGCGGCAGGGAGTGGGGCGCCGCAGCGCCGGCCGCACCCAGGGTCCGGCGGGCGGCGTGATCGGCCGCGCGCTGCGCAAGAAGGCCCCCCAGGTCGTGCCCGACGTCGAGGGCGACGCCGACTACGTCCCCGACGTCCCCGGCACGCGCTCCGAGATGGTCATCCCGCTCCTCGAGGATGGAGAGGTCGCGGGGGCCATCGATTTCCAGAGCGAGCACGAGGCCGCCTTCGACCTCGACGACGTGGCGGTCGGGGAGACGCTCGCCCAGTTCCTGGTGGTGGCGCTGCGCAACGCGCGCCTGTTCGCCGAAGCGCGCCGCCGCGGCGCCTGAAACGCCGGCACCCGTCCGCGGCCCGCGCCCGGCTGCTACGCTGGGACATGGCCTCCATTGGCGGCGTGATCTTCGACGTGGGCGCGCGGGACATCTACGACGGCCCTGCGGACCTGCTGGAGCACCTACCGGAGTCGATGATCCTCCGCGGCGCGCCCGCCACCGTCTGAAGCCTCGTCAACCCTCGATCTGGCGGTCGAACACACCCGCGAAATTCCGGGCGAGGGCCGCCTGCGCCTCGACCAGCGGCACCGGCCGGCCGAGGAGCTGCTGCAGCGTCGTCACCCCGCGATCGGCGATGCCGCAAGGCACGATGAGCGAGTAGGGCGCCAGGTTGTTGCCCACGTTGAAGGCAAAGCCGTGGGAGGTGACCCAGCGGGAGATGCGCACGCCGATGGCGCCGATCTTGTCGCGCCCCACCCAGCAGCCGGTGAGGCCGGCCACCCGCTCCGCCTCTACGCTGAAGTCCCGGCAGGTCCGGATCATCACCTCCTCGAGGTCGCGCACGTAGCGGTGCACGTCCTGGCGGTCGGGGGCGAGGCTGATGATCGGATAGCCCACGACCTGGCCCGGGCCGTGATAGGTCACGTCGCCGCCCCGGCCGGTCTCGAAGACGTCGTATCCCCGGGCTTTCAGCAACGACTCCCGCACGAGGAGGTTCTGCTCGCGGGCGTTGCGACCCAGGGTGAACACCGGGTCGTGCTCGAGCAGGAGCAGGACATCCACGATGCGCTCCGCCTGGCGGTCGGCCACGAGCTGCGCCTGCAGCTCCAGCCCCTGCGCGTAGGACAGGCGCCCCACCCGGCGCACGACCAACGGGCGCCGTTCTCCGGCCGCAGGCATTGCTGACGTCAAGGACACGCCGTTGGAGCGCCCGCAGGGAGGACATCCTTCCCGCCCGAGCGCGATTCATTCGCGCGAGGGCGGAACTTCACGGAGGTGTCCTCCCGAGGACGCGGAGTTCAGGCCTGACGCGTCGTTGCGCCTTCGCGTCAGGCCGCGTTTGAATCAAAGCGCCGATTCGTCGAACTCCTGAAGGCCCTTCTTCAGATGGGCCATGAACCGGTCGGCGTCCGAGCCGTCGCCCCCGCCCGCAGCGGAGGCCTCCTTACCGCCGAGCCCGGACTTGTTCCGGGCGAGGCGGAATTTGATTGAAGATGCCGGAGCGAGGACGCTCAATCTAAAGCGCCGACTCATCGAATTCCTGTAGCCCTTTCTTGACGTGAGCCATGAACCGGTCGGCGTCGGAGCCGTCAACGATGCGGTGGTCGAAGCTGAGGGCGAAGTAGGCCATGGTGCGGATGGCAATGGCATCGTCGCGCACGACCGTCCGCTTCTCGATCACCCCGACCCCGAGGATCGCCACCTGGGGCTGGTTGATGATCGGCGTGCCGAACAGGCTCCCGAAGACACCCGGATTGGTGATGGTGAAGGTGCCGCCCTGTACCTCCTCCACCTTCAGGCGCTTGAGGCGAGCGCGCTCGGCCAGGTCGTTCACCGCCCGGGCCAGGCCGAGGACGTTCTTCTCGTCGACGTTGCGGATCACCGGCACGATGAGGCCCCAGTCGAGGGCCACCGCGATGCCGAGGTTGATGTCGTGCCGGTAGACGATCGCGTCTCCTTCGACGCTGGAGTTGAGCACCGGGAAGGCCTTCAGCGCGTCCACCGTCGCCTTGATGATGAACGGCATGTAGGTGAGCTTGACGCCGCTGCGCTCCTGGTACTGCGACCCATACTTCTGCCGGAGGTGGTCCACGCGCGTCATGTCGATCTCGAACACGGTGGTGACGTGGGCGGAGGTCCGCTTCGAGAGCACCATGTGCTCCGCGGTCCTCTTGCGGATCGGGCTCATGGGGACCACTTCCACTCGTGATCCCGCGGAAGACGCCGGAGGCGCCGCCGGGACGGGAGCGGGGCGAGGCGCGGCGCTCACGGGCGGCGCGGACGGTGGAGCTGGGGGCGGGGCCGGTGGAGCCGGCGGCGGGGCCGGCGCTTCCGCGGGCTTCGCCTCCATGTGGCTCAGGATGTCCTGCTTGGTCACGCGCCCTGCGATGCCGGTCCCGGGAATGTCGCGGATATCGAGGTTGTGCTCGGCCGCGATCTTGCGCACCACGGGCGACGAGCGCTGCTGCCGCAGTTCGTCCGCGGTCATGTCGCTACGGCCAGCGGACGGATCAACCGGCGGCGCAGAGGGAGGGGGCGGCGCTGGCGACCACGCGGGGCGAGGCGCGGCGGGCGGCGCGGCTGGCGGCGGGGCCGCGGCCGGAGCGGGGGGCGGCGGCTCCACCGGAACCGGGGCCGCAGGCTGCGACGGGGCGGGGCGAGGTGCCGGACCGGGAGCGCCATCGGCCTGGAGTGTTGGCGCAGGAGAAGGCGTAGAGGGGGGCGGAGCGGCGGGCGCCGCCGTGACCGCGGGTGCGGGTGCCGCGGCCACCGCCTCACCCTCCGCCGCGATCACGCCGACGACGGTGTTGATGGGGACCGTGGCCCCGGGCTGGACCCGGATCTCCTTCAACACCCCGGAGGCGGGGGCCGGGATCTCCGCGTCCACCTTGTCGGTGGAGATCTCGAAGAGCGGCTCGTCCCGCTGCACCTTGTCCCCGACGTTTTTCATCCACTTCGTGACGGTCCCCTCGGCAATCGACTCTCCCATCTGGGGCATGATGACGTCGGTCATTCCAATCACCCTTCAGCAAAAGCTGCGCGCGGAGCGGGATTCATTCCCGCGTAGCGCGCGGGGGTTACTGGGCACCTTCGCGCAGCGAAGCTGCCCCAGTGCGCCTTCGCTTGCGCTCGGGCGGCAAGGGGGTGCGGCGCAGCACCCCCTTGCTCAATAATCATAAATCGCGCGGATGGCGTTGCCGACCTTCTCCGCGTTCGGGAGGAACGTCTCCTCGAGCGGAGGGGAGTACGGCACCGGAGTGTCGGGCGGGGCCACCCGCATCACGGGGGCGTCCAGGTATTCGAAGGCCCGCTCGGCGACGAGGGCCGCGATCTCCCCGCCGGGCCCGCCGGTGAGGGTCGGCTCGTGGAGGACGATGACCTTGCCGGTCTTCGCCGCCGTGGACAGGATCGCCTCCTCGTCCAGGGGAAGGAGGGTGCGCAGGTCCAGCACTTCGGCGTCGATGCCGTCGCGGGCCGCCGCCTCCGCCGCTTCGAGAGCGACCTGCAGCATCGCCGCGTACGTGACGATGGAGACGTCCTTGCCCCCACGCGCCACGCGGGCCTCGCCGATGGGGACCATGAAGTCCCCCTCCGGCACCTCCTCCTTCAGCCGCCGGTAAAGGAACTTGTGCTCCAGGTAGATCACCGGGTCGGGGTCGCGGATGGCGGCGGTCATGAGGCCCTTGGCGTCGGTCGGAGTCCCCGGGGCGACGATCTTCAGCCCGGGCACGTTCATGAAGTACGCCTCGGGGTTCTGGCTGTGGAAGGGCCCGCCGTGGACGCCGCCGCCGGAAGGTCCCCGGATCACGATGGGCACCCCCGCCCCCCAGCGGTAACGGGTCTTCGCCGCGTAGTTCACGATCATGTCGAAGGCGCACGAGATGAAGTCGATGAACTGCATCTCCGCGATCGGGCGCATGCCCATGAGCGAGGCGCCGATGGCCGCGCCCACGATGGCGGTTTCGCTGATGGGAGTGTCGATGACGCGCTTCTCACCGAACTTCTCGAGGAAGCCGGCGGTGACGCGGAACGCGCCTCCGTAGGTGCCCACGTCCTCGCCGAGCACGAACACGCGCTCGTCGCGATCCATCTCCTCCAGCATGGCGAGGCGGATCGCCTCGAGGTAGGTGAGGACCGCCATCAGCGGGGCTTCCGCTCGCTCGGAATGAATCCGCGCTCGCTCTTCAAGCCGGGGGGGCCGCTAGCCCCCCCGGACCCCCGCTGCTGCCATTCCGCCACCAGCGGCGGAACGGGCGGGCGGACGGGGCGATCGGCGTAGACGCCGTCGAGCCCGCTCATGGGATCCGGAAACGGGCTGGCCTCCGCGGCCGCCAGGTCCGCCTGCAGCGACGCTTCCAGCTCGGCGACGACCGCCAGCAGCTCCTCCGGGCGAGCGTGGCCGCTGCCGACGAGCCAGCGTTCGTAGCGGTCGATGGGGTCCCGGGCCGCCCACTCCTGGAGCATTCCGGGGGGCACGTATTTCATGTCGTCGTGCTCGGCGTGGCCCCGCATCCTCATCGTGTCCGCCTCGATGAGTGTCGGACCCGCCCCGGCCCGCGCGCGGTCGATGGCCCGGCGCGTCACCTCGTAGACGGCGCGGACGTCGTTGCCGTCCACCTGCTCGCCGAAGCAGCCGTACGCCCGCGCCCGGTCGACGAAGCGCGGGTTGGCGGTCTGCTTGTGTACGGGGGTGGAGTAGGCCCACTTGTTGTTCTCGACGATCACGACGAGCGGCGCCTTCTGGACGCAGGCGAAGTTGAACCCCTCGTGGAAGGCGCCGGTGGAGGTGCCGCCGTCGCCGATCCAGGTGAGCGCCACCGTCCGGCGCCCCTTCATGCGCTCGGCGATCACCGCTCCCGTCAGCACCGAGACCATGTCGCCCAGCATCGAGATGACCGACGGCATGCTGCCCTCTTCGGAGATCCACCCGAAGTGGACGTTCAGGTCCCGGCCGTGCGTGGGGCCGGCGGCGCGGGCCATGTACTGCGCGAAGACGTCCCGGGGCCGCCCGCCCCGGACGAAGATCGCGCCGAGGTTCCGGATGAGCGGCGTGAAGATGTCCCCCCGGTCCAGGGCGTAGGCGCTGCCCACCGAGCAGCCCTCCTGGCCCAGGCTGCGGTAGAGCCCGCCCACCACCTTGCCCTGCCGGTACAGGTTGGTGAGCTTCTCCTCGACCATCCGGTTGAGCTTCATGAAGCGGTACAGCTCGAGGAGCTGCGCCTTGCCCAGCTGCTCGACCGGCGGCTTCGCGGGGGCCGTTTCAGGCGTCGATGGCGTGGCCGTAGACCGCCTCCGCCGCCTGCATGAGCGCCTCGGGAAGCGTTGGGTGAGCGTGGATGGTCCGCGTCATCTCCTCCACCGTGCTCTCCAACCGCAGCGCGACGCAGGCCTCGGCGATGAGGTCGGTGGCGTGGGGGCCCACCATGTGGACGCCCAGGACCTCGTCGTATTTCCCGTCCGCGACGACCTTCACGAAGCCGCCGTCGTGGCCGATGATCCGCGGCTTGGCGAGGTTGCCGAATGGGAAGCGGCCGACCTTCACGTCGTGGCCGCGCTTCTTTGCCTCCGCCTCGGTGAGGCCCACGCCCGCCACCTCGGGGTTGCAGTAGGTGGCCGACGGCACCTGGTCGTAGTTGACGGGCTCCGTCTTCTTCCCGGCCAGCCGCTCGGCCACGCCGATTCCCTCGTGGGAGGCGAGGTGGGCGAGCATGGGATGGGGCCGGCCCTCGACCGTCACGACGTCGCCGATCGCGTAGACGCCGGGCTCCGCGGTCGCCATGAGCGGGTTGACCTTCACGTAGCCCTTCTCGAGCTGCACCTTCGTCGACTCCAGGTTGAGGCCGTCCGTCACCGGCGCCCGTCCCACCGCCACCAGCAGCATCTGGGCGGTGATGCTCCTCGCCTCGCCGCTCCCCGTGCGGAACGCGACCTCCACGCCCTGCGACGTCTTGAGCACACCCTCGGTCTTCGCCCCGGTGTGGATCCCCATGTACTTGGCGAGCGCCTTGCCGGCCTCGGCGGAGATCTCCTCGTCCTCGAGGGGCAGCACCCGCGGCAGCAGCTCGATCACGTTCACCGAGGTGCCGAAGCGGGCGAAGATCGACGCGAACTCGATCCCCACCGCTCCCGCTCCGATCACGACCAGGCTACGCGGGACCTGTTTCAGCTCGAGGATCTCGTCGGAGGTCAGGATCACACTGCCGTCGGGCGCCATGCCCGGCAGCGAGCGGGGCCGGGACCCGGTCGCGATCATGACGTTCTTGGTCGCGATCCTCTGCTCGCCCCCTTCGCCCTTCACGATCACCGTGCGCGGCCCCTCGAGCCGTCCCTGGCCCTTGAACAGCGTGATCTTGTTCTTCTTGAAGAGATAGCTCTCGATGCCCTTGCTGAGGCGGCTGACGATGCGCGCCTTTCGGGCCATGAGCACCGTGAAGTCCAGCGCGATGGTCTCGGCCAGGATCCCGTACTCCTTGCCGTGCTGGAGGTCCTCGAAGAGGTCGGCCGTATGCAGCAGGGCCTTGGTGGGGATGCACCCGCGCAGGAGGCAGGTGCCGCCGCATCCGGCGGGATCGCGCTCGACGACGGCGGTCCGAAGCCCCATCTGTGCCGCCCGGATGGCGGCCACGTAGCCTCCGGGCCCGCTGCCGATCACGGTGACGTCGAACTCGCCGTTGGCCAAGTCGCCTCCTCGTGCGAAAAGCTCCTCACGCTACCAAAGACGCCCAGGGGAGACAAGGCGAGTTAGCCGCTGAGCGGGTGGTAGAATAGCCGGCTATCCGTGGACCATATGTTGATTCTCATTGGCGTCATCGTGCTGCTGCTGCTCGGCAACGGCTTCTTCTCCGGCAGCGAGATCGCCGTCATCTCCATGCGGCGCAGCAAGATCGAGGAGTTGGCGGCCGCCGGCCGCCGCTCCGCCAAGCGCCTCAAGCACCTGCACGAGAACATCGACGACTTCCTAGCCACCGTCCAGATCGGCGTCACCCTGATGGGGACGCTGGCCGGTGTCATCGGCGGCTACCTCGCCAAGCTCTACATCGAGCCGGTCATTGCCCGCTCGGCCTTTGCGGACTGGGTCGCGCCCGCGGTGGCGGCCGCGATCCTCGTGGGGGCGGGCATCGTCTACGTAGAGCTCATCTTCGGAGAGCTCGTCCCCAAGGCCCTGGCCCTGCGGTTCACCGACACCGTCGGCCTGCTCGTGGCGCGCCCGCTCGACCGCCTGGCTCGTTTCACGCATCCGCTCGTCGTCTTCCTGACCGCCTCCACGCGGGCCGTCCTCATGCTCTTCGGCATCCGCGAGTTCGGCCACCGGACCTTCGTCTCCGAGGAAGAGATCCGGCACCTCGTCCGGGAAGGACGGGCCCAGGGCGTCCTGGACCCTGCGGAGGAAGAGCTGATCCACAGCGTCTTCGAGTTCGCGGAGACGCCGGTGAAGAAGGTCATGGTCCCACGTCCGAAGGTGTTCACGCTCGACGTGGACACGCCCCCGGGCGAGGCGGAGCGGCTCATGGTGGAGAGCGGCTTCTCGCGCATCCCCGTGTACGAGTCCTCGGCCGACAACATGATCGGCATCGTCTACATCAAGGACGCCCTGCGCCAGCTCGAGCGGCGCCAGCCCGTGGTGCTGCGCAAGATCGTGCACCCGGTCCAGTTCGTGCCCGAGACGAAGAAGGTGGGGGGGCTCCTGAGGGAGCTGCAGAAGCGGCGCAGCCACATGGCGCTCGTCATCGACGAGCACGGCTCGCTCGTCGGCCTCGTGACCATGGAGGACCTGCTCGAGGAGATCGTGGGCGAGATCCAGGACGAGTACGACTGGGAGGAGCGCCCGGTGGAGCGGCTGCGGGACGGCGCGCTGGTGGTGGAGGGGACACTCTCGGCGGACGTCCTGCGCCTGGGCCACCACATCCCCATCCCGGAGTCGCCCGAGTTCGAGACGGTGGCGGGGTTCATGCTCGCCACCCTGGGCTCCGTTCCCCGGGGCGGCGAGGTGGTGCAGGTGGGGGACTACCGCCTGACGGTGGTGGACGTCGAGAAGAACCGCATCAACAAGGTCAGGATCGAGAAGGTGAACGCGCCCGTGGCGGTCTCGCCCCCGCCGCGCAAGTTCATACTGAAGGCCTAGCGAGGCGGCGCCTCAGACCAACACGCTAGTTTTCGTCGCGCCGGGTCTTGAGTTTCGCGACGAAAACTAGGTCATGTTAGTTTTCGTCGCGCCCGGTCGTGGGTTTCGCGACGAAAACTACACGCGGTCCTGCAGCCCCCGGACCCCCTTGCGCTCGGCGCAGCTCACGCAGCAGAAATACGTGCCGTCCCGCTCGAGGCCGTGGCCGACGATGCGGATGCCGCAGTCGGCGCACTTCGGCGCCGCCCCCTGGATCGCGCACTCGAACGAGTCGAACACGTGCGCCTTTCCGTCGAACGTCGTCAGCGTGAACGCCTTGTCGTAGTCGTTCTTGCACACTTCGCATTTCGCCATGCCGGACCTCCCGAAGCTCCCTGATTCAATGTTACGGCTGGGGCGTCGGCGTGGGGGAGGGGATCGGCGATGGCGGGCGGATGGGCTCGATGCGCGGTGACGGCGACGCCTCGGGCCGAGGCGGCACGGCGGGAATCCCCGGCACCTCGAAGAGCAGGGGCGAGGTCTCGCTGCCGAGCGAGAAGCTGCGCAGGTCCTGCTCCGTGAACCTCGTCTTGCGGAGGATGTGCGGGGTCAGCGTCATCACGATGTCGGTCTCCTGCACCTCCTTGCGGTTGTGGGCGAAGAGCTTCCCGAGGACGGGGAGGCTGGCGAGGCCGGGCAGGCCGGAATAGCTCGTCCGCTCCGAGTCGCTGATGAGGCCGGCGAGGATGTTGGTCTCCCCGTCGCGGAGCCGGATCACGGTCGTGACCTGGCGGCTGTTGAAGGTCGGGAGGTTCTGCACCCCCGCCACCCCCACCGAGGCGGCCACCGACGAGATCTCGAGCTTCAAAATGAGCGTCACGTCGTTGTCGTGGTGGACGCGCGGGGTGATGTCGATGTTGACGCCCACGTTCTTGTAGTCGAACGACGTGATCGGCTGCTGGGCGACGCCCCCGCTGGCGATGGGGGAGAACGTGGTCACCGGCACCGGGATCTGGTCGCCGAAGCGGGCCTGGGCGGTCGCACCCTCCGCGGTACGCAGCTGTGGGTTGGCGAGCAGGCGGGTCGAGGTGTCGGTTTTGAGGAGCCGGTAGATCACGCCGGGCAGGCTCGTGATGAGCAGGTTCGACTTCTTGTAGGGATTGTCCCCGAGCGTGATCGGGCGGGGCTGGATGAGCGTCGGGTTGCCCTGGGCGTCCCGGGCCACCACCTCGTTGACGGTCGTGCTCGGAAAGATCGCGCCCGCGATGCCCTCGCCGGTACCGGAGGTGATCTCGATGCCGTACTCCTTGAGCTTGGTCCGGTTGACCTCGAGGATCTCCACCTCGACCATCACCTCCGCCCGCTGCTTGTCGACGATGTCGATGATCCGCTCCGCCGCCGCGACCTTGTCGGGGGTGTCGTTGATCGTGAGGGCGTTCGCGCCCGGCAGCGGCGCGATGCGGCGTGCGCCCAGCACGATGCGGAGCAGGTCGATCGTCTCCTTCAGATCGGCGTTGGAGAGGAAGAAGGTCTTGACGATCTGCTGCTCCATCTCGCGCCGCTTCGCCGGCGTGTCGGGCACCACCTGGACGACGCGCGAGTCCACCACGCGATGGAAGGTCTTGCCGACGGTGGCGAGGGCGTTCAGGGCCTGGTCGAACGGCACCTCCCGCAGATCGACGTTGATCTGCTGGTCGCGGAACTCGGGGTCGAACACGAAGTTCACCCCGACCGCCTTGCCGAGCGCCTCGTAGGCCTCGCGCAGGCTCGCACTCCGGAAGCTGAGGCCCAGCGGCTCCTGGGCCCCCGGACCGAGGACGAGGCCGGGGAGCGCCTTCTCGCGCGCCCGGTCCTTCATCTCGTCGACCGTGATGCCGAGCCCGCCACCCTGACGCCGCGCCTCCGTCTCCTGCATCTCGACGACGAGGCTGGTGAGCGACGGGTTGAGGTCGAGGGCCAGCCGGTACTCGTCGAGAGCCTCCTTGTACATGCCGCGGGAGGCCAGGCGCCGCGCGGCCAGGGCGTGAGCCTCGGCCGCTCGCACCTTCGCGCGCTCCAGTCCCTTCCGGTAATGGACGTTGTTGGGGTCCTTCTGGACGGCCTTTGAGTACTCGAGCACCGCCCGGTCGTAGTCCTGGCGCCTCTCCGCCTTCTCCCCCGCGCGGAACGCGGCGGAGGTGGCGCATCCGACCAGAGCGAGCAGCGCCAGGGCCGCCGCCGCGCGTCTCATCCGCTGACGACCTCGACCCCGCGCGGGATCTCGAACCGGAAGAGCCGGTCCTTGAGGCCCACGTTCTCGCGGATGTCGTCGAAGTCGAACCGGCTCACGTTGCCCTGGGCGTCGAAGACCTGGATCGCGCGGATGCGGGCGGCGTCGTCGAGGTCGACGAAGACCTTCTCGATCTCGGGGTCGGGCTGGCGGGGCACGAGCCGGAGCCGCGCGAGGCCGGCGGGTGCGACCTCCATCCCCGCCTCGAACTGCTGCAGGAGGTTGCCCTGGCCCGAGAGGAGGAGCGCGGGCACGCCGCGGTCGCCGGCCTGGTCGCGGACGATGACCTGCCGGTCGGCGGGCACATAGAAGTAGAACGTTCTGCCGTCGGAGACGAAGGTCTTCTTCTCCGGCTTCTGGTACTCCCACCGCATGCGTCCCGGCTGCTTGATGGAGACGACCCCGCGCTCCACGATCTCGCGGCCGATGAGCCCGGAGCGGTAGGTCTGGACGAAGCGGGCGGTGAGGTCGGAGGTCGCGCGGTGGCGCTGTTCCATCCGGCGGGCCAGGTCCTGGGCGGGATCGGACCTGGCGGGGGCGGCCAAGCTGGCAAGTGCGCCCGTTAGCGCCAGAGCCGTCAAGAGTTCCATCGCCGAAGGTATGATAGCACTTCGGCGATGAACGGCGCCCTCGCGCGGGTTCTCCTCGTCTCGATCCTCACCCTCGCCGGGGCGTTGCGCTTCGCCGGCCTGGGCTGGGGGCTGCGGCACCTGCCCGAACTCGACGAGCGGTGGTTCGTCGAGAACGTCGCCCGGATGCTGAACAACCGGGACCTCGACCACCGCTTCTACGAGTACCCGGGCCTGTTCTTCTACCTGATCGCGCCCGTCGTCGCGTTGCTCCGCCCCTCCGACCTGGGCCCCTCCGCGTACCTGGGGGCGCGGGCGGTGGTCGCGCTCTTCGGCGTCGCCAGCGTGGGCCTGACCTACCTCCTGGGCACGCGCCTGGCCGGCCGGCCCGCGGGGCTGGCGGCGGCGCTCCTGGTAGCCGTCTCGCCGGTGGAGGTGTTCACATCCCACCAGGTCCGACCCGACGTGGCGCTCGAGGCCTTCGTGCTCCTCGCCTTCCTCCTCTTCCTGCGGCTGGGCACGCACGCGCGCGCCGATCTGCTGGCGGGCGCCGCCATCGGGGTCGCCACGGCCGTGAAGTTCACCGGCGTGTTTCTCGCGCCCTCGTACCTCGCCTATCGGCTCACCACGTCCGGCTTTCGCGTCTCGCGGGTGGCGCTGGCGGCGGGCGCATCGCTCGTGGCCTTCGCCGTGTGCTCGCCCTTCACGATCCTCCACTTCAACGATGCGCTTCAGGGGGCGCACACCCAGGTTTCCCATCACTACGCCGTGCGGGAGCGGGGAGAGGAGAGCTACTTCGCGGTGGCCTGGACCTACGGCCTCGGATTGACGAAGGCCCTCGGCCCCGTCGCCCTCCTGCTCGTCGCCGCGGGCGCCCTGCTGGCGGCGCGGGACTGGCGGAGATGGCTGGGCCTGCTCATCTACCCGGTCGTGGTCATCGCGGTGCTGTCCACGGCCGAGATCCACTTCGACC